>QMCD01002498.1_pt1 | contig 14174 bp, 13 predicted proteins | sample 1821841 | NCBI WGS metagenome assembly QMCD01 (sample SAMN01991225, study PRJNA193472) | Termite gut metagenome, whole genome shotgun sequencing project. | isolation source: worker | host: Macrotermes natalensis | reverse complement strand
TGGCGAATCATCGATGTCCAAAGCCAGGAATCTCTGTCCGCTAGATTATAGGAGCCGTCTTTCGCCCACCAAAGTCCTTCAAGCGGAGGAACCGTATATTCAACATATCCCGGCAGATGTTTCCCTTTCATCTTGATCGTATAGGTAAGACTGTAAAGCAGCGGAACCGCCTGCTGGTATTCTTCACCCAATGGGTCGCCCTTTCCATCAACCATGATGAACCGCATCGCGGGTACGTCAATCAACGATGGGTTTTCCTTTGGCAGATACAAATCCTTGAAGTCTTTTTTATAATCGATTTTTCCAGAACTCGTCTGTGTCATTTATGCCTCCTTGAAACAGAGTTCGGTCTCTGTTTGTTACGTATTTGTTTCAATCAACTTTACCCTCATGATAGTTTTGAGGTTTTCAACTTTTGTTTTTCGGGAATCATTCAAATATACATCATGCGTAAAGGGTTCTGTTTCATAACCATGTTCTTTAGCAAAATCAAACATCTTGTGCATGGTATTGTTCATGGTATTGTAATCTCCCGCATGAAAACATTGTACGCACGTTCCATATTGTTTTGTTTCAAACGTTACTTTGGAATAATCAATGTCCTTTTTTGTATTTTTTGCCAGCATCATTCCATCGTTATACATTTCATCCGTAACAAAGTCCGGCTGCATGATCATCATCAGCCAAGTGAATGTTGTCTTTCCGGTACTCTTATCCAAAAACCAATCGATTTCCATTGGGCTTACTTTATAATCGATATTCAAATCTTTCCGTACGATTTTAAATTTGATGATATACGATAATGAAAACAATGCTTCGCAAGCCATTTGAAAATCGCCGCCGGATGGATGCCCTTCCCCTTTGTATGTAATATAATTCATTGGAGGTACATCAACAAAAAACGCTTCCTTCTTTTTGCTTTTATACAGTATGCTTATATTATCATCGAAAGATTTTTCGGAAATCGTTTGTGTCATCTTCAAACTTCCTCAATTGGAATGATGATTTCCGTAATATATGTTGATTCATTTCCGCGGAAGATCATGCCGGGACCTTTTATATACTTTTGCATGGACGGCGTTTTCATCTCAAGGTGATTGTTCCGCGCATAATCGGTCAGCGTTTTGTACGCAAGATTAAAGGAACTGTAGCTCCCTTCGTGTATCGTGCAAAGAGCTTTTACAGCGGGAAGTTTTTTTACCGTAATGCCCTGGGCGCGAATCTCTTTTTTAATCGGAACGCATATTTCAAGATCGGCTTCATCTTCTTTGTAATCATCATCGTACATTAAACAAATGGGCGCACCGGCGGCATTTCCCTTTACCGCCTTGTAAAGGTTTCCCATATATTTGCCCATATCCTGATACTTTCCTTTGTACCGGATTGAAGCAACCGTCATGGCGGGAATTTCTTTGATCTCTGTAACATAATTCATTTCTGTTTTCTCTCCTTGCGGCAGGTTTATATGGAAGGAAATCTTTTTGATGAGCGCTCGATTTTTCCGGATGTCTTCTTCAATCTGGAATTTCTTTTCTTCAAGATAATATGACAAATCGTTGTCATGTTCACAATGAGAAAGGACTTCTTTTATTTCGGCAATCGAAAAGTGTAATTCCCGAAGCAGAACAATCCGTATTGCCTTTGCAAAATCTTCCTCTGTGTAATACCGGTACCCATTGTACGCGTCACGATGCGAAGGAAGCAGAATCCCTTCTTCATCATAATACCTTAAGGTTTTAACGGTCAGATTGGTAATTCTGGAAAACTCGCTTATCTTATACAATCTCAGCCTCCGGTTTTAGTATAAAGGTTCCACCGCGCGGGAGAGTCAAGTGAAATCTGATTTGAACAACAATATTTTTTGCCTTGACAAAACATAATTATAGCCGTAAATTTAGAATACAGCCAGTTTTCGAGGCGGCTTTGTAGCCTGGAGAGCCACACATCGAGGCGGCTTTGTAGCCTCGGTGGCCTGCGGGAAGGTCTTAAAACACCTTCCCGATTTTTTTACTTTTTTTTAAGATCCTTAATTTTCAAGAAAAAGGTTTGTTCTGTTCCAAGAGTGAAAACAATATCCCCTTGATATCCGCCTTTATAATTTTCATTGTTAATGACACCAAATAATTTTCGTACAACATCCTGCCGAGTGATATTTGAATTTTCTATACGCAAATAGACATTTCTTCCCTGTATTCGCGATTCTCTAAATCTTTCCTCTAACTTTTTTATCGACCCGGCAACAACTTTAAATTCAAACAATTCGCCATTAACAATTGCATCAGGGCCCGGCATTTCTCCACTGCCGTCCGGTCTTTTGATTTTGGGAATAAGATACACACAAGCTCCCTTATTTTTGAGAATTCTTGCTGATAACAATTCTTTTATTAAATCCTTTTCCTGAGATTTATTAATGGGAAGTCTTGACCGGGCAATTTTTATTTCCTCCAGCCCTTCCGGAAGTTTTTCATATTTCAGGTTTAAAGTATTTGCACAATACCATATTTCAAATGGAAAGATTTTTTTGGCAAGAGCTTGCGTCTTTTGTTTGTTCTGATGGAAATACAGCTGTTCATCATTGTTCATGCTTACAATTATAACGCGTTACTTTGAAAAAATCAAGAGAAAAACATAGGCTCACCTGTCAATCAATTTCTTTAACAATCTGTCATTATGCCGCCAATCTTTGACGGTTTTTACGCGCAAATCGAGTTCTACTTTCCAATCAAAAATGGCATCCAAATCTTTTTGCGCCGCTTGACGAATCGCTTTGATCATCTTCCCGTCTTTTCCGACGACCATGCCTTTCTGCGATTCCCGTTCCACCGCAATAAAGGCGCGCACCCAAAGACGCGTTCCGTTATCTTTCAGTTCCATGTCCGCTACATCAATATACAAGGAATGGGGAAGTTCTTCTCTTAACCGGTTGATAGCTTTTTCGCGGATAATTTCTTCCACGCGGAATTGGACATCTTGATCGGTATAATAATCTTCGGGATACAAAGGATCACCTTGAGGAGCCATTTTGAAAAGCATGTCGATCAACTCTTGGGTTCCCTGGTTTTCCCTGGCGGAAATTACAAGGTACCGGTCTTCGGGAATTGCGGGCAGCGTTTTCTGGAGAAAAGATTTGATGCTTGAAACATCCGCGCCGGGAAGATCGGTCTTATTAATCGCGGCAACTGTCCGGTCGGCAAAAGGTTCTATGGTTTTTGCGATAGCTTCCTCTTCCGGCCCCGGAGAACGTGACGCATCCAGTACATACAAAATGAGTTCCGATTCACCCATTGCGCGGTCGGAAGCATCCATCAGTTTTTTGTTCATCTTTTTTTCTGAATTGTGGCGTCCCGGAGTGTCAACAAACACAAGCTGACCTTCGGGACGGTTGATGATTCCGCGGATAGTATTCCGCGTCGTCTGCGGCACAGGACTTACGATAGCGACTTTTTCACCGCAAAGAAGATTGAGCAAGGTCGATTTCCCCACGGAAGGCCTGCCGATTATCGCAACAAAGGCTGATCGTCTGCCCCCTGCTTGCGGCGGAGTTGTTGATTTTTTCTTTTCATCTGTCATAAAACGAGTATATCAAGATTATCATTATTAATCCTGCCCGTCGATGACCGTACAGCCGCAATTATAAAACCCAATCTTCTATAGGCAATTGAGGAACCCGTTTAAACTCTTTTACATTATGAGTTATCAGAATTCCATGGCGGGATAAAACAGACGAAGCGATTAAAAGATCATTACCGCCGATTATCGTTCCTTTACTTTCAAGCTCCATTCTTATTTTTGCATAATAATACGCGGCATCGTCATCAAAAGCGATTATTTCAAACACATCAAGAAATCTTTCATATTTCTGTTTTATTACTTTTTTTCTTTTACTCTTTTCCAGTCCGAATAATAATTCAGCCTTAACTATTGCCGGAATCTTAAGGCAGCGCTGATTAAGTCTCGATGACATTACTCATCGCTGCCCATTTTTCGTAATTCTTATAATACAACGAATTACTGCAAAATGACAGTTTCATAAAGTAAACACTGATTTATGCTCGATGCATAAATCAGTGTTACCTTAATATCTTTGGGGGACACTTTTTTAAAATGACTCCCTATTGCTTCATAACTTCCATTCAAATAGTAAATACAGATATTTGAGGCAATTGCAAAACTCCAGTTTTTGCAATTGCAACCGCTTAAAAATGCGTATTTTGCCGAACTTTAGTTCGCGCCTTCAGGCGAGAAATCGCATGAGCCTCAGCAAAACTAACCGAGTTTTGCAAGAGGCTCATTTGTATCAAGAAAATACATCAGATTTTTTCCCTCTTTACATCAGCAGAAAAATCTATCTGCCGGGGACGAACCATCGTATCATCTTTGGCAGAACCAAAAAGATCAAAAAATCCTTCCGGATACTCATTTTTAAGATATTTCTTTATAATTTCTCTAACCCATTTTGATATGGATATATTATCTTCTTCCGCGTTTTTTTCTATTTTTTCAAGTATTTCCTGATTAACATATAGCGATATTTGCGGCATACCATTCCTCCGTATCTGATATATATAAAGTATTATTGAAAGTATACTTTTTTAACAGAGTCCCTGGCTGTTTTAGCACTGCCGTTTTTCACAACACAAATCCTCTTTCTCAACCTATTGAAATTCATCGCGGTTATTACTATATTATAACAATTGACGGTGTCTATTATCTTTTCTTTCGTTATCCAGCGTAATAATAGAATGGTCTCACCTTTACGTTGGTCAGAGAAATAGGTACGGAATTGCTTTTTATGGTCACTTTTAATACATCGGAAAGTGAAGCCATTATATTTTTTAGATAAGAGGAATAAAACAAGATGAGCTTTGATATTAAGAATATGCGCAATATCGGAATCAGCGCGCATATCGACTCGGGCAAGACAACCCTTTCTGAACGTATGTTGTTTTATTGTAACAAAATACACGCGATCCATGAAGTCCGAGGAAAGGACGGCGTGGGTGCGGTAATGGATAACATGGAACTGGAACGTGAACGCGGCATTACTATTCAGTCCGCGGCAACCCAGGTTAATTGGAAGCATTTAACGATCAATCTTATTGATACACCCGGCCACGTTGATTTTACCGTAGAAGTTGAGCGCTCCCTTCGTGTTTTGGACGGTGCTGTTCTCGTGCTTTGTTCTGTCGGCGGCGTGCAGTCACAGTCAATCACCGTTGACCGCCAGTTAAAGCGCTATCATGTTCCGCGAATCGCTTTTATCAATAAATGCGACCGAACCGGGGCAAATCCTTTCAAGGTACGGATGCAGCTTCGGGAAAAATTGGATTTGAACGCCGTTCTTATTCAGATTCCTATCGGATTAGAAGATAAACTTGAGGGCATGGTCGATCTTATCACCATGAAAGCCGTATATTTTGACGGCGATCAGGGAACTCAGCTCCGTTATGCGGAAATCCCCGCCCATTTAAAGGCTGATGCCGATAAATACCGTGACGAACTGCTGGACGCGGTTTCCATGTTCTCCGATGAACTTGCGGAACTCTATCTTGGCGGAGAGGAAATCCCTGAGGATCTCATTCATGCCGCAATCAGGAAAGGAACGCTTTCCGAACAGCTTGTTCCGGTTATGATGGGTTCGGCGTATAAAAACAAGGGAATTCAGCTTCTTTTAGACGGCGTTATGCATTATCTTCCCGATCCGTCCGAAGTACACAATTACGCGCTTGATTTGGATAAAAACGAAGAAAAGGTAGAGCTCTTCCCCGATGAAAGGAAAGCTTCGGTTGCGCTCGGCTTTAAACTTGAGGACGGCCAGTACGGCCAGCTTACCTATGTCAGGGTATATCAAGGCGCGTTAAAAAAAGGCGAAGAATTGTACAACACCCGCTCGCGGAAAAAGTTCAAAGTCGGACGCCTAGTCCGTATGCACTCAAACACAATGGAAGATATTAACGAGGCGTTGCCCGGCGATATTGTGGCTCTTTTCGGTATCGAATGCGCGTCAGGCGATACATTCTGCGGCGGCGGCGTAAATTATGCCATGACATCCATGTATGTGCCGGAACCGGTAATCAGTTTGGCCATCAATCCTAAAGACAAAAAATCCGCGGACCAGATGGCTAAGGCTCTTAACCGTTTTACGAAAGAAGATCCGACATTCCAGACCTATGTTGATCCTGAATCGAATCAGACCATCATCAAAGGGATGGGGGAACTTCACCTTGAAGTTTATATCGAAAGAATGCGCCGCGAATACAAGTGCGAAGTCGATACCGGTATGCCGCAGGTTGCGTACCGCGAGGCGATTACTCAGCGCGCGGAATTCAACTATACCCACAAAAAGCAAACCGGCGGTTCCGGTCAGTACGGACGCGTTGCCGGTTTTGTTGAAGCCATCGATACTGAATATGAATTTGTAAATAACATCAAGGGAGGCGTTATTCCCAATGAATTTATTCCTTCCTGCGATAAAGGGTTTAAAGAAGCAAAGAAACGCGGAAGCCTCATTGGATTCCCCATCGTTAACATTCGTTGTACCATCAATGATGGTCAGTATCATCCTGTTGACTCGTCGGACATTGCGTTCCAGATGGCAGCTATCGGCGCCTTCCGCGAGGCTTATGACAAAGCAAAGCCCTGCATCCTTGAGCCGATCATGAAGGTTTCCGTTGAAGGACCGTCGGAATTCCAGGGAAACATTTTTGCTTCCGTAAACCAGCGGCGCGGCGTTATCATTTCTTCCACGGAAGACGGAAACTTCTCCAGGGTTGAAGCGGAAGTTCCGTTGAGTGAAATGTTCGGTTATTCTACGGTTCTCCGTTCTCTTACGCAAGGCAAGGCGGAATTTACCATGGAATTTGAAAAATACGGTAAAGTGCCTTCGAGCATTTCCGAGGCCTTAATTAAGGACTATAAGGAAAAACGGGCAAAGGAACAGGGAAAATAATCCCGCCGGGCAGATTTCCGGGCTGTCAAGCCGGGACTGCCCTGTACTGTTTTTATCGGACTTTCTTTGAAGGTTGGCTTTGGAAAAGTTTTTGTTTACAAGTGCTGTTTTCATGTTATAATTAATGTGCGGCTCTCAGCCAAGATAAGAAAGCGCAATAAGGAGTTGTCATCACCGTTGCGCGGTGATGTTCGATTCACATCGCCGCTCACGCGGCGTAATGAGGAGTTGTCATCACCGTTGCGCGGTGATGTTCGATTCACATCGCCGCTCGCGCGGCGTAATGAGGAGTTGTCATGGTTAAAGAAGATCTTATTCAGCGGAGTCCGGTCCGTGTTTTTGAGAAATCCCTTAGGGGAGGCCTTGAATCGGGTGAAATCGGCGTTATAGCCTCTCAAAGCGGCATCGGAAAAACATCTGTATTAGTGCAGATTGCTCTGGATAAACTTTTTCAGAATAAAAGAGTTATTCACATTTCTTTTACTCAGGATGCCAATTATGTCATGGCATGGTACGAAGATATTTTTGATGAATTTATCAAGAAAAAGAATGTTGATAACGCGGCGGAGATGCGCTCCGACCTTGTGAAAAACCGGGTGTTAATGAATTTTAATCAGGATGGAATTTCTACCGAAATGATCCTCAAAAGCCTCAAGGCAATGATCGTTGACGGCGGTTTTAAAGCCGACGCGCTCATTATTGACGGCTATGATTTTGCAAAAACCAACGCCGATCAGCTTAAAACGGTGAAGGCTTTCGCCGGGGAACTCGGTCTTTCCGTCTGGTTTAGCTGCACCGTAAAAGGCGAGAGTCCGTTTTACGACAAACACGGCATCCCCTTGGTTGTGAAAGATTTCATGGACATTGTCGATGTTGTGATCGTCCTTGAACCCAAACAGGATCATATCGCGTTTACCGCCGCCAAAGACCGGGATATATACAATCCCGAAGCAATGGCGCTCAAGCTCGATCCGAAAACGCTGCTCATAGCGTAAATAAGCAGCATCATTGTTGATGAAAAGCCGGTCATTATGCCGGCTTTTTGTTTGCCGCTGGACGTAGTTGCAAAACTCCAAGCGGGAACGTTAATCGGTGATAACTTTTTGATTCCGCCATCTGCCGCGCGTCCAGCGGATGCCGTAAAGCGTTCCTCTAAGCATAAAATCCGCGCCCATGGCAAGCCACACTCCCAGCGGTCCGATATTGAAAACGAAGGTTAAAAGATACGCGGCGCTGACCCGTATTGTCCACATGGAAATTGTCGCGGCAAGCATCACATAGCGGGCGTCTCCGGCGGCGCGCAGCGCGTTGGGAAGGGCGAAGCTGAGACCCCAGCCGATGGCCATGGAAATACAATGCACCCTCAGGAACGAAATCGCCAAACCGCGCGCTTCTTCGCTCAGGTTGAATAAATGGGTTATCGGTTCGAGGAAAATATAAATCACCGCACTAAGGATAAACAGCGTAATATAAACAAGCTTCATTATTTTTGCGGTTTGTTTTCTCGCGGCCTCATAATCGCCCGCCCCGACACATTGACCGACTATGGTGATAAGCGCCAAGCCGTAAGCCATTCCCGGCATAAATGAAAATGAATTGATGACACTGGCGACGGCGTTGGCAGCAATGGCGGCCGTTCCAAAAACGGTAAAAATCCGCTGGGTAAGCAGCCTTCCTATCTGAAACATCGAACTTTCCAGACCGCTGGGAATTCCTACATTGAGAATATTTTTAATCATCGAATGGACGATCTGCGGTTTTTTGAACAAACCGGAAAGTGAAATAAATCCGCCGCCGCGGGTAAGCATAATCGTTGTAACGGCTGCGGCCGCAGCGCGGCTTACCAATGTGGAAATGGCCGCGCCCGTTACCCCTATTTTCAATACATAGATAAAAAAAGCATTTCCGCCGATGTTCAGAATATTTACCATAAGCGCTATGAACATGGTTACGCGGCTGTTGCCGACAGAGCGGAACAGAGCGGCATTAGCGTTGAACATGGCAAGAAAAGGATAAGAGAGTGATGTTATAAGAAAATAAATCGAGGCGGAATTCATAACATCTTGTTCAATCTTTCCGTAGATAAGGCTGATTATGGGCCGCCGCAGCAATACCGAGAACAGCGTCATCATAAGGGATATGGCGATGACGCTGTACAAAAGCTGCCGCGACGCAAGGCGCGACTTGACGTAATCCTTCCGGCCGATGTACTGGCTTACTACGACCGCGCCGCCGGTACAGAGTGCCGTAAACGCGATTATCAATAAATTATTAATATTATCGATGATGTTAACCGCCGAAACAGCGTGTTCGCCTACGGAACTTACCATAATGGTATCGGCGGCTCCCATCGTCACCGCAAGCATTTGTTCAATAATTAAGGGCCAAAGCAGACTAAACAGAGCGCGGTTGTTCCAACGCTCCGCGGTTAAAGATTCGGGATTCAATGTAAGGTTCCTTTTCATTACTGTATCCCTTTGTAGAGAGTGATTCAAGTATTCTCTTGACTTATATAAGCGTAAGCACTTATTATGCAAAACATGAAAACAAATTTATCCGGTTACTTGGAAAACGATACGCATTTTTTCCCCCTCAGAGTGTATTTCAGCGATACCGATGCGGGCGGTGTGGTTTACCACAGTCATTATCTTGATATGGCGGAACATGCCCGGACCGAATGGCTCCATCTTTTAAATATTGAGCACCGGAAATATTTAAAAGATCATGGGATGGTTTTTGTAGTGCGTTCTGCCAAAGTTGATTATCTCAGCCCTGCCTTTTTGGATGAAACGCTCATCGTCAAAAGCCGAATGAAAAAAGCGGGACGCTTCTCCTTAGAAATTTTTCAGGAAATTATTCGTGACGATCAAGTTTTGGCAGCCCTGGACATTAAACTTGGCTACATTTCTGTGCAAACAGGCCGCCCCTCCGTCATACCCGAAAAATGGCAGGATATTTTTGCATCGGTAATAGGGGCGAATATATGAGACGAAAAGACCGGGAGATGCCAAGAGATTTTGCCGAGTATGTAGCTGATACCTGCGATTATGCGGTACTGGCAACCGTGAACGCCGATGGGACACCTTATTGCATTCCCGTTTCTATAGCCAGAGACAATAATGTAATATATATCCATTGTGCCAAAGAAGGTCAGAAGCATGATAACATGAAACGGCAGCCGGAAGTTTGCATTAGCTGTACCGGAAATGTCCGGTGTATGACGAACGCGTTCAGTCTGGAATATGAATCTGCCGTAATAAAAGGAACTGCCGGGGAAGTTTCGCGGGATGAGGAAAAGATTCACGCTTTGCGCTTGATCAGTCAGCGTTATACTCCGGAATACATGCACGCGTTTGACGAAGAAGCCGCCCGAAGTCTTAAAGATGTCGGCATCTGGAAAGTCGAAATAAAAGAGATTACCGGCAAACGGAAAAAGCACGATAAAGACGGCAAAGAAATGAAATACGGCCGGATGGAATGAACTCCGAAAAATAATCCAGGAAGATTGATGCAGATACTTACTACACACAATCCCTTTCGAGCTCCGGTTTATTTTGTTGAACATTGCGATTCAACGCAGATTACCGCGAGAGACTTGATCCCAACAAAACCCCTTACCGGAACCGTCGTTACTGCCTTTTATCAGGACAAAGGGCGGGGCCGCGGAACAAAAAGGCTGTGGGCGGCCAAGCCGGGGGAAAACCTCCTCTTTACGATTATGTTTCATTACGAAAATGTAACCGCGATTCCCAAGGCATTCACTTTAAGAACCGGACTCGCCGCAGCCGAAGCAATTGCCGAATTCGTTCCGGCTTTAAGTTCACAAGTCACCGTAAAATGGCCCAATGATGTGATGATAGGTTCCCGAAAAGTCTGCGGAATTCTCGCGGAAAATGACGGGAAATATATTCTCACGGGAATCGGCATCAATGTAAATCAGCTGGAATTTCCCGAAGAAATCAGCAAAAAAGCGGTGAGTGTCCGGCAGGCTCTACAGGAACTGCAAGGCGGCATTCCTCCGGTTTTTGATACACGCGGTCTTTTGGAACAAATCCTTCCCTGCCTGCAAACATATCTATCATCTTCTATGGACGATCAATGGAACGCTCTTTTGCAAAAACGAATTTATAGACAAGGTGAAACCGTTTCATTCATCCCCGGTCAAGCCGGTTCCCATGAAAAGATTGAAGGCATCCTTGAGGGAATCGGACCGGAAGGGGAACTGCTCATAAAAACCGGAACAGAAATACAATCTTTTATAACGGGCGAATTAGAGCATCAATATCGTTAAAGCGATGTACGGTCTTCGGGTGTTTTTAGTTCGGGAAGCACGGTACAAATCATCGTGGTAAAACAGGACAGGCCGCCGACAACATTGGAAATAGGCTCGGCCAGGAACACGCCGGTTACTCCAAGTCCGCCGATCCGGGGTAATATCAATACCAGGGGAACCACAAGAACAACCTTTCTGAATAACGAGAAAAATGTCGCGTATTTGGCTTTTCCCAATCCAAGAAAGGTGTATTGACCGGCAAACTGTAAAGCCATCATAAAAAAGCCGAAAAAGTACATCCGCAGTGCCGGTATTCCCGCGGCGATCATATCAGTATCATGGGTAAAAATCCGGATGAATATTCCGGGAAATACAATAATAAGCAGCCAGGAAAAAACGGCATAGGCGATCCCGGCCAGAGTAATAAAGCGGATTGCCTGTTTAATCCGTCCAAAGGCTTTGCTCCCATAATTGAAACTTATCATCGGTATTGCAGCGGTACTTAATCCCTGAATGGGAACCGAGTATATTTCTCTTACCGAATTGATAACCGTCATAACCCCGACATATATATCGCCGCCGTAATTACGGAGCGATACGTTGCATACAATTTGAACCAGTGTGTTGGTCATCCCCATCACAAAACTGGAAAATCCCAAAGCGAGAATCTTTTTTAGCCGGTTCCACTGGACCGAGAGTTTTGTCAATCGAAGCCTTACCGCCACCTGGGGACCGGTCAGGAAGCGGAAAACCCAAAACGCGGAAACGGCCTGGGAAATAACTGTCGCAAGCGCCGCTCCCCGGATGCCCATGGAAAACACAAAGATAAAAATAGGATCAAGAACGATATTGATAATCGCGCCAAAGAGAACTGTCAACACGCCGATTCGCCCGAATCCCTGGCCGTTGATAAAGGGATTCATCCCCAATGAAATCATCACAAAAATACTGCCGATTAAGTAAATCAGAATATAATCCTGGGCAAAAGGAAAAGTATTGTCGCTTGCGCCCAAAAGATACAGCATCGGTTTATAAAAGATCAGTCCCGCCAATGTAATGACGATTCCGGAAATCATCAGCATAGTGAAACTTGTTCCCATAATGCGTTCAGCTTCATCAGTATGTTTTTCCCCCATTTGCATACCGAAAAGAGGAGCGCCGCCGTTTCCAAAAAGCAGCGGAAAAGCCGATACAAAAGTGATAATGGGAAAACACAAGCCTACCCCGGTTAAAGCAAGGGCCCCGGAACCGGGAATACGGCCAATGTAAACCCTGTCTACGATGTTATAGAGAAGATGCAAAATTTGAGCGGCAGTCATAGGAAGCGCCACATCCAAAATCTTTTTTGATACTTTTCCTGTCGAAAAATCAGTCTGATGTATAGTCATCTCCGCCTCGTTTAATTCCTAACTAAGATAGTAAAGAATATCATGTTTTAAACATCGGATATATAGGCAATACAAAAAAACATCATGTATCTGAAGATTGCCGATTCCCGCCGCGGATATTTTGACTACATCATCAATAAGAAATGGTGAGCGGACTGTTAAGCCATCGTCAACTATTTGAACCCCCTCACAATTATCATTTCGCGGCTTTCCCGGAGCCTTTTTCAGCAAGCGCGTTCCGCAGTTCTTCAAGTTTGTAGCCGGATGTATCCGCCGCCGCTTTAAGAAGTTTCACGGTTTCCGCCGCTGCTTTAATCCGCTTAATCCATACAGCCCGCGGATCGGTTTTTTCTTCTGAAGCCGCCGCTTTTTTGGAAACAGGTTTTTGATCTTTCGCTTCAGCAGATTCAAACGCTTCGGGAGTTTCCAAAACAACAAAAAGGGACGCATAGAAAAGCGCGTCATCGAAACATTCTTTGTTAAACCAAACGCTGTTGTTAAACTGGTTCAGTCCGAGAACATCTTTATAGTCCGATGATTCAAGCGATTCATCCGCAAGAGCCTTCGCTAAACCTTTTGGCTTTAGATCGATGTATTCGGCAGAACAAGTCCGCTTGAGAAGTCCCTTGAACAATTCCACCACCCGCCAGGATTCATCGCCGGGAATATCCATGTTCTGATACAATTCGCGGAACTTGCGGTCCAGGCACCAGTGATCCATCAACGATTTAGCTTCCCTGCCGCTGTAGCCGTCACCTAAAACATCGCGCAAGATGGTACATAATCCGTATCCCACGGCATAAGCAATCGTCTGCGGTTTTTCTTTTATCATTTTAATGATGCTATCAACAAAAGCCGCGCTTGTTTCATCTTTTTTGATTTCCGGGTCCAGAGCGAACGACGCAAGCCCGATCAATCTTTGCAGATACGCTTCCGCGTGTTCCCAAATAAATTTTGTATCGATTAAGCTGCTGACGCGGTCAGAAATGAAAGGATCGTATCTGCCCGAAGCTCCGTCAAGGAACAATCCCGCGGTTTTGATAAATCTGACAGCCGGTTCTTTTACCGCGTTGAAATAGCGGCTTATCAAGGTGTCCTTATCCTCGGCTTTGGCGGGTTTCGCTTTTGCTTTCACAGATTGATCAATCTTTGCGTCAATCGTTTTTATTTCCTCACCGGTAACAATTGTATAGAGTAAATCAATAGTATCCTTGCTAAGAAATTCGGCGAAGGGCTCGTACAGTTCCTTCAAGAGCATATCCTGGAGAGCGGCATATATATCGGCACAGCCCTTCCCGCCAAGCTCATAGTGGATTTTTGCCCATCGGCCTGTATCGCTGTCCGCTGCTTCGTGAATGTTGAGAAAAACCTGCGCCTGGTATCCGTTTAACGCGGCAAATAGTCCGCGCTCATACAGCTCTTTTGATGAGCGGATGAACCACTGACTTGAACGCTGTTCCCACAAGAGCACAAAATGATTCGGGCTGTTGTGAAGCCCAAGGGCTTCCGCCAAAAGCCGCCGCTGGGGAGCGTCAACCGCAGACTGATGAATCCAGCCGGAGCC
>QMCD01001482.1_pt2 | contig 14176 bp, 13 predicted proteins | sample 1821841 | NCBI WGS metagenome assembly QMCD01 (sample SAMN01991225, study PRJNA193472) | Termite gut metagenome, whole genome shotgun sequencing project. | isolation source: worker | host: Macrotermes natalensis | reverse complement strand
GTCAACCGTTATTTAATAACAAAATCGGCGGCTTTTGCGGCCTTTTCGTTCAACGCGGCCTGCGGCTGGCTCTCCCCGCGGAGTTTTTCCATATAAGCCTGACCGTTCTTGACAATCTGCTGCAATTGTGTCAAGTCGCGCTCCAAATTATCAAGCACCTGCTGCGCATAAACCTCTGCACCCTGACGGATTTTCACAGCCTCGTCAGCTGCGCCGCTGCGAATCATGTTCGCCTCTTCCATCGCCGTGCGTTTGATTTCTTCGCATTCTTCCTGAACCTGAACCCGAATCCGCGCGCCTTCGCGCTCTAATGCCTTGATAAAATCCGCCTCGGACAGTTTGCGCTCGGCCTCGGCCTGCGCGTCCATGACAATTTTTTCAGCCTTGTATTGTGCCTCAGCCTGCAGCTCGTCACGCCGTAACAGCAACGCTTTGGCCTCCTGGACTTCCATTGGCAGCGCACCGTAAATTCTGTCAATCAACAATTCAATTTCCTTCGGTTTTACCACGGCAAACCTGCCCGGAATGAGCGGGAAGCTTTCTTCAAGCGTCATTTCCAGTAATCTTAGTAAATCAAAAACTCCGTTTTGCTGCATATTTTAAAAGTCCTTTTACCAACATTATACATGCTTATATTTTTGTGTCAAATAATTATCAACGGCCGCAGGTACAAACTTCGCAATCTTGCCGCCGTTGCGCATAACCTCTTGAACAGTGCCGGATGAAATGAAGTTGTATTCGGGCTTTGTAATCAAAAATATTGTCTTAATCTCATCAGACAGCGCCGAATTTGTCTGGGACAGCTGCATCTCGTACTCAAAATCCGAAACCGCTCGCAGCCCGCGAATCAGAACATGCGCGCCCTTTTGCTTTGCATAATTGATTGTCAAACCCTCAAACGCGTCGGCCTCAACGTTTTGCAAATCGCCGATGCTCGCCTTGATAAGCTCCAAACGCTCGTCAATTGTTAAAAACCCGTTTTTTGCACTGTTTTTTGCAACCGCGATAATAACTTTATCAAAGATTTGTGCCGCGGTGTGCAGCACATCAAGGTGTCCTTTTGTAATCGGGTCAAAACTTCCCGGGTAAATTGCAATTTTCATATTTTTAGTATAACATAAATATTATTAAAAAGGAGGAGATTATGAAAAAGATTGTTTTATTATTATGTTTGATGTTTGCAGGGACAGACGCGTTCGCGGTCAACATTGAGCTTGTCAGCTCAACCCAGCTTTCAAAACAGGTAAAAGAGGCGCACGAAATCGGCTACAAAATAATTCGGGCCAATAACCTGAAACGCGCACCGATTTTTGTTGTCCCGAATAACAAAGTTGTCAACGCCAGCGCGCAGTTTATCAGCAAAGAAGTAACCATTTACACGGGGATTTTGCCCTATCTTGATAACGATGACGAGTATGCCTATGTCCTTTCGCACGAGCTTTCCCACGCAATGGAGGCCTACGGCGGAGCTTTGAAGGTTTGGGCGATGAACTTTAACAGCAAAAAATACGAATACAAGGCCGACCTTAACGGAATAGATTATATGGTAAAAGCGGGCTACAACCCGATTGCAGCAATAATCGCTGCGGACAAGGTTAACGGCGAGCCGCGCATGGACTGGCTCAGCACCCACCCGCAAGGCTCAAAAAGAATGCTTGAAATGTATAAATATATCTACGTCAAATACCCGCAATACCTGAGTTCGTCTATGACAAACAATATTATTTATCAAAACTTTTTGAGCTCGCAAAGCAAAGAAATCCAAAAATTCAAGCAGCAGCAAAAGCAACGCAGACACGAGGCGATATGAGACGGTTAATTCTTTTAGTACTGATGTTATTGTGCATGCCGGCATGCGCGCAGGAGGTTCTGCTTAAAATCACGCCGGTGGCAGAGTTTTCCACCTCAAAACCATTGTCAGAAGGCGATAATGTTGATTTCAAGGTAACAGGCGATACCGGCGAGTTCAAAAAAGGCACTATTATTACCGGTACTGTCATGGAGTACGAGCCAAACGATTTTTCCGTGCAGGAGGCGCGCGTTATTGTCGGGAACTTTACGGACGGCACGCGCAATATCAAAGGCAGCCTGCATCTTAACGGTAACTCGCACGCACAGGTCGGTGAGTTTGCCGAAAACGCCCAGCTGAACTGGTCGCTAATCCGCGGCGGCGAGATTAATATTGAGCCCGGGCAAGAGCTGCAATTTTTCGCCCAATACGGCGGCAGACCGGACAAACTGCCGCTGCGAATTTCGCCCGCTCAAAAGATTTCTACCACGCACAACCAAATCCAAATCGGTGATACGATTAGGTTCAAGACCACCGACGGCAGACCTGTTATCGGGATTGTTGATTACGTGGCGCCAAACGGCTGGTGGTTTGACAGCGCACAGATTGATTTCAAAACATTTAAGATTGACGGCAAAACAATCAATAATCCTCTTAGCATCAACGGGTTTGACATATTGAAACAAAAATCCCACAGGAAAGCTCAATTTTTCAACGGCGCAGGTGTTATTTTGCGAGGGAAAGAGATTGAAATCCTGCCCGAACAAGATAATGTCGTGTTTACAATCTGGATTCGTAATTGATTGTTTTTTTGTAAACAATTGTTAAAAATCAGTCAATTTTTAGATTTATGCGTTTTAACATGTATATATAGTAGGGGTTAATGTAAGTGAAAATCGGTTCTATAAATAGCAATGTTGCTTTTAGCGGATATAAGCAGGTTAAAACGTCGACCGGCGAGAAGGTCTATACTTTTAACCATCCGTTTGACGATGAAAAGTACAACTTTGCGGTCGAAATTTGCAAAGCCGAAAAGACCAAGGACGGCTATAAGGTTCGTGAGCTTCTTAAAACCGTACCGCTGGACAACTCCACAAATAATTATGTCGGAAGCATAAAAGGGCCGTTTGCATACAGATACCTCCAAACCTACAAAAACGGCAACCCTGTGTATGACCACGAAGGCAAGGTAATAGGGCCCATAACAGAAGCCGGAAAAATCGTTCAAGGAGATTACGGCTTGTTCAACTATGTACCTGACGGTTACACCGGCAAGGCCGGCGCCCAAAAGCTCATCGCACCGGATCTTAACAACGACTATGTATTTAATGCAGAAGGCGAAATTGTCCCGAATGAAAACATTTTGAAAGACAAAAACTACGCCATGAAATCCGGCGGCAGCATTGCGGGGATTATAAAAGATTTGGATGACGGCAAGCTCAACGGGTATTCGCGCGTGGTCGGGCTGCCTGTTTTTGGTGATGATCCGGTCACCCACCACGGTTATTGGACCAGAAATATTATGCAAATGACCCAGTCAATGGGCAGCATCAACCAGTTTGCAACAATGTTGGAAAAAATGTTTGCCAAAGGAATTAACTGGGCGGCTGACGGCGCGTTTGTAAACGAAGGGCTTGAAGGTATCCACTTCAAATACAATTTGAGATGGGGCAACCGCACGCCTATTCCGGGCTGGTTCAGAATGGATTTGGACAACCCCGTGAAACTCGGTATTTTCAGCAAGCACAACCAAGAACATATTAACTCGCGTATTGTCAAAGAGCACGGCAAAAATTATATCCAGATTTACGACAACAGGCTGGTGAAAGACTTGAAAAAGAAAGAGTTGATTGAAGCTTACAACAAAGACCCTGACAATCCGCTCGATATCATATCGCACCACGACACGGTTATTTTGTATACCCTTGAACTTGAAGACCATATTTTAAGAACCAACATGAAACGTGCCGGTCTGAAAGAAAAAGATGCGTACAACTACGAGGAGACCCGTGCGCTTCTGAAATCAACCACCTGGGAAGCGGAAGAAAAGTTTGAAGGCGGATTTGAAACGTGGGAGGCCAACCCTGATATCCTCAAATTGAATTACACTACGTCAAACACCGATGCTCTTGACCTGATTAATTCATACAATGTTGAGGCCGACAAACAAAAGCTTGCCAGAGCAAACTTTGAGGTGCAGGATCTTGCGATAACAGCCGGCCGGTACTGGACAAAAAAAGCCGACCAGGTTTTGAACCTGCACGCAGCGCAGCAAATCGGCATCCCTGAAAACGAGGATGGCACTGCCAAAGATGCCAATAAAATTCTGCACGAGATTGAAGGCAGCCCTAATCTTCCAAGTAATATCATGGGGCTTGAGGTAATTGACAATGTTCTCAAAGGCAACTACAAGCTCAAAGAGCAGCCTGACATGGCTTTTGACCAGCAAATTCTGAAAGGTCTTATGGAGGTTCCGCTTGACTCGGTTGAGGTTGGGGACGAGATATCAGGTGTTCTGTCATCACCTTTGATGAGCAAACGCGCGCAGCACGTACGTGATTTGGGCAAATCGCGTTATGATATGTACCTTGCGGACAACCCCGCAGATCCTACGGCAGCAAGACAATACCCCGGACTGCCGCAAGAATACAAAAAATCTTACAAAGCAACGGATGCAATCTACACCGATGCGATGCTCAAATTGACAAAAGATATTTTGAACAAAGCGGAGTTCAACGAGCCGATCACAATCACCGAAAAGCTTGCAGACGGCAAAACTATTGAAAAGGTAACCGAGTACGGCAAATACGTATTGCCGATAATCAGCGCGGAAGTCGCACGGTTCGCTCTAATCAAAGGGCTTCACAAAGATGCGGCCGTAAACATTGATAAAGAAACAGGCGAAATATCCTACAATTACAAAGAGTTGAAAAAACACACGCTGTACGACATCGGGGTCAAAGAATTTTCACCGCAGAGTGAGGCCGTCGCACTTGCTAAAAAAATCAAAAACGGAATAAACAGTATTAAAGATGACCACAAAAAACCGATTGCCGATGCGATTACAACGATGTTTGCGAACACAAACACGAAAAGTTTTGATTTGGCGCAGGTTATGGTTGACCGTGCAGGTGCGGGGCTTGACTGGCGGCTTGATGCGGCAAAAGATATCGCCGATGTGGAAGGCATGCGCAACGGTTTCAATCAGGGTGACGATATGGCAAATCAGGTAATTGATTTCTGGAAAAAGTTTGCCGATGGTGTTAAAAACGAGAATCCTAACGCCTATATCGCGGCCGAAGTCACAAACCCCGATGCAATATCGCCTATATTGGAACACGAATTCCTTGCATCAACCGGTGTAACAACCACGGCAAATTACAATTTCTTATTCCACGCAGTATCACAAATCTTCAGCAGCAACTTTGAAAAAGGCGGAATAGACGACAACAATATATTCAAGTCGTTAGCAGAGATGTTAAACGCTGACCTGTACGATGGTTTGGTTAACTCGTATACATTTATCGGCAACCACGACAAGGCGCGGTCTTTGCACTGCCTTGCAATTGATATGGACTTGTTCTTCGCAAAATTGATGGACAGGGGCAACACAGAGATGCGTAAACGCGCGTACAAAGTTCTTGAAGGCAAGGACTGGCCGCCTGCTGACTATCCGTTCAACGAATATTCAACCAAAGCAATCGCGGTGGGTGAAGCGATAAACAACGGCTTTAACAGCCAGCCGGAGTACCTGAAATCTGCGGCAAGAGCAGCTGTTGCGGATTTGGCAAAAGGATTTTACAAAGGCGACGAATTTGATGCGACAGGATTTGGCGTAAAACCTTTCGATATAACTATTGATTTGGTGCTGGATCAGATGGAACACAACGGTTACGAGTTCGAGACCGGCGACCGCAAAAAAGTCGCGGACGCAGTGTTTGAAGCGGTTCTGAAACCTGCGACAGAAAAATTGAAACAAATGATGAAGGTATTGGTTGCGCTGCCGGGCTTCCCGACATTGTTTGACGGTGACCAGTACGGTGCAACAGGTTTTGAAGCAGACTCAAAAAATATCTTTGTTCAAAACCGCGCCCGGTTGCATACAGAATGGACAGAAGGCGGAGCGGATGAAAAAGATTTCATCACGAAATTGGACAAAGAGTTGAAGAAAATAATGACACTGCGCTCGCGGCCTGAGCTCAGACCGCTCAACGATGGTGCAGTATTTACTCTTGCGCCAAACGACAGCACAAAATGGGCAGATTGGGATAAAGAGGGCCACGCAGGCGTTCTGCGTCAAAGCACTGACGGCGCGATGACTGTTTCTATGATAAGAAAACAAGGTCATAAGTCGCTTGGATGTATCAACATGTGCAACGGGCTGCCGGGCGGGGTAAGAGACGGACTTGTATTCTACGATGCCAACGATTTGATGGACTTGAAGCCGGGTCAAGAACCGAAGCACAAAGTCAAGTACGTAACCCGTGGCAACACAATCGTCAGACAAGACGGCGGGAATATCGAGATTGACCACTCACTGATTCTCTACCACAAACTGGGTGAGAAGGTTTAGGCCTCAACAATAGAACACACAACCAGCCCTAAACAGGTGTATAACAAAATATCAACTATCAAAAACTATCACCTCCTTATCCGAATGTTTTGAACGTTGATTCCACGTTCTTTTCAACGATTTTGGTTATTGCCTCCATTTCGGTTTGGATAGCACGTTGTTCTGTGTCGCATTGTTTTAGTTTTATCTCTAAATTTCTGTCCTGCGCCTGAATATTTTTAATCTTGGCGTTCACACTTGATATCATGTCATCATACCAGTGCTTGTCAAAGTTGTACTGGTTCATCGCGCTTTCGTATGCCAGCTCATCTTTAACCGTGTTGGTCGTGAGTGAATAATACTGCTCAAACTCGGTACCGGGGTTGAGCGTAATGCTTGAGTACCTGCCGGTGCCGTCGTGTTCAAGCCGTGCCGGTACGCCTTTTATCTCTTGGATTTCTTCTGTGTCACCGGAGACTTTGTAGAAATTGATCCCGGAGGCGCTGTTGTTGTTTTCGTCATAGAATGTGCGGTAATTATCTCTTATCCCGCGCAATTCGGCCTCTCTGTAGAATTCCGGCTCCCACGCGCCTGTGCTTGTGTTTTGAACATAACGGATAAGCCAGTCACCGCCGTCATCGCCCGGCTTGTCCCAGTCCGGGTTGCCTATCGGCACAGCGTAGCGGTCGTCGTTGTATTTGTTCTTTAAATCATCCGAGTTAAGTTTTTCCAGATACAAAAGTTCTTCCTCAACCATAGCGACGATTTCGTCGTCTGACAGGGTGCGCAAATACGGGTCGGAGTTTCTAAGCTCATCCTCGGGCATTTCGCCCATCGTGCGCAGCTGCCTGCTGCCAATCATAAACTGTTCGGTGAAAAACTGCGCTATCTGGTTTTCAACAATATCGCGGAACCTGTCAACAAGCTCGGTGTCTTCCGGTGTATTTTTTCTGTCTACGTTGTTGGGGTTTGCCTGCCGCGTGTCATAGAGCAAATCTATAAGCTGCTGGATAATAGTTGAATCCGGGTCGGCCGCGATTTGGGTATAAACGTCACGCAGCGGGATATAATCCTGATGCTTTGACCAATCTTGAGTATCAATATCTCCGCTGCCGGCCGGGTCAAGCGCAGCGTATATCACAAGATTTTGACCGTCAGATGTTGTGTAGTTACCCGGCGGCAAAATGTGGTTCATCATCCGCGTCATATATGCCGTTGAATGATACTCCGAGTTTGCCAGATATTGGTAATCCTTTTGTTTGTTAACCTTTTCATAATAACTTACATTATTTTCATCCATCGCCATAACACGCGTAGCAATGTTTGACGAATCCTTCACGATAGCGAAATCATCTCTGGCGGACGTTTTGTAGCTGACCATATACTCGCCGTTTTGCTTGGCCTGCATAAACGTAATCTCGTTATCAACCCTTCCGTCATTGAACGAGTAAACAACTTTTGTATACTCATCAACCGATGGCGGGGTTGGTACTGTTGAACTGTACAGCTGCTGATAGTAGCTTGCCGATTGGTTGCCCAGCGCAACACGCGACTGGTTAATCTGTTGTCCTTGATATTCAACATTACTTTTTCTGCCCGTTAACTGCAAAAAACGAGCCTGAGTTGATGATAAGCCCATAAACCACCTCTTCCTTCTGAAAGCCATGTCGGCATGGGTTTTGCCGAACTTTAACAAAACCGGCGGTTTGGTTACAAATCGTTACATTCGCCGCAGGCAGGTTCTGCCGTTAATATTTGTGGTACAATAATTCTATGAAATTTTCACCATCATTTAAAGTGGGTCTGCTGACGCTTTTGGCATTAATACTCTTGCTGGGCGTGGTTGTACGGGTCAAGGGCCGAACATTCTCGTCTGCCAAACGGATTGAGGTGCAATTTAGCGATGTGAACGGGATGCGCGCAGGTGCGGGTGTTCAGATGATGGGGATTAAAGTCGGTCAGGTTGAGGAAATCACACCGGTCATCTCAGCCGAAAAAAACCACGTCAACGTCAAGTTCGTTATCACAGAACCCAATATTGAAATCCCGACGGCATCTATGTTTACTATCCAGCAATCGGGGCTGATTGGCGAGTTGTTCCTTGAAATCACACCGCCAAAGCTGCGCACGCTTTATCTGCCGATGGTTTCAAAAGATATTCTGTACGAAAACGACCCGGTTCAGATGAAACTTGATGATAAATTTTATGATGTCGGCGTGATTAAAAGTATCAATGTTATCGCGCGTGAGGCGGTGCCTTACGATATCCGCGATGCTATCGGAACAAATTACGCGTACAAGGTTGACTACATTGTTAACCTGCCGGGGCTTATCCTGCCTGAGTTTATGAAGGGCACGGATGTAAAGGCAAACGGCAAGTCAAAGCTGCAGATTTCAACGCTTGATGATGTTGTGCCGCCGTACCCGCCGCAGACGTCGCCTTATACAATCGTTAATCCGATGCGGATTGCGGACTTCTTGGACTGGCAGTACAAAGCCGCCGAGGGCCTTACCGAGACCAACCGCAAAATTAACGACCTGCTCTCCGATGAGGTCATTGCGGAGCTAAAAATGTCTGTCACCAACATAAACGAGCTGACAACAACCACAAACGATACCATGGCCAAGCTCAACGAGCTTATTGACAGCTCAAAAGGCGATTTGGCGCAGCTGATGAAGATAGCCGAGCAAGCCGCAGGTGATTTCAACAAGCTTTCAACCAATATTAACAACCTTGTAACCGACAAAGACTTCAAAAAAGATGCCGGCAGCGCAGCAAACTCGTTTGCGCAATTGACCAACAACATAAACAAAATTATGGGTGACGAAAAAGAATCCAAGCAAATGGCCGAGGATATCCGCGCAATCACGCACAATATGGGCGAAATAAGCAGGTTTGTCACCACGCTGACAAAAGACGACCAGCTGAAAACCGATTTGACAAGAACGGTCAACAATGTGAACGCGGCGATGGTCGATATTTCAACAACGCTTGATACCGTAAACAAAATGACACCGGAGTGCAAAACCGAGCTGCAAAAAATCATGGACGATACCGCCGCAACGACAAGCAACCTGCGCAAATTCTCCGAAAAACTGAACAAACGGTTCTTGTTATTTAGATTGATGTTTTAACGAGGGGTAAAGGGGTAAATGAATGGGCTGCCTTGCTAAATTCACCGAACTGCATTACAGCAAAGATGTCAATCCGATATTGGATTTTGCGTCAATTTTTTACGGTTTTGGTGCGGGGTTCAAAAATTGGCTCTACGACAGCGGGGTTTTAAAACCCGCGAAGGTCGATGCGTTTGTGGTGTCTGTCGGCAATATCACAACGGGCGGTGTGGGCAAAACGCCTGTCGTTGCAGAGATTGCAAAACACCTCGGTGAAAAAACCGCCATAATATCGCGAGGCTACGGCGGCAAAGGCAAATGGGCAAAAGGGTTGAACATTGTCACTCCGGACTCAATCGGTGCAGCGGACGAGCCGCTCTGGCTCGCGCAGAATCTTGCGTCAGCAGTCATTATCACCTGCAAAGACCGCGTAAAAGCCGCGCGGTATGCGGTTGAGCAGCTTGGCGTAAAAAACATTGTGCTTGATGACGGGTTTCAGCACCGCAGGCTCCACAGAGATGTTGATATTGTGCTTGCGGACAGCCGGATGATGTTCGGTAACGCAAAACTACTCCCGGCAGGCCCGCTGCGTGAGGATTTGCGTAACCTTGCGCGCGCGGATAAGCTGCTTAAAGTCAGTAAAACAGGCGACTCAGCGGACGTTCGGATGATGCCGGACGGCGTTTACAATATCAAAACCGGCACTCCGTTAAAATCCGGCAGCGCGGTCACCGCAATCTGCGCAATCGGCCAGCCCGGCTCGTTCTACGATTTGCTCACAGACTTTAAAATCAAGCACACAGTAACGTTTGACGACCACCACAATTACGAATTCAAAGACGTCTCAAACATCAAAGGCACAATTGTCACGACCGAAAAAGACGCCGTGAAACTGCAAAAATTCGGTTTGGACAACATTTACGCGCTAAAACTCAAAACCGTTATGGATTTGTCATGGCTGGGGGGGTAAATATAATTGAGCGGCTGTGCAATTGATAAAGTTGTTGAAGATTTAAAGTCTGCAAAGCAGCCGATGAGCGATTTTGTTTTGCTGATGGAAAACTGCCACGACCCTTATCTGGTGCTGGTTTGCTGCATTTTGAGCTTGCGCACAAACGACAAAACCACCTATGGCGCGGCTTTGCGGATGATGGAGCTTGGCACAACGCCCAAAGAGCTTGCCGCCGTCAGTGAAGATGTTCTGGCAAAGGCGATTTATCCGGTCGGGTTTTACAAAAACAAGGCGCGGCAAATTATTGAGCTTTCCAAATCGCTCACAACCCGGCCGGTGCCGGACACGATTGACGAGCTGATAAAGTTCAACGGTGTCGGCCGCAAGACGGCAAATCTGGTGCTGGCGCGCGGGTTTGGCATACCTGCGATTTGTGTTGATGTCCACGTCCACCGTATCTGTAACCGGCTCGGTTACGTTAAAACCAAAACGCCCGAGCAGACCGAGTTTGCGCTGCGCGAGAAACTGCCGCAAAAATACTGGATTGATTTTAACACACTGCTTGTCACGCACGGACAAAATGTATGCAAACCTATTAAGCCCCTGTGCGCCGGATGCCCAATTAATCAACGCTGCGCGAAACTAATCTAAACCGAATCCCGCAGCCATTAATCATTGTGAAGTAATGTTACAAAAAGGCAATTAATTTTGAAAAAAACTCTTTATAATAGTATAAAAGAAAAGAGGATTATTTTAGATGAAAGAACAAGAACTGAATACGCTTATGGGCGTGGTTTCTGACCCTATCAACAACGTTTATAAAATTGAATCACGTAAGGATTTGGAAGAAATTCGGCGTATTGTTCGCATATTTAATATCTCAAAAGAGCAAGACAACAAGCACGCTCTGCTTTCTATTAAAAATCTTGCCACATTCAGGCTTGTTTTAAGCAATAACTGATAAAAGTTTTGGCAAAAACAGTGCGATTCCGACAGCCACCGAGGTGAATGTCGCTACCATTACGGCGCCTGCTGCGATATCTTTTGCCATCCCGACCATCTTTGAATACTTGTTTTTGAAAACCGCGTCGGTTGCAAACTCTATCGCGGAATTGACCATTTCCGTTATTATGACCATTGCGATGGTCATAAAGATTATGCAAAACTCTGCCGCGCTGAATTGCAGCCAAACCGCCGCAATCAAGACAAATATCGCGACAACAAAGTGGATTTTGATGCAGTCTTCCGCCTTGAACGCCAGCCGCAAACCCTTGCGTGCGTTCTTGAATGTGTTTCCAAACCCCTGACATTTAAATTTCGTCATTTTTTATTTTCCTTATCGCCTCATCTTGCATCCCTACAACAAAATTATACTGCGCATCTGTGTTGTGGTCAAATCCGAGCAGATGCAAAATCCCATGGGTTATCAAAAGCAGCGGGTTTTCCTCATCGGTGTTAATAATAATCTCACCCAGATTGATTTGGCCGTCTGTGACAAGCTTTGGCTCGCTGTCTGCAAACAGCGCAAACGTAATCACATCGGTACTCTCGTCTTTGCCGCGGTGCTCGCGGTTGATGCTGCGGATTTGTTCGCTGCCGCAATAAAAAATATCAAACGCAATTGTGTCAAAATCCAGTCCTGCAAGGCAGGAAGTGTCAATTATTTTTTCAAGGTAAAACCGCGTGATTTTTTCAGCTTCGTCGCTATATTCGCCACTATTGGATATCAAGATTTTCATGGTATTCAATCCGTTTGTGCTGCATCCCGCGCAAAATCCGTGAGAAAGTCGCACCGATAGTTTTTAAATCTTTGAGCGTCAGCGGGCTGTCTGACAGCTGGCCGTCTTCAAGCCGCTCGGAGACAATCTTCTCAATAATATCCTCAATCTCCTCCGGTGTCGGGTTTTTTGCCGCACGGACAGCGGATTCAACCGCATCTGCAATCATCAAAATGCCGGCCTCTTTTGTGTTCGGTTTTGGTCCCATGTAGCGGAATTCTTCTTCTTTCACGTTTTCGGCGCCCTCATCAAGCACCGCCTGATGGAAGAAATACCCTGCCAGACTGTCGCCGTGATGCTGCAAAATAAGGTTTTTTATTAACGCCGGAACACCGTGTTCACCTGCGATTTCCGCACCGTCTTTCGGGTGCGCGGCGATTACCATTTTGCTTGCGCGAGGGTTGAGTTTTTGGTGCGGGTTTTCTATCCCGAAATACGCCTGGTTTTCCACAAAAAACAGCGGCCGTTTCAACTTGCCGATATCGTGGTAGAATGCGCCGACACGCGCCAAAATCGGGTCGGCACCGACGGCTTCCGCTGCGGCCTCGGCCAAATTAGACACCATTAAGCTGTGGTGGTATGTCCCCGGCGCTTCAAACTGCAGCCGTTTGAGCAGCGGCTGGTTGTGGTCGGCAAGCTCTGCAAGCCCGTACGGCGTTGTTATCTTGAAAACACTCTCAATCAACGGCAGCGTACCGAGCGCAACAATAGAGCTAATCAGCCCGTTGATGAACACGAAAGTACCGTTTTGCAAGAGCAGAATAGGACTGGCATCAATAAGACATCTTTGCAGCAGGAACACGGCCAGGTACGATACCAAACCCGCCGCCGAAATCCACAACCCGATACGAATCAGGTCAAACCGCGTTGAAAAGCGCAGCCGCGCCATCGCAATAGCACACATAAAATTCAGCATCGCAAAAGTTATCACAAACGGCATCTGGTACTGGAACGTGACTGACATAATGAGCAGCAGCAAAATAGACGCCGTCAGGGCAATCTGCGGGTTGGTGAAAATTGCGGCGATAATGACAAACGCCGGAAACGGCAGCACGTACGGCGAAAACCCCGTCGGCAGCAGCACGGCGATAACCGCCATGATTATTGACAAAAGCGCAAAAATCCCGAAATAACTCACCTCAAAATATTTTTTGTAAAACCGGTTGACAAAGACCAAAAACATTCCCCAGTAAATTGAAATCAAGAACGTAATCGCAAACAATCCCTGCCAGTTGAGCTCATAAACGTTGTACCCTGCCTGACGCAGCGCATCAAGTTTCAGCCTTGTCACAGGTTCGCCCTCAAACAAAATCTTGTCGCCTTCTTGGAACACCACCTCGGACTCGCGCACGGAGTTCTGGGCGTTTTTGCGCGCAACCTCTGTTGCAAAATCGTCAACCACAAGGTTTGGCACAATAACCTGCTCCAAAAGCGCCGTAATCACAGTAATCTGCGGCTTGGAAACATTTTGCACAAGACTTTCTAATATCAGCTGTTCAATATTGTTGTTTTCATAATCATTTTCCGTTATCCCGCCGCTTAGGACGTTGTTCAGCGTCATATCGGATTTGCCAAAAGTTTCTTTCAGGCTGTTCTCGTCTGTTTTTAGCAGAAAATTTATCGTAAAACTTTTTTGCTGTGCGTCTGAAATATCAAGCAGCACACCGAGTTCTTCTTCCTTCACATTGTTTTCCGCGTTTTTTTTGCGGATTTGCACGATAGAGTTTTGCAGTGTTTGCAGGTTGGTTTTGACAAACTCGTCCTCTGCCGGCACAAGAATATTTTCCACGCGGCCGGCAGCTTCTTTGCGGTGCTGCTCGGTGCGCTTGACATCAACCACCTTGATTGTTTTGTGCGCCAGAATATCGCGCTTGCTTATCCCGTTTTCAACAATATTTTGGAAAAAGAAGTTTTGCGATGAAACAATAACGGTCAGCACAAGAACAAATCCTATGTGGAACGCCGCCGTCTGGACTTTGGAGCTTTGTATG
>QMCD01002833.1_pt3 | contig 14177 bp, 5 predicted proteins | sample 1821841 | NCBI WGS metagenome assembly QMCD01 (sample SAMN01991225, study PRJNA193472) | Termite gut metagenome, whole genome shotgun sequencing project. | isolation source: worker | host: Macrotermes natalensis | reverse complement strand
AAGTAGAGGTTGATACTGGTGTTTTAGGCACTGTTTTAACTGATTCTGTTGGTAATTATAATTATCAATGGAATGTAACACAATCTGATTATGAACAGTTAAGAATAGCTAAATCAACATTTACAAAGGATGGCTATTTACCTGGTGGGGAGCAAGTCTATTTACCTTCTTTTTCTTCAGCTATTGCTAATGGTATTATGATTAATGGTACTATGGAGAAAATACAAGAAGTAGAAACTTTCTATCTTGATAAATACACACTTAATTTTGCTGCAGCTTCTCCTGCTGTGCAAACAATTACTGTGACAGCACCTGATGCAAATTGGTCAATATCTGAAAACTTAAGTTGGATTACTGCTACTAAGACAAATAATACTACAATTAGTATTACATCACAAACAAACACAAATACATCTGCTCGTAGTGGTTCTTTTATTGTTGTTTGGGGTACAAGAACTTTAAATGTTACAGTAAACCAATCTGCAGCTGGATCCACATCAAATAATATTGCTTTCTCTGGTGTTGTAACAGATAAAACAACAGGTGCTGGATTAGCTAATGCAAGTGTAACAATATTTCCACAGAATCTTGGTGGTGGAAGTGCTCCTGGATCATTTTATGCAACAACTAATTCTTCTGGTAATTATTCTGTAACAACACAATTTACACAACAAGAATGGGATAGTTTAACATTTAGATATCAAGTTGGTAAAACAGATTACACATCATATACTGGTGCTATAATAGCAAAACCAACTTATTCTGATGCTATTTCAACAGGAGTTAGCCAAAACATACAATTGACAAAAAGGGGTAATTTATCCATCTCTACAAGTGAATTAAGGTTTACATATACTGGTGGTACTGGTAGTGTGATAGTTCGTGTAGATCCAGATACTTATGATACAAGTAAATTAGCAATAAGTGTAGATCCACGTATTTCATATAATGTTATATCTACTGGTGCAAGTTTTTCTATTACATTTACTGTTCCATCAACAACATCAACAGTTCCACTTGAAACAATTGCATCAATAACATATAATGGTGATGTGGTTAGTGGTACTGATTATGTAACAATCTATCAAGATCAATATGTACAAAGTGAATTTGCGGTTAATACAAATAGGATTATATTTGATGCGTTAACACTTGGTCAGTATGGAGAAGTTTTGCCTCCTACAAGTTTTGACATTGTTGTAACAATAGGATCTGGTGATACATGGGAGTATACAACAAGAGGAAGTTCTTCAAATCAGCAAATTGGTGATTCATTTATATTTAGCAGAAATGGCAATGTATTAAATGTTACATATACACCAAATATGTATTGGGGACCTGTTCTTACAGCAACAGGAATTTCAGGGGAGTTACGTGCAATAGGGATGCAAAAAAACATACCTCCCACACGAACACTACCAAGTATTGTTATAACAAAAACATCTGGTATAAGAGAAGAAAAAGTTATATCTTGTCAACAGAATTCATATTATCAGGAAACAATACATACAGATAGTATTTGTTATGCAAATTCAAAAATGTACTTATTTGGTAGACCAAATACATCATTAGCTAATCTTGTAACAGGTGGTGGTCAAAGTGTTGTCATAAATGGGCTGACACTACGTATAAGTTGGATTACAAAACTGAAATTAGGTCTTTCATATTCATCTGATTCTATTCCTACAAGATTCCTTTATAACGCCACAGAAATAGAAGCTTTATCTTTTACTGGTCTTGGTGGTGTATCTAATTTTGGCCAAGAAGTAATGACAACATGTAGTAAATTAGCAAATCTGGATATCGGATTTATGGGGGTTCCAACAAATGTGGCTAATCCAACAACATCATTTACACTTGCTGGATCTGGTCAAATTGCTACTAATGACAGAAATGTTTGGTCTTCAGAATCGTCACAAGGAGCAACAGATTTTATAAATAAATTCACAAATTTACGTGATCAAAGATTTGTTGGAAAATTAAATCCATCTACAACATAAACTAATTGATATGAATAATCAAATAATAGGAATAGTTTTAGGTTATGCTATATTAAACAAGCAATTGGTGTTGTTTACACACCAATCTGTTGGTAGTGATTATATATATAAAATAACCTATAATCCTATTGGTAATACATATGAATCAGCAATCTTATTACATGGGGATTTGGGTTTCAGATTAGATAGCTATTTTGAAACTCTCCCTGTGTATGAGAATGAAAACATACAGAAAGTTTATTGGGTAGATGGTTATAATCAGCCAAGGTTTATTAACATAGCAGATTCTTATGTTAGCTCTGCTGAAGGAATAAATAAGATTAATTTTGTTCCTTTAATGGATCTCAATGAAGAAATAACTATTACAACCAAAACAATCTTCTGGTGGTTCATTTCCTGCTGGTACTGTTCAGTATGCAATGGCTTATTATAATCTAAATGGCACACAGAGTAAAATATTCTATATATCAGAATTATTCTACACAGCATATACAGATAGGGGTGCAGCTCCTAATGTTATATTAAATAATGTATTTGATATAAACATTAAGAACACCAATAGATCTTTTGATTATGTAAGAATTTATTCTATTGTTAGAACCACAGTTGATGGTGTACCTGTTGTTAAAAGAGTTACAGATATTAAGCTTAATGACAATATTACAAGTTATAATTACATAGATAACAACTTGGGTGGTTCAATAGAAGATATATCTGTGCTTTTATATGCTGGTGGCGATTCTATAATACCTAAAACAATAGAACAGAAAGACAATGTATTATTCTTAGGAAATTATGAATTTAAACAGAAACCTATAGATTCTGCATTAAAAGATTCTATAAAGAATAACCATCAATTATCTACACCTAAATCAAAGACCATTGTAACTACTGAATCTACTGGGGCTTATCCATATACAAATCAGTTAAAATATTCAGCAGAAGATATTACTTATTCTAAATATCTTGAGTGGTATAGGCTTGGTGTTCAGTTTCAGGATAACACAGGAACTTGGTCTGATGCTGTTTGGCTTGGTGATTATAGGCAAACCAATAAACCAGATATGGTAAACCCATTAAATTCTGGCAACCTAAATATTACTGTTAAAGATTTTACGGTTAATATATTTGGGGATGCTTTATCTCGCTTATCTGAAAATGGCTGGTTAAAAATGAGGCCATTAATAGTATTCCCAAAGCCAACAGAACGTGAGATTATAGCACAGGGTATAGTTTGTCCTACTGTATATAATATTGAAGATAGAGCTACTAATAGCCCATTTGCTCAATCATCTTGGTTTGCAAGACCTAATATACCTTTTGATTTAAGTTTTACAAGGTATGATGATGGTATGGGTAATATCTCAACAGGTAGGAATATTATATCTAATGAGTATTGGTTAAGAGCCTATAATTATGGTCTACCTGATTATGTAGTTAATAATGATACTGATGTATGGGATTACCAAGGGCCAAAAAGGACTAATAAAACAAAATATAATGGTGCTAAGTGGCCTGAGTTTAGACATGATTGTCCTATACCAGATCAGAGGTATGAGAATGCCGAGATACAAAATATAATAGATCCTGAAAACATATTTATAAATAGTGGTCAGGAAATAAATATTGATAGTAACGCCTTTTACGTAGATCAATCTATATTAACATTTCACTCACCTGAAATAGAGTTTGATAACAGTGTTAAAAACATTGATTTAAGTAACCTTAAATTTAGGATTGTAGGCTCTGCTCCGCTTACAGGTACAAGTACTAATGTGAATATATTATCAGACTCATTAACAATGTCTGATGTACTTAAACCATATTATGATAGGTATGAAGCTGCTTTTGAATCAATATTCTTGTGGACAGACATTGTTAGCTCTTCTCAGGTATTTGGTGATTCAGGCAAATATGGTGTAGACATAAACATTAATAATATAGATATTAATGGCTTTAAAGGTTTGTTGTCAATGCCTTTTTGGTTAGATAGAGAACTTTCTGAGGGTCTACAAGAAGGTGGCAATTTAGATGAATATTTTTATGAGTTATTTAAACATGAATTATATGATTATGTTGTATATCCTTGGAATAGAGACTATGCATTAAATAATCAAACAAGAGTAGAGACAAATCCTAAAGAAGGCTGGTTGCCAATTTATGCAATCAATACATCTGTGTTAGATAATAAACAGATGCTTAATTTAAGATTTTCTGGCTACAATGAATATCTTGATGTTAATAATATTTGGGAAGAGAACAATGTAACACATAATGGTGTTAGTGATATAGAAATATTTAATTCATCAGAATTAGAAGGTATTAGGTTAAAGGCTCCTAAGAATTCTAATCTTGAAGATTTTGTTTATTATGGTAATATAGATAAAATCATTAAGAGTGAAATTTCAGTTGGATATAATGTTGTATATAGTAATAGAGGATGGGGATTTCCTGGCACAAAAGAAGAAGCAGAAGAAAATGATTTTAATTTCTACATAAATACTGATGAATGGTTTTTTGGTGATTATAAATGGTCACCAATGCGTGAGATTACCACAAATAAAAAGAAGCATAAATTAAGTGACCCAATAAGAATACAGTATAAATCTACACCACATGCTGTTGTTGTTTTAAATTATGGTTCTAATAACAGGCAAACTATATTGCCTACACATTATCATGTTAATTCATCTATAGAAACAAATAGTTCTTATTTTTCCTTTAATAATATTCCTAATTTAAAAAACAAAGCAGTAAACAGGAGTTGTTTCCAAGATGTAGGTACAAAACATTTTTGGGAAGATGATTTATCTATATATAATAAGGCTACTACGAATTTTAAAGTAAAGTATTTTGGTGATACAGATCCTTATACAGAATCTTTAGATAATTTTACAAACTCTAAATATAGATGGATAAAAGACAGATTAACAGCTACTGATAATTGGTTTAACCCAGATTCTGGTGAACTTAAAGAATATCTTGGTAATGGTAGATGGTCTGCATCAAGAACTCCTTCTAACGGGTTGTTTGAATATACTGATGAATATAATGTATCAAAACACTTTAAGAATAGTGGCTCAAACTTATGGGTGCAAGATGATCCAGTAACACAAGATGCTCTACCTGTTAATCATGATTTTGGTTATTTATGGATTGGTGAAATCTATAATGATAATGTACAAAACAGGTTTGGTGGTACATCTGAATCTGCTTTATTTCAGAATGAATGGATAGTAGCAGGTGATGCGGTAGATCTTGGTGAACAATTAGTTTATAGCAGAGGTGATACATACATACAAAGATATGACAATTTAAAGACCTATGCTTTTGCTGCTGATGCAAAAAACAGTGTAACAGATATAGTGTCTTTCTTTTGTGAGACACATATTAATATAGATGGAAGATACGATAGAAACAGGGGTAATATAAATAACTTAGTTATAACACCTGAATTATTCAATTTATTTAATCCTGCTTATACTCAAATAGATAATCTGTTTAGTTACCATGTTATAGATTCTACAAGGTATAATCTTAATATATTTAGCAATAGTATAACTTGGACAAAGACTAAATTATTTGGTGAGGAGATAGATAATTGGACTAATATTAACGTTGTAGATAACATAGACTTAGATGGTGAAAAAGGTCCATTAAGAACTATTACTAAGTTTAATAATGAATTGTTTGCTTTCCAAGATGAAGGATTATCTAATATCTTATTTAACAGTAGAACACAAATACCTTCCTCTGAATTCTCTAATATTATTATGGGTAACAGTGGTAAGGTTGATGGTAAATATTATATAGCACAATTTGGTACTAATAATAGGGGCTCTGTTAAATCTACACCAAATGGTATATACTTTATTGATGGTATTACTAATGGTATATACATGTTTAATGGTCAAGAAATCAGGTGTTTATCTGATGATTTAGGCTTTAGGGATTGGGTTGGTGACTATGTTACTAATGAAGAATGGAATGTAGCTGACTTTAAAAACTTTGTTACTCATTATGATGAAACAAATAGTGATGTATACTTTGTAAGCAAAGAACAATGCTTACATTATTCTGAATATTTAAATCAGTTTGCATCATTCTTAAGTTATGAATATACACCACACATGTTTAATCTTGATGGTTCTTTTTATTCTATACTGAATACATTTGAAGGTAATAGTGAATTGTTTGAAAACTTTACAGGAGATTATAACATGTTCTATAAGAATGTTATAGCAACAGAAACACCTGTATATGAACAATTCTATACAACTATTATAGCAAATGAAAACCCAGTACTTGATAAGATCTTTACAAATATAGATTTTAAGGGTGATTTCTTTAATGAAACTACAGGTGATTACATCCCTGATGCAACATATGATAGGGTAGATGTATGGACTGAGTATCAAAACGGTACGTCATCTTTAGTTGATAATATAGATCATAAATCTACATTAAAGAAAAAATTTAATAGGTGGAGAGCAAATGTCCCTCGTGATAATAATAGGCAGAGAGAAAGAATAAGAAACAACTGGGCTTTTATTAAATTATCAAAAGAAACACCTAATATATATAGGTCTGAGTTACATGAGATTCTTTCATATTACTACTTGTAAATAATTAAAATATAATATATATGGCTGAAAAAAAATATGGTTGGCAATGGCAAACTGAGAATGGTGGTTTAGATTATACTCCTTTATCAAGGGGTATGTCTAATCCTTCATTTGCTTCTTTGAATAACTATTCTCAGTATGCTCCAAAACCAAAATTAGATATGAGTAGTGTTGCACCACAAGGAGGAGGAGGGGATTTTATGTCTAAATTAAACCCAATAGCTAATGCTGCAACTACTGGTTTTGAATTAATTGGTAGTGCAATAGAAGAAGGTAAAGGACAGAAATATAAAGATTATGCAAGTAATTTTGTAAATACTGCTACTCAAGCTGGTATAGACAATACAAACACAATAAGGGGCTTAAATACAAATAAGTCACTTATGGATTATAACAATAATTTTGTAGGTTTAGATCCCATTAAAATTAAAGGTAAGTCATTTGGCCAGGGTTATCTTGAACAAAATTTAGCAGCATTAAAAGGTGCTACTTCAGGTGCTTTTTTTGGCCCTATTGGTGCTATTGCAGGTGGAGTAATTGGTGGTGTTTCAAGTATTATAGGACAACTTTCTGGTAATGAGAAACGTAAACAAGCTGAGGGTAGGATAGCAAGTGCAGCGAGTGCGTATAATTCATTAGCTAAATCAAACCTTAATAATAGGATATCTAATGTTGATTCACAAAATGATATGAGAGCAATGTCTAATTATGCTGAATATGGTGGGTACATACCAACTATGAGTGGTGCAATAGGCTATGAATTAGCTAATAAACAATTAGGTATAGATAATTTATTTGCAATAAATTCGGCAAAGAATGTGAGTAAACTTGAGACTGGTGGTAATCTTAATTCTGCAATACCTAATATAGGTCAACATGGTGGTATGTTTAGTAATGGTGTTAATGTAATCCTAAATGGTGGGTTGCACTCAACAAATCCATTAGGAGGAGTACCAATGGGTGTAGATCAAAATGGTGTACCTAATTTAGTTGAAGAAGGTGAAGTTAAGTGGAATGATTATATATTCAGCCAGAAATTAAATCTTGATGAAATTTCAGCTAAGAATAATGTTATATCTGATAAGTATGTTGGTAAAACATATGCTGATATAGCTAAGGCAATGAATGATGAAAGTTCTGAAAGACCTAATGACCCAGTTTCTATTGCTACATTAAAAGATAATCTAACAAGATTAATGACAGCTCAGGAAGAAGAAAGGGCTGTTAAAGATATTGAAGAAACAAATAAATTTGCAAGTGGTGGTAATTTAAATACCTGGTTACAAGCGGCACCTATAATAGGTTCCGGTTTTGCAACAGCAGCAGATGCCATTGGTTTAACTAATAATAATAATTATCAGCATGTTGATGCGATTAATATGCCAGCTGCAACACCATTAATAAGTCCTGAAAGAATAGGTAATTATATGTCTTATGTACCTTTGGATAAGGATTATTATTTAAATAGACAGGCAGCACAAACAGCAGCCACAAGGTCTGCAATAAGTAATGCATCAAATGGTAATAGGGGTTCTTTAATGAATGCACTTGCAGCTGTTGATATTGGTTCTAATATGGCAGAAGGTAATCTTGCAAGGCAAGCAACAGAAATGGATATAGCCCAGCAAGCACAGGTTGCTAACTTCAATAGGGGAACTAACATGTTTAATTCACAGCAAGAGATGCAAGCAGCAGCTCAAAATAGTGATGCTTATAGGTGGGACGCTCGTGTTAAAGCTGAGATGGAGATGAATAAAGCTCAAATGAAGCAAGCTATAGATGTTAGGGATCAAGCACAAAGGGATGCTAATCTTAGTAATTTCTATAATAACCTTGGTATGTTAGGTAAAGAAAGAATAGCTATGAATGCAATCATGAGTAATCCTGGTTTATATTATTACTGGGATAAAGATGGCACCATACAATATAAAGGTGGTTATGAGAATCTTACTCCAGAACAAAAAGCTATTGTAGATGCTGATATAGCAAAGACAAAACCAGCCAACATAAAGAAGTGTGGTGGTAAGTTAAATATAAAAACTATGTAATTATGGCGATAACTTCACAATATAATCCATTTACTTTTGAAGAAATGCTTTCTGCTGTTAACATCGCAGATTCTCAGCATAAGGCAATGGAAGAACAAATGGCAGCTCTTGCTACTGAAGCAAGTGTTTGGGAGAGTCTTGCTAATAATGATAAAGATAGAGATGCTTACAATCAGTATAAAGCATATGCTACAGATTTAGAAAGTAAAGTACAAGAGCTTGCAAAGAGTGGTTTAAATCCACGTTCAAGGCAGGGTTTTAATCAGATGCGTAAAAGATATGGTTCTGAAATAGCTCCTATTACAAATGCATATAACACAAGACAGAAATGGATTGATGAACAAAGACAATATGCAGCAAAGCTTGGTGGTAATGCAAGGTTTTCTGTTAATGCAGATGAAGTTGGTCTTGGTGAATTAATGAGAGACCCATCTATGACATATAATGCTTGGTCTGGAGATGCTATAGCCAAGACAATGGGTGATTTGGCTTCAACATTCCAAAACGAAATTAGAGATCCTAATAGTAAATACTCTGTTATTCTAAAGGGTGCATTAGGCCCAGCAAGATTTCAGAGGATGATTCAAAATGGATTATCTATACAGGATGTATTTGATACATTTAATGGTACTGCAGAAGGCAATGCCATACTTAAAGATATGTTTGGTAGCACATTAGAACAATTTGATTATGCAAACCAGAAAGAGGATATACAATCTTGGATGTGGGAAAATGCAGAAAGAGGTGCTTATCAAGCTGTTGGTAAACAACAATTAGATGCTATAAATAATCCTGATTATGATTGGTATCAAAGTATAGATCTACTTAATCGTAAAACTGCTGCTGCTCAAAAAGCTGAAGAAGAAAGAGTAAATGCTATTAGACAGAACAGAACAAGAAATGTGTTTATAGAAGAAAAAGAATATGATGATTCTAAGAAAGTGTTTGATGCATTTAATAAATCAATAGAAGAAACTGACTCTAAAGGAAATGTTGTTAATGTTTCTGCTGCTGATGCATATAGAAAAGTAGAAAATATAGATAAATCTATTTCTGATGTAGATAAAAAGATGCAATCTATTCGTGATAAATATGGTGCAGATAAAGAAGTTTCATTCCTTGGTGTGCCTATTTGGGGTGCAGCATCATCAGGAATCCCTGAAGATAAAATCACTCAACCATTTGAACGTCTTGAAGCAAGAGAAAGAAGATCTTATGAAATGAGTAAAGAGCTTGCTCCATTAAAAGCAGAAAAAGAAAGACTTGAAAACCAAAAGAAAACAACAGAAAGTAGGTATAAAGAAATACTTCCTTCTAATAGAGAAATAAAAAAATTAAGAGAGTTAGCTGGCGTTGATGAATCTACAAGTGTTTTAGATGCGTGGTCTAATTATAATCAAAATAATAAGCCATTAGTATATGATTATACTTTAACAGACTTAAATGCAAAAAACTCTGCTGGGGATGACTTTAAGAATGATATGCTAAGAACTCTTAATGATAATGTTAAATTATCTAAAGGGTGGGGCAATATTAAGCAGCTTGGTATAACCGAATTAGATAAAAGGTTAAATCCAACAAAAGAGATAAAAGGTAAAAAACTACCTGTTTTCTGGGACGAAAAAACAGGTAAATCTGATATAAGCACTATCTCTATATCACCAAAATCATTTGGTGATGAAAAGACGCTTATTGTACAAACTAATGATGGTGATTTATATAGTGTACCTGCAAGGTTGTTTGGTAATAGAACAAATGAGGTTCTAAATTCATATGCTGGTCAGGATATGGGTGCATTAGTTAATAATCTTATGGGTAATGGCTATTATGATGAAGCACAAGACATTGTATTAAGTCTTGGTGATGAAATAAATAAAGGATTTAAGTATAATTTCTATCAACGCCAGGGAGATACAGACAATAATTTATTTGATTAATAATTATGGCTGAACAAGATATTACACAGACAGGACCAGTTGGATTAAGAGGATTAAGAGGGCTAAACAGGACTAATTCTAATCCTGTTTTAGATGATTATGATTTATTTAAAAGTAATTATAATATGCCATCTACTAAGTCTGATTGGTTAAATGGTGAAAATTCTCCATATGGTTATACTTCAGCATTAGAAGATCATACAGAACAAGCTTTTAATGTTGGATTTGGTGACTATAATGTTGATAGGAAAATAGGTAGGGCAGAACAATTAAATAATATTTATAATACTCGTGGTGAATTACAGTCTACTGCGAGTCAGCTTCTTAATGCTTTAGGTCAAGGTATAACAACAATGGGCACCACATTCCTTAATGGTACTGTAGGTTTAGTTGTTGGTGCAATTACCGCAACAGATAGAGGTGATTTATCTGGTATGTGGGATAATGACTTTGCAAGATCAATGGATTCAATCAATAAATGGTCAGAGGAAGCAATGCCAATGCATATGACAGATAGAGAGAGAGAATCTGTTTGGAATCAAGGTATTGGTAATTTTGTTGGTAACCTTATATTAAAACCTGCAGGTTTTGTTGCTGGTGCTGCTTTATCTGGTGGTGCTTGGTCTAAACTTGCTACAGGTGCTGTAAAAGGGTTATCTGCAGCTATTGGTGCTGGCAAACAAGTTAATTCAGGTACACAATTCTTAAATAACTTAAATAATGCCAAAAATCTTGTTAAAACAGGTAATATTACATCAAAGGCTGTTGGTGCTATTACATCAACTGCTGGTGAAGCTGCGATTGAAGCATTAAATAATAGTAATGAGAAATATGAAGCAAACAAACAATCTATAGATCAGTATTATGGTAGTCTTGTTGATACACAATTACAAGACATTTATCAGAAAATGCCAGACATAGATCCTAAGTTAGCATTAGAATTAGCTGTTAATGAAGCTGATGCAAAATTTAATTATAATGAAGCCTTAAGTAAACTTGAAGAAGACAGGATTTCAACAGGTAACTTAGATTATATGTTGAATTTCCCTATATTAATGGCAAGTAACTTATGGCAGGCAGTTTGGTAAGTTTTATTCTCGTGGATTTAATGCTAATAAAAAAGCTTTTAATTTAATTAAAAAAGGCGCTGATGGTAAGTATGTAGCTAATACTATTGGGGCTGGTAAAAAGGCTTTAAAATTAGGTTCTAACATACTTACTGAAGGCCAGGAAGAAATGCTTCAGGGTGTTGCTGCTGAAACAGCAAATCAAAGATATGGTTCAGAATTTAACAGTTTTTATGGTGCAAGAATAATACCTGATGCTGAACAAGAAACACAGAGTTTACTTTCATCTTTCTTGAAAGCAACAGGTGAAGTATATAGTGATAAAGAAAGATATTTTGAAATGCTTTCTGGTTCACTAATGGGTGGTGTTGGTAATATAAGGTTTGAAAAAAAAGGTGTAACAAGTAGTGGTAAGTTAAGTCATGGTATTTATTTTGAAGATATAAGGGAAGCAAATGATACTAATACAAGGACTAATTTACTTATAGACCAAATGAATGAACGAGTTGAATCTCCTGCTTTTAGAGAAAACTATCAGGGGATGATTCGTCATAGAGCACTTGAAAATGTTAAAAAGCAAGCATTAAACAAAGATGATCAATACACTTATGAGAATGCAGAACATTCTCAAATGATAAGTGATATAATAATGTTTGATAAAGCTGATAAGTTAAATGATTTAAATGATCTAATTGATGAGATATCAAGCATTTCACCTGATGATGTAGCAAAATTAAGGGAAGACACTGTAAACGACTCTGGTACATCTCCTTTTGATGGTATGACAGATCAAGAAGTAATAGACAACTTCAAGAATAGGGCAGCAGATATTAAGAGTACTATAAGTAATTATGCTCAGATATCAAGAGATTTAGAAGCTACAATAGGTGATATCTTCCAAGAGAAAGAACTTGAGGAACTTACTTATATGTCAAATCAGATAGATAATTGGGAAGATAGATTTAACTCTTTACATCAATCTGCAAGAGATATTTTAGCTCCTTATATAGAGGCGTTAGTAGGTGATAATTTTGCAACAGAAGAAGAAAGACTTAAAAAAGTAAGTGAGTTAACTACTTTAATAAATGCTAATCCTTCATCTTTGTTATTTGCACTATCACAAGATACTGTTAATAGTAATTTGTCTAATATAGCAAATACAAACAAGATTTTAATGACTTCTTCAAAAGAACTTGAAGATATTATTAAGGAGGAAATTGCTAAAGCAAGAAAACAAAAGAAAAAATCAAGTCATCTACTTGCCGAATTAGATGATCTTAGACAGAGAGTAGCTAAAGCACCTGAAGTTAATGCTAAGTTCACAACTTTATCTAATAATATAAAAGATATGATGAAGATAGCTCAAGCAAGAGCTTTATTCATTCAGAAGTTTAATGGCTATAGAAAGAATCCTAAAGCATTAAGGGAGTATCTTGCAGCACAAGAAGCAGAATTAGCACAGGAATCTGAAGTTAAGGCAACAGAAGAATTAAAAGGCAAATTATCAGAAGTTGCAAATACTGTAGAATTTGATGAAGTTCTAAGTACTGAACCTAATATAGCCTTAAGAGATAAAGTAGTTGATGATTTAATTAAAGATGGTAATCAGCTGGCTATTAATTATAAGGATGAGTTTGACTATGATACAAACATAGATTCTGAAATAAATAAGATACAACAAGAAGGCTTAAAACAGGATGCAAGAGTTGTTTATAGTGCATTTAAGAAGAGTAATCCAGGTATAGATAATATTGCTAATCCTGACTTATTATTTGTTACAACAAAAGAAGAACTTGGCCTTAATGGCATGACAGACAATTCATTTATATTGGCTAAAAATGAGTTGTTAAATGCATTATATACTATTAATAACAGTGTTTTATATAATAGTAGATTTGACCAAGAATATAGAAAGATACCAACTAAAATCAACATAAATAAAGTTCAGGCTGAACCAGTAATAGAAGCAGATAATACTGTTGTTGGTGGTCAAACTGAAGCAGATGTAACAAAAGATAATTCAGATATAGAGAGATCTCAGGAAAGAATTAATAATGATATTCTTGAGGATGCAACTGTTGCTGATAGGAGATTGTATTATAGGCCAGCTATTTCTCAAACATATAAGCCTGACAATAAAATCAGTGATAAACTTGGTGGTCAGCCAAGGTTTGATAGGATAGTTAAATACTTGAACTCAAAGGATGCTTTTGATTATGTGGATTCTGGCAAACTTAAAGAAGGTGATGAAATCCGTTTTATGATAGATCCTTCTGTTGATGAAGAAACTGTATTCATGGTTAAAACAAACATGGCAAAACCTTGGCAGGTTGTTGGTAGTTTGAATGAATCTAATATGGTCTTAAATAGCACTCCAGGATTAAGGACTTTAATTACTAATGTTAGAGAGGCTTTTCAAAGAACAGATAAAATAGAGCCAATGGTATATGGTCCTTCTGTAAAAGTTAGTAAAATGATGATTGGTAAGGTTATTTATGAT
>QMCD01003247.1_pt1 | contig 14195 bp, 16 predicted proteins | sample 1821841 | NCBI WGS metagenome assembly QMCD01 (sample SAMN01991225, study PRJNA193472) | Termite gut metagenome, whole genome shotgun sequencing project. | isolation source: worker | host: Macrotermes natalensis | reverse complement strand
CCAATCGTAACTATCGGATTTGCTGGTAGAAGCACTATAATCGGAACAGCTCAGTCACAATAAATTGCCTGTTTTTCCTAGTTTTAATGTCGCGTTTTGCAACACCGAAACGAAAAAATGGATAACATGATGTAAAATGCAGCACTGAATTGACCGAAAAAAGAATCAGCTCCTTCACTTCCATCTGTCCTCGTTTTCTCTTTGCAAGCAAAATTCCCCTATTTTTCTCTATTTTCCTATATCTTTTCCAAATTTTCGTTATGTTTTGCGTTTGGCATGAAATTTGCGGTAAGATGTCTGGTTGGTTGGGAACGGTTACGTGCTTTGACGGCTTTCACTGCGGTGTCACCAATGATTCGGATGCAGTATCACAATTACCTTTCGCAAGATAACGAGGAAGAGGTGTTTTTTCTCTCGCCCGACTCGTTTGACGGCGAGTTTGATGAAGGTGACGGTGATTTTGTCGATTCCGATGACAAATCCGCCGCCGATACTATTGAAGAAACGGAAACGTATCTTGGAAAAAACGAGGAAAAGCTGGGCGACCCTGTCAGGCTTTATCTTGCGCAGATAGGGAAAATGCCGCTGCTGACCCGCGCGGAAGAATCGAAGGCCGCAACGCAGATCACGCGGGCAAGGCGGCAGTTTGCGCGACATGCCTTGGCCAACGATTTTGTGATTCGGGAAATTGGCCATTTTTTGCACGCTGTGCTGGATGGGCAGCGGCGATTGGATCGTACCTTGGATGTGTCGGTTTGCGATTTGGCACGCAAAAAACATCTTTTGCATTTGGTGAAGATGCACTGCGTCACGTTGGATCAAATTCTGGCGCGAAATCAACTGGATTTTCGGCTTTCTCGTTCTCGGCAGGTTGCCCGCGCAGCGCGTCTGGCGGCACGCAGACGTCTTGTGGTACGCAGAAAACATGCCGCGCGACTGATTTTGGAGCTTCAGTTTCGCACGCCATTGCTATCACACGCTTTTCACGCTCTGAAGCGTTTTGAAAAACGACTGGCCAAAATCGCGTTCAACATGGCTGCGTTGCACAGTGCTAATCGCCAAAAACAGGGTACGCCCGAAGAAATTTTGGATCGTGAGATGCGCTTTCGCCGTTATGCGAAGCGCCGCCGCCAACTAATTCGCCTGCTTTGTGAAACGCCAAGCTCCCTGAAATGCTATATTGATCGCTCGCAAAAATTTCATGCAGTTTATGAAGACGCAAAGCGGCAATTCTCTGTTGCCAATCTTCGTCTTGTCATTTCGATTGCCAAAAAATACACTCATCGAGGTCTGAGTTTTTTGGATTTGATCCAAGAAGGTAATACCGGCTTGCTGAAGGCGGTCGACAAGTTTGAAAGGCGTCGCGGTTGCCGGTTTTCGACTTATGCCACTTGTTGGATACGTCAAGCGATTATTCGGGCTTTGGCCGATCAGAGCCACACGATCCGCATTCCCGTACATGTGCTTGAGATTTTGAATCGTTTTCGGCGTCATGCGCATGAAATGCAAGATCAGACAGGCAGTACGCCCAGTTTGACCCACGTGGCCAACGATTGCAAAGTGAGTCAGGAGGAACTGTCACGCTACATCAATTTGGATCGACAGCCGCTTTCCCTCGATTTACCGCTGAATTCCACGGATACGGTGTCCTTTGCCGATATTTTGGAAGAACAAGCCCCAAGAACCTTGGACAATGAACGCGTTTTTTCGCATCTTCAGGATACGATCCACGAGGCTCTTCAAACGCTTTCGGAACGCGAACGCCAGATTATTCAGCTGCGGTTTGGCTTGGAAGACGGCCAAATTCATACATTGGAAGAAGTGGGCAAGCGTTTTTCCGTGACACGCGAACGCATTCGCCAGATTGAAGCAACGGCCGTGAGTAAGTTGCGGCATCCCGTCCGATCACGAAGTCTTGCGCCCTTTTGGGACGGTTATCGTGATGAATAGACGGGATTGATTGGCGACAACGTCGAAAAAGCCCTGTTGAAGTTTTACTGCCATCAAGCCCTAGCGAAATCTTCTCAAAGCCTTTATTTTGTAGGGCGAAATCCATATTTGTAGCTTGTTATCAAAAGTAAATAACAAATGGCTATTTTTCGCACCGAATTCACGAACCAGGAACTGTGTTCCCGGACGAAAAAACACAACGATTCCGTAGCAAAAATTCTAACATGTTACAAATTTTTCGGCAAACCCAAAATTGAGCCACAAGTGCAGCGAGCGTTTGTAAAACACCGCAAAACTTGCGGGTTCTGAAAGTTCCGATTGTGTACCATGCAGTCATTCCTCGCCAAGAAATAGTCGCCGTCGTTCTTTTTCGTGTAGCTACTGTCCAGCTAACGGTTCTCTTCAAAAATCTTCAAGACCTTGCCGCCGAATGCCGTGCGGCGTTTCGATGATCTTGTTCTTGCGGACATTCTGCCGAATCGCATTATTCGCCTTAATCATTTCCGGGTCAGAATACGGGCGGTCATGATCCAAATGAATGCAAGACAAGGAATAACGCAGCTGCTTGGACAAAAGGCCCGCATTCGATAAACGCTCGCCAAATTCGCGGTCTTCGCCTCCATAGCGCATCGCTTCGTTAAAGCCATTGATCCGAAACGCGTCATCCCGCCAACATGAACTGGAATTGCCATTCCACGTTGCAAGTGTGGTGGTCAGCCAGTTCATCAGTGAAGGAAACGCACGCATCGCAACCGGAAAGCCGCCCGGCTTAATGACATGACGTTTGAGCCAACGGGGGTGAAACACCTCACCGCTTTCGATGTCATGCTGGGTCAGCTCTTCTGATGCCTCAAGCGAAATTTTGAGGTATCCGCCCGACAAAAAATACCCACGCTGCGCATGGTGATAATGAATTTCCAAATAATCCGGCCTCGCAAGACAGTCTTGATCAGTGAAAACGAGATATTCCGCTTCCGCTTCCTTGATAGCGCGGTTGAGAATGCGGCATTTCTGAAATCCCTCATCAGGATGCCACACATGCTTGACTTTCCAAGATGTCGGAAGCGCCGAAAATCGGGGACGGTATTTGTCAATCAGATTTCGCGTGCGCTCGTCGGAACCATCGTCGGCCAAAATGATTTCGACAGGGACACGCTCAAATTGTTGGGCGAGATAACTCCAGAGCGTTTTTTCCAGCCATTTCGGATTATTGTACGTGGAAATGACCACGCCCAGCGAGCGCGGCTTGTGGAAACCGTCAGGAGACCGCCTGCGTCTGACGCTCCCCCGTACCGAGTCAAAAATCGATGAGATCAGCGGTATCCTTGCCATATTGTGTCTTGCTTTGCTCCTTGCTGTCTTTCCAAACAAGCAACGAGCGGCACGTGTCTGGTCATCTGGGTTCGCCCAACGCTGCGCATCCTACCGTTGACCCGGTGAAAAGTCAAGGGCAAAAAAACGAAAGGAATACGCCGCCATTTTTCTGGCGATTTGCGGTCCGCACCGTTGACTGGCCAGCCAACTCTTTTCTCCGGGGCACTTGAGAGAAAGACTCCTTCGAGTAAAATAGGGAAATTACCCCATCTCTGGCGTTCCAGTCGGGCTTTCCGGTCATTTTTGACTGTTTTTCCTTCGTCACTTGATTTCATCCCAACCCATTATGAGCGAACTCAACGAAGAATGCGGTGTCGTTGCCATTTATCATCTCCCAAACGGGGAACAATCGCCGCTTTGTGCCGCTCAGGGACACGAAAACGCCTCGTCACTAATCCCTAGAATGCTGCTGGACCTGCAAAATCGTGGTCAACTGGCGGCGGGCATGACCACGTATTCCCCCTTTCGCAAGCAGCTTATCGACACGCACAAAGAAGTTGGCTCTGTCGCCGAAGCGTTTCATTTTACCCAAAGGGACAAGTTTGCAAAACTAATGGAAAAATATGCCGGACGTGCGGCCATCGGCCACGTGCGTTACGCAACGTGTGGCCACGATGATCGCAATTATGCCCAGCCATTCGAACGGCATCATATCAAAAAACACAAATGGTTCAGTTTTGCGTTCAATGGACAGATTGCCAACTACAATAATCTACGCGAAACTCTTCTCGGCGACGACAATACCTACATTGCTCGTGAAACGGACGCGGAAATTATGATGCACTATCTCTGTGCTGCGCTATCGCCACAAGAAGAGCCGGATTTGCTGAAATTGTGCGAAACGCTGGCCAATCTCATCGACGGAGCCTACAGTTTGGTCTTTCTCAACGCACTGGGGGAAATGTTCGTTGCCCGCGACCCCTGGGGACTCAAACCGCTCTGCTATGCCGTGGAAGGCTCTCTTTTCGCGGCAGCCAGCGAAAGCGTCGCTCTCTTTAATCTCGGTTTCTCAGAAAAAAGCATTAAAAATGTCGAGCCGGGCGAAATGATCATTGTCAATGAAAAGGGGGTCACGTCGCGCCGTTTTGCCGAAAATAAAAAAACGGCCCACTGCTTTTTCGAGTGGGTCTATTTCGCCAACGTGGCCAGCACACTCGATAACCGCAGTGTTTACTTGGCTCGGAAAAATTTGGGAGAAGAACTCGCCCGACAAGAACTCGAAAGGGGCGATGTCAAAATCGACCACGATACGATTGTTGTCCCTGTGCCGGATACAAGTAAAGCCGCCGCCGACTCAATGGCCTACGCTCTAGGCGTGCCAAGTTTGGAGGGCCTCATCCGCAATCGATATAGCGGTCGTACATTTATCGAAGGCGGCGAATATCGTTGGAAAAAAGCCGAAACAAAATACACCCCTCTGCGCGAAGTGCTCGAAGGCAAGCGGATTTTTCTTGTAGAAGATTCCATCGTCCGCAGCACAACCATGCGGGTTTTGCTCGCCCGAATTCGCCGCCTAGGGCATGTGAAGGAAATTCATGTCAGGGCGGCCTGCCCTCCGATCATCAGTCCCTGTTTTTATGGGGTGGATATGTCCTCGTACACGGAATTGTTTGTGCCGCAATACATGCGAAATGTGCCGCGAGAACAATGGCGGATTACGCCGGAATGGGAAGCGAAAATGGCCGCCGATCTGGGGGCCGACACGCTGCGGTATTTGCCGATTGATTCGGTCGAAAGGGCAATCGGTCTGCCAGGTGACCATCTTTGTCAGGCGTGCATTAAGGGCGAGTATCCCACGGTTTGGGGACAGAAATTGGCCAACGACGCCTTTGAATTGTATAGCCAAAACTTGACGCAAATGGACGCCTGCGCGACCAATGTACCGCGTTTGAATTTGCTGGGCGGGTCATAGAAGACCCTGTCCATAGGATAATTCAACGTGACTAGAGTTGTTCCTTTTCGTCTCATAACGACAAAAACGAACAGTGCGCCAAATGATTCTGATAACCAAACGATTGACGTTGCGGCCTTGGAAGGAAACAGATGCCGAATCCCTATACGAGTACGCGAAAAATCCGAACATCGGCCCAATCGCAGGCTGGCCTGTCCACACCAGCGTTGAAAATAGCCGCCAAATCATTCACGATTTCCTTTCCGATGCGGAAACGTATGCCGTAACGATAGGCAATGCGGATGTGGCCGTTGGAAGTGTGGGGCTGCGGCTTGGTAAAATGAGCAATCTGAATATTCCCGACAATGAAGCGGAAGTGGGGTATTGGATCGCCGAGCCTTTTTGGGGACAGGGTTTGATCCCGGAGGCAACAAAGGAACTCATGCGGCACGCCCTTGAAGATTTGGGCATCACGCGGCTTTGGTGTGGTCATTTCGATGGTAACGAAAAATCGAAGCGAGTGTGCGAAAAATGCGGTTTTACTTTTCACCATACGGAGTATGACAAAGATTGGCCACTCATCAATGCGGTAAGAACGCAGCATGTGTACTGTTTTTTCAACCTTGAGCACTGCGTCCCATGACTTGGTTTCAATCTGAAACGACAGTCTCGCAAGAAATTGAGATGAAACAATTTTGTCATTCCCACGTTGGCAGGAAATTTGGGAGAGAAAGGTACTTGACATGCAACTGGAATCGATCCGAATCAAGAGTTTTCGCGCGTTTCGCGATGCCCACATGCAGGATATTCCCAACTTCTGCGTGATTGTCGGTGCGAATGGTACGGGTAAATCGACGCTATTCCAGCTTTTTGGCTTTCTCAGGAACGCCATGAAAGACAATGTTTCCGTGGCCTTGTCAAAATTGGGGGGCGGACGGGGATTTCAGGAAGTTCGCAGCCGTAATGCGACCGGCCCGATAGAAATCGAGCTGAAGTTCAGAGAAAACCCGAAAAGCCCGCTCATCACATACGTATTGGCAATCGACGAAAACGAGCATGGGGCTTATGTCAAACGAGAAATTCTGCAATATCGTCGTGCAACCAGAGGAAAACCGTGGCAATACCTGAATTTTTCACGGGGCAAGGGTTTTGCCGTCATCAACGAGTATGATGCCGTTGAAAACGAAACAGATTTGCAGCGTGAGGAGCAGGAACTCAAAGCACCGGACATCTTGGCCATCAAGGGGCTGGCGCAATTTGAAAAATATCCGGCGGTCAAAGCACTGGGGGATTTGGTCGAGAATTGGCATGTTTCCGACTTTCATATTTCCGATGCCCGGCAGGAAAGCGATGCCGGTTATGCCGAACATCTTTCCACTTCCGGCAACAATCTTCCGTTGGTGACGCAATTCCTTTACAAAAAGTATCGAAAAGTTTTTGATGACATTTTGCAGACCATGCCGCGCCGAGTGCCCGGTATCGATCAGGTTGAGGCGAAAGAAACGGATGAAGGGAAGGTTTTGTTGCGATTCCGTGATTCATCATTCACGGAACCATTTTTATCCCGGTTCGTTTCGGACGGAACGGTAAAAATGTTCGCTTATCTTGTTCTTTTGAAAGACCCAAAACCACATCCGCTCCTCTGCGTGGAGGAGCCGGAGAATCAGTTGTACCCTCGATTGCTTGTCGAGCTTGCGGAGGAATTTCGAGATTACGCGCGGCAAGGTTCGCAAGTATTCGTGTCGACGCACTCGCCCGACTTTCTTGATGCCGTGGAATTGAATGAGGTCTTTTTCCTAGTTAAAAATGAGGGATATACGGCCATCCGACGTGCAAAAGAAGATGGCAACATTCGCTCCATGATGGAAGATGAAGGCGATAAAATGGGCCAGCTTTGGCGGGAAGGTTTTTTCGAGGAGGTTGATCCGGCATGAAAAAATCCGCAAATCCTGCCCCGAAGAAAATCATGTTTCTGCTGGAAGAGCAGTCGGCGGAGGAAATGTTGAGGCAATTTATGCCGAGGCTTTTTCCCGGCGTTTCTTGCTCCTATCGCCGTTTTGCCGGCAAGGGTGAATTGTTGAAACGACTGGAAAAAGTCATCAGAAACCACGATGATTCCGAGTGTCATTTTGTGATCCTGTGTGACCGGGATCAAGATGATTGTCTCAAATTAAAGAAACGTATTGATTCCCTCTGCCGTCAAACCGGGAAGTACGACCGGTGCAGAATACGGATTGCTTGTTACGAACTGGAAAGTTGGTATCTTGCACAGCTTGATGTGGTTGCAAGCCATTTTGGAGTGCCGGAGCTTGTCCGCCGACAAAATCACTATCCCAATCCGGACAACGCGGAAAAACCGTCGAAAATTCTGGAACGGATCACTCGCAACAATTATCAAAAGATCAAAGGATCAAGGATCATGGGCCAATACTTGAAAAGCGATGTCACCCGCTCAACCAGTTTCAAAAATTTTATTAAACTTCTCAGGCAACTTTAGTAAAGTAAAAACATGTGGTTTCAATCCGAAACGACAAAACACGAATGGCTTCTCAAAACGCTGTTGATTTTGGCGATCATTCCTCTGGGTTGGACCGCCTGTGTATTGGTGGTTGACGCAGCAAGAGGCCCCCGTTTTGTTTCAGGTACGGTATGCTTGATGGGGGTGTTCATCAGTATCGCCGGTATGGCGATTTCCCTCGTGGCGGTTGTTGTGGCCGCCTTGTCACGGGAGTATAAAAGAATTCTCTGGGCTACGGTGCTCCTGCTTCTTAATTGGTTCTGTGCGTACTGGAATTTTGGCCTATTCGCGTCCGGTTTTTTTTGACAACAACAAGGTACATCACTATAAATCTTCTTATCAACGTTTTCCCATGACTTGGTTCCAATCCGAAACGACGTTATCGAAACAAGATGTTCTCCGGCTCGCGCAAAGGTTCGCCGAGGAAACGCAAAACAGAATCTGCAAGAATCCTAAAAAAGTACTGCTCCTGCCGCCGGACATGACCCGCGCCCACAGCGGGGCTGGCTGGATCACGGAAGAACTGTACAAAATTTTTACCGCTCTCGGCGCCGATGTGTATCTCATTCCCACGCTGGGCCAGCATGTTCCGCACACGCCAGAGCAAAATCGCTGGATGTTCGGCTCCGTGCCCGAAGAACGCATTCATGTCCACGACTGGCGAGGCGGCGTAACGCGACTTGGCGAAGTGCCCGCCGATTTCGTCAAGGAAATTTCACACGGAAAAGCCGATTGGGCCATTCCCGTCGTGGTCAATTCCATGCTCGCCTCCAAAAAATGGAACCTCGTGCTCAACGTGGGCCAGTGCCGCACGAAGTGCTGGGTTTTGCGAACCATAACAAAAATTATTTCATCGGCCTCGGCGGCAAGGACATGATTTGCGCCTCGCACCTCATGGCGGCCTGCTGCGGCATCGAAAACAATCTCGGCGCGCTGACCACGCCGCTCCGTGCTTGTTACAACAAAGCCGAAGAAGATTTTATGGGCTTTCTGCCGGACGCCTATTTTCAAGTCGTCATGGCCTACAACGATAACGGCGAGTTGGTTCACACCGGCGTGTATGCGGGCGAAACCGTCGAAACATACCTCGCTGCCGCGAGAGCGTCGCAGAAGCAAAACATTACCGTAACGCCGCCGCTGAAAAAAGTCGTGGCCGTCATGCAAGGCGACGAATTTTACAGCACCTGGGTCGCCAACAAGGCGATTTACCGCACGAAAAAAGCGATGGCCGACGGCGGCGAACTGCTCATCATCGCACCGGGCCTCGAACGCTTTGGTGAGCAGCCGGAAATCGACGCAATCATTCGGAAATATGGTTACACGGGTACACCGCACATCATGGAGCTGTACAAAAATTGCCCGGCGGATGGCGATTTGAAGGATTTCGCGGTCGGCACGGCCCACCTGATTCACGGCTCGTCGGAAGGCCGGTTCAAAATCACCTACGCACCGGGCAAAATGTCGCAGTCGGACATCGAATCGGTCAATTTCGGTTACGCAGATTATCAAGACACGATCAAACGGTACAATCCCGAAACGCTGAAAAACGGCTTCAACACGATGCCCGATGGTGAGGAAATATACTTTATCAGCACGCCGAGTGCCGGTTTGTGGTCAACGGCGGAAAGATTGAAATAGGAAAACAAAAGCCGGAAAAGAGCGTAGCGTATTGACGGAACGGAGCCGGGAACCGTGTTCCCGGAGTTACGACCATGCCCACCTGCCCGCTCGAAAATCTGATCGACGAACAATTGGCAGGCCATCGGGGGATGAATCTTTTCTCCGATGCCGCGCAGAAGAATTTTCGCTTTTCTGAACAGATAAGCGAAGCCGTGGAATATCTCGCCGAGATGGACGATCGGGATGCGACGGTTCTCATTGAGCAGACGGCGAACAAGACCGTTGCCGAGTTTTGCCGCGTCAATCAGTATTTTGACATCGACTTGAAAACACAACAAAACCTCCAGTTGGCATAAGTCACGCTGCTTACGGAAATTTGCAACGGGCAACAGGCCGGAACCGGAGTGTTGATCGAATACGTCGCACGGCGACATTTCCTGCGACTGCGGCAGGTTTTGAAGCAATCGAACCCTTTTGCCGAGATGCTCTACGCAGAGAGTGAACAAACATTGCGGCCGGTTCCATGTTACGGATACTCGCCGGAACTGCAACTGAACATTCTTGAAATTGATTTGAATGACTTGGCCGAACCGGTGCTGGATATTGGTTGCGGAAAAGAGGCACGTCTCGTAACTTTTTTGCGCCGCCAAGGCATTGAAACCTTCGGAATAGACCGCTTTGTGGAATCAGTGCCATTTTTGACGCGGACAAGTTGGTTCGAGTTTGATTTCAAACCAGGCCGCTGGGGCACGATTGTGAGCCACCTCGGTTTTTCCAATCATTTCCAGCACCATCACCATCGACGCGACGGCAATTTTGTACCGTACACTCGAACGTACATGAAGATTTTGTCTTCGCTGAAAGTCGGCGGTCGTTTTCATTACGCCCCGGGCTTGGATTTTGTGGAACAGCACTTGGAATCGCGGCGTTTTGTCGTGAATCGTAACAAATTGGAGAACGGCTTTGACTCAACCGTGATCGAAAGAAGAAGTTGAAGCGAACGTTTTTTTGTTTCTCGCAAAGGCGCGGAGACGTAAAGAAGAATTTTTACGATAAAATCCTTGGCGTCTTTGCGCCATGGCGAGAAAACACCCCCCCAGCCCCATGCCCTGCTATTTCATCGTTTCGGTAACAATCGACGATTCGTCCATAACGAACGGACAAAGCACGGGTTTACGCGAATCGTCCTTGCCAGCAGCACTGCGCCAGAAAACAGGGAACGGCGCAGAGAATGAAAAACCGCCAAAAATCTCCTCTTGCGAAATCTGGTGCGAACGTGTAAGATAAATGATAACGGTTCAATTAACATTTTTTCCTCGTTTTCTGGAGAGTCTTCTATGAGCAAACGTATTATTCTCGGTGTCAGTATCAGTAATGTTGCACATGATTCCTGCAATGTTCACAAAGTTTTGAGCAAATTTAGCTGCGACATTCGTACCCGGCTTGGGTTGCACTGCGCATCCTGTAAAGACTCCTGCAAAGACAACTGCAAGGACAACGCCGCAACTGGCTTGATTATCATTGAATTTGTGGGAGGGAATGAAAAAGCGAAAGTATTAACGGAAAAACTCACGGCCTTGCCCGGCGTGGTCGTGAAATCGATGAAATTTTGATGACGGGTAACTCTTTCGTTTTTCGTTGTGTTAATCAAAATGAGTGCGCTGTCCAACCTCCTCTGTTCCTGCCACACCAACAAGACCAACCTCGCTGATGAGTTGGTCTTGTGGTCACATTTGGATGAATTTCTCGCCGAAAACGCAACGGAAGCGGATTATCTCATTCCCGCTCTTCAATTAACGCAAGACCTCTTTGGATATTTGCCGGAGCCTGCGATTGATAAAATTGCCGCCGCGTTTGACATGTCTTTCAGCGCCATGGCGGGCCTCATCTCGTTTTACTCGCATTTTACGACCAAGCCGCGCGGCCAACACACGATCCGTGTCTGTCTGGGGACGGCTTGCTATGTTCGCGGCGGAAAAACACTGCTCAAATCCCTCAAGCAGAAACTCGGCATTGACGTCGGGGAAACAACGGAGGATCGACAATTTTCTTTGACGGTAGGGCGTTGTTTCGGCGCATGCAGCTTAGCCCCGGTGATGATTATCAATGGGGAAATCCAGCAGCGTGTCAAGCCATCGCATCTCGGCCCTATACTCGCGCAATACCGCCAGCAAAATTTATCAGAAACAGAAAATTTGCCGGAAACAGCAGAGCTGGAAACGAAAGAGACCATGACACTGCCTGAAAAACCGGAGGCCAATCCATGACCCGACAATTCGAAAGCATCGACGAATTGAATCATTTTCGTGCCGATTTACTACGGCATCGAGATTTTTTGGAAAAAGAAGGCCAAATCCGCATTCGTCTTTGTATGGGCAGTGGTTGCATCGCGTCGGGTTCCACGGCGGTGCATCAAGAATTCGTGAAAGAATTGGGAAGCGCGAGCATCGACGGCATTCAATGTAACCTCGTCAAAACCGGCTGCGTGGGACCTTGCAACGGGGGGCCAGCCCTGTTTATCAACGACACGTTTTATGAACGTGTTTCTCCCCGCGATGTCGCGGAGTTGATCCAAGAGCATATCCTAAACGGAAAAATTGTGGAGCGGCTTGTCCACAAAAAATCCGACGGCACGCTCGCCTTGACCGAGGCGGACATCGGCTTTTTTTCGTTGCAAAAAAAAATCGTTCTCAGAAATTGCGGCCAAATTGATCCCGAGCATATCGATGATGCCATCGCCGCCGGGGGGTATCAAGGTTTGGTCCGCGCACTCAAATCCTTGAATTCGGATCGTATTATCGACGAAATAACGCAGTCCGGATTGCGGGGACGCGGCGGAGCCGGTTTTCCGACAGGATTGAAGTGGCAGGCGGTCAAAACGGCGAACGCCGAAATGAAGTATGTCGTTTGCAATGCCGATGAAGGCGACCCCGGCGCGTTCATGGATCGCTGCATCATGGAAGGCGACCCACACCGTTTGATCGAAGGGATGATCATCGCCGCGCTCGCCGTCGAAGCGCGGCGGGGATTCATTTTTATCCGATCCGATTATCGACTGGCGATTCAAAGACTAAAACACGCTATCAATCAAGCCACGGAATGGGGATTGTTGGGAAAACAAATTCTCGGCACAGACAAAGAATTTGTGCTCGAAATCCGCAAAGGCAGTGGCGCGTTTGTCTGCGGTGAAGAAACGGCCTTGATGCGGGCTCTGGAAAGCAAGCGCGCCGAGCCGCGCGCCCGACCACCGTATCCCCGAAAAAGGTTTTTGGGGAAAACCAACGCTACTGAATAATGTTGAAACCTTTGCCAATGTTCCTCCAATTTTGGCCAAAGGAAGCGAATGGTACGCGACGATTGGCTCTGAAAATAGCAACGGAACCAAGGTTTTCGCTCTGACGGGCAACATTGTCAACGCCGGTCTGGTGGAAGTTCCGCTCGGCACGCCGCTCGGCGATGTCATCTACGATATTGGCGGCGGAATCCCAGGGGGCCGCGAATTTCGCGCGGCCCAAATCGGCGGCCCCTCCGGCGGCTGTATTCCATTCCCAAGGAACATCTTAGTGTTCCCCTAGATTACGAAGAACTGAAAGAGTTAGATGCGATTGTCGGCTCCGGCGGACTGGTCATCATGGACGAAGATTCCTGCATGGTCGATGTCGCCCGGTATTTTATCGAGTTTGTCCACGCGGAAAGCTGCGGAAAATGCTCCGTTTGCCGCATCGGAACAAAACGAATGCTCGAAATTTTGGAGCGAATTTGTGAAGGACAAGGCATGGAAGCGGATTTGGACCGACTGGAAAAGTTGGGGCAAGTCATCAAAGAAAATTCGCTCTGCGGTTTGGGGCAAACAGCACCCAATCCGGTCTTGTCCACAATTCGTCATTTTGGTTATGAATATGTTGAGCATATTCGTGACAAAAAATGTCGGGCCGGTGCCTGCGAAGCTCTCGTGGCGGCCCCGTGCGAAAGTTCCTGCCCCGCGTGTGTCGATGTGCCCGGCATCATCGCGCTCACCAGTGCCAAACGCTATGCCGAAGCCTTAAAATTGCACCGGCAACGCAATCCTTTTGCCGCCGTTTGCAGTCGTCTTTGCTTCCACGATTGCGAAACAAAATGCCGCCGCGCTGGCCTCGATGACCCCGTTTCGATTCGCTCGATAACTCGTTTTTTAGTCGATCAAGAATTGATCGTGGCCGTTCCCGACATGCAAGAAAACGCGCTGAACGCGGCGCGAAAAATCGCGATCATCGGTTCAGGCCCCGCCGGTTTGTCCTGCGCCTATTTCCTGGCCCGACTGGGATACAAACCCACGGTTTTTGAATCGGAAAATCGCCCCGGCGGAATGCTGGTGCAAACGATTCCCAGCTATCGACTGCCACGCGAAATTGTGGCACGCGAGGTACGCATGATCGAAAAAATGGGGGTCACGATTTGTACCGGCAAAACGCTCGGCAAAGATTTTTCGCTGGAAGAACTCCATGCCAGAGGTTGCGAGGCTGTGTTTCTCGCGATGGGCGCGTCACGGGGGACAAAACTCAGGATTCCGGGAGCTGATGTGCCGGGTGTGGACGATGCAATGACCTTTTTGCGCACTTACAACATGCAAGGTTCCGCGCCGGTTGGAAAAACAGTGGTCGTCCTTGGCGGTGGAAATCCCGCCTTTGATGCGGCTCGAACCGCCCTGCGCTTGGGAGCGGAGTCCGTGACCATCGTTTTTAAGCGAGGTCGGGATTCCATGCCTGCCTACAATGAAGAAATTGAAGAAGCGGAACTGGAAGGTGTAAGACTCCTCGTTTTGTCCTCGCCCGTCCGTGTTCTTTCTGAAAACAATCATGTTGT
>QMCD01001479.1_pt1 | contig 14198 bp, 9 predicted proteins | sample 1821841 | NCBI WGS metagenome assembly QMCD01 (sample SAMN01991225, study PRJNA193472) | Termite gut metagenome, whole genome shotgun sequencing project. | isolation source: worker | host: Macrotermes natalensis | reverse complement strand
CGAATTTGAAGAAGGTTTTTATATCTTCTAAAAATCGTCCGCTTACCGTTTTCATTCAAGATTCCTCCGCTAGGAGGAATTTCCTATAATATAAAAAATGCCAGACATGTTGGATCAGCATGTCCGGCATATGCCTTATAATGTTAATTTGCTCGTCAATCAGCTCTTATAACCGTATTTCCTTATTCAAGGCAAAGGAATAAATCACTTTTTCTTTTACCTTCTTACCGGTCAGCTGCTCCAGTGCTTCCCCGTAATACTCCAGCTGCTTCCGGTAACGTGCGCTCAGCTCTTCCGCCTCTTCCACCTTATCGGTTTTATAATCCATCACCACCAGCTGTCCGTCCTCCTCAAAAAAAACGTCAATAATACCTTGGATCAATATGGTTTCCTGCGGCGAAAACACCTTGTCCAGACGCTCGGCACTGAGTCCTATTACAAAAGGCTGCTCCTTATGCAGTCTTCCATTCCGGTCGGCATGGATCATCCGTTGAGCCAGCGGCGTTTCCAGAAAATCCACTATCTTAGCATAGCGTACCGCATCCCGGTATTCTTCAGAGAGCCTGCCTTCTTCATATGCCTGCTTCATCTGCCGTTCTACCTGCTGAAGCAACTGCTGCTGTATCTGCTGTGCCTGCTGCTGTATCTGCTGTATATGCGCCTTCGGCAGCGGCTCCGCCCGTTCAATACCGACAGGCAGCTCCTGAAAACGGAGCAGTTCCATCACTTTATGGTAGGCACTTCCCCTGACTGTCCCTGTCATGTCTTCTTCCCCCTTCATGAATAGAGGGATATAAGGTATGACCTCAGGCTCTTCAAACAGACGCAAGGCAAACACATCCCCGCGGCTTTCTTCCGGGGAAGCATAGCCCTTTTGCTCAGCCTTTTTTAACTCTGACACGGTAGTCTTGGTATAAAGCCCCGCCAGATCCTTTCTGGAATACTGGCGCGCCAATCTTGCTGACACAGCCGTCATCTTTTTCTCATCAAGACGGATTTCGTCCTTAAAAGCCGCCGTCAGCAGCCCCTTTTGCCGCACCTGACGTTCCGTGCTCTCCTTGATCTCTTCGTAATACAGCTGCTCCCGTGTCCAGACCCGGACGGTAAAATAAGTTTTTCCGTCCCCGCCCATGACGACTGGCAGCAGCAGATCCAGATAACTCCCGGCACTGACCAGCTTCAGAAAAGACAGTGGACCTGCCCTTTCGCCGGCCACAGCCGCCTCCGGCTCTTTGACCACACCGGATAAGATCAGCTTTTCTTTTGCCCGGGTCATGGCTACGTAAAGAACCCGCAGTTCTTCCCCGAGGCTGTCCAGCTTCATTTTCCGGCTGACGATATTTTTTCGCCGGCTTTTGCATTGCACTCGCAGATCGGCATCGACATAGTCCACACCGATCCCTAAATCCGCGTCGATCACCAGACCACTGCGGCTATCCTGCATATTAAAGGCCTTAGAAAGGCCAGCGACAAAACATACTGGGAACTCCAGCCCCTTGCTTCTGTGAATGCTCATCAGACGGACTATATCGTCCTGTTCGTCCATGATGTTCACTTCTCCATAATCAACATCGTATTTTTCCAGCTGTTCAATATAGCGGACAAAATGGAACAGTCCATAATAACTGGTCTTGGCAAAAGACTCCGCCTTGGCCATAAGCATCTCCAGATTGGCGATCCGCTGCTCGCCCGCCGGCAAAACGGCAATGCTATGATAATATCCGCTGTCGATAATCAGTTCCTTTAACAGGTTCTGAATCGGCATGTAAACGGCTTTACGGCGAAAGGCTTCTGTCCATTGGAGAAATTTGTCTATTTTTATAACGGCATCATTTTGCTCGCCTTGCTCTTCATTCATTATATCATGGTACATAAGAAGCTTTTGATACAAGGAAAATTTACCCTTACATTCAGCCCTTATCCCGGCAATCTCCTCGTCATCAAACCCGCCGAAACGGGATTTTAACACGCCAAAAAGAGGGATATCCTGAAGCGGGTTATCCAGCACCCGGATGACCTGCAGAATGGTACGTATTTCCGTCGTCTCAAAATATCCCCTTTTGGATGCTGTATGCGAAGGAATACCTTCCTCCTCCAATACTTTCCGGAACACTTCGTCCCAGCCGACGTTTGTCCGCAGCAAAATTACGATGTCCCGGAATAATACTGGGCGCAGTTCGCCCGTCTCCTTGTCTGTCACTTTAAAACCGGCTTTCAGTTCCTTTATCCGGCGGGCAATCATCCGTGCCTCCATTTCCTTGGGCGACTCATCTTCAAACAGCACCTTTGCCCCTTCGCCGGCCGGATCAAACAGTAGCAGTTCCGATGCTACGCCGGCCTGCTCCGGATAGACTGCGCCGGGATAGAGAGCCGCCCGCCGGTCATATTCTACGCCGCCTAAGGCCTTCCTCATGATTTTCGAAAAGACATAGTTTACGCTGTCAAGAACCTCTGTCCGGCTGCGAAAATTCTGGCTCAGGTCAATCCGGCGGCATGTTCCGCCGTCCTGGCCGCCGGTGCCAAAGCCCATAGCCGGAACACCTGCCGCTTCCAAGGGATAAAGGTCATATTTCTCCATGAATATTTCCGGCCGCGCTAGGCGGAATTTGTAGATGCTCTGCTTCACGTCACCGACCATAAACCGGTTAAACCGTCCTTCCGTCTCTCCGGAAATACTCTCAAGCAACAGTTCCTGCACCATATTGCTGTCCTGATACTCGTCAATCAGGATCTCTGTAAAATACTCCCGCAATTCCCTTGCCGCCGCTGTCGGCACCATGCCCTGGGCGGTCTTTTCCAGAAGGATCATCAGGGCAAAGTGCTCCATGTCGCCAAAGTCAATAATGTTCTTTTCGCGCTTGGCCGCATCCAGCCGTTTCTTAAAGTCCAAGGCCAGCTCCAGCAGCATTGACGCCGCTCCCTCGATCCGTCCCATCTGGACCGCCGCCTGGGCCGGCGTGAGTCTGAAAAACTGCTCCTTGGTTTCTTGCAAAGCCTTTTTCACCCGATTGCGGATGCCCTGCACCAGCTCTCTTTTCTCCGCCGATACCGTCGCATCCTTTTGGGACGGCAGTCGGCTGAACTCCGCTTTTTCCACAAGTAACGCATAGTCTTCCAGACCGGCCGCCTTTTTCAGCTCCCGCACCATGTTAAGTTCCTGATCCAGTACTTCTCCGTACATATAAGGACCATCCGGCTCTTCACATATCTTGGCCGCTTTTTCCAGTTCCTCCACACAGCCGTCACCCAGTTCCCGCAGATAACTAAGCAAAAACTGTTCCCCCGCTTCCCCTTCTGCCACACCGTCGGCCGCATAATCTGCCTTCCTTTCCTGTAGCCAGTCTTCCGGCCATGGAAAGCTCATGGCAAATGAGTACAGCCGGGTAATGTATTCCTCCAGCTGCTTGTCCCGGCTGCCGGTCGTAAAATACTCTACGCACTCCAAGAACTCCGGGCTTCCTTCCCGATATTTATCTTCCAGCAGCTCTGCCAGCACATCCTTGCCTAACAGCTTCAGCTCGCCCTCATCCGCCACCCGGAAGCCAGGATCCAGCCCGATGAGATGAAAATGATTGCGGAGGATGAATAGGCAAAAACTGTCGATCGTCGTGATCTGAGCATTGTGAATCAAGGTCATCTGCCGCTCCAGATGCCCGTTCTCCGGCTCTGCCTCCAGGCGCTTGCCGATCGCCATGGCAATCCGCTCCCGCAGCTCGCCTGCCGCCATATTGGTAAATGTCACCACCAGCAGCCGGTCGATATCCGCCGGATGCTCGCCCGCCGCCACCATCTTGACGATCCGTTCCACTAGGACCGCCGTCTTTCCCGATCCGGCGGCCGCCGAAACCAAGATATTCTTACCATGTAAATCAATTACTTTCTGTTGATCCGACGTATACGAGATTCCCATACTTTTTCTCTTTCTTACATTCAGCTGTCTTTTTCCTTTGCCATCCGTTCCATCACCGTTTCCCGGTTCAGCTCCGGCAATCTCCGGTGGCGGTAACCCGGTATCTTCTCATCATAACCGCATATCCCTTTAAAGCTGCAGTAGGTGCAGGCCTGCCCGTCCTTGTTTTCATATGGCTCGATAACAATATGGCCGGCTTTGATCTCTTGCCCGAATTTCTTGATCTTATGATTTATATAACTAGAAATAGTCTGAAACTCTACTTCACTCAGCACGCCCGACTGTTTGCTGAAACTGCCGTCTTTTTTCCGTTCGACCGGAACTACCGGCGACTTTGCGGTAAAATCTCGATCCAGCAGCCCGATCACCTCTTCCCGGTCATTCACTGCCCCGGTCGGCCGCAGTTCCTTTAGCAGACGCTGGTTTATCTCTTCGGGGGTCAGCCCGTCGCCGTCCGCTATCATCGGGTCAGCAACATGATAATACAAAAGGGCAGCTGGAACCGGCTTTTTCCCCGGATATGACTTGCCCGTCATTTCCATCGCCACGTTCATATAAACCACCAGCTGCAGCTGCAGCCCGTAATAAAGCGCTGCCAGATCAAAGTTTTTATTGCCGGATTTATAATCAATGACTTTTACATAAACATGTTCCTCGTCCTCACAGGTATCAATCCGGTCAATGCGCCCGCGCAGTTTCATCTTTTCCTGCTCGGAAAGGGCGATATTAACCGCCTCCAGGTCATCCGTCCCGGAAAAAGCTACTTCAAAATGCGCCGGCACAAACGCGCCCTTCTGTAGTTGTTGCTGTAATATCCTGACCGTCCGCGCTAATATCCGATAAATGCGTCTGATCATCTGCTCGTTGCGGGCACTGCCAAACAGCACCGTATCCCCGTACTCCGCCGCATAAGCCTGAAGCGACTCCCACAATAGCTGCCGCCCGGTTTCCTCGCTAAAATCAAACCAGCTCATATGTTGCTCTGCAAGTTTTCCTGCAAAGAGCTCCAGTACGCCGTGGAAGACATTGCCCAGATCCACCGACTCAAAGCCATATTCTTCTCTTTCTTGTAGTGCAAGCCCATATTGCAAAAAATGAGCATAGGCACAGGCCGCATACCGCTCCAGCCGGCTGACGCTGTATTCCAGCAGGCTGCCATACAGCGCGTCGGCCACTTGGCGGCTCAAAGGCCGGGGCTCGTAATGGATGAAGGCCGCTTCCAACAGCTGATCCAGTTTTTCCCCATAATCCGTCGTTTTTCGATATATCCTTCCTAATATTGCTAGCATTTCCAGTTTGTTTTTGTCGTCATCGCTCGTTCCGGAAGCAAAATCCCGTAAGGAGGCGACAAAGAGATCCCAGCTGTCATTAACCCCATGTACCTGTTTAAATGATATTTCTTCTACTGGTTTTGTCACTTCCAACAAGGGAAAAAGCTTTTTCATGACATCAACTAAATAAGATGGCCTCCGGCTCTTCCCTTCGCTGCTGATCTTGGCATAAGACAGGTACAGTTGTTTGGAAGGCTTGGTCATATTCATATAGATGTATAGCCGCTGGATATACATCTGCTGCCTAGGTGTCGGCGCCAGCTCCCACGACGATTCCTTTAAAAACTCCCGGTCAAGGTCGGAAATCAGCCCCCCTTTTCCGCTGCTTCCGGGTATGTTGCCGTCATTAACGCCCAGAAAAAAGAGGACTTTAACGTGATTCAGCCGACTGCGTTCCATATCTCCGACCACGATCCTGTCCACATTCTGGGGGATGATCCCCACCTCAATCTCGCCAAAACCGGCATCCAGTATCTCCGCAAACTCCGTCAGGCTCATCTTCTCATCGGCCAAAAGGCCGTAAACCTGATCCAAGAGCTCCATGACCAGCCGGTAAATCTGGCCAAACTCGCGCGCCCGGGCGTAGTCACCGCTTTGTGTAAAATATTCTTCATATGCAGCCAGTTTCTGTTGGATCCGACCATCGACGATGAAACCGTACAGGGCATGAATCATCTCCCCAGCCGTAGCCAAGCGGTTTCCCAGCGGCTCCAGCCCGCTGACGACCTTTGCGCGGGTCACATTCAGCTGTGCCAGCCGATCTGCCTGCCGTTCTGCCTGTCGCCCGCCTTGCTGTTCCCCTCCCCAGCTCCGACTCCGGCGGGTAAATAGCTCATGCCATTTTTTCTTGCCTCGGATCCCGCAGCCGATCACATAATTTTCCAGGCGGTCAATCTCATCCGGATCACAGTCCACAAAGCCGCTGCGCAAGTAATGAAAAACCGTTTCGTAAGAATAATTCTTTATGATTACTTTTAACGCGCTACGGATAAATTCCGTAAAAGGATTCAGCAAGATGCCTCTGGTCCGATCCATGAACAGCGGGATGTCGTACTTGGCCGCTTCGCGCTCCATATAACCGGCATAGGCGTTCATATCACCGGTCACCACCGCGATCTCACGGTACAGGAAGCCTTGCTCCAGCGTCAGTTCCTTGATTTTCATGCAGGTCTGCCGCACTTCTTCCGCCACGGTTGGGGCTTCGGAGAGAAAGATGGCCTGGTTTCCAGCGGCCGGTTGCTCAGGCTTGGACGATTCATCTGCGCCAGCAGCCCTAAGTTCAGCAGGCGAATATATTTCCGTTTCTGCGGCTAAAGAATCTTCCGCCTGGTATCCTGCTATCGGATAGCGGAACAGGCTTTTTTCCAAATGAGCCATTTCAGGGTTGCCGGCAAAGCGCGGTAAAGGATCGGTACGCAGATATTCGTCTTTTTCTCTAGCCACCCCGGCTTCCTTGGCAAGGCGACACAGGTCACCTACGGTCTTTCGGCTCAAGAAAAAAAGTTCCTGCTCTTTGCCGGTTTCAAAAGGGTCGGTCTGGCTTCCGATCAATACTGATAGAATCACTCGATCCGCCAGCGTCATAAGTTCCTGGATAACCCGGCTCTGGATCGGGGTGAAGCCAGTGAACCCATCAAATATAATGACGCTGTTTCTAATGGTTGGTGACTTGTGAAGAGAGGCTCTAAGGAGATCTAAGGTCTCCTCGGTAGTTATGTATTCTTGCTTCAGATAAGCCAGAAAGGCACGATATATTTTATTCAGATCGGTTAATTTGGCGGCCAAGGCTTTCTTCTTAACGGCAAACTGCGTCAGCTGGCTCAACTCATCCGGACCGATGCCATATTGCATGAATTCCGAAACAGCCGACTTCACTTCGGCGATATAGCCCGGCTTGTGGAGATTGGAACCGATGACCGGGAGTTCCGCACGGATATCAGCCGCGACTTTTCTTAGCACCAGACTTTTGCCGGTGTCATCGAGCACTTTACGGTGATTGCCGCCGACTTCTTCAAAGATGCGGTGAGCCAAACGGCCAAAGCTCAAGACGTCGATGTTCAAGATGCCGTGGCTAGGGTGAGCTTTGACCAATTCCATCTGGGTGTGCATGGTGAACTGGTCGGGGACAATGAACAGGTAGCGCTTGCCGGGGTTACGGATGGAACTGCTGATTATGTCGTGGTGCAGTTGTTTGCTTTTGCCGGCTCCGGAGGCGCCGAAGTAGAATTTTAGGCTCATGTGGGAGCTCCTTTTGATATCAACTTGGACTTAATTCTTTTATCATTTCCTTGACAGATGGATAAATTAAGTGCGGTTTTACTGGTGATTTTTCTACATCGGCCCTTGTAGCTTCGCCGCTTAGTACCAAGATTCCGGTAAAGCCGTTATTGACTCCGGCGGCAATATCGGTGTATAGGCGGTCGCCGACAACGGCGGAACGTTCTCTTATGGCACCGGTTCGTTCTAGCAGATATTCCATGATGGTACGGTTGGGCTTGCCGATAATGTGGTCAGGGTCGCGGGAAGCCGAGGCTTTGATAAAAGCCTGAATAGCACCGATGTCAGGGATGAACCCAGATTCTGTCGGACAGTTCAGGTCCGGATGTGTGGCCAGATAAGGCAGGCCGGCGCGAACCAAGTCGCATACCTTACACATCTTGGCGTAGTTCAAGGTCGTATCAAAGGCAGTCACCACCACTTCCGGATAATCTTCTTCTAAAATGATGCCGGCTTCGGAGAATTCGGCCTTAAGAAGGTCATTACCGAGCAAGAACACTTTGGCGGCGGCATGATTTTGCTTGAGATAGGCGATAGTGGCTTGTCCGGAGGTTATGACTTTTTCCTTGTTGATATCAAGACCCATGCCACGTAATTTTGCGGCATATATATCAGCGTTCTTAGAGGAATTATTAGTAAGGAACACATACTGCCGACCACTTTGTACTACAGCCTGTAAAAACTCCATGGCACCATCAATCCACTGATCCCCTAGATAAATTGTACCATCCATATCTAATATGAAGAAATCTATTTCACTAAAATACCCGCCCATAAACAGTCCTCGTTCTAGTAATACTGAATTTTTCCTTATGATATAGAATATCTAATAATCCTTATTTCGTCAATACATTGAGACTTCTTGAGTTTTCGCAAACCTTTCCTTACCTCGGTTTAAATGTTCCATAAGCTGGACGAACGGGACATAATTATAACATCCGCCTCACGGCAAATCGCAAAATAAAGAATGAGAATATAATCTTTTTACTTTATATAGCTTTCAAATCCTGTACTCGTATTGTTACCGGATCTATTTTTAAGACTTTATTGTTTGTCAATACTTCATCATATACATCACCCCATATATCTCTGACTTTACGCCCTGTAGGTTTCGAATACTGCACAGTAACCGATCCTTCGGGAATATTTATTTCTCCTAGTCTGCGTGGTTGTAATAGCAGTTTACGTATTTCTACGACCTTATATACTTTACCCTCTATTTCCTTTTCTGTAAAATTCTGCCGACGGCGTGTGATATTACTTGAATAAAAGTCATTTATAGCAGGAAAATCCGTGCTCACTATTTTACGTATTTCTTCAGTTGAGTATAACCGGTAGGTAATCGTTACAGTATCGGACAGATTGATACTGTTTCTCGACACGGAGACTTTTATAAATGCATCAATGTTATCTATCTCGGATGCTATATCTTCTTTTGACTTTACTGTTATCTTGAAATTGTCTGGCTTGTATTTCTTATTATCAATGGATACTTCTGCCCGGGGTAACGAATAACTGCCTTTTTGTTCCGCCTTGAGTATATATGTCGATGTAACAGTATAAGACTGTATTCTTTTCCCGTTTTGAAAAGTGGTAGAGGAGGAGTTTGAAACGGATGGTCCGTAAATAATTTCAAATCCTGGTATATTTTTTATTATTACAGGCTCTCTTACTTCTTTATCGCTTTCCACTATATAGGATACTTTAAACTGCTCACCTATAGTGACAGTTTCCGGAGCTTTTATTGAGACTTTCGTTTCCTGTCCGGTTGCGGATATACAAAGTATAGACAAGAAAGCTAATATAAATAATTTATGTAATGAGTAAAAATTACTTCTTATAGTCATTACCAATCCTTGTTTTGTTTTCTGTTATTTTCGTTTTTCTGTTTGCGTTCCTGAGCTTTTGCCTGTTTCACGCGTTCCTGAGTATTCTTTTCATCCTGCTCTATGGCTTGCAGAATCTGTTGCATATTGTCTTGCGACATCTGGTTTTGTTGGTCTTTATTCTGATCCTGTTTTTGATCTTTATTCTGATCCTGATTCTGGTCTTTATTCTGATCTTGCTTTTGGTCTTTGTTCTGATCTTGTTTTTGATCCTTGTTTTGATCTTTTATCATCTTTTGTACCACAGCCAGATTGTAACGGGTCTGGTCATCTTTTGGATTCAAACGCAAGGCATTTTTATAGGCTTCCATCGAGAGTTTCAGATTATCAGCTTGTTGTTGAGGTTGCTGGGGCTGTTGTCCCTGTGGAACCGGCATCTGTCCTTTCTCATTGGCTTTCTTTTTGAGAAAAGTATTGCCCATGTTACTCCATGCAGAACTCATTTTGTCAGGATCTTCATTTTCCAGTGTCAGGTAGTGTTGATACTCCTTTACGGCTTCATCCCATTTCTGCTGTTTGTAATATGTATTTGCCAGATTAAAAGATGCTTCTTTCGATCCTGCGTTTTCCTTCAATGCTTTATTATATTCAGCTTCTGCTGCACCATATCGTTGTTCATTATACGCACTATTTCCCGAACGGATAGCTTTACGTACTTCCTTCTGAGCAGATAAGCTAATAGCAATCAAGATGAATAATGTTATAAATATAGTTTTCTTCATTGTTTTGATTCTAATATTATTTGAACAGTTTGATATTTCTGAATATTCTGTTCTTCTTGTCAAATATGCATACTTCCAGAATAAGTAGTGCTAACATGGCCCATGCAAAAATCTGGAATTTTTCGTCGTATTCAGAATAGGCAATACCATCTATCTCTTTTTTCTGAAGTTTTTCAAGCTCTGCCTGAAGACTCTTTAAAGCACTGTTTGAATTGTCTGCATGAGCATATAACCCTTGGCCGGCTTTGGCTATCTGGCGACACATTTCTTCGTTCAGTTTTGTTACTACAGGTTGTCCCTGCATATCTCTTTTGAAATCTCTTGATCCTTCGGATACAGGAATCATAGAACCTTGTGTGGTACCAATGCCAACTACATTAACATGGACACCTTTGTCTGCGGCTCTTTTTGCCGCTTCTTCAGCATTGCCTTCATGTCCTTCCCCATCTGTAATCAAAACAATAGCCTTGTCTATATTTTCATCGTTGGAGAAACAACTCATACTTACATCGATTGCACTACCAATAGCTGTTCCCTGTACTGGAACTAAATTTGTATCTATTGTTTCCAGAAATAATTTTGCTGACTGGTTATCCGGTGTTAGAGGCAGCTGAATAAAAGCTTCACCTGCGAAAACGACAATAGCTACTTTATCATTTTTCCGCTCATCAATGATGCGGGTAAGCATTTGTTTAGCTTTGGTTAGCCTGCTTGGTTTTATATCTTCTGCCAGCATAGAGTTTGATACATCAATGGCAATAACAAGTTCAATACCTTTTTTATCCACTTTTTCGACTTTTGTTCCAAACTGCGGACGGGCTAGAACAATTATACCAAATCCAATGATCACCATCGTTACCCAGAATTTCAGATAAGAACGCTTAAGAGACAATTCAGGCATCATTTTTTTTACTAATGCCAATGTACCTAGTTTTTCTACACCTTTTCGTTTGGCAATATTTAACAAGATAAAGCCAATAATGAAAACGGGTATGGCGAAGAATAAATATAGAAATTCAGGATTTGCAAATTTAAATACACTCATAATTATCTAACACTTTTTATTTATGGAATGTTTCTTAACCATGTACGACGAAGGATTAATTCAAATCCGATAAGAGCTAGTGCCAAAATAGCATATGGTAAATAAAGCTCTTTACGTTTCGTTACAGTGTTTACACTTATATGAGACTTTTCCATCTGATCTATTTCATCATATATACCACTCAGACTGGTATTGTCTGTTGCACGGAAATATGTACCTCCTGTTATGGATGCTATTTCGGTTAATGTACGTTCATCAAAATCACCTGAAACATTCATCGACTGCATTCCATACGGAGTCATGATGCGGGCAACCGAAGTTCCGCGGGAACCTACCCCGATTGTATATACACGTATACCGTACGAGGCGGCTAATTCTGCTGCTGTAAGTGGCGCTATCTGTCCGGCATTGTTCGACCCATCGGTAAGAAGAATAACAACACGTGATTTGGATTCACTGTCTTTCAGCCTGTTCACTGAGTTTGCCAGCCCTAAGCCTATAGCAGTACCGTCTTCTATCATCCCGAATTTCACTTCACTCAGAAGATTGAGTAAAACACGGTGGTCGGTAGTCAATGGACATTGAGTGAAACTCTCTCCTGCAAAGATCACAAGCCCGATCTTATCACTTTTTCTATCGTTGATAAATTCAGATGCTACTTTTTTTGCTGCTTCCAGACGGGTAGGGGAGAAGTCATTTGCCATCATGGTACCTGATATATCCAGTGCCATAACTATGTCGATACCCTCAGAATTGGAAATATCGGATGAATTTACACTTTGCGGTCTTGCCAGAACAATAATTACCAGTGCAATGGCAATCAGTCTCAACAGGAATGGCAAGTGTCGCATATATACCCTTATTGTAGAGGGCGCTTTTTCGAATGCATAGCTAGAAGACAATTTGAATGTAGCCTGCACTTTCCGCAACTTAAAGATATACCATACTATAAGTGGTATAAGCAATAAGAGTAAATATAAATAATTCGGATTAGCATATTCCATTTCTATATCCTTTAGCTTGGTTTTTTATCTTGGTTTATAATTTCCTGTCCTTTTTCAGGAGTGTTTCCTGCAACGCCTTCTTTTTGGTCTTCAAGAGTAGGGCGCTCTTCTATCTTTGTCTGATTAACAAACAGGAATGCGTTGACCAGACTGAGGTCATTTTCGTCTGCATATGGTGTGTATTTTGCAAACTTAACTAAGTCGGCCAGCCTTAACACCTGTGCCAGTCCGTCAGTCGCCGATTTAGTATCTGTTGCCAAGTGCACTGCAGCAATAATATCATCAGAAATCATTTCTGGTGCATCAATATTGAAACGGCGGTCAATGTATTTACGGAGAATATCTGTAAGCTCGGTAAAATATTCTTTCTCCATACCCTTTTGCCACAACTTCGACTCTTTAAGCTTATCGAGCCCTTGCAAAGCTTCGACATGCGGTGGTAAAATGATCTTAGGAGTGAAGTAATATCCTTTTTTCTTTTTCCTAAGTATAAAGTATACCGCAACACCGATTAGTATCAATGCCAGGATAATTAGCAAAGGGATATATAAAAATTCCAGATAATCTTGCCACACAAATGGAGGTTTCTGGATATCCTTTATATCACTTATCTGTAGTTTATCAAAGTCTATCGAATCTGTCTGGTGAGTATTCAGCATCTCCAGATAGGCTAATGTAGAGTCTGATAATTGAGGAGCAGAGACTTTCAGTCCAAAATCATTTGTCCGTAATGTATCGGTTCCGTCGACTACCATCATGTAAGGAATGTGGTAGAGGGTAGAATCGAAGGAGGTGACAACATACTTCTGGCTGATTGTCATTACTTCCGTCATAGTAGTGTCAGGTTTCAGCATATGTAGTATTTCCACTCCTGTGATCAATGTATCCTGATATACAGGGAAAAGGATATTTCTATCCTTCGGACTGATGACTTCTACATTAATGATAGCCTGCTCACCAATCAGTATGTCTGATGGCTGGATGGTTGCTCTTACAGTCGGTTTCTGTGCATATACCGAGAAGCTCAAGCAACAAAGCAAACAAAACAATATTATATTTTTTATTTTCACCATATACTTCTAACTTCTCTTTTTAAATAAAGCGAGCAATGCTTTCACATAATCTTCATCTGTGCGTACAGACACATTATCCACCTTACTCCGATTGAAAGATGTCTGCATATTTTGCTGTTGTTGTTGCCACCAATCTTTATATGTTTGCCGCACTTTACGGGATGATGTGTCGATCCATCGTTCTGCCCCGGTTTCCGCATCGAGTATTTTCATTAGTCCTACGCTTGGTAACTGGGTTTCCAGATTATCATATACCTGTAAGGCTACAATATCATGCTTACGGTTTGCTATTGTCAATGCATTGTTATAGTCTTTTATATCGATAAAGTCGGAGATCATAAATGTTGTACAACGTTTTTTGATCACATTGGTCAGGTATTTTAAGGCCATTCCCATATCTGTTTTGGGGCTTTCCGCTTCAAAGTTTATCAGTTCCCTTATGATATATAGAATATGCTTTTTACCTTTTTTGGGTGGGATGAATTTCTCAATCTTATCCGAAAAGAAGATCACCCCGATTTTATCATTATTCTGTATCGCCGAAAATGCCAGTGTTGCAGCTATTTCTGTAACTACATCGCGTTTGGGTGACTGACGGGTTCCGAAATCCTGACTGGCCGATACATCCACTAGGAGCATAACAGTAAGTTCCCGCTCTTCTTCAAAAACCTTAATAAAGGGTTTGTTATAGCGGGCAGTTACATTCCAGTCTATGTCGCGGATGTCATCACCATATTGATTTGCTCCGTATTGCTGCGTTTTCCCCACGAATTTATTCTGACGCAGTTGGCAGCCGGATTGGTCGCGATATTCAGCTTAAGGGAGTTATCGCAGAGGTCACAGCTTTTCCGCACGGCTTTATTGGTTATACTAACTTATGCCGTTACTTACTTTGCCTTCGAATTGATGATAGGCAACGAATTTTCGGACGACTTCTCGAAGTTGAATAT
>QMCD01004988.1_pt1 | contig 14201 bp, 11 predicted proteins | sample 1821841 | NCBI WGS metagenome assembly QMCD01 (sample SAMN01991225, study PRJNA193472) | Termite gut metagenome, whole genome shotgun sequencing project. | isolation source: worker | host: Macrotermes natalensis | reverse complement strand
CGCAGGAAAGGGCGGCACGGGAATGGCTGGCAAGGCACGCAACCGGGAAAACCGGCAACGGACTCCTGAACGGTGGCGGCCTCGATTTCGACCACTTCGGTCGCGGCCTCAGCGGCGGCCTCTTCCTGGGCGAAGCTCACATTGCTCATCACGAGTGCCAACGTCATGACGATGGCGAGGGTCAACATCTTTTTCATCGAATTCTGTCTCCAATTAGAGTGGTGGAACATGTTCTTTCGCTCTCCCTCATCCAAAAGGGAGCCGATTTCACGAAATAGGCAAAACTCCGTTGATTGAATCAACACCGGAAATATAGTTCAACTCGATAATAAAAGCAATATAATAATCAGCCTATTTTGTTTATTTTTTGCATTTTGTGTTAAAGTTTGGTCTTTGCCCCTAAAACCGATACATTCATTACTGAGAAAGGCTTGCCAAAACAGTTGGAATCAATACAATCGGACGTTTCCGCAGATGCAGGGACTCCGAGTCCAGCGTGCGGCAACGCTTTCTTTTTTTCATAAGGGAATCAGGGTTATGGGATCAGTTGTTGAGTTGACCGACGCAATTTTTTGCAAAGAAGTTCTGGAGGCCGATGTGCCCGTTCTGGTCGATTTTTGGTCGCCGACTTGCGGCCCCTGCCGAATGCTGGTTCCTGTCTTGGAGGAGCTTGCCGAGGAAAACGAGGGTGAAGCCAAAATCGCCAAGGTCAACGTGGCGGACTTTCCGATGCTCGGCGCGAAATTTGGTGTCGATATGTTGCCCACTCTGCTTCTGTTCCATCAAGGGGCTGTTGTTGAGCGGATGGTCGGAGTGCAGACTAGGGACAAATTACAGGATCGTTTGGACGAACTAGGGCCCGGTTGACCCTGAATTTCTGATAAACGCGATGATGACCTCTCCGACATCACAAAGCCAACGCTTGATCGCTGGATTGTCGGTCGCCGTAGCGGAGAAATCATCGACCCGATCAAAAAACGGAGCCGTGGTCAGCGAACGATAAATTCTTATGTCGTGTGCCCGCGGACCTTTTGCCGGTGATGCGTAACGGAACGGCGACTGTGGGAAGACACGACCGCGAACATTGCCAAGCTCAACGTCGCAATTGACTACCGCAAGACTCGGTGTGCTTTGGCAGCAGACTCTTTGACTGCAATCAATTTTCCATTTTCGTTTCGCTTGTTACGTAAAGTCATTTTGCCGTTCTCACCTTCGACGCACTCGTATTCAGGATGATAGCCGGGATAAATGCCGACCGTCTTGCGGCTATGCTTGATGTGGGCCGTGCCGCCCTTCGTGGAAAACGAGTATTCCGGCAGGCCTGACTCTTCCAACATTTGCTTGGGCGTCGGTGAAATAAACGTACACTCGCCAGTCCAAATTCCGCTGCCGTTTGCCGGAGGAGATCGAGGCTTTGAGAATTTGTGCGATTTCGTCGTTGTCGAAGCCGCGTAGGGACAGACCCGGTCGCGGCCGGGCGTGGCTCCGATAAACTTCCGTGCTTGGTGCCCATGCAGTGGCATGCGAGCAAATCCACTTCAAGGTTCAGTTTTTTTCAGGGCTGTAAATTGACTTGATGTCGCAACCAAAGGCGTTTATAGCACTGTAGTTAGAGGACTTGACGCGGAGAAGTCCTATCAGTAGAATGAGGCATCGCGCCCTCGTAGCTCAGGGGATAGAGCAACGGTTTCCTAAACCGTAGGCCGCTGGTTCGAATCCAGCCGGGGGTAGTTTGTAAGTCCTGTAAAACACAGGGCTTACGGCGTTGGCGAGGTTCGCCATTTTCATGCATTTTCCCAAAAGGTGCCGAAAACGGTGACGTCATCACGGGACTCAACGAGCACCAACGGGGACATGAAATGCCGAAAACGTTGTTCAGCACCCTACGCTCGGATCAAATACCGCGCCGCTACTGCGGCGTGATCGTCCATGTTTCGCCCTGTTTTTGACGTATCGCGGCGTTGGAAAAACTCGTATTTCCGAGCCAAGTACGGCGGCAATCTGGTGGGCAGTCGTGTACGTTTTTCCCGTTCCCGGCGGTCCCCAAAGAATGCACCATGACTTTTGCCACCAAGAGCGCAGTTCCGGCAACCCGGTGTTTCGGGAATATCGATCTGTAGTGGCGAGGTAAGGGGCGTCTCCCAAGGCGGCGTTAAGACGTCCGGCAATCCTCTGCCTGATGGTTAAATCGCCGTCAAGAAGGCGTTTCCGTTCACGAAACGCTTCTCCGTTGTAAATTTCGTTGAGAGTGCGTAAAAATTCGAACGGCCTGACGAAAAAGGAGCCTTTACGCGGCGGTTCGTTCGAATTGTCGGCGAGAACATAGAGAAGATTTTTGGCGTCGTCGAATTCGATAATTTGGCCTGCCCAGAGAGTGGAGTCGAACACGGTCGATTCTTGCCGCCCGATCTCGTCCATTTTGATCGGTCGGAACGCCTCCGCGTCCTCCCAACTCCAGTCGAAATCGGGCGTGTGATCCAGCTGCAACTCGAACAGCGGTTCAGCATCTTCTCCCCAAATTCGCCGGACGTTTTGACACCGCAAACGCTTCCATGTGTTGGCATCGTGATACTCGCCGAGAACCGCTTTCATGGCATCACGTTGCGACGATTTATCAACGTCATCGAACCCAAGAGTGATGGGATACGATGCAGGAAAGAACCGAAAATTTTTACCGCCGACGCTCATGGAAAAGGCTGAAATCAGGGATATTACCGTCACGATTGGACAGATGGCCTTCTCGATTGTACCTTATTCTTCCATAGGAAACCAGCTATTGACATCAAAATCGTGACGCCCAACTTTGCAGCGATTCCTGCTCGAATCGAGAAACTTGTTATCGAAACGAGAATGCCAAGGCCTATTTCAAACACGACGGATATACGGCAAATAAATTTTAGGAATGCTCTTGGATCTCGCCAAATCCAACAAAAATTGATGGCCAGTGGGTTCGCTATGCTTGCTTTCCGCGGCGGGAGAAAGTACAATGGCCGCTGCTGGCCTTGGAGTGCTAGGTAAGATCGACGGTAGAGTTGTGTAGAATCGGGTCGATTGGACTTATGATGATGCAGGCCGGTTTGTAACGCAACGCCGAAGTCTCCCTCCGCAGACATGGCCAGACACAACCAAGCAACCTCTTGTTGAGCAAGGAATTAGAGGATGTGGATTTCCTGCGCAACTCGCCCCATCCCTAAATCTTGGCCCGTTGATCTTGATTCCACAACATTTTCCCCATGCCACGAATTTTTTTTGCATCCATTATTTTTCTACTGATCTCTTTTCAAGCCTTTGCTCAGGACGCCGAATACATGGCCGCCCCGTGGGCCGTGACCGCGGCGGAAAAAGAGCAATTGCTCGACCGTGCGGAGGCCATGCTGGTCTGGTACAGAAGCATGGAACGCGAACAACGCCACGCCACGCCCGCCGCCCGCTTCCGGCAACAGATGTCGCCGCTTGAAATCATGCAGGCCGCCGCCATTTTGCAAGAGAAAGACCAAGGCGACATGTCCCGAATGGTTCGTGAAATGCTGCCTTATTTTCATGTGACGCCGATGGAATGTTTCGAAATTGCCGAGCGACTGGGCGAGGCGACGTTGGAATCGTTCGCGGAAAACAAGGAATTGCTTGACGGCGAAACGGTCGATTCCGTGACGCGAATTCGTCAGGAGGCCGGTAAATTCCTCGAAGAATCGCTGCTGACCGTGGAAAAAATGGCCCTGATCGATGAGCCGGCAGACAAGCCGTGGGGGGCTTACGACCTGATGAAGGCGATTGATGTGCTGACCGTGGCGGGCAGGCCGGTGCTGGTGCGACATTATCTCAACCAATTTCTTGCCACCGAAGCGGAGCCGGAAGAATTTGCCCGAATTGCAGAAAAAATCGGTTCGCGGCGAATCATGCAGCTTGCGAGCAACAAAAATTTTGCCCCGCAAGGCGGTCAGGCGGCGGCGAAAATTTATGCCGAGGCGAAAAAGCATTGGACGGACGAAGGCATTTTGGAGGAAGCTCTGGAAGACTGGGCAGGATTTGACGACGCCGGCAATTTGACGCCGGAATCCGCCGCCGCGCTGCGCGTGCTTTGGAAAGGCGAGCGGCTTTCAATTCCGCAGATGATCGAAAAGCTCGGTACAATTGAAAGCGAGAAGGAAGCCGACGAATTGGCGGTGGCCATTTTGTCCTTCTCACCGGATGCGAAAGAAGCACTGGTGGCATCGTTGCAAAGTGAGAATAGCACGCTGGTCGCTCATGCCGCGCGAGGGTTGGCCATGACAACAAATGAAACGTGGCCGCTTTATCCCTCGCTGTTTGGCAGTTCCAAACTTTCGGACGGGCAGCGCGACGAGATCAAGAAAATTTTGGAACGTCGTGGCCAAAAGATTCCCGAACCCCCCGAAGCCGCCGCCACGCTTTTTGCACGGGCTAAAGACTATTACGATAAAAACCGGCCTCTCAAATCTGATGCGGATGGCATGGTCTCGTTCTGGACTTGGAATGCGGCGGAACAGAAGGTTGAGTATGTCGAAATGACCGTGCCTGAGGCGTACCGGTATTTCGCTTGGAACTATGCGAGGCAGGCGTGGCAGATTCACCCGAAGCATTCACAGATTCGAGAATTGTATCTTGCAACGATATTTGACCGGGCTGCCCACTCGAATGGATTGGATAAACCCGTGACGCCGGATAACAAAGAGATTGGCGATGTCACGGAACTGATCGACATAAAATTGTTGGAACGGATTCTCGCCCAAAGCGGGAAGGATGACCATGACGGGACGGCTACAGTGGCCGCCGTTTTGCTTGGCAGGCTGGGCAGCACGGAGGAATTGCTCGTGTCCGATGACGGCAGACCCCGTATTCTCGTTCAGGCCACCGCCGCGAAAAATCGCCGTGTCCGTTTTGCCGCGTTGGAAGCCGTGATGTCGTTGAAACCGGACACGCCCTTTCCCGGCTCCAGTTTGATCGCCGAGGCACTGACTTGGTTTGCTCACGCCGATGGTCGACGTGTACTCGTTTCCGCCCACCCGAAACAGACCGACGCCGCCAAGACGGCCGGTTTTTTTATTGAGAGTGGCTACAGCGGCGAACTGGCCTCGAACAGCCGGGATGCCATGCAAAAGGCGGTCGCAAGCCCCGATGTCGAAATGCTCGTGATTGATCTGGCTTGCACGAATCCACCCGTTCCGATCATCGTGCAGGAAATGCGAAACGATGCCCGGACGCATGACGTTCCGATTGCCGTGCTGACCGACAAAGAGAAGGCATTGGATTCCGCCATTGATGGCCGGAGTTTGCCGACGATGGAGAAAGTTGATTTATTAAGTTCTGACAATCCTTTTGCGGTTTCCCTGTCGAAAATTTATCCACGCATCGTCAGTTCCGAATCGGCCAAGTGGGTCAACGAGGATTTATTGCAAAAAACCGGGACTGCGCCGGTTCCGCCTGAGCTGCGGCTGGAGCAGGCCCAAAAATCGCTGGACTGGATTCGGGAAATTGTCGAGCGGCAGCAGGATGGCCCGAAGGTCTTCCATTTTGAAAATCTGAGTGACATTGTTGCCGGCGCATTGCGAAGCGACGTGCGGTTGCAGCAAGGCCTTGAACTGGCGGTGGCTGTAAAATCCGCAGGAATGCAGGCAGCTATCTATGAAATTGTGGCATCCAACGTGTATCCGATGGAGCTGCGGGAAAAAGCGGCGGCGGCATTTGAGCAGAGCATCGACAAGTTCGGCGTCTTGCTTCGTGGTCGACAGGTTCAGCGACTTTATGATCGGTACAACGGCAGCGAAGCGGAAGACCAGGCCGTCCAGAAATTACTGAGTCGCATGATTGATGTTTTGGAAACAAAGACGTTTGAAGAAAAACCATCCCTCTTGTGATCCGGCAAATGGCCTCGCGGCAAACGTGCGTAGCGAGGCCAAGCTCAACATTGGACGTCGTCGGCTCAAATTTTTACGCGGAGAGGAATAGCTCCGCTTTTTCAATTCTCCATTTTTAATTTTCTCCCATGACTACAAGCGTCGTACTCGTCGGTGTCGGCGGACAGGGAATTTTACTTGCCAGCGAAATCGTCGCCCAGGCGGCGGTTGCCGCAGGCTTCGACGTCAAAACGAACGAAGTTCACGGCATGGCCCAGCGAGGCGGCTCCGTGACAGCGCAAATTCGTTATGACCAAGAAGTCTTCAGCCCGCTCGTGCCCCGCAGGACGGCGCAGGTGCTCGGTTCACTCGAACGTATCGAAGGTTTGCGGAACCTCGATTTTCTGGCCGAGGACGGCCTGGCCGTGGTGTCAAGTCAGAAAATCGTGCCCGTCACGGCCTCGACCGGCGGCACGCCCTACCCGGATGTCGACGAGGAATTTTTGCGGCATTATTTTCCTCGGCTCGTTTATCTCGACGCCGTGGAAATGGCCACGCAATTGGGAAATGCGAAGACGGCGAACACCCTGTTGCTTGGGGCTATGTCGTCGCAGCTGTCTTTACCGGGCGTGGCACGAGGCCATCCGAAAAAGCGTGAAGGAAAAATTCGTCGACATCAACATCGCGGCCTTTCAGGCAGGTCGGGAATCGGTGATGGTGTGACGGTTGGGAAAGACACAATCCTCACAAGACTCCGCCCATGATCTCAAAACCACTTATCACGGTAGCATTTTTTATTTTTTATCCTTGCCACAGGGCTTGCCCACGCCGGGGAAGTCGCCGACATTCCGAAATTCGACGATCAGACGGAACGAATCTGGAAAGCCCACTGCGTTGTGCCGCAAACGGACGACATCAAAGTGCTCCGGGCTTTTTTGGAATATCAAATCGATCAGTGGCTGGAAATGAACGGCCATCTCAAAGGCGAAAAGGATTGGGAACGATTTCACAATGCAAAAAATCGGGCGACTTTTGCGGCGGCGGATAGAATTATTGCCCTGTTGAAAACCGAGTCGGGCAAAGAGCCGCCTGTTCCATCCTCGTCTGGGGAATACTACGGATGGAATGACACCGACGATCTGCGATTTGCCCTGCGAAAGAAAATAAGTGCGTTCGGTTGGGCATACCGACACGATCCTGATTGGTCGGACAATTTTCAAGAGTTCATCGTGGAGATGAAGAAGAATCCCGCCAACAAATACATCGTGAAACTGGCGGAAGCGAACTGGTTCGGCATTCCTTTCAACGCCGCCGTTTTTTTCAACGATTATTCTTTCGAGCAGCGACTCTTGCGATACCAATACAACTTTGAGCAACTTAAAGTTTATTGTGCTGAAAATGCGGACGATCCTTGTTTGAAATTCGCAATCGATCACTGGCGGGCGATACACACACAAGCGGCCGAGGTTCTCGAAGGAAGCGACCAGATCAAAAAAGGCACGCTGGCGAAACCGGCTTTGGAATTTTATCGTGTGCTATATCAAAAATACCCCGATGCTCCTGAAGCGGAAGGCTGGTTGAGAAATATCAACAGCGACTTGGTGAAGTACGACATTCTGTCCGCCTCCGACCCGACCGCCGCCTTTCAGGAAGCCGTCACGGAACTGAAAAAATCGCTGGAAAACGAGATAAACGGCGAATCATGGCTGAAGGTTGGTGATTTTATTCAAATCGCCGAGGAATTGGAGTCACGCAACCAATCGCTTGTATTGCTGCTGACCACGGTTCGCCCGCTTTTCGCCGCCTCGGAGAACGAGAAAATTCGGGATCACGTTCTGGGCTTCGACATACGGACATACGGCTTAAGCAACTGGCGTTGGAGGGCAAACCGTTCGAGTTTGAGGCGATTCTCCTCGACGGCAGCAAAATTGATCTCAAGGATTACCGCGGTAAGGTCGTGATCCTCAATTACTGGGCAACATGGTGCGGCCCCTGCATCGGGGAAACGCCGCAATTGAAGCGATTTCATGAAAACTGGAAAGACCGCGGCGTGGAACTGATCGGATTCAGCGTTGACGAAGACTTGGACGCACGGAAAAAATACGTGGAAAAAGAGAAGCTCCCGTGGCCGAACGCCTCGGAAAAACTCTCGCTGGAACAAAAACTGCCTGATTCCAGGAAAAAGTACGGAATTGACGCTTATCCAACCACGATTCTGATCGATCAAACCGGCAAGGTCGTCCGGGCAGGCAACGGATTGTATTCGGTCCTTGGACAAGTTGCGAAGTTGATAACGGCAGGGGAAGAAAAGTGATTCGACCTGTTCGCTAGCCGCGACGAAAACCAAAACGGAGGCTTTCGGTGAAGCTGGCCGTTTGCGCCGCTTGCCGCGCTTGCAACGCCCGCTACAATGACCTCTAACCGGGTTGCTGGCGAGCCTTTGTTCTTTACCCCAAAAGTTTTCCTTTGAAATACACCAAAGTATGTGTTGACGCCTTTACCTGTACCTTGCCGGAGGAGATTGTCACCACCGATGAACTGGAAAAAAGGCTGGAACCGCTTTACCGCCGGCTCAAATTACCGGAAGGTCGGCTCGAAATGTTGACCGGCATCCGTGAGCGTCGGCTCTGGCCGCTTGGCCAAACACCGGGCAGGCAGAGCATTGTTACGGTGCGAAAATTGCTCGACCAGACGGGAATCGTGCCGGGGAAAGTCGGGGCGTTGATCCACGCTTCGGTGTGCCGCGATTATTTGGAGCCGGCCACCGCGTGCGGCATTCATCATGCGCTGGGCTTTTCACGCAATGGCTTTGCCTATGACCTGTCCAATGCCTGCCTCGGCCTTTTGACAGGCATGATCCACATTGCCAACATGATCGAGCTAGGCCAAATTCAAGCAGGCATCGTGGTCGGCACGGAAAGCTCGCGTTCGCTGATGGAAACGACCATACGGCATTTGAACGACGACATGACGTTGACTCGCAAAACGGTCAAAAATGCGTTCGCCTCGCTGACCATCGGCTCCGGCAGTGCTGCCGTGCTGTTGACACATCAGGATATTTCAGCTACAGGCAATCATTTGGTGGGTGGAGCGGTGCGGGCGCAAACGGATTTTTGCGATCTCTGCCGCAGCGAGACGGACCAGTCCGGGGGTGATGAGATGGCACCGCTGATGGATACGGATTCGGAGAAATTGATGATCGAAGGAGTGGCGGCGGCAAAAAAGAATTTTGAAGCGTTTTTGTCTGAAACCGGTTGGAGACGCGATCAACTGGACGCGATATTTTGCCATCAAGTGGGCAAAGCGCACCAAAAAATGCTCCTTGAAAATCTGGAACTTTCTGAGGAAAAAAATTTTTCGACGTTGGAATACTTGGGCAACACGGGCAGCGTCGCTCTGCCCACGGCGGCTGCCCTTGGCATCGAAAGCGGCGTTGCCAAGCCGGGTGATAACATCGCACTGCTCGGAATCGGTTCGGGCATCAACGTCGTCATGCTCGGAGTGGCATGGAGAAAAACGCCGTCAACATAACGGCTTTGAGGAACGTGTAGGCCAAGTTCGGATGGGTCAGGCTTCACATTCCGCAAAATAGGCAAGCAGCGATTTGAGAGCCAAGCCGTAAAACGTGTATTCGACATCGCACTGTTGGTCCCAATCGGCACCGCAATAGCCGCCGCACGACATTTTCCGTTGCGAAATATAGTTTTCCAACGCATTGAGATTGCAGCGGCGTTCCTCGCCCAGATCGGACAGAGCGACAAAGGCCGTAAAACTACTCAAAAGGTCCGATACCGGGATTTTTGTGTTGGCCTGAAAGCCGCCGTCGGGAAGCTGCCGTGCGAGCAGAAAATCGACGGTGGCATTGGGGTTCGCCGCCTCAAGTCCCGGTGTTTCCAATCCGCGTGCACCGGAAAGGCTTTTGAGTAACGCAATGGCCGCCGCAGTAGGGTTTGTGCCGCTCTGTTTCAACGGCTCCAACTCGACAAAGCCGCCGTCCGGTCGCTGCCGCCTGAGAATAGGGACATGATCGATGGCCGATTTATGCTCCGAGGCGTCAAGCAAGTCGAAAGCATTGGCCGCCAGAAACGTCGTATACGTACTTGAATAACGTGTGGCGGTCGAGGCGGCGTAGCAACCGTCAGGCAACCGGTATTTTTGCCAGCACGAGGCAAGCCGCCGCCGCTCCGCTTCGTTTTCGGTCTGGCCGGCGAGAGAAAAACAAAACGTGTACGAAAACAAGTCCGCAGGCGTATGAACGTGCTCGCGGGTCAGTTCAAGGAAATGGGCCACGCCGCCCAGACAATCCGCATCGTCGATTTCTCCGAGCAACACAAGCCCTCGCAGGGCAAAGGCCGTGTAGTACAAGTCAACGCTTGCCTCCGACCGTCCCCGAAACCCGCCGGACGAACACTGCGTCGACAAAATGAAATTCGTGGCGGCCTCCTTTTCGTCTGTCGGCAATTTCTTGGCCCCGGTCAACAGCTTGAAAAGCAACGCGGTCTGGTAGGTGTGCATCTCAATGGGGACAAACGAGTGGAAGCTGCGATTACAGACCGTTCCGAAAGATGTTGTTTGATGGACAATTACTGCGTTTTTCCCACTTTCAAATCATGCAAAATGCGGGAAATCCGATTCTGCTGCCGGGCCAGTTCTTCAACACGTTTTCTCAAGGGGCCGTAGTCGGCGTCGGGTTCGTTTTGAAGTGTCGCCATCTCGGCTTCACAACGCTGAGTCCGTTCATTGACACGCTGCTGCATGGATCGGATAATTTTCAGCTCGGCCAGCATTTGCACCAGAGGCTCGTCACCGGGCGCATCGCCGTTCCGGGGATCGGCACGCTGCGGGTTTTCCGTGAGGTCGTCCTGCCTCGCCTTGGCTTCTTGAATGGCCTGCTTGACGGCTGACAGCATTTCCTCCAAGGCGGCCACGACGGCATCCTCAATGTCGAGCGTCATGGCATCGAGAACCGCCCCTTCCAACCGTTGCCGTATCTCATCCATGTCAAAGCGCGTTTGCAGCAGCAATTCGACCATGGCCTGGGCCGTGCCATCTTCTCGCAGCAATACCAACGCCGCGTCCGCATCGCCGAGCACCCGCAGTTGCTCCGTCGCAAGCTGATCGGCCTGAATGCGAATTTGTCGCCGCAGCACATCGTCCGCTTCTTTGCTCGTCACGCACATTTGTTCCGTTTTGGAACGAATCGACTGCTCCGCGTGTAGCATTCGCTCCAATCGGCTTTCAAGATTTTCGAGCGTTTGCAGCAACTCCTCTTCACGAATTTGTCGCAGAATTTTTTCAAGCTCCGCCTTAGCTTTTTGTAATTCGGCAATCGCTTCTTCCTGATCTTCCAGTACGCCGTCCTTGACCGCTTTCTGCAACTTTTCCTCCGCCTGCCTCATGCGATTTTGCGCTTTTTCCATGGCCTGCCGGGCGGGCGAACCGTGTGGCTCTTCGGCAGAGGACTCCTTAAGCACATCCGCCATCCGGTTTTGCAAAGACAGGGCGTTGAGCCGGACATCACGCTGCTCTTTTTCCATCGCCGACAACTTTTCAGGCGACAACGGCTCCTTTTCCCACCGCGTTGTTCGGGCTTTCAATGCCTTCTCTTGATGAATAATTTCTTCGAGGTCGCGCAAAAATTTCTTGATTTCTTCCTTTTCCTGTGCCCGCCTCTGTTCGCGGTTTTCGCTTTCCAGCAATTTCAGCAGTGCCAGTAGGTCATTTTCGACGCCTTCCTGCCCCGCGACGGCCTCCGTCAAGCGACGGTTCTGCAAAATGTCGACAAGACTTTCCAGCCGCAGCGCGATAAGCTTGTCTTTGCTGGCCAGTAGCGTTTTTTTGAGCAACTCGGCCCGTCGCGGATTTGATGTTGCCGAGGCTTCCGACATTCGCAGCAAAATTTGTTCCAATTGCCCAAAACGCTCCGCAACGTCGCGCTGCTGCGCGAACAACCCCTGTTGCGGCGGCATATACTGTGACGGCGGGGCGGGTTTTTCCTGGGCGGTGACGGATTCGCAAAAAAGCAGCGTCAAGGCGTGGAAAAAACAGATGTTGCGGATGGAAAAAACTCTGCCCATGACATGGGAGTGAATAAGGAACGCGGCGGCACGGGGCCACTTTGCCCCCTGCCGTTCATGCCCCATTGTCTATTCTTCCCAGTGAGTTGTCAACTCTGCGACTCGTCAACTCATCGGTTAGGCTGTTTTTCATAGCCGAGTTCACGGAGCACTTCCAAAATCTCGGAGCAAGTCGGAAACATGCGTCCACTGCTTCGTTTGTATTCGTTCAGAGCGTTCATAAATTCAATTTCATCGTTCGAATAGTCACGTTCACAGGTGGCCGGATCAATGTAGCGTCGTCGCGTCGCTTTTTTCTTACGCGGCAACGTGACCGGGCTGGGTGTGTCACTCGGCTCGGCGCAGCGAGTTCGCCTTTTCACGGCAGTTTTGGCGTGGCCGCCGCGGCGTGAATGGGCCAGCGTCATGCGCTCGAATTCCTCAAGCGTCGAGAGTTCCTCATCGAAAAACGACGTGTCACCGCAATAAACATCCACATCGAAGCTATCGTCGTCCAAAAAATCCGAAACGGCGCGGCCTTTCGGGCGTTTCGGTCCTCTGGAAAGAGAAGTGTTTTTTTTGTTTGACCGCGATTTCGCGGCACACGGTCGTCCCCTCACCACGGTCATTTCCGCCGCAGTGGCCGGGCTGGGTGTTTGTGGCTGCTTTGGATCGAAGGCGGCCATCGGAATGGCTTTACGCGGCCTCCCGCGCCTTCGCTTGGTGGCAGCAGTGGCAGATTTTGCCGAAGAATCGGCCACTGAAGAGGCTTGCGGTACGTTGGAGAAATGGATCGCCGACACGAAATCGGCCTGATTCCCCTGCATTGCAGAGGAACGCTCACACAGTGCTGTCATCGTAACACCTTTTTCCTTGGGGGGATGGGTTCGGAAAAATCTCTACCAGTATCTCGGCGGCAAAATAGAAAAAACTTAGCGGTCACGAAAAATATCCGATTGTAGCAAGATTGATGATTCGCGTCGAATTATCGGTTTATTCGGATATTCTGCTTGTATGTGCATACTCCGAACATGTAATGGGTATCGCTGGCCATACACGCAGCTTGCACGTATTTCTATGACGCCACTTGCAGACGACACGCGGATTTGTTCTAATGGGCAGCATGGAATGTTTAATGTTTGCTGTATTTTCACCTTTACCCTTGCAGGAGAAAACATGAAACGACGTACACTTTTCGCTTTGGCCCTGATTGCATTGACGTTTTCCTTTACTGGCCTCACTGAAGCGCAGCAGCAACCCCCAAAAGGGGAAAAGGCCAAAGTGCTGCTATTCACTCGCTCGCAGGGCTATGTGCATTCGCCTGCCCGGTCGCGCGGCGACGACCTGTCGATTTGCGGTGCCGGCCTGAAAGCCTATTTTGACGACAAAAACGTTGAAATGGTTGAAACCCAAGATGGCCGCGTCTTTGACGGCGACATCGATCAGTATGATGGTTTCATTTTCTACACCTCAGGAAACCTGCGAGCGGAAATCGACCGGAACAACAAGGATAGTGAAAAAAATCCCAACGCGAAACCCATGACCGATGCCGGTTTCCGCAAGCTGTTGAACGCCGTGAAAAATGGCAAGGGCTTTGTCGGCATCCATTCTGCGACGGACACCGAATGCGGCCTGAAAAACGAAGCGGGCACGGACTTGTATACCGCTTTCGTCGGTGCTCGCTTTGCCGGTCACGGCCCGCAGCAGTTTGCGACGGCCATTCCCACCGAGCCGATTCAACTGCCGTGGATCAAGGACAGCGGCACAAGAATCACGAATTTTGAAGAATGGTACACCAACCGGAACCATGCCAAAGACTTGCATGTCGTCCTCTACCAAAACCCTGAAGGCATGGCAGGTAGGGAGCATCAGCGACCAGCCTATCCGTTTGCTTGGATTCGCGCGGAGGGCAAAGGCCGGGTGGGTTATGCCGGCTATGGCCATAACGATGATTTCTGGAGGAGCAAAGACATGGTCCGCAAATTCGGCGAATTAGTCGAATGGAGCGTTGGTCGTTTCGACATGGACACGACGCCAAACATCGACAAAGTGACGCCAGGAGCAAACAAATTGGCGAGATAGGCGGCAATATCGGAAAAAAATATTTTTTCGGAACTTGTATCGGTTTTCGGCGTTTAACCTGTCACGGGGGGTTTGCAACATCCCGATCCCGATGCGAGTTTTTAACTTTAGGAGAAACATCATGAGAAAATGTGTATGTGTGGCGGTAGCTGTGTGTCTGTCGGTCGTTTTGTCCACTTATGTGATGGCGCAGCCCGGCGGCGGTCGCGGT
>QMCD01002058.1_pt2 | contig 14201 bp, 12 predicted proteins | sample 1821841 | NCBI WGS metagenome assembly QMCD01 (sample SAMN01991225, study PRJNA193472) | Termite gut metagenome, whole genome shotgun sequencing project. | isolation source: worker | host: Macrotermes natalensis | reverse complement strand
GATGCTCGTTTTTACGCTCGGAATTTATTTAGTTCGGGTTTTATTTATCAATTAAAAGCGATGGAAACGCAAACATACACATACGAGTTGAACAAAGGAGTCGGAAAAACTGTTGAGTTTATGGGACTGCAAGCACAGTATTTGGTAATGTTTTTTGCCGGCTTATTTGTTCTGTTGCTCACGATTATCGGAATGTCGGCGGCGGGAGTAAGTTTCTTTGTCAATATCCTTGTGGTTGCATTGTTGTGTTCCGTGCTACTGCGCTACGTTTTTCAACAAAATAGAAAGCACGGTCGTTTTGGTCTTATGAAAAGTGCTGCATTTCGCCGTTTGCCCAAACGCTTGTATAGAAATCATTCATATCGCTAATGGATAAAATTACAAACATATCGTTTTTTGATCGGCAACCTATTTACAAGGTTGAAAAAGATTGTATCATCAATAAATCGGGTGATATAACGGTAGGTTACGAACTGCATTTGCCGGAGGTTTTTACGCTTTCAGGCGATGAATATAATATGCTCCATCAAACTGTGAACAATGCTCTTGCGATACTTCCCGACTATACGGTTGTTCATAAGCAGGATTGGTTTTTATCTGAAAAATACAACCCCTGTGAAGATATGATGAAAAGTGAAGATAACCCCTCATTTCTACAAAAGAAATTTTTCTCGCATTTTTCGGAACGTCCTGTTATGAATCATAAATGTTTCTTGTACATTAGCAAGTCGTGTCAGCAAAATATGCAAAAGAAAAGTGGAGGGACACAACTTCTGAACCGCTATTTTGTCCCCAAAGAAATGTTGGACGAAAAGACAATCACAGTTTTTTTGGATGCCGCCGAACAATTCGCACAGAACTTGCGAGCAACAAAGAAAATTAAAGTTAAAAGATTGACAACCGATGATATTGTCGGGTCTCCCGGAAAATTTGGTATTCTTGACAAGTATTGGTCGCTACACGAACCAAGCGATGTTCTCAAAGATATTGTTTTTGACTCCCAAAATTCATTTATTGGGGATAATTACCTCGCAATGCACACGATAAGCGACATAGACGGTTTTGAGAACGTGCGCATTCAACCGTACTCAAAATTCAAACCCCTTTCGACCGATAGGACGGAATGCAATCTTTCATTTACTTATCCTGTCGGACTGAACTTGTCTTGTAATCACGTGTACAATCAGTATATTTTTCTTTTCAACAGCAAATCTATTTTGAATAAGCTGCTTAAGGCATCCAAACACATGGGTTCTTTTTCTTCATTTTCTGCGGCGAATGTGGTTAACAAGCATTTTAACGAACAATTTATTTCAGAGTGCGAGTTAAAAGGGACAAAGGCTGTGCGATTTCATGCGAATGTTATGTCGTGGTCTAACGATCGGGCAGAAATTGCGCAAATCAAAACCGATGTTGGAGCGGCAATCAATCAGTTGGGCTACGTGCCACGCTATGACAACACCTCGCTACCGTTTTTACTTTGGGCGGGTTGTCCGGGAAATGCTGCGGACTTTCCTTACGAAGATACCATTGTGATGACACTCCCTCAAACAACGTGTTTTTGGTCGATGGAAACGTGCCATCAAAACTCACCGTCCACTTTCGGAATTAAATTGGTTGATCGTTTTACTGGTCGTCCGTTGCATGTGGATATTAGCGAATATCCAATGACACAAGGGATTATTACCAACAGAAACAAAGTTATCATCGGTCCATCAGGAAGCGGGAAATCGTTCTTTACAAATCTTATGGTGTCGCAGTATTACGAGCAGGGTGCGCACGTGGTACTTGTTGACATCGGACATTCATATTCGGGACTTTGCCGGATTATCAATAAAAAAACGGGAGGACAGGATGGTATATATATGACCCACTCCAACGAAAAACCCTTGTCGTTTAACCCTTTTTATACAGATGACGGAATTTTTGAAACGGGAAAAATCAACTCTATTATTGCTTTGCTGACATCGCTTTGGAAAAAATCATGGCAAAAAACAACACGCAACGAGGATGTTTTTTTGGATGCGGCGGTTAAATTCTATATTGAAAAAATTATCAAGGAAGAACGTCCGGGTTCGTTCAATGAATTTTATGAATTTGTTACGGAGGATTTTGTCGCAGAAGCCAAAAGACAAAAACTTGTTTTGAAAGACGAATTTTTCAATGTCGCTGAATTTACTAACGCACTCCGTCCGTTCTACAAAGGTGGAACTTATGAATATCTGCTGAACTCCACCGAAGAGTTGGATTTATTGGGAAAGCGTTTTGTTGTTTTCGAGCTGGATAATATCAAGGATGACGATATTTTGCTGATGGTTTGCACGGTTGTTATTATGGAGGCGTTTATCAATAAAATGCGCCGTGGCGGTATCGCAAAAAAAATGATTCTTTTGGAAGAGGTGTGGAAAGTTTTGGCAACGGACACGATGGCGGAATATGTGAAGTATCTTTTCAAAACCGTGCGAAAACACGAAGGAGAGGCGATTGTGGTTACGCAAGAAGTGGATGATATCGTTGGTAATGCCATTGTTAAAAATGCCATTGTCAATAACTCCGACTGCAAAATTTTGTTGGATTCTCGCAAATATATGAAGAATTTCGACTCTATCGCCAACTTGCTGGGTTTAACAGACAAACAATGTGCGCAGATTTTATCCATCAACAAGAATAACAAGCCCGGACGGGTATATAGGGAAGTGTTCATCGGATTGGGCGATGAATCCGCTGTGTATGCGGTAGAAGTATCTATGGAGCAATATTATACTTTCACAACGAACAAAAAAGAAAAAGTCATGGTCGAAGAAGAGGCAAAACGATGTGGTGGCGACTACGAACTCGCGGTGTCAAACATCTGCGCAAAGATTCGTGAAAAATTAAAAAAAGAAAAAAACAAAAAATAAAAAATCATGAAAAAGTTATTTTATTTTCTATTGCTACTGATTCTGCCATTAAGTAGCACACGTGCGCAAACACCGGTGATTGACCCTGCCGCCATAGCAAGTGCTATTGTATCTTTTTTGCAGAGTTTGGAACAAGCAGTTGAAACCACAGAAAAAGTTGCAAAAGGGCTGACTAAAGCGGACACCACAATTAAGCGATTGCAAGCGATTCGTGATGTGTATGACAAGGTCAATCCGTATATCCAAAATATGCAAGCGATCAGAGATGTTTCGTATAATATCTATAATACCGCAGAAACAGCGAAAGCAACCTACGAGGCTATTCGTAAAAGCAAGTATTGGACACCTTCAGAAGCAAGCTATATGCTGGATCGTTATACCTCTTTACTTACATCCATGAACAATGATGTGTTAGAGCTAACCGATCTGATCAAAAACAATGCATGGAAGATGACTGATATGGAGCGAAGGGCTGAGATAAAGAGGAAAACGGATGAGTTGCATGCAAAAAATTTGGCAATGTCAAGTGAAATGCTGAAAGTGATGCTGACCGAAAAAAATAGGCGGGATGGAGAAGAGATGTTTCGGCGCGGTCAAATCAGCACGTTGACATGGCTTGGGATGCATCGAGACGTCTATTGCACAGAAACTCCTTTAAGTTTGGATATGGCGCAAGCGTTTTCTGCTTTTGATATGAATAGTTTTGAAAACTACTATCCGGGTAGTGGAAGCACCGGGGAAATAGCATCTGTTGACAATGAACACTCTGGGAATTACAGTCGTTATGGAGATTATTTTAAGTTCGGGAAAATAGTATATAATTGGTTTTGCGTAGCAATGATTGTGATAGGACTTCTCCGTGTACTGCGAAAGGTTCTTGCCAACGAGGATTTTGTGGAAACAGTTATGATATGGTTTTTTGCAGTATTGTCTGCTTATGGAATCAGCGAACTCCTCAATGTTTTTTTCTTTGGAAATTTAATTAAATAAAGTCATGGAGAATAACGAATTTTTAGTGTCTATACACAATGAAGTCCTGCCGATGGCGAATGAAGTGGGATCAGTGGTTTGCGGTTTGGTCGCAGTGGGGGCATTACTTTATGCCGGGAGTAAGGTGTGGCCGGCTTTGGCAAAAGGTGAGCCAATAGATTTTTATCCCCTGCTCCGCCCTTTTTTGATTGGCTTTGTCTGCCTTTATTTTGGCACGCTTGTGGTTACACCGATACAGTATTTGCTTAGTCCAATCAAAAACTATGCAAGTAATTTGACTGTTAGAGTAGAGAAAAAAGGCGAAAGTGCGAAAGATGTAGGTTCAATGTTGGAGAAAGTAAAAGAAAGCAGAAGTAAACAAGTTGCAGAATATCGACAAGCGCAGAATACAGTCTTGGTATTAACCGTAGTAGAATCCACAAAACCTCAGAACGTCAAAAATATAGAGGTGTCGAACAAAAATCAAAAAGCTATTGAGCAGGCACAGAAGGTTTTGGAAGATAAGGTCGCTGATAGTCCGAATATACAGCAGCTGGTATCAACATCTGTAGAAGACGAGGCAAGTGGTGTTGTAGGCAGGATCAAAACTGCGTTATCCGAGTTTTTTGCAGAGATATTTCGGAAGATATTGGATTTTATATTTTCCATTATGATTTACGTTTTTAAGATGCTCCGGATAATTTTTCTTTGTTTACTCAATATTTTGGGACCTTTAGCACTTGGATTATCCATTTTCCCGAGTTTTCAGAACAATTTTGTGAATTGGCTGACCAAATACATCAGCATTTATTTATGGGCACCGCTTGTTGATTTGGTTAAGGCATTGGTTGATCGTTGTGCATATTTGCTTTGCACATCGCCGGGAGTTGGCGGAAGTCTTACCATTTCGCAATTGGATTGGATATCCGTTTTGGTTCAACTTGTCGGCATCTTGATTCTTTTTGCAGTGCCAACAGTAAGTTCATGGCTTGTACAAGGCGGAGAGGACGGTCGAGCGATGCGTGGGTTCTCTATGGTGGGAGGTGCAGCGGGAGGCTATGCCGGAGGTAAAGCCGCCTCGGTATTAAAAAACGTTCCTTTTGTTAACCGTTTTATAAAGTAAAGATATGGCAGGATTCGATTCTTTAAGGAATATTCAGACCTCTTGGCAGATGGTTCGTGTGATTATGTTTACAACGATTGCATGCTCAGCTATTGTGGTACTCGTTGTTGTTAATTGGGCATTTGAACGGTCTGCTCGGGAACGGGAAAAAATCTATGTTTTGGATGAAAAGGGAAAGTCGTTGATGCTCGCCCTCAGTCAGAACGTTGAAGAAAATCGTCCGGTAGAAGCGCGGAGTCATATCCGAACATTTCACGAACTTTTCTTTTCCCTGTCTCCGGATGCGGATGCAATCAATTCCAATATCAAAAGAGCATTGGCATTAGCCGACAGAAGTGCTTATACCTACTACAACGACTTGCAGGAAACAGGATATTATTCAAGGGTTATTTCTGCAAATGTGATCCAAAAAATAGTGGTGGACAGTATGGATATTGATTATGATTTTTATCCCCTGCGTGTGATGTGCTACAGCACGCAAACCATATCCCGACAAAGTAATGTTACCACACGAAGTTTGGTAACATCGTGCGAGTTGGAAAACACTGTTCGCAGTGATAATAACCCACAAGGCTTCCTAATTTCAGGATTCAAGGTATTGAGAAATGAAGATATATCAAAAAATAGAAACTAATGATTATGGAAACACAGAACACAAACGGGAAAAAGACTCTTCGGGAGCGATTGAAGCAAGAAGTTGAAGGCTATTCCGAGGAAAAGAAACGCAAGATCGTCATCCGCTTACTGCTTGGCTTTGCCATCTTGTTTATGTTGCAATGTGCAATACATTACGGCAGATATTTTTATGAGAAAAAGGAAAATGCTGTAAAAATAGAAAGTAGCCAAGAAGATACCGTAGAAGAAAAAATTCTTCGGCATAGCGAACAAAAGCAGATGCCGAACGAGGATATGCTAAAGAATTTAGAACAAATGAAACGCGACATCGCAAAAGATAAGGAACGATATGAAAAAAAAATGGAAAAATATCAATAGAGAGACTGTCAAAAAAGACGTTGTCAAGTATTTGATCATTGCTGTTGGAGGTGTGATTATTATTCTTCTGTTTTATCATGGGTTTTACAAAAAATACTTTACCTCCGCAGCAGAAGAGACTACCAAACAGGTTATCCTCACAGATATTCCCGATGCAGAGGAAAGCGAATTGCCGGAAGATAAGCGACATGCCTACGAGGAGGAGGATATGGAAGTGGACGTTTCCAAAGGTGCGCAAAGTTTGGAGGAGTTGTTCCCAACGATGGAATCCAACGAAAATAACACACAATCCGCCGTTTCGGCAGACAATATCCCTATGATGCCCGACGAACGTTCGCCATCGTCAAGAAATGGTCGGCAACAGTTTCAATCTTCGCAAGATGATTTGTTAGGCAATCTCACTAATTTTGAACAAACGAAAAGTGAGGGCAATACAGAAATAGAACAAGTTGTAGATTCTGCAAATAAGGAAAATTCTTCCGAAAGTGAAGAGGAGGCTTTGGTTCGGAAAAAGCAAGAGGCGCAGGATCGTGCATTGCAAGCACTTGATCAAGTTATGCAAAGATATGCTCCACAACAAGCAACAGTGCAGGAACAACCACTTGTTGATGAAGAACGGGAAAGAGATTACGTGGAAGTTTCGCCTGTTGTTTCCGGAAAGAACAATGTTACTTCGAGTTTAACCGGGCGCGGACGTCGGGCTGGTTTTTATGGAAGCAATGAAGTCGGTGATCAGAAAAACACGATAAAGGCGAGTGTTTACGGAAAACACGTGATTCAAAGCGGGCAATATGTTCGGTTCAGACTTTCCGAACCGATGCAGGTTGGTCGGTCGATTCTGCCTGCGGGTAGCATTTTGATAGGGCGGGCTGTGATTGGTGAAGATAGATTGATTGTTACGGTCAATTCGATTGAATACAACGATGTTATTTATTCTGTTGATTTGGATGTGTATGATACGGACGGTATGCTTGGACTGTACCTCCCCGGCAGTATGGAGATGGATGCGGCACGTGAGATCGGCACAGACGTTGCTAACGCAATGAGTACTTCGGCAACCAATAGTGCTATGTTTCAGACGCAGCCATCTGCAGCAGAACAACTCAAAACAGATGTCGGACGGGGTTTGATACAAGGCTCATTCCGATACGTTGGGCGAAAATTACAAGAGATTAAAGTAACCGTTCAAGACAAACATAAAGTTTATTTATTACCTAAATAAAACCAAAAAAAACATGAAAGGAAAAACAAAAAGAATGTTCGGGATGTTACTATTGAGTGTATCTGTAGCAACATACGCACAAGCACAAACTCCACAAATTACCGTAGTGCCGTCCAAAAACAGCAGACAGGCCGACACAATAAAAAGCGTTCCGGTAAAAAAACAAGTGCGTAAACGTACCCAACCGGTTGTGCCGAGTATTGTCAGAGATACCGTTGCATTGGTGGTTAACGACACAGTTGTTATTCAAGACACGATAAGACTGTATCATATTGACTCTGTCGATGCCGTGAAGTTTCAGAAACTGCAACATCGCACGGATGAATTTCAAGGGTTAACCAAAAAAATTCCGTATCAGCGTATGATTCCGCCTTACGGTCTTGAAGTTACCTTTGATAAAACCGTTCATATTATTTTTCCAAGTCCTATCATTTATGTAGATTTGGGCAATGATATGATTATCGCAGGTAAAGCCGGAAGCGCAGAGAACGTATTGCGTGTGAAGTCTGCAGACGAATACTTTTTGGGAGAAACAAATATGTCCGTAATCACAGACAACGGATCGTTTTACACGTTCAACGTGAAGTTCGCACTTGAGCCGGAAAAGTTAAACATCGAAATGCAAGACTTTATCCACGATGGGAACGAGGTTAATCGTCCTAACAACTCAATGGACATCTTTCTGTCTGAACTCAACAACGAAACGCCAACGATGGTACGTATGGTTATGAGATCCATATACGAGCAAAACGGTCGCCACATTAAACACATCGGCAGTCGCGAGTTCGGGATTCAATACTTGCTGAAAGGTATTTACAGTTATAACGGCATGCTGTATTTTTTCACGGAATTAAAAAATACCACAAATGTTCCGTATAACATTGATTATTTAACAATGAAGATTGTCGATAAAAAACTTGTACAGCGAACCACCATTCAAGAAACAGTTATTACTCCGGTTCGGTCGTACAATTTTGTTACAACAGTTGGTGCGAAGTCAGTAGAATTGACTGTTTTCGCAGTTCCAACATTCAGCATTCCACAGGAAAAAAAATTGGTTTTTGATTTGAATGAGAAACAAGGCGGACGTACTCAATATTTTGAAGTTGATAATGCCGATTTAGTGAGGGCAAAGGCTGTTACAGATTTTACAATACTATGGAAATAGAAAACACATACAAAGCAAACAAAAAGCGGAATATCATTGGGTTTGTCAAATTTTTAATACTCCTAATGCTATTGCTTTTTATGACAATAATCCCGGGTAGACGAACCATGTTACATGCGCAACGCTATATTGCAGGATTTTCGGCGGTGGAGGCTCGTTTCGGAATTACGGAAATTGATGGATATTGTGCCAACTTTGGACTGTCCAAATATACCAAAGGCAAAAACCGTTGGATGTGCGGCGCGGATTATTTGCAACGGAACTACGCGTATTCGGATATGCGTATTCCTCTTCGGCAATTCACGCTTACAGGCGGTGGTAATATATTGCTTTTCAGCGATCCCACAAAAACATTTTTTGTCTCGGTCGGCGTGAATTTGGCTCTCGGTTACGAGTTGATTTTTGATGGGCGGAAAACTTTGCCCGATGGCGCAGCAATTCTATCGGAAGATAAATTTCTGTATGGTGCAATGTTGAATGTGGAGTGTGAATACTATTTTGATAACGACAAAATAGGGTTGTTTGGCGTTCGGCAGCGAGCGATGCTTGGCTCAACGGTAACGCCTTTTCATTCGGAGTTTTTTGTAGGATTCAAACATATCTTAAATAGCAAATAAAATGAAGCAATACGTTTTTTTAGTGATATTAAGTGTAAGCGGTATTTTTTGCGGATGCGAAAAGACCATTGAAATCAACCAATCGTTCGATTTTGATTTATCCGTATTGCCTGTTCTGACGGAAGTCGAGTTTGACAAGCCTGTAGAGATGCGTTTTACCATTCGTCCTGTTGGAGGCGAGTACAGCGGAACAAAGTATTATGCTCGTTTTTTTCTCTACAGCGGAAAAGGTATTTTGGTAAATGAGGACGGCGAGGCATTTTTCCCTAACGAGGATTATTTGCTTGAAAGCAAAAAGTTTCGATTGTATTACACGCCATCGCAAGGCGAAAGCCACGAATTAGAAATTGTGTTTTACGATAACTTTGGACACGAAAAAACACATAATGTAACCTTTACAATTCCTACATCTGAAATGGACAGTACGGAAGCAAACAGATAGCATGACAGAATTGGAATTACATATCAACAACACAATGCAGGTATTTACAGAACAAGAAATTGCCGAAAAAGCAGCATTGTATGATTATCTTGTAAGTGATAATTGGGTTGCACAATTAAGTGGCAATGAATTTCAAAAAGACGGGATTCCATTAACAGAGAAGGTAACAGAATTTTATCGCAAAAATTATAACGGAAAGGTAGAAAGAATTGATATCGGCGAAGTTATTTTGGATAAAAAAGGTGTAAAAGATAGTCTAGCACATGGAATTGGAAGTAAAAAGAGTGCAGCATTTGTGGCAGTTCCAAGCATTATCAAGAATGGGAAAATAATAGATCATCAAACAAATTGGAAAGGCAGAGGAAAAGAAACCTATGTTTTATCTGCACCTATTGAAATTTGCAAAGAACCTTACGTTGGAATTGTTGTTATAACACGGCATCCGATAAATGAGAAAAATAAATTCTATTTGCATGAAGTTCTGCTACAAAAAAGCCTGCATGTCGGCGTATTTCAAGACCCGCCACTTCGCAGGAACGCCGATATGCAGGGCAGTCAAGATTTGAGGGCAAATAATGCCGAAGTGGTTATTTCAAATAATGACATTGCAAAGATACTAAAAAAAATTCAATTTGCAAAATTTTTACAAGAAAATAATCAAAAGCATGAAAATAATCTCGTCATTGCAGGTATGAAACTTGACGAAAAACAGGAAAAACTCCTTTACTCCGGCAAAAGGGTAACAGTCGGAAAAACACAGTACAATGGCAACGAATGTACGGTTTATGCGGAAATTGAGGATAACAAAATCAAAGCAAAATATGTTGCCCCAAAGCCGGCGGTTAAACAGACACCTCAGAATGTTGTAATAAAGTCAGGTAAGGGATTTAAGCTTTAATAAAAACAAAAAAACATGAAAGTTGTACTCGCAGAAAAACCCTCTGTTGCGAGGGAAATAGCCAAAGTTATCGGTGCTACTGAAGCTGTTAAAGACAAAAAAGGTCAAACCATTTATCATGAAGGCAATGGCTATCAAGTTGCATTTGCAGTTGGTCATTTGATCACAGTGAACAATGAAGAATCGCACCTTTCTCATGATGATTGGAGCAAACAATCATTGCCGATTCTTTCACCGCTCGAACTGTATGCGGCGGAAGGTAAAAATTATTTGATTGGCATAATCAAAAAACTTTTCGATGGCTGTTCAGAAATTATTGTTGCCACTGATGCCGCACGTGAAGGCGAACTTATTTTTCGTTACATCTATGAATACTTGGGATGTAAAAAGCCATTCATGCGTTTATGGATTAGTTCGCTCACAGATAAAGCCATTGTGGACGGATTTAAGAATCTTAAACCCGGAAGCGATTACGACAACTTATTTTTTGCAGCAAAAGCGCGTAGTTATGCGGATTGGTACGTGGGTATCAATGCCACTCGGCAATTTGGATTATCTTGTGGCGGTGGTTCATTGGGACGTGTGCAAACGCCTGTTTTGAAAATGATTTGCGACCGGTATTTGGAGCATAAAAATTTTGTTTCGCAGGATTTTTGGACTGTTGTGATGGATTGCGGGACGTTTCAAGCCAAAATAGCGGAACGTTTTTGGGACAAAACAGTTGCCACAACTGTTGCCGGTAAAATTCCTAATCCGCTTACAGTTTCTGATGTAAGAAAAATAGAAAAACGTGAGAAAACACCACTTTTGCACGATTTAACAAGTTTGCAAAAAATTGCCAATCAAAAATACGACATGACCGCCGATAAAGTTTTGGATATTGCCCAAAAACTTTACGAACACAAGCATATTACCTACCCACGAACGGGTAGTCAATACATTTCCGATGATGTGTTCGACACCGTTCCGGCACTTATGGATAAGTGCAAATTGTTGAATTTGGGGTTTGATTTGTCGTATTATAATAACCATTCTTCGCCGGCATTAAACAAACGCTGTGTAAATACAGGAAAAGTAACCGAACATCATGCGCTTTTCCCAACGGAAATTTTGCCGAATATTTCTTTTTTGACATCCGATGAAANNATTGTGCAACGATTTTTCGAGGCGTTTCATACGGATCACATTAAAGACGTTACAAATATAATGTTTGATACGATTGAGGATTTTTCCGTTGTCGCCACCGGAAGCACAGTCAAAGAAATGGGCTTTAAGGCTGTGGAAAAGAATTCTGAAAAAGACGTTGAAGACGATAAGGAAAATTCAGATGAACAAATTTTACCGCCATTAAACATCGGCAATCACATTGGTGTGAAAAACGTTGAAGTAAAAGTCGGAAAAACCAAGCCAAAAGCACTACTCACCGATGCAACATTGCTTGCGCTAATGGAAAACTGTGGCAATGACATTGCCGATGATGAGATACGCATTGCGATGAAAACCATTGGAATTGGCACTCCGGCAACACGTGCAGAGATTATCAAGCGTGTTTTGAAACATTATGCAGTAAGGGAGGGCAAAAAAATTCTTCCCACGCAAAAAGGGTTGGATTGCTATGAAATTCTCAAAGATAAATCCATCACATCACCCTCAATGACGGGCGAATGGGAGTTGAAAATGCAACTCATCGAAGAAGGCAAATATAGGTTCGAGGATTTTATGAAAACGATTTTCGATTACGTTCGCCGCTTGACCTTTGAATTATCATCGGAAACACGTGTGGTTAGCCAAAGTCACACATCGGTTGATAAAGAAAGTTTGCCACCATGTCCAATCTGCAAAAAACCGCTAACTAAAATCTTTTCAAAATCCGAAAAAAACAGCATAGGAAAGGTCATAAAAAACTCCGAATTTTTACTGTTGAAATGCACGGATGAACATTGCGGATTTATGCTTGGTACAAAGTACTACGGGCAGGAACTTCTTACAGAAAAACAAGTAATTTCCATTGCTTCCGGCAAAACTCCGTTAATAAAAGGTATCAAAAAGAAAGACGGCGGAACTTACGAAGCGAAAATGTCGTTTTCGCACGATGCAAGCAAGGAAAAATTCAAAACATCATACATTATCGTTAAATAAATTATAAATCTTAAAAACTCATTATCATGGCAGGAATTAACAAAGTCATTTTGATTGGAAACTTGGGCAAGGATCCGGAAGTTTTCACGTTTGAGAACGGCAACAAGAAAGTATCGTTCTCTCTCGCAACAACAGAATCGTTCAAAAACAAGGAAGGCGCACGTGTTGACAGCACAGAATGGCACAACATTGTGCTATATCGCGGATTGGCAGACGTTGCCGTGCAGTATTTGAAAAAAGGTCAAACCATTTATTTGGAAGGAAAAATTCGCACACGTTCCTACGACAACAGCGAAGGACGTAAAGTCTATGTAACCGAAATTGAGGGTAACACGATGACTATGCTTGGTGGCAAAAAGAACGATGGAGAAACTCCACAGGCGGAAACAATGCCTGATTCTCCGGATTTACCACCTGTATTTGAAGACAAGGGCGATGACCTTCCGTTTTAACAAAAAAATGTAACAAAATGAAACAAAAAATCACAATCCTACTACTACCCGCATTGTTATTCCTTTCCAATGCGGTTTTTGCACAAAGCGTAGGTATAAGCGACAAGGAGTTCACTGTGCATCCTTCTGCGATGCTGGAAATTCAAAGCACGAACAAAGGTGTACTCATCCCTCGTGTAACATACACGCAACGGATGTACATTCAGACCAACGCACAAGCGGTAGGACTGCTTGTGTATCAAACCGACCGTGATGCAGGGTTTTATTACTTCGACGGCTTGGCGTGGAAATTTCTTCCTCCGCAGACGGCATCGGATATGCCCACACTTTCACCTGTTGCCACAAGCGGTAGTTACGAAGACTTGAAAGACAAGCCTGTGATCCCCACAAAACTTTCGGAGCTCGAACAAGACCCGAACTACTCTATGTATGTTACTCGTGCAGAAAAAGAAAAATGGAACTCAACCGCAGTTGCTAGTACATTCACAGGAAGTTACAATGATTTAACGGATAAGCCTACCATCCCCACGGAATTAAAACAGCTGATACAGGATAGTGATTGGTATATGACCGTATCTCGTACAGAAAAAGAGCGTTGGAACAATCTCTCATCAGTGGAATTGTTTTCCGGAAATTATGGCGACCTATTAGGAAAACCAAAAATCCCAACAATGCTTCGTGAATTAACACAGGACGATGAGTTTATGACGATGACCGCAGAGGAAAAAGCAAAGCTCGCAGGACTGAAAAACATTACCTTTGACGGGAATTACAACAGTCTGTTAAACCTGCCAACCATTCCGACAAAACTTTCGGAACTTGAACAGGACACGAAATACTATATGACCGTGAGTGAGGAGGAAAAAAGTAAATGGAATGCAAAAAGTGATTTTTCGGGCAGCTATAACGCTCTCTCCGACAAGCCCGATTTTGCTACTGTGGCTACAACCGGTGATTACAGAAGTCTGTTAAATCTGCCAACCATTCCGACAAAACTTTCCGAACTTGAACAGGATAATGATTGGTATATGACCGTATCTCGTACAGAAAAAGAGAAATGGAATAACGTGGTTCTTCGCAATGTAGTGCAAGATCCAGACTATGCTATGTATGTTACTCGTGCGGAAAAGGAACTGTGGAACGGTCGTCTAAATTTGATTAACGCTGTGCAAGATGACAGGTATGCGATGTTCGTAACCAAAGAGGAGAAAGATCGTTGGAACAATGTCGCCGGGATATGCTGCACTAATCATGGAGCCATTGTCGATTGCCGCAATG
>QMCD01001881.1_pt1 | contig 14204 bp, 10 predicted proteins | sample 1821841 | NCBI WGS metagenome assembly QMCD01 (sample SAMN01991225, study PRJNA193472) | Termite gut metagenome, whole genome shotgun sequencing project. | isolation source: worker | host: Macrotermes natalensis | reverse complement strand
GCAAATGGGTGGAGGGAGCATCTTTTTTCCGCCGTCCGAACGCCCTGCGGTAGCGGGGCGTTCGGCTTTTCAAATTTCAATGCAACAAGAAGTTGCAACGCGGAGCTAGCGCACACAGCGCAGGGCGAACCCGTAAGACTTACTGTTGTTGGTCTGAGGGTAGATGCGGCCGCTGCTGAAGTCCAAGTAGTACCCATACGCCGCAGAGTACTCGGACGACGACCAGTAGTACGAGTACGCATTCGTGAGACTCGTAGCGTTCGCCGCAAACCGGGAACCACCCCAAGTGCTGAGATAGTTATCACGCAAAGTTGAATTGGATTGACCAATGTTGCCTGTGCCACCCAAAGCAATATCCAAAGCCACAAAATCATCTTTTGTAGGAACACGCCAAGGAGCAGGACAAAGAACATCCTTATACTGATTAACTATCTCCCAAGAAAACAAATCGCCTTTATAGCCGGGATTGGAACGGCAAGCGGCTAAATAGTTGCCAAAAGTTCCACCGTCGAAGTCCGTTTTTCCACTGCAACGGGTGGTTTGCACGGCATCAGACCATTGTTGGTCGCCAACCGTCCACGTTTCAGACGTGGCAAAAGTTATCTCTCCCAAATCTTGATGAAAAGTCCTATATATCGTGTCTGTAAGCGTAACAGTATCTTTCAAAATAACCGTGTCCTTTTGGATAGAGGTTGAAAGAACACAGCGCAGGGCGAACCCGTAGTTCTTGGTGTTGTAGTCCTGAGGGCCGATGGTGCCATACGAGTTCAAGCCCAGATAGTACCCGTAACCCGCATTGTACTCCGTCTGCGACCAATAGTACGCGAGCGAACCCTGACGGTACAACGCGCCCGAGGTGGCGTAGCCACCGTAGGAACCACCCCAAGAGTTGAGATACTTATCAAGCAAAGTTGAATTATTGGCAGCATTTCCTGTACCACCCAAAGCAATATCCAAAGCCACGAAATCATCTACGGAGGGAACACGCCAAGGGGCAGGACAAAGAGAAGCCTTATACTGATTAACCATCTCCCAAGAAAACAAATCGCCTTTATAGTCGGGATTGGAACGGCAATCGGCATTGTAGGGGGCTGATGAACCGCCGTTGAAGTCCGTTTTTCCACTACACCGTGTGGTTTGCACGGCATCAGACCACGTTTGCGTGCCGACTGTCCACGTGGTATCGGTGGCAAAACTTACCGTTCCGAGGTCGGGATGTCCGTTTGTCCAAATTTCGATAACTGTATCTTTTTGGATAATGGTATCGTTCAACGTAACGGTGTCCTTTTGGATTTTGATAACTGTGTCCGTTTGGATTTTAGTAATCGTATCTTTCAATGTAACGGTGTCCTTTTGGATTTTGATAACTGTGTCCGTAACAACTTTGGTAACTGTGTCCGTAACAACTTTGGTAACGGTGTCCTTTTGGATTTTGGTAACTGTGTCCGTAACAACTTTGGTAACGGTGTCCTTTTGGATTTTGGTAACTGTGTCCGTAACAATTTTTGTAACCGTGTCTTTCGGAGGTTTAACGAGCCCCGAGGCACGGTAGAAAATAATACTGTCCACCTCTTGCGTGGCGAACTCGTGGGCAATCTGCCCTTTTTTCACAACGAACATCGTGTCGTTGCTCTGCGCAAATGCTCCCAATGAGAGGAACAGTGCGAGAATGGTTAGGATTTGTGTTTTCATTTTGTTTTGCTTTTGGATATAATATTTGGTAATTTGTTTTTTGGACATAAAAAAGCGCGGACATTACCCTTAACTTCCACATTTACCCATCGAGGTTTTAGACGACCTTCTATATCAAATATGTTTTAACGAGTAACGCCCACGGTTTCCCGTGAGCGATTAACTACCCGTCCTGATACAGATGAAGTGTCTAAATTTCGATGAGCCAGACGAAAGCTAATGCTTATTTATGTACGTGTTTTGACGCGCTTTCGCGCTATTTTTTCATACTTTTATTCTTTTTTTATTCTTTTTTAATTATTTTTAGACTTATTATTGTATCTATTGTAGTGGTTCAATTTTGTTTATCTGTTTTTTTTGTTCGATATTGCTCCAATTGTCTAACAGGTTTTGTTTGTGCAAAATAGCCCATTCCACAACAAGTCCTAGCACACGAGGTGGTAGATTACCCTCAATAATGCCCAATGTATGAATATCTATACAGCATTTATATTCACCATATTGAGCGTGAAAATGTGGCGGATTGTGTTCGTCGTAGAACATTCTGATAATAATTCCGAAAAAACTGCTAATTTGAGGCATATTGATTTTGGTGTTTCCATTGTTCAAACGTAAGCCCTTTCAGTTGAAGATAAACGCTGTCCGGGCAAATATCTATATCGTCATTCCAAGCAATAGCGCCATAATCGTCAATATACACCTGTTGGAATAAATTGTTTTGATCCCAAGCGTTGAAAATGCCTTTATGAGCCAAATGTTTCAAGTCCACAGAACCATTCACGCCATCAGCATAACGAACGAAAATCGTGTAGTTATTCAATGCTTTTACTTGTGTGGGTTTCGCTATCATTTAATTATTTTTAGACCACAAAGATACTGCTTTTTTTTGATTTTACAAAATAATTTCGTGTCTTTTCCAATAACTCGACCATGATTTTGCCAAATCCGGAAGTAAAAACCTGCCAAATTCGGAAGTAAAAACTTGCCAAATTCGGAAATTTTGTGTATCTTTGCATTCTCAAACAAATTAAACATGAGCAAAAATAGCTATATATCAAGACTATGCGACATTGAACTTCAAAAAGCACTTGCCACAATGGGAGCAGTGCTGATTGAAGGAGCAAAATGGTGCGGAAAAACAAGTACTGCTACCCATATTGCCCGCAGTACACTTTTTATGCAAGACCCCGACCATGCACGGTCGTATCTGGATATGGCAGACACAAAGCCCTCATTGCTTTTGAAAGGCGAAACGCCTCGCTTAATTGATGAGTGGCAAATGTCTCCGGTGCTTTGGGATGCAGTACGTTTTGAAGTGGATAAACGTCGAGAATTAGGGCAATTCATACTTACCGGTTCAGCTGTACCTGCCGATAATGTTACGGCACACACCGGTACAGGACGTTTTGCACGGATTTTGATGCGTCCGATGAGTTTGTACGAATCGCAAGAATCCAACGGGACGGTATCGCTTGCCAATTTGTTTGACGGAAAACACGACATCGAAAGCATGTCTGATTTAAGCATTGAACAAATTGCTTTTGCCATTTGTCGTGGAGGTTTTCCTGCCACAATAGGAAAACCCGATAGAGTGGCATTACAAATGTCTGTTGATTATGTTGAATCAATTATAAATCAAGATATTTCACAAGTTGATGGTGTAGAAAAAAATCCGAACAGGGTGCGTTTACTATTGCGTTCATTTGCCCGAAATATCGCAACAATGGCTTCTACACAAACTATTCTGAAAGATGTTGAAAGCACAGAAACAAGCATTTCGGATAAAACATTTGCCACATATAACAACGCTCTTCGGCGCATTTTTGTTGTAGAACCCATGCCGGCATGGTCGCCTTCGCTACGCTCAAAAACGGCAATACGCACCTCTCCAAAGCATCATTTTGTTGATCCGGCTATTGCAACGGCAATCACGCGTATTAACCCTGCAGGCGTTTTGCAAGATTTTGAGTATTTTGGTTTTTTGTTCGAATCGCTGTGTGCCCGTGATGTGAGAGTTTATGCCCAGCATAACGATGGCGATGTGTTTCATTATCGCGACAAAAGTGGCTTGGAGTCCGATATGATTGTCGCTTTGCGAGATGGACGATGGGGGGCGATAGAGGTAAAATTGGGCAATAAACAGATTGAAGAGGCTGCAGACAATTTATTGAAACTTAAAGAAAAAATCAATACCGACAAAATGCAAGAACCGTCATTTTTGATGGTTCTCACAGGAGGTCAATACGCATTTCAACGCAACGACGGCGTTTTGGTAGTTCCCATTGGTTGTTTGAGGGATTAAAAGATTATAATCAGTTTGATAAAGATGTAAAAGTGATGTGAAACTCATGCTGCAATTATTACATAATTTATATTATGTTAAATAAGAAATCCAACAAAAAGGCGAAAAGAATACACATCTTCTCGCCCATTTGCTATTCTATAAACTTCAATAAGCTATTGTCCCATTTGCAATTTGTCAATCGCTTCGGTCATCTCTTTCGCTTTTTCCGGCAAACCGGATTGAACGTAAAGATCTTTCAATACGGTCATCACAGCAAGATCATTCGGTTTCATTTCCAAGGCTTTTTCCAACATCGGAATCGCTTTTCCGAATATCTCTTTCGATTTTGCAGTCAACTCATCGTATTTTTTCGTTTCACTTAAAGGCAAACTGTTTGCTTCTGTGGTGATTTCAATGCCTTTATTCACGTAAAACGCTCCTAAATTGAAAATGGCATCAAAATAATCGCTTTTGAGTTCGACGGCTTTCATGTATGCCTCTTCGGTTTTCTCCGGCATTTTCATTTGGTCATAAGCTAAACCCAATGCAAAGAATACGAGTGGATTGTCTGCATTTGTAGTTGTCAATTGGCTCAAAATCTGCTGCGCACGTTCTGAACTTTCAAGCATCAAATGAATCCCTGCAGCATTGATTTGTGCGGTGTAATTATCCGGAAAACGAGCTACTGCCGAATCTGCATATCTCAAAGCCTCTGCCTTGTTGCCTTCGTCTTTGAAAATGGTTGCCAAAGATGTGTAGGCAGATGGTTGATCTGCACGCATATCCGTGAGGATCAGATAGTATTTTTTCGCTTTTTCCTTGTCTTTTCCCAAGTCGGCACAAAGTGCAGTGTTGGAAATAGCATTGGTGTACATCTCTTCCGTTTTGTCCATTTCAAGCATCGCACAGATATTCACACAGATTTCAAATGCTTTTGTTGCTTCTGCATAATTTTTTTCGGCGTAGTTTTTGGCACCCAAGTCATACGCTGCATTGGTCAATTTCGGTACTTCTGTCGGTGCTAAAACCTTGAATTTCCCTACTTGATCCAATTCCAACGACTTTTTGAAAGCCTCAAGAGCAATAGGAACAGCATTGGGCTCTAATCCTTTATATTCCGGATTTTGAGTAGATGCCACAGCCGTATAGATTTTACCTTTACTGAACCAAAAATCAGGGATTGCTTGATTTTCAGGTTCTTCTTCGGCTAATTTAATCAACTCAACGGCTTTGGCGAGATCTTCTTTTTTGAATGCTTTGTCTGCATTCTTCAAGTTCCGGGTTTGTGCAAAAGCACACGTCGAAACCAGCATCAGTACTAAGATTACGTGTAATTTTTTCATTGTTAACTATGTTTAGTTTTTTGTTTGTTTGAATTATTCTTCAATGTTTTGTTCGTTTTGTTCTTCTGTTGTGCTTTCATCGGTTGTAGCATTCTCTCCATCAACGTGTTCCACTTGTTCAATCGGATTTCCGTTTTCGTCCAAAATTTGCTCGTCCTCTTCTGCCGGAACTTGTGTTACAGATGCAATGGCATCAGAACCTCGTAAGTTGATGAGTTTCACACCTTGTGTATTCCGCCCAACCACACGCAAATCTTTCACTGCCATACGCAAAATGATACCCGATTTGTTGATAATCATCAAATCATCCGTATCTTTCACATTCTTGATCGCAATAAGCGCACCTGTTTTATCGGTTATACTGATGGTTTTTACACCTTTACCTCCACGATTGGTTTCACGATAGTCGTCCAAATCCGAACGTTTTCCAAAGCCTTTTTCGGAAACAACCAAGATGTCGTAGTCCGGAGAATCTACGCAAATCATACCTACAACTTCATCATTTTCACCTTGCAACGTAACCCCTTTCACACCGGATGCGCCACGTCCCATCGGGCGTACTTTCGCCTCGTTGAAACGGATTGCCTTTCCGGATTTCAGTGCCATCATCACTTCATTCGTACCGTTGGTCAGTTTAGCCTCAAGCAGTTGATCCCCTTCACGGATATTCAATGCGATGATTCCGTTCTGACGTGGGCGTGAATAAGCCTCCAAAGAAGTCTTCTTGATGATACCGTTTTTGGTACAAAGTATGATGAAGTTTTCCTTTAAGTAATCTTCGTTTTTAAGGTCTTTTACATTGAGATACGCACGAATTTTATCGTCCGGTTCAATGTTGATCATATTCTGAATCGCACGACCTTTTGAGGTTCGTGTTCCTTCCGGAATATCGAACACACGCATCCAAAAACACTTGCCTTTTTCCGTGAACAGCAACATATAGTTGTGCATAGAGGCAACAAACAAGTGTTCAACGAAATCCTGATCGCGCACATCACTGCCTTTCGCTCCCTTTCCTCCCCTATTTTGACGTTGATATTCAGTCAATGCCGTGCGTTTGATATAGCCCAAATGCGAGATTGTAATCACAACATCCTCATCTGCAATCATATCTTCAATACGGAAATCCGATGCGGAATACTCGATACGACAACGACGTTCATCACCGAATTTGGTTTTCATATCCAGCATCTCATCTTTAATGATCTGCATACGAATACTTTCATTCGCAAGAATCTCTTTGCAACGGGCAATAAACTGCATCAGTTCGTCATATTCATCTTGCAGTTTCTTGCGTTCCAAGCCTGCAAGCTGGCGCAAACGCATCTCAACGATGGCTTTTGCTTGTATTTCAGTGAAATCCCATTTGGAAATCAAACCTTGAACAGCATCGTGAACCGTTTCGGAAGCACGAATTAAAGCAATGATTTCATCGATGATATCCAATGCTTTAAGCAAACCTTCGAGAATATGTGCACGTTCTTCGGCTTTACGCAACTCAAACTGCGTGCGACGAATAACAACTTCGTGGCGGTGTTCTACGAAATACTTAATCAAATCTTTCAGATTTAATAACATAGGACGTCCGTGTACCAATGCGATATTGTTGATGCTGAATGAGCTTTGAAGTTGTGTGTATTGATATAACTTATTCAAAACCACGTTTGCAACAGCATCTCGTTTCAAGTCGATAACCACACGCACATCTTTGGTAGATTCATCACGAACTTCGGAAATGCCCTCAATAACCTTTTCCTCCACCAATTCGGCGATTTTTTCTTGTAGAACAGCCTTGTTGACTTGGTAAGGGATAGATGTTATGATGATTTGATCGTGGTTTCCTTTTTCCGCCACATCGATGGTTGCTTCTCCTCGGATCACTACCCTACCTCGACCGGTGTGATACGCCTCTTTGATGCCCTCGTAGCCGTAGATGATACCCCCTGTGGGGAAATCCGGAGCCTTGATGTAATGCATCAACTCACTTATTTCAATATCTTGATTATCAATATATGCAATAACCCCATCAAGTACTTCGCTTAGGTTGTGCGGTGCCATATTTGTTGCCATCCCTACGGCGATACCGGAGCTTCCGTTTGCAAGAAGGCAAGGTAATTTTGCAGGGAGGACTTTGGGTTCGTTCAAACTGTCGTCGAAGTTCAATTGGAAGTCAACGGTTTCTTTGTCGATGTCGTCCATCATTGCCTCTGCGAACTTCCGCATACGAGCTTCCGTATAGCGCATAGCAGCAGGAGAATCCGCGTCCATTGAGCCGAAGTTTCCTTGTCCGTCAACGAAAGGATAACGCAAAGACCACTCCTGCGCCATACGCACCATCGCATCATAAACCGAGCCATCTCCGTGAGGGTGATACTTACCAAGCACCTCCCCTACGATTCTCGCCGATTTCTTATGTCCTCCACTCGAACCAACCCCCATTTCATTCATTGCAAATAAAATACGCCTGTGAACAGGTTTCAAACCATCTCTTACATCCGGAAGCGCTCTCGACACAATTACCGACATTGAATAGTCGATATATGCCGTTTTCATTTGGTCTTCAATGTTAACCTGAATAATTTTTTCGTTTTCTATCATTATCTTATTCTAAATAGTTGTCAATCAATATACATTATCCTTAAAAAAAAGTGTACAAAGTTACGAAAAAAAAATGAGATTTGCAAGGGTTTTTCGCTTTTTTTTCGAGAAAAAAAAGTTATGAATAATTGCTTGAATTTATCAACAAATGAACAATGTATTGTTGATTATTTTTAGGCACGGTATTTGCTATTCTGAAATAAAAAGTGTAATTTTACATCTTCAAAAGGAAAGGTTTTTCACATGGATCAAAACACCAGTTTAAGGTTGCGTAATTCGCTGCAATACAGTCATGAAGAGGCGCATCGTTTACATAGCGAAAATGTAGACATTGAGCATATTATTTTAGGTATTTTACGGGAAGGAACGGGTACGGCAGTTCGGATTTTGTCAGAAACAAATGTCAATTTGTCAGAGGTTAAGGAGCGTTTGGAAGAAAAAGTGGCTAATCGAGGAACCGGTTTAGGGGTTTCTTCACAGTTACCCTTGACCAAAAACGCCGAACGAGTATTAAAGTTGATGTGTTTAGAGGCGAAAGCCCTGAAAATGGACACCGTTGGAACGGAACATTTCATATTGGCAGTTCTGCACGACGATACGAATGTCTTTACCGAAATTGTTAGAAGTTATGGATTGAACTACAACGGTTTTCGTTCTGCACTGAAAAACGTTCCCGCAGGTAGCTCCTACGAGACACCTCGAAATTTTAGAGAAGATGCAGATCAATTGGATCCTGACGGAACAAACAATTATCGCCCAATTCAATCAACATCTACAAAGTCAACCGAAACGAAGTCTAAAACGCCTGTTTTGGACAATTTTGGACGGGATTTAACTCGTTTTGCGGAAGAAGGACGTTTGGATCCGGTTGTGGGACGACAAGTCGAATTGGAACGTATTGCACAGATTCTCAGTCGAAGGAAGAAGAACAACCCCATTCTGATCGGAGAGCCGGGCGTTGGTAAATCTGCCATCGCCGAAGGTTTGGCACTTCGCATTGTTCAACGGAAAGTGCCTCGTGTGTTGTTTGGTAAACGTTTGATTACCTTAGATGTTGCATCGCTTGTGGCAGGAACAAAATACCGCGGACAGTTTGAAGAACGGATGAAAGCGGTATTGAACGAGTTGGAGAAAAATCCGGATATTATCTTGTTTATAGATGAAATTCATACGATTGTGGGCGCCGGAAACGCATCAGGCTCTTTGGATGCCGCAAATATGTTCAAACCGGCTTTGGCACGTGGAGAAGTGCAGTGTATCGGTGCAACAACCTTGGATGAATATCGAAATAACATTGAAAAAGACAGTGCTTTAGAACGTCGTTTTCAGAAAGTTATGGTAGATGCAACCACTACGGACGAAACCTTGGAAATCCTCAATAATATCAAAGGAAAATATGAAGACCACCACTTGGTTACCTACACTCCGGAGGCGATAAAGGCTTGTGTTTATTACACAAATCGCTATATTACAGATCGCTATCTTCCGGATAAGGCGATTGATGCTTTGGATGAAGCGGGTTCTCGTGTGCATATCACGACCATGGATGTTCCGGAAGAAATCATTGATATAGAGAAAGAAATCGAGGTTGTTCAAGCGAAAAAAAAGGATGTGGTTAAACTTCAGAAATACGAAGAGGCTGTGGAGTTGCGGAACAAGGAAGAGGATTTGACACGGCAACTGGAGCAGGCAAAGAAAGCGTGGGCGGAAAAAGCGAACGTGAACCGTGTTGTGGTAACGGATGAAGACGTGGCATCGGTTGTTTCGATGATGTCGGGAGTGCCTATTCAGCGTGTTTCTCAGGATGAAGGACAACGCTTGATCAATATGGAAGAACAAATTCGCAAGACGGTTGTTGGGCAGGATGCGGCTATATCGAAGATTGTTAAGGCTATACGTCGCAATCGTGCAGGCATTAAAGACCCGAACAAACCGATCGGAAACTTCATCTTTTTAGGTCCTACAGGCGTTGGGAAAACCCACTTGGCAAAGATGTTGGCGAAATATATGTTTGATTCGGAAAGTGCTCTGATTCGTATAGATATGAGTGAATATATGGAAAAATTCGCCATTTCTCGTTTGATTGGTGCTCCTCCGGGCTATGTAGGTTATGAAGAAGGTGGTCAATTAACTGAAAAAGTGCGCCGTAAGCCCTACTCTATCGTACTTTTGGACGAAGTCGAAAAAGCGCATCCGGATATTTTCAACCTGCTTTTGCAAGTGCTTGATGAAGGGCAACTTACGGACAGTTTAGGGCGTAAAGTTGATTTCCGCAATACGATTATTATTATGACCTCAAACATTGGTTCACGCCAATTGAAAGATTTTGGGGAAGGTATCGGTTTCAGTACGAGCGCGAAAGAGGCTGCGAAAGCATCTCAATCACAAGGTATTATTGAGGGAGCGTTAAAAAAAGCGTTTACTCCCGAATTTTTGAATCGGATTGACGATGTGATATTCTTTGAGAACTTGGACAGAGAAGCGATTCATAAGATTATTGACATAGAGCTTGCACACCTGTTCAGTCGTGTGAAGAGTTTGAATGTAGAGCTTGTGATTACGGACAAGGCGAAGGATTTTCTCATCGACAAGGCATGGAATCCCGATTTTGGCGCACGTCCGCTGAAACGAGCGATACAAACACATATCGAAGATATGATCGCAGAGGAAATCATTCGAGAGAATTTCTCCGTAGGCGTAACGATCACAGTCGATGTGAACGAGGATTCTTCCGGGTTGATGATCCGGCGGTAGGTTGTAATTTATTGATAATTGGTAAAATAAAAATGGAGCATATTACATACACCCCATTTTTATTTTGCCGATAACACAGATAACAGTTGAAATTACTTACAACACCGTTACCGTCTTCGTCAATCGAATATCCTCACTCGAAGAGCCGACCATAATTTCAAATTCGCCGGGTTCTACAACTCGGTTCATATTCCGATCCAACAACTCCAAATGAGAAGGTTTCAGTGTGAATTTCACTTCTTTGGTTTCGCCCGGAGCAAGCGGTATGCGCTCAAATCCTCGCAAGAAGAAATCATACGTGATAACACTGCTCACTTTATCCCGAACATAGAGTTGCACCACTTCATCGCCCTTGACATTTCCTGTATTCGTGATTTTGCACGTAACCGTAAATTCGCCTTGTGAGTGCTGTTGATCGGGCGTTACAGTCAGGTCGGAATACTGAAAGGTGGTATAACTCAATCCGTGTCCGAACGGGTATATGGAACCGTTGATACGTGTGTTTCCAAAACCGTTAGGATCATCTCTTCCTGGCTGACCTGCGTGAGAACCGGGTTTGAACGGAAAATTATATTCGATTTGTCCGGTGGTTCGTGGAAACGTCATCGTGAGTTTTCCGCCGGGGTTATAGTCGCCAAAGAGGGTTTCTGCTAAAATAGTCCCGATATGATTGGTTGGAAACCACGTTTCCACAATCGCAGGAACATATTTATTTGCCCAATTGATGGTCAAAGGTTGTCCGTTCACAAGCACCAAAACGACCGGTTTTCCGGTTGCTTGCAAGGCTTCCAAAAGCTGTTGTTGACGTCCGGGAAGGTCTAATGATGTGCGTGATTTGGACTCGCCCGTGCGACGTTCATCCTCGCCGAGAGCAACAATGATCACATCGCAATCTGCAGCCATATCAACGGCTTTTTGAATGTCGGAAAGTTCGGTTTCCGTCATCGGAACAGGGAAAATCTCTGTGGCAGGAAATCCCGAATCCACCACCTCGCAACCTTTGGTGTAAAGCACCTCACATTGCTTGTCTAAGTAGGTTTTCAGACCTTCCAAAATCGTGTGCGGTTCGAGTTTGTTCGGACCGTAGCGACTAATCATATAGTTGTTTTCATCTGCAAGAGGTCCTGTTACCAACACTTTTTTGAGTTTGGTTTTGTCCAAAGGCAGCAGATTTCCATCGTTTTTCAGCAATATCAGCGATTCGCGTTGCATACGATAAACGAAATCCAAGTGTTTGTCCTCCCCTACGATCTTGTCGGCAAGCTTCGGATCTGCAACATAAGGTTGGTCGAACAGTCCGAGTTGAAATTTCACACGCAACACATCGCTAACCAAACGGTCTATGGTTTCCATTGAGATTTTTTTGTCTTCGATCAATTTACGCAACGGCAAAATATAGTCTGATGCCGGTGTGAAACTCGTTCTCACGTTCAGTCCCGCCTCCACCACTTGTCGAACGGCCTCTTCGTCCGTATCTGCCACACGGTGTTTGCTTTTCACGTATTCCACCGCCCAACTGTCGCTCACGCTGTAGCCTGTAAATCCGTATTGTTGGCGTAGCAGTTCCGTCATAAAATAGCGGCTTGCGATGATCGGAACGCCGTCATAGTCGTTGTAACTCGCCATAATCCCCATTGGTTTTGCCTCTTGAATCACACGGCGGAAAGGGTAAAGGTGCATTTCGTGCATTTCACGTGGTGCAACGTGTGGGTCTGTGCGTGCATTTCCATCACGACCGCCTTTGGGAACGCTATACACGGCATAGTGTTTCAGCGTGGAACCAACGCCTTGATCTTGAATGCCTTTCGTCATCTGAATGCCGAGTTCAGCGATCAGAAATGGGTCTTCTCCGTAGCATTCCAGCGTTCGTCCCCATCTCGGATCTCTTGCCACATCAAGGATTGGCGCATAAACGTTCGTATATCCTAATGCTTTCGCCTCTTTTCCTGCAATAGCACCCGCCTCGTAAACCAAAGCCTTGTTCCACGTACTTCCGATAGCGATGGGTGCAGGCAATGGCGTGGCTTTCGTGTGATTCAAGCCGTGAATGCCCTCGTTACTGAAATCCACAGGAATGCCCAAGCGTGTTTCTTCGATAAACCAACGTTGAATAGTATTGATCGCTTCTGCGTGATTGCTGAAAGGATAGAGCAGATGCGGTGTAGTTCGAGAGCTTCGACCAACGCCGTTCAACATTTCATCAATGTTGGCAATACCGTCTTTCCAAATTTCGTTTTTCCAATTTGCTGTAGGCAAGGAATCCCGCAACACACGACCATAGCCGTAAATCGTTGCCATTTGGCAGGTTTTTTCATCAACCGTCATTTGCGAAAGCAAGTCTGCGATACGCTTTTCAGTAGGTTGGGCGGGGTCTTCAAAGATATCTTTCGTGCCGTTTTTGTTAAAATCGATCCATCCGTTTTTGTAGATTGACGACTTGGAATCTTTCTTTGGTGCTGCCGTCAAACTTGCGGTCAGAACAAGAGAACAAAGGATTAGAATGGTTGTTTTTTTCATACGTCTTGTGGTATTATTTTATGTTATTTTTGATTGTTTTCGATTATTTCACGATCTCTTTTCGATAGATGATTTTTCCATTCGCAATATCGTAGATTTCCGTAACGGGGCTGTGTTCGTAGCCGTTTTCAGCGCAATATCTCGCCAATGCCGGATAAAATTTCATCAAACCAACAATCACGGATAGGGCTCCCTTATACGGAAATTCCGAAACAATAAAATCGGATTCGGGCAAGGTTTTCACTTGATATTTTCCTGCAAGTTTCTCCAATGTTGCGCTATCTGCAACATTCAAAATACAGCCGATTTCCGAACGCATTTTACTTTCTTCCGTTTTTTGCGGATTGTCGTAATAAACTCCAATACCTTTTGTTGTTTCGATTTTTTCTTCGTTCAACAGTGCGTAATAAATTCTGTCTTGCACTTTTGGTGCTTGCTTGTAGGCACCGAGCATATCTTCATAAACAAAAGTTTCTCCACCTTGACGTTCGATATTGAAACTAATTTTCTTAAATCCGCCATAATAGGCATACACACAAACGATTAGCGCCACTAAAACGGCGATGACAATAAGGGCAATTTTCATAATTTTCATAATTTTTACGATTTGATTATTTTGTTATTTGTTTTTCTGCAAAGATACAAAAAAAAATGAAACTGCAATTTTTTTTTAGTGAATAGTGATGAGTGAATAGTGATTAACGTGTACATAAAGTAAACAATGTACGATTTACAAATTTACAAATTTACAATTTACAATTTACAATTTGGCTTCGCCATGTTGCTAAAAGCGTAGTAAATAGTAAATAGTAAATTGTACATTATTCACTGATCACTATTCACTAATGAATAAAGAACCGTTCCCTGTCATAAACGTTGTTCGCAGAATTGCCTCCCTCCCCTTGCTATTGAAGAACAGAGGCTGTCTCAAAACCCTCCAATTCTATTTAATTTTCTGTTATTCAACACATTATTGTCAATAACTTTTGATAAATATTTCTTAATCATATAGATAT
>QMCD01001475.1_pt2 | contig 14204 bp, 6 predicted proteins | sample 1821841 | NCBI WGS metagenome assembly QMCD01 (sample SAMN01991225, study PRJNA193472) | Termite gut metagenome, whole genome shotgun sequencing project. | isolation source: worker | host: Macrotermes natalensis | reverse complement strand
TGTTCTATTTGTTGTAAGGAGCTTATTTATAGCTTCTATAAGTTGTTCTTTAGTCGGTATTTTGTGACCTGATTTAATCCGTAGTATTTTCCAACCCTGAGTTTTTAGGTATTCGTCTCTCCGTCTATCTCTTTGTTGATCTTTATGCCAATGCGCCGAGTCGTATTCGATATCTATTTTTATATCATCTATATATAACGCAACATCTAACCAACATCTACTTGTTAATGCATTGTATTCTGAACAATTTGGATATAAATTATTAATGATATTGTATATTTTGCGTTGCTGACTAGATGATGGAACCGAAGAGTCTTTCATTAAAGTTGCGTTTATTTTATCTCTAATTTCTGGGGATTGTAGTACATTTTCATACCCATATCTAGCAAGATTAGTAGCTTTGGCTCTTGCTCTTAAATCTGGATTCTGCATTGGATATTCTGTACCCCATTTTTTTAGTGATGTTTGTTTTAATTTGTCAGTAAATTCTGGCGTTTGGCAATAATAATCGACCCCATATGTTTTATTGTTATATTCTTTTAATCTCGCCTTAAACTCAGGAGTTTTAAATATATTATCTACGCCATATTTATTAACAAAACCTTCTCGTATTTTTTTTTTACCAATATCGCTTTGATTTACATATTCTGTACCGTATTTTTCCAAGGATGTAGCTTTGGATCTTTCTTTATATTCTTCGGTTTGTGTATAATATTCAGCGCCATACTTTTCTAAGTTGGTTAAAATACCCTTATCTCTAACTTCTTTAGACATTAGTGGATTGCGAACGCCAAAATGAGCCAAAGTCGTTCTTTCTTTCCGTTTCTTAACTACGTCTAATTGCGATACATTGTCTACACCATATTTTTCTAATACAGTATTGCGTTGTTTATCTTGTATATGTTTTAGTTGAAAAATATTGTCAACACCATATTGCAACTGCATGGATTCCTTGGTTTTTATGCTTTTGCACGATAAGCAACAATCTTTGTTTACTATGCCCTTTTGGTTTAAGTAATCTATAAATGGTTTCTTATATAGTTTGCCACAATAATCACAAATAACGTCTACTTTATATCCAGATCCTATATTAAGTTGTTCTGCTGGAATCTTTATTATATCTTTTATATTGCAGTTATAACCTAAACTTCTAAAATATTGCAACGTCTTATTTGTAACTTTTACTTCAACTGTTTGATTTTCAACTAACATATCAATCTCCAATCATTAATTCTGATCTTGTCATACTCTTACATATTAGCCTTTCCGTACATAAGCCATACACTGTTCCACCCGTTGGACTGGTAATTCTTCCCAATGCTAGTTTTGCCGAATTAAAATTATTATCCGAAAATACCAACTGACTCCCACGCATCCATGCTTCATAAGGTTTTAACTGATGTGTATCAGTATCATATTCCCGTAATCTAATGCCATTTTCATCTATAGTAACGTCCGTATATTCTTCTGTGGATTTAATTGAGTTAACAGCGGCAATAAGCGAACCGTTTATAAATTCAGTAACAATATCATTATTTTTAGCCATAGCTTCAATTTTAATTAAATCAAAACTTATCGTGTTACTCGCATTTACATTGCCACCATTAAAATCCATCCACGAAAAAGAATCATCGAGCTTTGTTTTATTGCCGTACATTAATTTGAAATCTGTTAAATCTTCAAAGTTAATATGAACACCTAACAAAATAGGCTTGACAGTATATTTCTCTAAATCAAGGGTAAATGTTGTCCCTAACTCGAACTGTTCGGTAAAATAATCAAATTCCGGCAAAGCAACAAAATTTACACTATCTATTTCAAACGTATATCTTGGATATGCGGCTCGGTTCAAAGCTCTTTGCCCGAATTCATATAATTCTTGCTGAACATTTTGCTTTTGCTCTTCGGTCATTATATCAGTCCAGATAAAGGTATTATCTTGTAGTGTATCGAAAATAAAATATTGATTAAGCTCAACCCATTGATCATTAGTGAAGTTATTTTCCATTTTTAGCTGATTAGTTATGCCCTGTAGCTGAGTCATCAAACTTTCTAATCTATTTTCGCTATTTGTAATATCACGCTCTTTATTTTCTATTGCAGATTCTACTTGACGAATAATAGAGTTTACATCTGTATATGGTATGTTGCCCTTTTCTATTCTAGCTCCACGCACACCTTGTAAAGCGTCATACAATGCTTCTAGTTGCCCGAGTCCACTAGTGCTAGTTAAGCTTGGCGTTATTCTACACGTGCCATCTCTACTAGAATCGAAGTCTACAGTATATTGTGGCGCATTATTATTTAGCGTTGCCAGATTTATATTCTCATTCTTGTATTGCAACAAATAATTAGCATATGTAGATTGCAAACTTGCATATCTAGCTTCGTATGCGGCTAATGCACGTTGTAATCCGTCAGACATTCTATCTTTGAAGTAATCGACATTATATATTGTATCGCTACCATTAGGATTTACTCCGGCAATAGACAAATCACCGCCGCCATATACTGCCATAGCAGTTATTATGTTCTCTACTAATGGTTTGACAGTTGAACTTTTAATCAAATTATGGTATGATAAATATATACTAGTTGGTCTAAATGTTCTAGTTGCATCTACTATATCAACTCTATAGTTATCATAGTCAAATACAAATATGCACTCATACGCTTCGGCCAAATCCGTAGTCATCAAAGAATACAAATCTTTGCTAGACACATCCATTGTACGCTGGCGTGTTAAAAATACACCATCAACATTACCCAATGACCAACCTGGAACGCGGCTAAACAGCAAATGCATTAAGCTTTTAGAAGTATCGAGGGGATTATATAAAACAAACTCCCCTTCGAGATTTACTACTTGCTTATTCTGGAACATACATTCAGCAGAATATGCTATACATTCTTTTTGAAGTATATAATTATCGTATTTTTCTACGATATCACGAAGTTGAAACCATCCAAAATATGGAATGTATATCATACGTAATTCTATTACTTCATCAAATAATTCATTAGGCGTAGTTTCCCCATTCATATTCATTTTATTAATAGATGAAACAGTAAAATGAACTTCGGAAATATTATTATATTTCAAATCCATGCTTAGTTGAATGGTATCTATTTCGCCTATTCTATCTCGCGATATTTCACACAATATAAGTTGTGGACGTTCTATTTTGCCCCATCTATCAAATTTATAATACACTTTGCACCACCATTCTAGGAGTTTATGCCACCAATAGCTCTCCGAAATCTAGTTGTTATTGTTAATTCGCACTGCCCTAAAACTTCTAATCTATTTATGCCTGGAGCGAGTCTAAACCAGTTCAAATTAAATCCTTGAAATATATTCTGGCTTGGGTTAGTTGATTTTATAAATCCTAAATCGTTGTTAACTGTAAAAGTTGCGCTTCTCGGTATATTTGATATCTCGAATATACGATTGTTGTCATCCAAATTTTGTATTTGAAGGAAAGTTTGCGTACCAGTCATCCGAACTTGCAATGTTGGGTATAAATATTCTTCTACGTCCCCCATATTATAAAACACTATGTTACTCGCGCCAGTAGATATATTGTACTTCTTCTCTACTATATTACTAAAAGAATAAGGGGTTACGCAATGAACTGTAGCAGACCATCCCATAACCCAATTTGATAATATTTGTTTAGTATGATTTAGCAAATAGCATAAATATGATGTGCCGCCTTTATCTGGATCGAGTATAGTTAAAAATTCGGGATTTCTATTAGTATTTAACCACTCCTGTATAGCTCTTACTTCATTTTGACGATAATGATTCCCATGCTTATTGTAGAATTGTACGGGAAACTCTAAGGTGTCCGAAACTCTGTTATAGTAAATATAACTTTCCATACGTTTCATAGATCTATCTTTTATTATTTCTGAATTCGCGTACGTTGGTACGTTAACAAAGCCTTGACCACCGATATGACTAATCCGCATATCAAACTCTTCTGAATTTACATCTCGCCAAATAAAATTACTCATATTTCACCACCATTCTTTTACCCACTAAATCCACGTATCCCACGTGCTTTCGCAGCTCTATTCATTGCGTTATTGTTTTGATTAATCATATCTGTGGCAACTCCGCGTATAGTAACAGGTAAATCGCGCATAAAGCTTTCTGATGTTACTCCGTTAAATATTAAGTTTTGTTCTATGCTTGATTCACCACCGAATATACTGTCGCCCATTACACTACCACTTAGATTGCTCAGCGCACTAGCCATAACGTTCGGTAAACCATTAGCTGATAAATAGTTTGCTATTAACTTGTCTAAATCTGCGGAGTTTAATGGCTTGACTATAATATTTTGTTGATTGTTCAAGTATCTCTTTGTATCTTGAGGATTAAGTACCAACTCATCTTTATGCAAAATTGCGAGTTGATCCTTATCTATATATCCCCCGGAAGCATACCTTGGTATCTTCCCTAGTTTTTCATCTAATCGTTGCAGCTGTTCGTAGGTGGCCTGTAATCTACCATCTAAATTTTCATATGGGCTAGAATCAAACCATTGCCCATCTATACTAAATTGTTTTGTTGCATCGTTCCAATCTACTGTGCGCCCCTGTGATTCAAAGTGGGCACGTATTCCTATTTGTTGTTGAGTTGAAGCTAGTTCTCTATTGAGGTTGATCAAATCCATCATGATTGAGCGTGTGTTTTCAAGGACTGTGCGATTGCCTAGGTCAACGTAGTCTAGCCAATTTTGCCATGCACCAAGTACAGAAGTTTCGAGTCCATCACCCCATATTTTGTTCCACAACAAGTAGGATTATCGTTATTAAAAGCCACAATAATGAATTATTGTTTGACAAGGCTATCATTCAAATATTTCCAGTATAATTTTTCGCCAGTTTCTGGATGGAAACCATAATAACTAAGATTACCTTTACAAGCTTTGCTTATACCACTATTATCTATATTATAGTGTTTAGCCGCCGCCGTTGCTGTAGGAAACATTTCTCCAGTATTAACACACACCACAGCTATGACGTTATGAGAATTTCCACCACTATTGGGAGATTGCACATATTTTATAAGTTTTTCAATCTTGTCTGAACTAAGTTTTATAAAATCTTCATATTTCCTCCAAACAAGTCTTTCTCCATTTAACACGCCAGCCGAGTTATGACCTTTGTATCCCAATATTACCGCAGATATCAAAGTTCTCGCTATAGAATATTTTTCTGCGGCATCTTGAATACAATTAAATATTTCGTTAGTATTAAGGCAAACAATTTTAACGGCATTTGGATTATTACCTCTAGGGAATTTACCCAACATTCTCTTGCGCATCAACTCAATCTCTTCTGGTGATTTCTTTGTGCCAGTCATGGGATTACCATTTTTCTCAAGCCAATCTTTTCGTATTTTAGATTGAATCTGCTTAGTCTCTGCTGTATGTTGTCTACCCTTAAACGGATTACTTTCTAACATTCGTTTGCGTAAAGTTTCTATTTTATTTTTCTTAGTTTCATCAGACATTAAATCGTAAGAACTCTTGCCATACATTGGGTTGTTTTCACCAGACATATCAGCGTGATTTTCGCGCATCTTTTGTCTTGTTTCTTCGCTAGGAATCCATCCTCTATTACTACCACCACCTTCGTTTTGATTATATCCAGTTTTAAGAGAATCTAGCTTGGATATCCAATATACTTCTCGGACATCTAATTCATCTAAAAAACATTTTTCCACAACATCAAAGGAAAAATTTTCTTCGCCATACTTATTCCAAGCTCTTTGCATATGTTGGTTATGGTGTCGGTTTCCTCTTAGCTCATTCTTATGATGTCTAAATCGTCTTTCTAAATTATCACTTTGACCAACGTATTTCTTATTATTAATCATATTGGTAATAGTATATATACCAGACACATTTTCATACATATATTAATTTCCTTTCATGTAAGTAATGCTTGTCAATACATTACTTCTAATAACGATAATTCTACTATTCTTTATCTATATTCGCTAAATATAGATGTCAATAAATGACCTCATAGTTTTCCTATGAGTTGAGACTATTTCACCACCTTCGCCATTACGCGGTAAGGGCTACACTTTTCCACCATCAAAAGCTTATGGTGTACTCCCTTGCGGGATAGTCGTTGGGGGCAATGCTGTTCGCATTTTCCCTGCATGAACATCCATTGTTACGATTACTTAGGATTTAACCATATAATCATCCCTACGTTTTTTCTACTTTCGTACCGTCATACAAACTATATTTCAGGCTTATATTGTGGTGTAGGGCTTTAGGAATTACCTGCATATATGTGTAGTTTTTCAAAGCACATTTCTGTACTAGGGGAGCGGTATATTACTCCACAAGTTGTCCATAAATAGCATCGCCCTCGCGGCTGATTCTATCCATTGCCATCAAGGTCAGCTCACCATTACGCGAAATACTATCTTGCAACGCATCTATTTGTTGTTGTTTCCCTTCGATAACCGCATCATATGCTTCGGCTTCTTGATGTAACCCTTCGATTTGGCTTTCAATCATTTCTCGGAAATTTTCTTCTTGTTGATCAATACGATCCAACCTAGCTTCATGTCTGCGCTGATCTTCTTCATCTTGCTCGTCAAGCAATCGTTCCTCTTCGTCAATGCTTTCCTTGAATCTAGCGAGTTCTTGGTCAAGCGCGTCCTTCTGTTTCTCAACTGACGCATCGTAAACAGTGTTATCAAGATCTATTCTAAGCTTAGCTAACTCTTCCTCAAGCCTACTACGTTCAGCGGCGGCTTCCCTTGAATCGTTAAGTGATAGTTCGGCTATGCGATTTTCAATATCTGAGATACCACGATTTTGTTCGTTTATATCTTGCTCGTATCTGCGTTGCTCTTGTTCTATATCTAGTTCACGTTTTTTTGCTGCGATAATTCTCTCATAAGCCTTGAGTTCATCATTTAAGCCTTTACGCGTTTCATCGTTTAATCTTTTTTGTTCATCATACTGATCTCGCAAGTCATCACGCAATTGATCGTAATACTTAGATCTATCCTTGAGGCTATCCTGTAAATCATCTTCTAAATCTTTCAATCTATCTTTTTCTAACTCAATTAAATCAATCTCGGCTTCTATGGCTTTTATATCATTATCTACTTCGGTGCGAATCATATCTTTAACCATTTCAACAATAGTCATAGTAGCATCTCTTGCCTTTTCTAATTGAGTTATCTGCAATTGTTTCAGTTCATTTCTAGTTTGTACTGCGGCTAATGAAACATCTTGCATGGCACTCTTTAATTGATCTAATCCCTTAGCATATTCTGCTGGGCCAATCAAACCATCGGCAAGAGCTTTGTTTAGTTCAGCCATGCGCTTATGGTTCATTTCTATTGCTTGCTGTTGCAAATTCAACTTTTGCGTAAGTATAGTAGTCTTAGATGTATAATCATCAGGACTGGTCATACTCATAGCAAAATCTAAATCGTCTATGGCTTCTGTGTTTTTGTTGATTTCATTTGAGAAGTCCAAGCTTAATTCATCAAATCGTATACTATCTATTGTCTGTGCAATTTCATTCCATGTTGCGCCATTATCTCTGTTTGCGTCATTCATATCGAGAATAGTTTGCAACATATCCTCAAGCTCTTTGCGCAATTCATTGGATGCTTCTGTATCACCGACATCAAGACCATTCAATGCATCTTGCATTTCTTCTACGGTTTGGTTGAAGGTTATTTCATTTAGTTGGGGATTGAAAGTTATATCTATTCCATATTGACCCAACTGATCAATCATACCAGACATTTCACCGCGCCGTGATTCATTGATTTGATGTAATATTTCTTGTTGTTGCTTTAGTAAGTCTATGCGCTGCTGATATAATTCAGACTGAGCATCAACACCAGTAATATCGCCAGAATTTATTAATGCTTGATTTTCACCTAATAAATCATTAACTCGTTCCAGTTCGGCTTCTAATAGTTTAATCGCTTCAACTTGGGCTTTATATACTTCAACTTCTTTTTCTGCGGCACTTCTACTAGAGCCGCCACTACCCCCGCCTCTTGCACCTGGGGCTGATATTGGGTTGAATTTTATGCTACTAATCATAGCAATTTGTTTATCATAGTAATCATTAGCTATTGCCATTTGATCTCTAGTAGTCTTAGTATATTGTGATACATCATCGTTAAAGCTATTATCTATCGCGCTTTTTGCTCGTAATGCTTCCACAGCAAGCGTATTGTATCCTTCTGCGGCTAATATTGCTTTGTTGCCCGAAGCAATGGCGCTGTCGCCTAATCGTTCTATTGCGGCGCGAACACCTGGAGTTACTGCATCCAAGTTACCAAGTGCAATATTTAATACATCCTTAGCCCTAGCTTCTTCGAGTGTCGCAATAGCATCTACTCTTGCTGCTTCGGCATCTTGTAAGAATGCATCTATATTTAGTCTTAATCTACCATCTACCATTTCTAGGTATTGGATTAGATTATTGTCTGTTAAATTCTGGAATGTGCTTGCTGTAATTTGACCAGTTTCATTCAACTCATCTTGTGCTTGAATTAACGTATTAAACCTTGACTCAACGTCAGCTAAGTTATCTGCTACTTGCTCAAATACAGACGGAAGATCGCCTAATGCTATTCCTACTCTAGTTACTTGAGCATCATATTCTTCCCATGATATTGCCCCACCCTCAGCGGCTTCTCGTATACCTTCTAAAGCTTCTTGAACTTTGCTTTCGCGGAAAGTTTTCTCCGAAGCTGTAGTCGCGTTAGCAAACGCTTCTAATTGATCATTTAACTCTTGCAAGCTTACATTATTGAGTTCTTCTAACTTTTGCTGAACTTGTTCAAGACCGGATGTGTCAAATTGAGTTTTGAATATTTCGCTTAGAATAGCACTTGGCCCTATAGCCGCTTCAATCTTTACTTTAAGATCTTCTATAATATCTACAGTATCAATTATTGCTTGATTGTCCCCCATGTTGAGAGCATTTTCATAATCTCTATAGGCCGCAGTTAAATCATCAAAAAAATCAGTAGCATCCATAGCAGAAAGTTTATCCGCATAGGATTCAAGTAAACTTACATATTGTTCTGCGTTTTCATTACTATATGTTAATCCATCTGCAATATTTTCATATACTTGTCTAGCGACACCTGTTAGATTTTTGCTTTCAGAAACCATTAACTTAGAAGTTTGTCGCGCTACTTCCATAGAAGAGTTTATGATAGATAATGAAGCTTCTTTTTCAGATTCGGCTTCTGCCATCATATCATCTATCTGGCTAAGCATTTCGGATCTCATAGACCCGCCAAGACTAGCGAAATCACTTTCTGTATCGCTTATTTCATTTCTTAGTCTTTTTAGGGATTCTATATATTCATCTATGGTATTACCATTGCCGCTTTCAGTTACACCACGCACTTGACTAGTTATTGGATCTACATCTACAGTAGCAATACCACGCGCACCACCATTAATAGTGTCTTGCGCTTGTTTTACCATTGCAGCAGTTTCGGCCTGTATTTGATCTAACCGAGCTAACTTAGCCTTATTAATAGCTTCAACATTGGCCTCTAAACTACCATTAACTAAATCTATAGCATCTGCTTCTAATTTATATGTTTCAACTAACTGCTGTTCTAACGTTACTAACTCTTCTCTGGCTTGCGGAGTATTTTGCGAATTCAGTTCTTCGTATCTGAACAACAAAGTTTCTAATGAACGAGCTTCTTCATTCCAAGTTTGAATATTTTCTTCGCTCTGTCTACGGGCTTCTTCCATAGATGCAGCTGCTCCAGTTGCCGCCGCAGTAACTAGCCCCAACGCAGTTACAATAACGCCTAATGCTATTGCTATTGGCCCAACTGGTGAAGCTTTAATTGCTGCGCTAAACGCGGCTGTACTTACCGTGGCAACGCCAGTGGCCGCAGCATAAGCTTTCTTTGCTAAGGTTAATATACCCATAGCGGCAGCATATGTAGATACTATGCCAACTATTGTAGCTAATCCTGCTCCTAACGCGCTAACAGCAATAATAACAGCTTCATTCTGCTCGGCGAAATCCGCGAGATCGTTCGTCATCTGTGCCAACCCACCAGTCAGCCCGGAAATAGTTGGAAGCAATGCATCTCCTACGGCAACCTTCAACCTATCTGTAGCATTTGCTAGTAGCTGTGTCTGTGATTCTGTTGTACCATACATAATACTAGCTTTATCCATTAAGGCAGTATTATCAGTCCAAGCTGTATTAGATTGTTTGATGCTATTTGATAATGAATCACCTGCTGTTGCAAGTGACAACAATGTCCTCTGCAATCTTTGTTCTGATAGCCCTAGATCATTTAGTATAACAATTGCTGATTTACCGTTTCTTTCAACATCATCTAGTCCACTAATAAACGCAAGTAGAGCATTGGTTGCATTTTCACCCCATGCTTTGGCAAAGTTATCGGCAGACATTCCGGCGACACTTGCAAAATCCTCTAACCCATTCCCAGTCTCTACGGCTAATTGCAACTCTTGTATTAGTCTACTTATTGCTGTGCCACCAGCTTCTGTTCGTATGCCTAATCCACCAACAGCCGCAGACAACCCAATTATATCAGCTTCGGCTATTCCAGCCACCTCAGCCGCACCAGCTATACGCAATGCCATTTCTGATATTGTGCGTGTAGTTGCAGAACTAGCATCACCCATAAAGGCTAATGTTGATGCTAAGTTCTCATATTGTGATGGATCAAGTTGTGTTATGTTAGCAAATTGTGCAAGTAATGTGCCAGCAGATTCAGCAGATATATCAGTTGTTGTACCTAGTCTAGCCATTACCTCTGTGAATGCTAGAATATCTTCTCTAGCTATGCCTAGCTGACCAGCATTCTCGGCCAAATTAAGCAAACTTTCTGCCGATATTGGTATAGACATGGTTAGATCTTGTATGCCACTAGCTAAAGCTTCAACTTCCTGTATTGTTCCACCAACAGTTCTAGTTACGCCAGCAACACCCGATTCAAATTTAATAGCAGCATCTGCGCAATCTATCAGTAATTGTTTTAGCTCAGACAATTTTTGGTTAATTCCAGATTGTATAAATAATGCGGCCATAGCACTGGCCATATTATCTATACCTTCTTGGCTTCTAACAAAAGCAGTATTAGTTGAACTTAGCCCTTTGTCTAGCTCATAAAGTTCCCCTGTAGCTTCATTGACTGAAAACTTAAATGTATCAAACCCACCATCCGCATTGTCTAATGTTACATTAAACCTTTGAAATGTTTGATCCCCACTTTGAACAGATTGTACTGCTCTAACATAAGCTTCTTCAAATCCTTGTATGCCCTGAATTGCTTCGGTATAGCTAGATGTGCCACCACCTGTTGGTAATGTCACTCCAGTTGGTCTTCCTATTTTCTCAGTGAACTTGCGTTGCGCCGATTCCTCCTGTGCTTTAGCTTTTTCAAACGCAGCCACCTCTTTGTCAAATTCTTTCTGTGCTTCGGCTGTGGCTCGTTTTTGTTCAGCAATCTGTTTATCTGCTGTAGATTTAGCCTTGGCATCAACTGTATCAAACGCTTTTGTTACAGATTGTGTATATTCTAACGCAGATTTTTTATAAGCTTCGGTAGTTCTATCTGGTGCTTCTGTAACACCAAGCACCTTATTATAGGCTTCTTGATTTGCATTAGCTATTCTTTCCGCTTCGGCTATTGCATTGTCTGCGGACAACCTCTGTGCTTCTGCTTGCTTTTGTTTTGCTTGCTGAAACGCAACTACTTCTTTATCGAATTCTTTTTGGACTTCTGCTGTGGCTCGTTTCTGAGCTTCAACTTGCGCTTTTTCTGCGGCTTGAGCTTCTTGTGCAAAACGTTTCTCTAAACTAGATAAAGCTTTGTCGTCTGATTTTATATTTACTTTAACTTCCGGTTGTCTTGCGCTTATGCTTCTTTCTAATTCATCTATTTGCTGTGGTGTAATAGTAAGCCCGACATTAATATTAGCCGGAGTTTTACTCATAGCCGCTTCTATTCTTTTAAGCTCCGATGCAATTTGTTGGTCACTCATTTTTAATATCGCATTAACAATAATATTAAGACCAGAAGGACTTGCCATATACTCACCTCGTTATTCAAAATTATTTATATAAACGGTGTTCCCGTGATTTTCAAAGTAAAAGGGGACATTAATCCCCTATTATATTGTTCTTGATGTATCTTTGTATATTGATAAATAAGGCGTAGCCGTTGTTCCTATTGCTAAATATCCCCCCCCAGGACTAAAGCAACAACATCTATTATTACCGTTAATAGGTAAATCCCAACCATAACTATAAGTATTCCCATTTTTTATAAATACATGAAATTTTGAAAAACTTAGTGCTCCCGATGCTAAATATAGTCTATCTGGCGAAAAACTTACACTCGCTGGCTCTGAAAGTCCCGGTGTGATTGAATTTGCTTTAGTATATGTATTACCATTACGCTTATATAATATAATTTCATCCGCATAGGCAAGATTTACCCCCAAATAAGTGCCATCTTTGCTATATTCACACTCTCCCGTTGGGCCAGATGGCATTACATCTGGATTGGATAACTTCATAAATATATCTCCAGAACGTCTATATATACTCAATGTAGTATTATAGTCGTCTACTGCTACAACTAAATGCTCGCCATCCGGGCTAAATTTGCAGCTTCTAGCTGACCCACTTTCAACCAATGTAGAAGACACTCTAGTAAACGTACTTCCATTTATCTTATATATCATAATATAAGGTGATTGATCTCCAGCCAAAGCTAAGTATTGACCATCAGAAGTGATATCTATGCCATATGTGCCACCAGGAGCGGGTATCGTTATACCTTCAAAAGAAAATTTATCTCCGTTGCGTTTGAAAACATTAGCATTATTTGTATTACCTACTCCTGCCTCTATAACATATAACCCATCAGGAGTGAAAGCAGAACAGTTGCCACCAGTTATAGAATTATGATCAACAAGCTTCGTAAAAGTATCGCCACTTCGTTTATAAATTGTGTGTCCACGCCCCGCTATTACAAGATAGTTTCCATCTGGACTAAAAGTACAACCGTCCACTTGACCTAGTAATGCTGTACCTGATGGATTGGATAATTTTGTAAATGGGTTAGACACACTCCCACCGCCTACTAGCCTAGCTACATTATTAACTCCTGTATAAATCGGCAAATAAAATCACTTCCTTCATTGTATTTATTAATACCAAATTGCATTAACTTTTATTGTTTCGCCAGATAGACCCGATTCTAATGCATACCCCAATAATGTATCTTCGCTTTTCATCCAATATTCAACATCTATAGTAGTATTATTAATTGGTTCTGCAACTATACTCATTGTCTGAAATTGTATTTTATATACTACTATATAAGGCAACTTATTTGTTCCCCCAATTATAAAGTCTCCATTAGGTGACACTTTGCATGTATTCCCAATAGCGGAATATGTTTCGCCTATTGTTGGCAAATTTACTATTTGAGTTGCACCACCTCTACTAGAAAATCGGCGCATATAATTGGCAGAGTTTCTGGGCCAATAGTAAACGCTTCCATCTGGTGCTGGCGCTATAGATTCGGGAGTAACGTTATTAAAAAGAGTTGCTTCGTTTGGATCTATAATCCCGTTCCGTATTGCATATTTACCACAAACTCCTGATCCATAATCAGTGCCATATATTAAATATTTATTATCTGGACTAAAACATAGACTAGACATATTAGTATCAAATGATTTTACATATACAAATTCATCATTATCTCGCCTATATGTTCTGATTCCATTGTTTGTATAATATATACAAGCGAAATGCTGACTATCTGGAGAAAATGTAAATTTTCGCGCCCCGCCTGTCATACCAAAGCTTTGATACTGCGTAAAATCTCCATTATTGTTTTTATATATACGAAGTGTAGTAGATGCAGATAATACAGCTAAAAAAGCTCCATCGGGAGAAAATTTTGCGACACCATTACTATTTGCATTACCATTCCCAATTTCTAGGTATTTTTGAAAAGATGAAGCTCCTCTTTTATAAATCCATTGCTCTGTAGATAAATATTCGGCATTTGGCGAAAAACTCACGCCATGTTGAGCGGAATCTAAAGCACCACCAGACAATGTTACCGATACCAGTGGAACGGGAAGTGTTGGATCATATCT
>QMCD01003944.1_pt1 | contig 14212 bp, 14 predicted proteins | sample 1821841 | NCBI WGS metagenome assembly QMCD01 (sample SAMN01991225, study PRJNA193472) | Termite gut metagenome, whole genome shotgun sequencing project. | isolation source: worker | host: Macrotermes natalensis | reverse complement strand
TCCTCATCGTATTTTGCTCTGTTTGTACTCATCAGATGCTCCTCCAATACTTTCTCGTATTATCTTAACATCTGTCCACTATTTTAGCGTAGTCCCATTCGCATCCCTTCTTGCCCTGTCGTTTATCTCATTTTGCTCATATTGAAGTTGGTTGTTCACTTCTTGTAGCTGATTGGAATATTGCTGCTCACGTAGACGCTCATTCTCCAACTGTATCCGTATCTCTTCCAGCCTACGCTGTTCGTTTCTGTCATACATTTCTATGGCACTTCTGACATCATAATCGGATGTCGAGATCATATCATATATGAATTGAAGCGGTTCAATTTTCCTATATTGAAGCGGAACAATCTTAGTACTTTCGTAAAGATCATTGAGGGCTTCTTCTGTATTCCTCAAATCGCGTTCAGTTTCATTCACTTTTTCAGTATGTTGGGCCGTCCACTCACCCAAATCCTTTTCGTATTTTGGCAGTATAACTGTGTTATATTCTTCCGCTTGCTTTAGATAGATTGCGTCTGCTTCTCCTTGCATTCTGTCAAATTCTTTATCCACAGCCGCGCAATGATTTCTATATTCTACGGAGTTTCGTATTTGTTCTATATTCTCTTTCTGCTTTTTTCTATGAAGCGCAAAATAGTAAATAGGAATCCAAATCAAGGATAGAGGAATCAATACTGCTGATATTCCTGATAATACAAAACCACCGGATAACATTCCGCCCGCCATCAAGGCTGCGCCAATAACTGCTACTGCTATCGCAACTACGAATGGGAGCAATGCATGTAGCCAATTGAATTTGATTGTTGGCCTAATTTCGGGATACTTTCTTTCTATTATAGTTCGAGTCGGCGGGGAAGGGGCAGAAGCAAATTTTTCATACAATAGCCTTGATAGCTTTTGAGAGGTATTGGAGATAGAAATTTCGAGTTCCAGTGCTTTTTTGACCGTATCCACTTGGTTTGAATTATTCATTATCGCCACTCCTTAATCCTTTTATATAATTATAAGATGAGTGCAAACAAAAGTCAATTCACTAATGCTTGCAATTTGTGTTCTTATTAGAATATCTAAAGCCATCTATACTATATTCAGAGGTGGTCGCATTATGGATAATAAGAAAAGTAAATTTGTTATAAAGCCTAAAACGACTCGCAGCGTCACAATGACCATACGCATTGATAATGAACTGAACGATAAGCTAGAGGAGCTTGCATTAAAAAGTAAGCGTTCGCGGAATGAGTTAATCAATATGTCCTTACGCTATGCTTTTGAAAACCTTGAATTCATCGAAGAGGGTAAATAGTCCAATTTTTTCTAAAACATATATGTACCACGTTTAACCTTTTATACTACTGTAAGGACATAAGCAACTCGTTTTTCATTTGCCATTGAAACCCCATTGAAACTCTCGGTCGGCGCTAATGGGATGAAGCATCAAACTTTGATGATGGGAATCTGTCTTAAAGGAGTAAAGAACCATGAAAAGGCTATTCAGAAAAACCATCCAAGCGACTATTAGCATTTCTGATCTTAACGCTATGGATTTAATAAACCTACTCAACCAAACATTGGAACTAAAAGGTCTGGACATCAGTTTGGAAGAAGCACCCGACGGAATTTTACTGCTTGCTGTCGGTGATACCGTATATGAAATAGAGGAAAACAAAGTGATCTGAGATTCCGTTTACCTTGATACTGGTCTACAAGCTGTTGCAATCCTCTTGTAACAGTTTTTATTTGTTGGGGGATAAGTGCCTGCCTTAAATACCGATGAAATAAAAGGCGGTGCTGCGGCTATAAAGGTATGAATTTAAATCCTTGTATCACTATGTAAAGAAATCGTTTCGACACTACCATATGACCTTGTGATCGCCGTTACGTGAAAGGATACTGTCGTACCAATAAGAATATACGGCATCATAAACAAACCGCCGCAAACGCCAAGCTGCATGGTCGAATCATATATTAACTGCACCGTTAACCACATCATCAGCTTTTTCAGAATGTAAGAACCATGCAAAAAGCCGCTGAAACTATTCGGTTCAACGGCTTCTCACACGAAATTGACTATCGGGTGATACCCAGTGTTAGTCAATTATCAACTATTTAAAATTCAGGCTCCGTCTCTGAAAAGTTTTGGTTTTCACCGTAACCTTCCGTAACCTTTTCAGTATTTGGAGCCATTACCCCTAGTGGTGACGGGGCAACATAGGGTGGCAGATCGTCGGAAGAGATTTCGGAATCTTGCGGCGAGCGCAGACGTAGACCACGATATTCACCACCTTTATTTGTCCTACGCCATCCATAGCCTGCTGATTCCAACGCAGCTTTGAAGTCATGAGCACTACGTGCAAATTCCCCTGTAGTCTTACAATAATCATGGTAATTTTCGTATAACAGCCCTGATTTCTGCTTATACGACACATCGGTTTCGCATTGTTCATGGATATAGTTGTTTATCCAGTCATTGTTACCACGATAGCTTTCAATCGCTTGTCTGACACATTCCGGCGGGTCTAACTTATATCCCGCCGCTATGAACTTCTGGGCGCCTTCGATAATCCATTTTAGGATTGCGCCGCCAGCGTTCTTGAAAAGATAATCAGCGTAGTTTTTAATGTCCGAACTCCCCTCAATAACTGCATTAAACGGTATCACAACCAGCCGCCGCCATGTTCCCGCATCCGTTGTGCCGACTTTCGGCAAGTGATTGGTGTATAGAACAACGGTATGCGACGGAGTGAAACTGAACGGGTCTTTATACTTCTTCTCCGCGTATATCGGGTCTGTGGAACATAGTTTTTTGACTATCGCCGTATCAAGCCTCATGCCCTCTTCCAGCTCGGCGGCTATAGCAAGCCGTTTTCCACGCAATTCCGCATACTCCGGGCTTTTATTCTTTCGGCAGTTAACCGTCAGCGTCTCTGCTGAAAGGCTGCCTGCATAATCTCCCAAAACCCGTGCTTTCGCATTGTAATATGATGATTTACCGTTGCGTCCACTGCCATGCGCTATTTCAAGCGCCTCGGTATAAACCGCACCGATCGCTTCCATGCCCGAGGTGACTTGCATATACTCTTCAAGGCTTTTGTCCCCGCAGGTTATAACTGACAAGAAGCCCTCAAAAATTTCAGTGCCCTCGTCCGATGGGCTTACCTTCGTCATCTTCGTACAGTAATCAAGCGGGTCGTGAGGTAATAGTTCCCCTGTTTGCAAATCCACAGTTCCGCTCGGCGTGTTCAGCTTTAACGGTTTTGCGTCTAGTGCATCAATATCAATTTCTAACATCGGTTGGGCTTCTTTCAGCGAAGCGAAGATTTTGCTGCTATTACGTCGTGTTAAAACAAAGGCGCGATATTTTTCAGCCTTCCTCAATATTTTTTTTGCCAATACTATCTTTTGAACATCGCCGCCTTTTACAGCATTATCCAAATCCTCACGCGCTTGCATAAGTGGTATATTCGCATCCTCTAGCTGCTTGTCAGTCAAGTGTTGTGCCAGACCGTGCGCCTTGAGGTCGGATTCAATCCACACTGTACCGTCATAAAATAACCATTTCGTCTGTCGGGAATATCTTAATATTCCATCATTTATTTTTGATAGTATCCGCGCTTGTCCGATGTCGGTATAATCGTCAGGCTGTAAACTGGGTATAATATACGCATTCGGGGAAATATAACCGGGAGATTTTTTTATCGTGTTATGATAATAACATATCGCGCTGTTCCATATCGACGTCAGTTCGCCATCATCCATTAACGGCTTACACTTAGCAGCCTCCTTGCTAAAAGCTTCATGCGCTTTGTCGGCCGTGTCGCCATAACGTTTAAGCACACAGGCGGCATAGCTTATGAGTGTGCTGTGTCGTTGCCCCTGCGGGATTACACCTATCCCAGCGAAATAATCGGTTAGATTATTTTCACCGTCAACATAAAGCACTTGCGCTTTCTCAACCCCAAAATTCAACTGTGCCGCGCCCTTTACACTTGGATCAAAATGCAGAGCAGGGAACGATTCAATCAGCTTTTTCATAAGGTTGGAGTATTCCTCTGTGCTTGTGGTATTCTCGATCGGGAAGATAAAGTGATACTTCGGCCTAGGTGCTTTCCCGTCTTTTTCTTTCATGTGGTTACGGCTTGGATAGTGATAATGCTCGATGCCGGGTAACGTTGCCGCAACGTGATCGGGTGTAATCCAGTCCGCTGATTCATCGCTATGGCCATTATCAATGTCCGCCAGTATGCAGTTAGCAGTTTGAAAGTTTGCGCTTGTCCTGTATCCGTCTGCGTAACATGCTGGACAGTTGTCAAACTCAATCGCCCGTACAAGTGCTTCGATGTCACCGGGATTGATTGTAAATCTTTTTGTGAAACCAGCAGCACATTTCGCTTCTCCACGCCTGGGGGGAGAAGACTGGTAAATTGTAATTGTATTTTTTGTGTTCATGCTGCGTCCCTCCCTTCGTCTTTTCTTTCTTCTTCTGTTTTCTTAATTTCTGCAATGATTGCATCGTAGCAATCCAGCGCGAATTGGCGTGCCTGATTGGCACTGATCTTAATGTCGTACATGTTATGAACTCCTTCCATTTCGGGCGCAACTTGGCACCCGTTGATACAGTGCATAACAGTTGCATCAAGTGCATACTTCTTTATGTGTATATTGATGTGCCTAAGAACGATGTGGTACAATCAGCATATGAAAGAATATCCTATGAATTTACAGGAATTAAAAAAAGAATTTGCGACAAAAAAACAGTGCCTGGACTATATCTATAAGCTGCGTTGGCCTGATGGATTTTACTGCCCGCATTGTAAATATAGTGAGCCTCCAATCACCGTAGATAAAGCTAAACATAAATACAAATGTCGAATTTGCTGGCATCAAACATCGGCAACTGCCAATACGCTATTTCGAGATACACAATACAAACTTCTGCCCCTTTGGTTTCAGGCAATATGGTATGTTACATCAGAGGAAAAAGTAATCAGGGCTCTTTGGCTACAAAAGGAATTAGGATTGGGCAGTTATCACACCGCATTAAATTGGGTGCATATAATCAGAAATGTTATGGGTAATTCCAAAAATGATAAATTAAAAGGTGAAATAATTATCGATAAATGCACTATTGTGAATCAATCGGTATTGGTGGCCATTGAAGTAAGCGGGGCAGAAATCAAACGTATTTGCCTAACTCGTAGTAATCCTTCTGCAAATAATTTCGCTCACTTTGTTCGGAAGTGTGTTGCATCAGGTAGTATCATAATAACAGATGGAAATACCGTTCCCGATGAATTGTCTTACAAGGCAGGTTACATTTTGAAAACCGCTCATGACAAACAAAAACAGGTCATTGAGATCGTCGCTTCTATATCGGATATATTGCGTCATTCACGTTTTAGAGGGTCACTTCAAAGTTACTTGCACGAATACTGTTTTAAATTCAACAAACGAAATTCTGAAAGCAAATTTTATGAATTCATGAAGATCGCCATTCAAGTACGATCAAAAGTTACTCAACCGTATGTAGAGCCACATATGCGAGAACTACATGAGCAGGCTTATGATTACTATATGGATAAAAAGCTTAGGAAAAAAATCTTGAAATAGCAAAACCCCCAAGATAAAAATATTCTTGAGGGCTTTGTTTAATATTGTTGTGGTGACCCAACAGGCGAGCCTATCGAACGCCATACCGTGGGATATGAGCGCAAACAAAATAATCTACCTTTTTTCCAATGGGGTATTTGGTATGGCGCGCGAAAGAAACAAGGATACCCGATCCTCCCAAAAGCACGTTGACGTTTCTTGTTGTCCTGTGATAAAATAAAGTGTGTACAAAAAAGAGTACACTGTAAAAGGAGTACGTTATGGACGTTTCGATTAAAGAACTAAGAACACAGGCGGGCAGGATCGTTTCTATGGCCAGCTCTGGCAATGATATTACAATTACGTTCCGGGGAAAGCCCGCCGCGAAGATCGTGCCGTTGGATTACGCTGCGCCAAAGGAGGGCGCGGATGATAGCCTGTCTGCGTTTGGAATGTGGAAGAATCGCGAGGATATGAAAGACCCCTCGGCCTATGTTGAAGAACTCCGCAAGGGGCGTGGCTTATGATTTTAGATACAGACGTGCTGATCTGGTATTTCCGAGGGAATAAGAAAGCGAAAGCCGCTATAGAAAAAGCCAAACCTTTTCATGTGTCCGCAATCACGGTGATGGAGCTTCTGCAAGGCGCGAAAAACCGTGCGGAACAGCGTGCCATCAGTAACCAACTACGCAGTTGGGATGTGAAAGTAATCCATATTGACGAAGCGATCTCGATCCGGGCGACACAGTTTGTAAGCGATTTCGCCCTCAGCCATTCCCTGGGCGCGATGGACGCTCTGATTGCCGGAACCACAATCGAAAATGATAGAGAACTATTCACTGCAAACGCAAAACATTTTGAATGCATATCCGGGCTAAAGCTTAAAAAGTTTTACCGGGGTGATTCTCTATAGTATTAGTTCCGCGATAATAAATATGCAAAAAAAACACCCTGCCCGCAAAAGGCAGGGTATATTTTTTGTGTGCTGCATCACCGCGTCGGCGTGCCCCTGTTGGGTCTTGATCGGTGGGGCGCAATCGGCGGGGCAGGGGCATGGGGTTCGACCTGTGCGCGGTCTTTGGTGGTTTGTTCGTGTACGTCGGGCGCTGCATATTTTTCAGGCGTGGTTCGTCTCTGATATTCGTCTTCGGCCAATACCGCGTGCTGTATATGCGGGGCATCCGATATAATAGCTCGCAACATCTTACAATCTCTTTTCAACTGATTTACTTCCGCTTTTTTGGTGGCTATGGCGGCGGTGAGCGATTCACGCATTGCGCCGATCGCCGAGACCTTCCCGCCGTAGCCTTTTTGCTTGATCAGCCGCAAAGCGCCGTCCAGCGTCCGCTTTTCGTCTTGGCTTAACATGTGAGCCAGCGGCGAAAGCCGAGTGTAGGTGTCGTATGCGTCAAACAACAGCTTGTGCTTCTTCTGCGCACCCAGCAGCTTAAACTTCTCAATGTCGAGCGCCTTGATGTCTGTGGTTATGGCCGCCAACCTCTCCCCGGCCTGCTGCCCGGTTGCCAGCTTGTGTTTAACAAGAAACTGTAACTGTTTCTTGTAATACTGAAATTTCCTGTACTCCGCAGGGTCTATCCGGGTATAGCCGGGGTTCTTTTTGATCTTGCCCAAAATATACAGCCAGCGCAAATACAGAGCTTCAAAGCGGGTGATCGGGTGGCGGAGCTGCCGCGCCCGGAATGTTAACGGCTTCGTGACATGAAATGGCAGGCTGTAACTCTTAGGCCGGGATTTGCGGCCATCAACCCGCGCTTGAATATCGTCGAGCGGGTAGCCGAGCGAAGAAAGGCGGCGCGGGTTTTTCCATCCATCGGCAATGATATTTGTGTTCTGCCCTCGTGTATAAAACCTGTAGCCGCGATTCTCCATCTGCGTATAAAAATCGCCCATAGAATACGATGTTTTAATACATAGCTCTATATCCTCTTTCGCCTCGCTTACCAAACGCCGCCGTGGGGTCAAAGGCTTCCACCCGCGCAGCGTTCCTGTCTTTAAGCGGCGGGATTTTGGATATACCGTATTCCTCGCACAGATTGTTGACGTGCACGCGCATGGTGAAAAGGTCTTTTCTGCTAATATGGAGTTTATGACCATCGGCAAAGGAAACCGAGTTCACCACGATATCATTATGCAAATTATCAGTATTGCAGTGTGTACCGACCACCGCTTCAAAGTCTTTGAAATACTCCCGCGTGAACCGCACGCCAATCTCATGTGCCAGTTGCGGTGAAAGCTCATTTTCTTCATAGCTTAGAAAAAGATGGTATGCCTGTCGTCCATCGGTTTTTCCAAAGAGCCGCTTTGTTTCAAGCATACGGGCGGCGGCAGTATCGGCACTACAGTTTACCCCGGTAACCAACAATTCACCCTGCATGGTTTTCTCAGCGTTAAGGGAATAATCTACTGCCCGCGTTAAGGCACCGGTTTCATCTACCATTGTCTTGTCGGCGTTGCAAGAATAATCCGTTGCCCGGTGCAGATGTCCGGGCGTGGAAATGGTTTTCCCAATTTTCAAAATCGCCATAGATTTTAACCTCCATCTTTTTTCCATGCGTCCAGAATCCCGGATTCAAATAGTCTTACGATTTCATCCTGCCGATGGAGCAGATATAAAATGGTTTCTTGGTCGGCATGTTTTGTGCTGTTTGCAAGTCGTGCAACTTGATTGACATTATTACCGATGTGGTTAAGCTCGGTGTATATCTTACCTACCACTTTGGAATCCATGACGGGAATCTTTTTGTCATCCAGTGCGCGTTCCCGAATGAACGCCGCCACGGAATACCCGGACTTGTCGGCCAAGCGTTTTAATCTCATGCTTTCTTCCAGCGTAAATCTACAAATGATTTGTGTTCGTCGTTTCAGCATATGTAAAACCTCCTCTCAAAAAGTGCGGCGAAGCCGTAGCAGAGTGTGGGCGGTATCGCCCACATGGAAAGCGGCATAAGCCGCTCTCGGGGTTCTAGGGTCTCCCTAGCAAGATTGCAATGTGCTATCACATTGCGAATCTTGCCGCCAAATCGGCAAGCCGATTTGTGTGGTGGGTTGGAAAGAAAAAGGAACGAATTTCGGCTTGAATCAATGTATTTTCCATAGAATTTCCCGCCGCCCTCTCTACGTATTGAACGATGTTTAATAACGCTGCTTTGCTTGATTTTATCATTCCCGGACAATTCATTTTGTCTGTCCATTTCTTTGACTGTGGATAAACACTGCGTTGAACTGCGTTTAATAGGCGTAATCCGTATCGGAATGGAACAGATACTCGATGGTATATCCGAAGAATAACTCCTGTATTTTAGACATTTCATCATATGTAAAGTCTGCTGTTTCGTTGATTTTATTGTCTACAGATTTCCGACTTATCCCCAAGTGAGTAGCTATCGTCTTGTTGTCAATTTGATTTCTTGCCATTTCAGCACTTAAATTATTTAACATATGTACACCTCCATTTTAGTTTTTACCCGTCACTATCCAATGCGTCCAATTGCTCCATTGCCGCAACAATCTGCCTTTCACGCTCTGCCTTGGCCGCAGCCTGTTGCGCGGCCTCCTTCCGCCGATGGTATTCCCGCTGTATGAACGATACTTCCTGCTTCGTGGCCAGCTCATAGGTTGTGGGGGCGTTATAAAGCGCCGTGCGCAGATACGCCCGTGGGTTGTTTACTGGGTGGCCAACTTTTTTGTAGCTCTCGATCACGTAAAGGATGTGGTCGCCTGTAAGCATCTCATAGCGTGCCCGCACCGTGGCGGCGCTGACCTTCTGCTGCGCGATCATGATCTCGCCCTGTGCCGCTGTGTAAACGTCGGCAATGATCAGTGCCAGCTCATCGATGTGCTTCGCGTCGCCGGGGAAGAACCCGGCGATCTCGTCATAATCGATTTGCTTTTTGACCTGGGCAATGATCGTATCCATCATATCGGCCTGCTGTACAAGCGGAGCTGCTATACCCGAATCTTTTGATATGATAGGATAGATATACTCAGTCTTATTCTTCTCAGTCTTAATAAAATCATTAGGGAGTTCGGAAATCGAACGCCCGGGGGTTCGAAAATCGAACGCCCGCTGTTCATGCAGTTTTTCGGGGGTTCGAAAATCGAACGCCCGTTGTTTATGCGGTTTCTTAGGCGGTGGCATTTTACGCGTCCCATGCTCATCTTCACTTGAAGACTTCTTATCAAAACGCATGAGATAAATACGACGTGGCCGGTTGTTTTTCGCGGGAACAATATCAATGAGCGCACCACCATTTGCACACTGCAATTCAGAGATGAGCTTCGCGGCTTTCTCTTTTCCACATTGCAGTAATTCCATGATTTCCGATTGTCGAAAGTGGATAAATACCCTTCCTTGCCCGTCCTTCCAGCCATTTTTGAGCGACAAACCCATGCGGTCGAGCATGAGTCCATAAAGGACTTTTGCCCCGTAGGACAAGTTTTTATACTGGCTGTCGGTAAAAAGCAGTTTCGGAATGCTGAAAAATGCAAACTTCTCGGCGCTTTCCGCATAAAAATATTCCCGCATAATCATATCTCCGAATACGCCGAAGCGGTAGCGGGAAAGATGCCGGTCAGCTTTATCAGCCGGGGCAAACCCACGCCCCGGTCTTCCAGCCCGATCAGTCCGACATCTGTCAATTCGGCGAACAGTTTTACCACCTTGGCGGGGCTGCATCGAAGCCGTTCCCGTACTTCCTCGCTGCTGAAAGTAACGGCTATGCACTCGTTCGGCTCGGTCGCTTCATCATTCTGGGAACGCAGGGCGCGGTCAAGCAATAGGCCATAAAAAATTTTAGCTATGGCCGACAGCTTTATATAATCGTTGTGCTCGAATAAAAATTTTGGCAAAACTAAACCGTCAAAATCAAACATACTATCAATTCTCAATGGCTCAAACATTTTGCTTTCTCCTTCCGTGCTATGTACCTTAGATGTACATTAATGTACACTAGAGGTACATACGTCCAATTTAGCGCGGTGCCAATGTACCTTAGATGTACCTTAATGTACATTGGGTGTACATAGCGCTTAGCGCCGCATATATCCTTTCCTCCACCGATACACCACCAAAATCACCGCCGCAGCAACCCCGGCAATTAAGACAAACGTCCACACGGGCAGCCCGCCGTCGCCGGTTTGCGGGGCGGCGGTCACGACTTTGGTCGGCGCTACGAAGGTAACCGTCTGCGCTTTGTCGGTGATGTCGGCATGACTGGCGATCTCCACATCATCAATGTACAGTGTTTCAAACACGACCGCCGACCGGCCCTCAATCGCCGCTGTATTAAGCGAAAATTCCATTTCCACGCTGCCCGACGGTTCGGTGGGCGTGAAGGTTTTTTCCACGGTGATCGGCTGGCCGTTTACTGTGTAGGGCTGCTCCGTTTCCATGTCCATCAGTGCACCCCGCAGGGTGTGCTTCGTGCCGGGTGCAAGATTGTTGTACGTTACCGTGTCCATAATGATCGATTGTTTAGCAACCGGCAGATCCTTTGCGCCGTCCGTACCCGTCGCGCTGGTGCTGATCGATGGCTCCTTGAACGCCACCGTCTGCCCCTCGTCGTTGATATCGGCGTGTGCGGCCAGCTCCGCGCCGCCGAGATACAACGTTTCGAACACCACGACCGACCGACCAGCAAGCGCCGATGAGTTTATGGAAAATTCAACGGTGGCGCTGCCCGAGGGTTCGGGCGGCGTGAAGGTGGTTTCTGCCGTGACCGGCGTACCCCCCGCCGTGATCGGCTCACCGTTGACCGGGTTCATCAGTGCGCCGCGTAAGATATATTTCGCGTTAGGTGCAAGATTTTCATATGATATTGTGTCTACGATCTTCGTTTTGTCGGAAACGAAAAGTTCTTTTTCACCGTCCGTGCCCGCCGCGCTGGTGCTGATTTGCGGTTCTTTAAATGTAACGGTCTGCTCTTCATCGTTGATATCGGCGTGGGCGGCCAGCTCCACGTCGCCTAAATACAGCGTTTCGAACACCACGACCGACCGCCCCGCCAGCGCGGTTGCATTAAGCGAAAATTCAATCCCGGTACTCCCGATTTCAAGGTCTGGTTTAAATGTCTTTTCGGCGGTAATCTCTTTACCGTCCACACGCAGCGGCTCGGCAGTCTCTTTATCCATCAAGATGCCCCGTACTGTATACTCCGTGTTTGGCGCAATGCTCTGATACGTCACTGTATCTATGATCGTGGTTTCGCCTGTGACGTACAGCTCTTTTTCACCGTTCGCGCCCGCCGCGCTGGTGCCGATCAGCGGCGTAAGAAACGCCACTGTCTGATCTGTGTTTTCAAAATCCGCGTGAGTGACCAGTTCCACGCCGTCATGATATAAGGATTCAAAGATTACGACCTCCCGGCCGGCCAACGCGGTGGAATTCATAGAAAATTCAACGGTAATGCTGCCCGAGGGTTCGGGCGGCGTGAAGGTCGTTTCCGCCGTGACCGGCTTGCCCTCCACCGTAAGCGACTCCCCGGAAGCCTTACCCATCAGTGTACCCAACAAAGTGTATTCTTCATTGGGCGCAAGGTTTTCATACGATACCGTGTCGATAATAACGGAATCTTCGGTCACCGGCAGTTCCTTGCCGCCATTATCACCCGTCGCAATGGTATTCATTGACGGGTCTAAAAACGCAACGGTTTGCCCTTCGTCGTTGATGTCGGCGTGCGCGGCGATCTCCACATCGTACTCCAACAGCGTTTCAAACACCACGACCGACCGACCCGCCAGCGTGGTTGCGTCTAATACAAACTTCATCTCGGTGCTCCCGGACGATGTTTTGGGTTTGATCTTTTTCTCGGCAGTCACGGTCTTGCCGTTCACCAGCAGCGGCTTGCCTGTCGCTTTGTCCATCAACATACCCCGCAGAGTGTATTCGTGGAACGTAAGCAGATTGTCGTAGGTCACCGTGTCAACAATGACCGATGCGGGATTCGGCAGCAGCGCCTTGCCGCCGCCCCCGCCCGTGGCCGATGTGCTGATCTGCGGGTCAAGGAACTGTATTGTCTGCGCGGCGGCGTTAATATCCTCATGTGAGGCGATCTCTACGCCTTGATACTCGAGTGATTGAAATACTACGATCTCTTTCCCGCGAAGCGACCGGGAATCGAATAGAAATTCCATAGACAAGGTTCCATTCGCGTGGCCTTCTCCGTCCGCTTTTCCGGTCTTAAACTCCCGTTTAGCCGTGATTGGTTCCCCGTCTATCAGCACCGGCGCACCGGTGGCCTTGTCCATAATAACGCCCTTCAAAATGTAGGGTTCATAAGGCGACAGCTCCACATAGCCGACTGTATCGAGAATGGAGGTGTAATCAGATGTATACGCCACATTGTCCGTTGTGCTTCTGTCTATTGCCGATGTGAAGATTGCCGGGCGGGGATAATACGGGTCAACGAGCGTTCCGAGATCAAGGATTGTGTTGTTACGATAAATGCTGACGTCAAACGCCAGTAGTATCAAGCCTTTGTTCGCGTCGCAGGGCAGCTCCGTTATGCTGTACGTGTCATACAGCAGTGCGCCCAGCCCGTCGTCCAGCGTGTTGATATCACCGAACCAAATACCGTCGCTGTCTGTTTTACCCCGGTTGGTGTTTTGCGAGTGCGGCGTCCACTCCGACGCTGTGTTCAGCACACCATTTTGGTCTGTCACAATAATGTGGCTCTCGCCGGTCGTTTTGGACTTGATCTCGAACGGCACACCGACCAGCCGGTTGTGATCGCCATCCGATATTTTGATGCCTTTGAGGTCGCCGCGTATGGGGTCGTTCTTGATCGCGGTGTCGGGTGTGTTCATGTTGACGATCGTTCCGTTTGTTCGGATGGTAAACGTCCTAATCATGATGCCGCGCGGCTGGTATCCATCCGGCGGCGCGATTTCCCTTATCTGATAAATTCCATAAGGCAACAGGTCATTCGCCGTCGCGGCCACGCCTGCCGCGTTGGTCGCCATCGTGTGGACGACAGCGCCGGGCGCATAAAGTACACCGCCGACCAGCACACTTTCCGCACTGCGGTTCACAATCTCAAACTCCGCGCCCGCAAGCGTAGCGCCGCCCTGCGCTCCGTTTTTATCGATCTCATTGTCAAACTTTTCCACGCGCACGCCGCCCCGGATCGGATGGTTTTTGATCACAGCCGCATTGGTTTTAAGGCTCACGATCACGCCGTTTTCCCGAATATCAAATTCCTGTTTAATCTTCCCCGTGTTTAAAAACCCGGTCGGCGGCGTGCTCTCTATGATCTCGTAATGCCCATACGGCAGAAAATCATTGGCCGCACCGGCGTAACCATCGTCATTGGTGGTCATTGTATAAACAATGGTATTAGGGGCGCAGAGCTTTCCGTTTACGCGGACGGCATTGCTATTCCTGTTCCATATGTCCAGCTTCGCGCCCGCAAGCGTGGCGTCGCCCTGTTTGCGGTACGGCTGGTTCAGCTCAAAATCCCACTTCAAAATCTCCACGCCGCCGCGAATGGGGTTGTTTTTTATGGCGGTATTGGACGTATGCAGCTTCACGACCTCACCGTCCGTCCGTATGGTAAAAGCCCGGCTCAACACACCCGCCGCCAGATATCCCGGTGGCGGCGTCTTC
>QMCD01001473.1_pt1 | contig 14220 bp, 12 predicted proteins | sample 1821841 | NCBI WGS metagenome assembly QMCD01 (sample SAMN01991225, study PRJNA193472) | Termite gut metagenome, whole genome shotgun sequencing project. | isolation source: worker | host: Macrotermes natalensis | reverse complement strand
TATCTACATAAAGAACAAACCTTGACATCGGACATAAGAAATTTAGCATCAAAAAGGAATACATGTATGTCATAGGCACTGTTTCTTCGCCTGCGTCAAGAGTTCGGACAAACCATTGTCGTTGTTACACATAACGAACATTTAGCCGATTTATCGGATAGAAAAATTCTGATGAAGGACGGAAAAATAATTTCGGAATAATCGGGACTACAACATTATCCCAACACGAATACCAATAACAAGCGTTAGTCCTTTGTATTCAGAGCTTAAAATGCCACTTCCGTAGGAATGGTTGATGTCGTCTGTAGATGTTTCATTGAGCAAGCGATAGCCAAATCCGCCGTAAATATCTCCAAAAAGATGGGGTGCCATACGGAAATAAACCCCGCTTGTCAAGTTTGCACCATATTGTAAAACAGACGAATCATACATATCTAAATCTCTATGAAACATCGGATCTCTTGCCCAACTTTTGTAGCGGTGTTGTGTTGCTTGTATGCCAATGCTCGAATAGAATGCTGTTTTCCAAAAATATTTGTACGAAAGAACCAGCCCGAAACCGTGATGCTTGCGGTATTGCTCAATGTTTTGTACATAGTGTGGCGCAAATGTAAACCATTGGTCGGCAATTTTTTTGTCGATTTCCACGCGAAACTGCTTGATGAAGACGTATTGCGGGGTTAACATCACCCAGGTTTTTCCTTCGTGACGAGTTTCAATCAAGCGTCGTTGCGCGATTGCAGGAGTGGTCGCCAACAGCAAGAATGCAAAAAAACCATATATAATTTTAGACTTCATTTAGAATAAAATGCCAACATTAAAACCCAATAAGAGATAATTTCCTGTTTTTCCGTAGTCGAACCAAGTCTGACTATGTTCTCCCAAAATATCGAGCCATTCCTTATTCCTTCCGTCTTCCGGATTTTTAGGACGTAAGTAATTCCCTGCAATTCCGGCATAAAACTCGCAGAAAAACACATTTGCAATCACTTTTTGCACACCAAACACACATTCTGCACCGATCTTATCGAAAAAAACTTCATCGCCACTTTTGTTCGTCAGTTGAAACTGTTGAAACATAGGGCCATAATCCAAAAACAATCCGATTTTGGTGTTGTAGTTTTTAATCGGAAAATACTTGTGATGCAACTTGAACCCCAATCCCTGCACGATTTTCATATCTGTTGGTAAAGATTGAGTATAATCCTGTTGTCGGTAATACATCGGTTGAAGTTTGAGCCAGTGTTTTTTGCTCAAACAGCGATCGTAACTAACTTCAAAGCCGTGATTGATAATAGGAAACAAAGATATGGATATGTTGTTTTTCCCAAAAGCGACATCATCGCCCTCGAACTTATCCGTTCTGGAGTACGTTTGTGCGTTTGTCGTTGATACAGAGAACCACACGAGGATTAGAGGTGCTATGCCTAATAAAAAGCGCATTTTTTGATAATTGGTGCAAAGATACGAAAAAAAAATGAAATACGCTGTATGTTTTTTTTATTTCAGCCATTTATCAAACCATTCAATAAAATTTCGATGCCAAAGGATTGAATTTTGCGGTTTCAACACCCAGTGGTTTTCATCGGGGAAATACAGGTATCGACTCGGAATCCCCTTGATTTGTGCGGCATTGAATGCAGCCATTCCTTGCGATGCAACAATACGGTAGTCCAATTCAGAGTGTATCACGCAGATCGGAGTGTCCCATTGACCAACGAATTTGTGTGGAGAGTTGGCAAAGGTGTTTTGTGCGATTGTATTGGATTTATCCCAATATGCACCACCTAAATCCCACTGAGCGAACCACATTTCTTCGGTTTCGAGGTATTGTTGTTCGAGGTTGAACATTCCGTTGTGCGCCAAAAACGCTTTGAAACGTTTGTTGTGATGACCTGCGAGCCAATACACCGAAAAACCTCCGTAGCTCGCTCCTGCTGCGCCTAAGCGTGTTTCATCAATGAACGATTCTTTGGAAACCACATCAATCGCCGACAAATAATCTTTCATATTTTGTCCGCCATAATCTCCGCTAATCTGCTCACACCAAGCCTTTCCAAATCCGGGCAAACCTCTGCGGTTGGGCGCAACAATCACGTATTCGCCTGCCGACATCATCTGAAAATTCCAACGATAACTCCAAAATTGTCCAACCATCGTTTGTGGTCCTCCACCGCAGTAGAGTAGGGCAGGGTACTTTTTCGCAGGGTCGAAATTGTAGGGATAAATAACCCAAACCAACATATCTTTATTGTCGGTGGTTTTTATCCAACGTTCCTCCACTTTGCCGAGTTTAAGCTGTGCCAAAAGGTCGGTGTTTACTTGTGAAAGTTGTTTTGCAGTTCCGTCCGTTGCCACTTCAAAAATTTCCGAAGGCATCGAAATGGACATTTGTGTAGCAATAAACTTATCTCCGAGCCAATTCAGCGATGTAAATTCCGCATCCACATTGGAAACGTTCGACACTTCGTTGCTATTCAAATCCACTTTACAGATATTTGTTCTTCCGTGCCAAGGACTAAGGAAATAGATGGTTTTGCCGTCTTTGTTCCACAACAGGTTCATCGCATCGGAATCGTAGTTTGCTGTGCGATAGATTTTTTCTTTGCTGTTGAAATCGTAGGTAAACAGGCGGATTTGGTCAGCCTCATAGCCATCACGTTCCATAGATTCCCAAGCAAGCATAGTCCCGTCCGGCGAAAAACGCGGGTTCTTGTCGTAGCCCGGCATTCCTTCGCTGATATTTTCAGTTGTACCGCTGTTGATGTCATACAGATAAATGTCTGTATTCGTGGAAAACGCATATTCTTTTCCGGTTTTTTTACGGCAAGAATAAGCGATTTTCGTTCCGTCGGGCGACCAAGCCGTTTCTTCCAAACCTCCCCAAGGACGTGTTGGAGCCTCGAAAGGCTCATCGCCCAGCAAGTCTGTTCCCTCGCCAATCGTTCCATCTGTGAAGTCTGCCACATACAGGCGTGGTATCTCATCCACCCAGCAATCCCAATGACGATAGGAAAGATCTTCGATGATGCGACCGCTTGTTAGGTCCAAGTTTTCAAAGAGTTTTTCCTCCGTTTTTTTCGTAGGAATGCTTGCCACATAGAGCGTTTTCGTTTGATCGGGAGAAAGCGTGAAACCCTCTATTCCATTGGGGAAATCGGAGATTTGGTTGGATTTTCCGTTCGTTATGTTTACCTCTCGGATTTGTCCTTGATAGAGGCAATACAATGTTTTCCCGTCGTTTTTCCACACCAAATTGTATTCGCTTTTAGCGGTATGCGTGAGTTGACGGACGTTTCCTCCGTTCGCATCCATCAGATAGATTTCTGCGTTACCTTTGTTTTGCTTAATGTCGTAGTGGGTAACGGTGTATGCAACGTTTTGACCATCAGGAGATACGGCGTATTCTCCCACACGTCCGAACGACCAAAGAATTTCCGCAGTAAGCTTGCCGTCTTGAACTGTAATTTCAGGTTTTTCAATGATGATTTCTTTTTCGGAACATTTGCATTTTTTCCAATACGTACCGATACCATATCCCGCAAAATAAAGCAGAATCAGTGAAATAATAAAGAGAAAAAGTGTTCTTTTTTTGATGATGATTCGTTTAGTCATGTTGTTCTATTTTTTTTTGCAAAGATACGAAAAAATCAAATTCCCAACTACGCCATCACTGCAGCAATGCCCGGAAGGGTCTTGCCTTCAAGGTATTCCAACATTGCGCCTCCGCCGGTAGAGATATAACTCATTTGGTCGGCGAGTTTGTTTTGGTTGATCGCTGCAACAGAGTCGCCACCGCCAATTGCGGAGAACGCACCCTTGCTTGTTGCTGCTGCAACAGCCTTTGCAATAGCCGTTGTGCCGTGTCCAAAGTTTGCAAACTCGAACACTCCCATCGGACCGTTCCACAAAATCGTTTTCGACGATTGAATGATTTCTTCAAACGTTTTGATAGATTCCGGACCGGCATCCATACCTTCCCATTCATCAGGAATTTCGTTGGACGGGAACGTTTTGATGTTCGCATCGTTGTCGAATTTATCGCCCGCAACGGAATCAACAGGGAAGAAATACTTCACACCCTTGGCATCCATTTCTTGCATAATCTCTTTCGCCAAATCAAGTTTGTCGAGTTCGCAGATGGATTTGCCGATTTGTCCGCCCATCGCTTTGATGAACGTATATGCCATACCACCTCCAATAATCATATTATCCACACGAGGAATAAGATTTTTCAAGATGTCAATCTTGCTCGAAACCTTAGAACCTCCGATAATCGCTGTGAATGGGTGTTCGGCGTGGTTCAACAGTTTTTCCAAATTCGTGATTTCATGGGCTAACAAGAAACCGAAATACTTGTTGTTCGGGAAAAATTGAGCAATCACAGCGGTGGAGGCGTGTGCTCTGTGTGCCGTTCCAAATGCGTCGTTCACGTATGCCTCGCCTAAATCCGCAAGATATTTGGCGAAAGCCACGTCGCCTTTTTGTTCGCCCGGCAAAAAGCGCAGGTTTTCCAAAAGCAAAACCTCGCCGGATTTGAGATTTTTAGCGTTTTCGATGGTTTTATTTTCAAAAATATCATCGGCTAATTTCACGTTGATGCCGAGTAGTTTACTTAAACGTTCAGCCACCGGTTTGAGCGAATATTTTCCTTCAAAACCTGTTTCGGACGGACGTCCCAAGTGCGACATCAAAATCAATGCTGCGCCGTCGGCTAACAGTTTCTTGATGGTTGGCAAGGATTCACGAATACGTGTATCATCTGTAATTTCGAGGGTTTCCTTTTGCAATGGCACGTTGAAATCGCAACGAACGAGGACTTTTTTGTTGTTGAAGTTTTGGTCTTGAATAGTTTTCATATTGCTGTTTATTTGTTTATTTGTTTATTTGTTTAGTTGTTTAATCGTTTAATCGTTTAGTTGTTTAGGGGTTAATACTCGCTTTGCGAGTGGTTAAAGGGTCAAAGGGTTAAATTTACCCATTTGCCTTTTAACCCTTTAACCCTTTAACCCTTTAACCTTTTACCCTTTCGTCATTTCATCACTAATATCTTTCATAATCTTTTTTGCAAGATGTTCCGCTGTGGTTTCGGTTTGACTTTCCGAATAGATGCGGATAATCGGCTCTGTATTGGATTTGCGAAGATGTACCCATTCGTTGGCGAAGTCTATTTTTACGCCATCGATAGTATTTACTTTTTCGTTTTTATACTTGATTTGAATGGCTTCCAAAATCGCATCTACATTCATTTTCGGGTCGAGTTCGATTTTGTTTTTGCTGATAAAATAGTTTGGATAGCCGAATCTCAATCGAGAGCAAGTTGTTTTTGATTTCGCCAGATGAGTTAAAAACAGGGCTATTCCGACTAATGCATCACGTCCGTAGTGCAGTTCGGGATAAATCACGCCACCGTTTCCTTCTCCGCCAATCACGGCGTTGTGGGCTTTCATCATCTCCACAACATTCACTTCACCAACAGCAGATGCGAGATATTCGCCACCGTGTTTTTCGGTTATATCACGCAAAGCCCGTGTGGATGAAAGGTTTGAAACCGTATTGCCTTTTGTGTGTTTCAAGACGTAATCTGCGATAGAAACTAACGTATATTCTTCTCCAAAACACGTGCCGTCTTCGCAAACGATTGCCAGACGGTCAACATCGGGGTCAACAACAAATCCAACATCGGCTTTTTCCGTTACAACGCTACCCATAATATCGTTGAGATGTTCGGGAAGAGGTTCGGGATTGTGCGGAAACAGTCCATTTGGCGTGCAATGCAGAGGAGTAATGCGTGCCACGCCGAGTGCTTTCAAAAGCTCAGGAATAGCAATTCCACCGGTCGAATTAACCGCATCAATAACCACCTTGAACTTGGCTTTTTTGATGGCATCCACATCCACCAAAGGCAATTTCAATACGGCTTGAATATGTTTCTCGATGAAAGAGTTGTCTTGAGTATAGTGTCCCAATTGGTCAACTTCCGAAAAGTTGATTTCACTTGGATTTTCGCCGAGTCTAAGCACTTCCTGTCCTTCGGCAGCATTGATAAATTCGCCTTTTTCGTTAAGTAGTTTCAATGCGTTCCATTGCTTGGGATTGTGGCTTGCTGTGAGGATGATACCGCCGTCGGCTTTGCTCATCGTTACAGCCATTTCGATGGTAGGTGTGGTTGAAAGTCCGGCATCAATCACGTCGATACCCATTCCCAAGAGCGTTCCAACAACAAGATGATTCACCATTTCGCCCGAAATGCGCGCATCACGCCCAACAACGAACGTCAGTCGTTGCTTGTTCTGTTTTTGTTTAATAAATGTGGCAAAACCGGAAGTAAATTTGATAATATCAATAGGGGTTAAGCCTTGATCGGCAACCCCTCCGATAGTTCCGCGAATGCCTGAAATAGATTTGATCAGTGCCATAAAAATAGAATAAAAATATCCTACAAAGATACGAAAAAAAAATGGAATGAGCAAATATTTTTTTTGCCTAACCGTGTACCATCAAATAAACAAATAAACAAAAAAAACGAAACAAAGTTTCATTTTTTTTCGTATCTTTGTCCACGAATTAAAAAATAAAATAAAAAAAGTACTCGAAACGATAGAGATGTATGATGTATAGATATTTTTTTAGTATATTCTTTTTGCTTTGCTCAACAAGCTCGCTGTTTGCGCAAACACAAATGTCGAATCCGGTTGAGGAAGTGCTGAAAACACTGACCCTTGAAGAGAAAATCGCTCAGTTGATAACCATTCGTTCATTTGCTGAAGGCGATAGTGTGTATTTTGCAAAAATAGCGGGAAGCGTTAAAAAATACGGTGTAGGAGGCGTTTGTTTTTTCAAAGGAACGCCACACGGATTGGTTTATGCGAACAATTTGTATCAAGCATCATCAAAAATTCCGCTCTTGGTCAGTATTGACGGAGAATGGGGCGTAGCAATGCGTTTAGACAGTGTTTCCGCATTTCCGCGTCAACAAACATTGGGCGCAATGAATGACGATAATTTGATTTTCCAAATGGGCGAACGTGTTGCGGAACAATGTATAAGACTTGGAATACACATCAATTTCATCCCTTGCGTAGATGTCAATTCCAATCCGAAAAATCCTGTAATTAACACACGTTCTTTTGGCGAAAACCGCGTGAATGTAGCGAATAAAGGCATTGCATATATGCGAGGATTGCAATCTAAAAACGTGCTTGGATCGGCAAAACATTTTCCCGGACACGGCGATACCGATGTGGACTCGCACTACGATTTGCCGATTATCAAACATCCGTTCAACCGTATTGATTCATTGGATTTATTCCCATTCAAAATGCTGATTAAAAATGGAGTATGGAGTGTGATGGTAGCGCATTTGAATATCCCTGCATTGGACACTTCGCCCTATCCTTCGTCTGTATCTCCTCTCGTTGTGGACTCACTGTTAAAGCGGGATTTGGGCTTCAAAGGAATGGTTTTTACCGATGGTTTGGAGATGAACGCTTTTGCGAAATACGGTCGTGATGGAGCAATGGAACTCCGTGCCCTGCAAGCCGGAGTGGATAATCTGTTACTGCCTGTGAATACGGAGAAAACCATAGAAACAATTGCGAAAGCCGTGCGTTCAGGACGTTTATCCGAAAACGCTATTGATGAAAAATGTCGCAAAATTTTACAAGCGAAATATGATTTAGGTATTCTGAAATCCGCGCCAACCGTGAGTTCGGAGAATCTTCTTCGTGATTTGAATACACCTCAAATCACACAACTGAACAAAGAAATCTATGCGAATGCCATCACGGTTTTGGAAAATAAAAATGAGATTTTGCCTGTGAATGCCAAGAAATACAAACGTATTGCGAACATTCGTGTGGGTGATACAGGTGTGTCAAGTGTGTTTCAAAATGTAGTATCTCAATACTGTTCCGTCGATGCGTTCAGTATTCATCGGGATTTCTCGGATAAGCTTGTAGATTCTATTGTTCAGCTGTTTTCCGGACACGATTTGTTGATTGTTTCCGTTAACAATACGAATATGCTTGCTACAAAAAATTACGGTATTACCCCCCAATCCATACGTTTGATTGAACGACTTGCAAGCCTTGACTGTCCGATGATTCTGACGGTTTTCGCAAGTCCTTATGCAATGAATTTATTTTCCGATCAGATGAATGTTGAGGGTTTGATTGTTGCATATCAGGAGCAGTCGGAAGCCTTGGAAGTCGCTGCACACGGCATTTTCGGAGCAAGTGCGTTGAAAGGACGACTGCCGGTTACAGCCTCATCCTGTTATCCGCATCTCACAGGAATTTCCATACCTGCGCAACGCTTGCCACTTGTTCACTCGCCCTATCCGGCACTTGATGACACACGGTTTTCAGCCATTGATGAACGACTGCAAAAAGCCATTGCAGATTCGGTATTTCCGGGATGTCAGGTCTTTGTTGCAAAAAACGGAGAAGTCGTTTATAATAAGACTTTCGGAACACATACCTACGGCGATACCGCATATCCTGTGTTGTCGAGCGATTTGTATGATGTTGCATCCATCACTAAAATGGCAGCAACAACACTTGCGTTGATGAAACTCTACGATGAAAAAAAGTTTGACCTTGATGATGAAATTTCCGAATATCTACACTATCTCAAACGGAGCAATAAATCCGAATTGACCATACGTCAGATTCTCGCACACCAAGCGGGTTTGCGTGCATCGGTAACCACGCATAAAGACCTTGATTTATTCTGCGAAACGCAAGACGAAGAATACTCCATACCGGTTGCAAACAATCTATATACGAGTGAAAATGCGCTCGAAAAACTGCGTGAAGAAATAGTGGAAAGTCCGGTAGCGAGGAAAAAAACGTATCTTTACAGTGATTTGGGATTTTATTTGATGGCGGATTTGGTGCGAGAATTGAGTGGAAAATCGCTTGATGAATACGTTACAGAGAACTTCTATATCCCTTTGGAATTGGAGCATACAGCGTTTAATCCTTTACGGAAATTTCCGCTTTCTCAGATTGTTCCTACGGAAGAAGACCTTGTGTTTCGCAAGCAATTGGTGCACGGATTTGTTCACGACCCAACCGTTGCTATGCAAGGCGGAGTGGGCGGTTCGGCGGGACTGTTCGCCAATGCGGAAGATTTGGCAGTGCTAATGCAAATGCTCCTCAACGGCGGAGAATACGGAGGAAAACGTTATATTTCCAAAGAAACCATCGAATTGTTTACAAATCCAATACTCCCAAACAACCGTCGTGGTGCGGGTTTCGACAAACCGAACATCGGATCAACAAATAGTCCTGCCTGTGAACAAGCCTCTGCGAAAAGTTTCGGACACTCCGGTTTTACAGGCACTTTGCTATGGGCAGATCCCGAAAATCAAATGATTTATGTCTTTCTCTCGAATCGTGTAAACCCCACAGCAGCAAACAATAAACTCGCTAAACAAAACATCCGCACGGAAATTATGCGGATGTTCTATGAATGCCGATGACATCGTCATTGCGGGCTATATCAACCCTTTTTTATGTTTTTCTCCAATCACACGGAGCATATCCTCCGTCATTGCATCCAGGTCGTATTGCGGTTTCCATCCCCATTCTTCGCGTGCAGCACTGTCGTTGATGGAATTGGGCCACGTGTCGGCAATGGCTTGACGGAAGTCGGGTTTGTATGTGATTTCAAAATTAGGCATAAATTTACGAATGGATGCCGCTAATTCTTTTGGTGTAACGCTGAACGCACCCACGTTGAAACCCGAGTGGTGTTTGAGTTTTCCGAAATCTGCCTGAAATAAATCCGTTGTTGCCTTCAAACAATCGGGCATATACATCATTGGCAACATTGTGTCTTCTTTCAGGAAACACTCGTATTTCCCGTATTTCACAGCATCATAAAAAATCGCCACAGCGTAGTCCGTTGTGCCTCCTCCGGGGAGTGTGTCGTTGCTGATAATGCCGGGATAGCGCAGTCCGCGAATATCCATACCGTATTTTTGAACGTAGTAGTCGCCGAGCAATTCTCCGGTAACTTTCGTTAGTCCATACATTGTAGTTGGTTGCAAAATCGTGTCTTGCGGAGTATTGTCGAACGGCGTTGTAGGACCAAAAGCAGCAATCGAACTCGGCATAAAAATCCTCTTAATTCCTTTGGCACGTGCAACTTCCATAACATTCATCGTTCCGTCGATATTGATTTTCCAAGCCAACTGAGGATTCTTTTCGCCTACGGCAGAAAGGATTGCAGCCAAATGCACGAGAGCATCCACTTGATATTTATCTATCAACGATTCCAATTTCGCACGGTCGAGAACGTCCAATTGATCTGTTGGACCTACTGCGATTTCTGCTTTGAATGCGGGATTCAAATCCGTAGCGATTACATTTTCAACGCCGTAGATATTACGAAAAGCCAAGGTCAATTCAGATCCAATCTGACCATTCGCACCAATAATAAGAAGTTTTTTTATCATCGTTTTTTTTTGAGTGCAAAGATACGAAAAAAAAATGGAACAAAAAATCAAATAAAAGTGTTTTTTTATTTGCAAAGTCCGTTTTTTTTTGTACCTTTGTAAATCATTTAATAAACAAAGTACAAACAAACCCAAAAAAACAACATTATGAAAAAGAATTTAATCTTATGGTCAGCCATTATCGCCTTTATCTTCGCTGCTTGCGGAGGCTCGTCGAACACTCCGAGTAGTACAGTAGAAGCTTATTTTAACGCAGTTAAAGCCGGAAAGTATGAAAAATCCTTAAAGTATCTCGCAGTAGAAAGCGAATCTGAAGATGGAAAACTTACGGAAAAAGAAGAAGCACAAATGCTCGCTCTCGCAGGAAAGATGGAAGAAAGTATGAAAGAAGTTGGCGGAATCGAAAGTTTCGAGGTTCTTAGCGAAACCATTGCTGAAGACGGAAACACAGCAACCGTAGAAGTCAAGTTGACGAATGGAAACGGTGATAGCGATGACAGTTCGATGAAACTGAAAAAAGTGAACGACGAGTGGAAAATTGATTTGAGTATAAAGTAAAATAGCGTTGATTTTCGCACGTTTCGTCCCCTTACTATTGCTATTTTCGGTGAGTTGCACTTCTCCGAAAGCAACAGATTTGGTCGCAGTTATTGACGAACAGACACTGCAAGAGGGCGATATCGTATTCCGTTTGGGAAGAGGAACATCCAGCCGAATTGTGAATCTTGCCGATAAGGAAAAATCTTATTCCCATATTGGAATTGTTGTTCAAAAAGACTCGGAATGGTGTGTTATTCACGCTGTTCCGGGAGAAGAAATGGAAACAGGTGGATTGGAAACCGTTAAATGCGATCCGATCTCCCTGTTTTTCAGTTCCGACCGAACAGTAGATGGTGTTGTTATGCGCTTTGATTCGATTGACAAAATAGCCAAACCAATCGTGGAAAAAGCAAGAGAATTTTATCAACGTAAAATTCTTTTCGACCATCAATACAGTCTTTCCGACAGTTCTAAGATGTATTGTACGGAGTTGGTTTATAGGATTTTTAAGGATGTTGGAATAGATTTGAGTGAAGAACGACGACATTCGTTCCCACTGATCAACGAAAAAATTATTTTTCCATCGGATATATTCCAAAATCCACTTCTTCGAGAAGTTTCCTGCATAACATTTATTTCCAATACCCTATGAACACGCAACTTTTTGACGATAACACCACCTTTTTTCACAGCATTTTGGATGATGTCAAAAATGCCCATCGGTATATTTATATAGAAATGTATCGCATTAACAATGATGAAGTTGGAGAGGTTTTGACGGAAGCACTCATTGAGAAATGTAAACAGGGAATAGAAGTCCGATTGCTTTTGGATGCTTACGGAAGTCTGCCTTTCGAGCCTTTGGCAAAACGTATTCGTGAGAATGGGGGAGAGGTGCGGTTTTTCAAAAAACTGAAACTGTTTTTTGTTTCCACTTTTTTGAAGAACAATTCACGAAATCATCGGAAACTGATTGTGATAGACGATGAAATTGTGTATTTTGGAAGTTCAAATTTGACCAAATATTCAGACGTTTGGCGTGATTTGAATTTGAGAATCCAAGACGATTTTGCACGTATTTTCAAATCTATTTTTGAAAAAAGTTATGCCAAGCACAAGTTCTACGATATTGACTCGTTTGAACGCATACGTCCGGTTGTTTACAAGAATTTTCGCATTATTCAAGACACTCCATCAAGTTATTACCAAACCGTAAAGAATCATTTTCTGCATTTGATTCGGACTGCGAAGTCGAGCATCACGATTGAAACTCCGTATTTTCTGCCGGGTTATGTTATTCGGCACGCTTTAATCAACGCAACCAAGCGTGGAGTTGTTGTGAAATTGCTTATTCCGCAGTATTCGGATATGCGAACGGTGGATTTGCTACGCAACAAATATCTGGGGCAACTGCATAAAAACGGCGTGGAATTACTGTTTTATACACCCAATAATCTGCACGCAAAGTGTATTTTAGTGGATGCACAACGCTTTTCTGTGGGCTCTTCAAATTTCGACTATCGCAGTTTCCGCTATCAATTTGAGATGATGGTATCGGGAAAAGAAGAAGAGGTGGTCGATTTATTATCTGACCACCTCTTGCAAACTGAATTACAATGTATTCCATTTGATTATGAACAATGGAAGCATCGAGGAAACATTGTCAAATTCATAGAACGGCTCATTTTCCCTTTTCGGAAATTATTTTAGAGCCTCACGCACTTTGGTTTCCAATTCATCCATCAATTCCGGATTGTCGATAAGCAGTTGTTTTACAGCCTCACGACCTTGTCCAAGTTTGGTATCGCCATAGCTGAACCAAGATCCGCTTTTCTTGATGACGTTCATATCCACGCCTGCATCAAGGATTTCTCCCACTTTGGAGATCCCTTCGCCGTAGAGCAAATCAAACTCGGCAGTGCGGAAAGGAGGTGCTACTTTATTTTTGAGAATCTTTACTTTAACACGATTTCCAACCACATGTTCACCTTCTTTGATTTGGGTTTGCTTGCGGATATCCACACGTACAGACGCATAGAATTTCAATGCGTTACCACCTGTTGTTGTTTCCGGATTTCCATAAACCACACCGATTTTTTCACGAAGTTGATTGATGAAGATACAGCAACAGCCTGTTTTACTGATTGTTCCGGTCAGTTTACGAAGGGCTTGCGACATCAAACGAGCGTGAAGTCCCATTTTAGAGTCGCCCATTTCGCCTTCGATTTCGCTTTTGGGTGTGAGTGCTGCAACGGAGTCGATAACGATGATGTCGATAGCACCCGAACGTATCAGATTTTCAGTGATTTCCAAAGCCTGTTCGCCGTTGTCGGGTTGAGAGATCAATAAGTCTTCTACATTTACACCTAATTTTTGTGCATAGAAACGGTCGAAAGCGTGTTCAGCATCAATAAAAGCTGCAATACCACCGATTTTTTGTACTTCCGCAATGGCGTGAATCGCCAAAGTCGTTTTTCCCGAAGATTCGGGTCCGAAGATTTCGATGATACGCCCTTTCGGGAAACCGCCAACGCCAAGAGCAACATCAACGCCGATAGAGCCGGTTGAAACAACATCAACCTTTTCAACGGCAGCATCGCCCATTTTCATAATTGCACCTTTCCCGTAAGATTTTTCTATCTTATCCAGCGTGAGTTGCAGTGCTTTTAACTTTTCCGCATGGTTGATTTGCTCTGCGGTTTCTTCTTTTTTTGCCATAATTGTTTGTGATTTGATTATTTATTCATTTTTATGTATGGGGTTGTTCGGAAATTTGAAGTATCCCAAATTTCAGACTGCAAAGATACGGCTAATTTTTGAAAAAAAAAAGTTAAAAATTGTTAAAAATTGTTAAATTTTTCTTAAAATTTGCTAATATCTCATTTTTTTTGTAACCTTTTTGAACGAACTCTCGTAAAAGCAAGCAGAAAATAACAAAAAATAACACCAATTAACAAAATTAAACACTAAAAAACAAAAAAAATGAGAAAAATTATCATTACAGTGGCTCTTGCATCGTTTGCATTAGTATCACAAGCACAATTGTTCGTGGGTGGAGAATTGGGTTTCAACACCACAGGAGGAAAATTTAAACCAAAAGACGGCGATGAAGCGAAAATTGGCTAAATCTTTTTTTTTAGTGCTAAGCAAAATATTTTGCGACACGGAACAGGCAGAAGTCAATGTTTCTTGTTCCGTAGTTTGCGGATATGAAA
>QMCD01001472.1_pt1 | contig 14231 bp, 11 predicted proteins | sample 1821841 | NCBI WGS metagenome assembly QMCD01 (sample SAMN01991225, study PRJNA193472) | Termite gut metagenome, whole genome shotgun sequencing project. | isolation source: worker | host: Macrotermes natalensis | reverse complement strand
CGTCGCGTATTTACTCGCTATGACAAACTTGACGCGATGTATCCCCCTTCGCCATCATCCGCGAAATACTGCGCAAGTAGTGTGAAGACGAGCTAAGGTCTGGCGTTCGGGGCCGTGTTAGGCCCAACCGTCCTGAGAATGCCGCATTTCACGAATTGACATTCGTGTCAAGTTCTGTTAGACTCAACGCCAGATGCGTTAGAGCGATCTGACGTTGGGGGCGGTTTCGGCTGCCTTCTACCATTCCACCCAAAAAATATCCGCTAAATATTTTGACTGGTTCGCCAGTCCGAGTGGTATTGAGCCGGGTTTCCGGTATGCGCTGGTTTTGCGCTTACATGGGGACCGGTCTCGATGCCATTGGGACTGGCCCCCTAGCGGAGGGTTTTGGGTGCGATGTGTATTCGGGCCGGCTCTCCGCTTTTTCGTTGCGTGTTTCGAGTCGGCAAATCTACTCTTTCCCGCCGACTTCCATGCCCGAATCTCCATTCTTGCAATCTCTGCCCGCCCTGCTAGAGGAACTCCACAATAAACTGACCGCCGTCGACACCCTTTGCGTGATGGCCGTGACCGTACCTGCCAGGCCGCTGCTCCCGGTGTTCACTTTGGCCAAACTGTGTGACCAGATCGATAGGGTACGGGAAAGTATCGCAGAACTCGAATGCTACTGCGCGTAGCGTGCTACCCGTCTTCGGCGTCTTTTTCCAGCGTGGCAATGAGCGGCCCGGTGGCAGCACCGGTTGACGAGGCCATCCACGGATCAGGGCCGAAGCTGAGTATTTGATCGCGCTTGATTTCCGCTTTTTCCAGCGTGGAGGTGTAGACGATAGCCCGGCCAGTGGAATCAACCTTCTTGGCCAGCATAAATCCCTTTTCCGGCGGATAGGCGAAAAGTTCTTGCAACATGTACACGACATACTCGTAAGTATGATCGTCGTCATTCCACAGGATAACATGGAATCGTGGCTCACGCCGTGACTTGGACTTCTTTTTTCTCTTAGGTCGCACCGCGATGGCACTGGCCGGTGCGTTGAAAAGGTCGTCAGCAGATAAATCGGACATATTATTCAACCCCGAATCGGCTCTTTCGATTCTCGAAGCACGCCGGAAGGATTTTCTAGGCGGTATAGGATTTCCAGCAGAAGCCTGTCTTCCATCGCGTTATCCCGCTCGATAATATACCACCCCGCGACACTGGGATCAACATCAATGCGGTTCGGATCATAATCAATCTGGTCTTCAAACCGCAAGTTGGCCACGCTGGCCGACGCTTGGAGCGGCCGTTTGTTATCCTCCAATTCCTTGTAAACTTTCACGTCGATTTGATAGCCTGCCCGGTCGATGCCGCCGTCTGGAATCGCACGCACTTCCACGCGACGGCGAATGGTCTGGAGCGTGCAATCAGTCCGTTCTCGCAATCCCACGGAATCGGCGTGCCATAGTTCGGCCAGCGAAGCACCAATCTTGGGCTTCGCGTCCAACCGGCCTTCCGTCAAGACGTTGCCGTAGAGCCGAATCGGCATTTCCCGCTCGATTTCAAAGTGCATGTCCACAACGTCCACCAGAACAGCCCAGAGAAATTCGTGGTCATAACCTTCGACGAAGATCGGGTTGTTCGATTTCGGTGCGTTCAGTTGCCATGAAAGTTCTCGCACGCCGAATGGTCTGTATGCAGAACACCCCGCCATGCCGAAGAAGCCCAAAATCGTAGTGCCGACAATGGCAGTACCGATGGCAGCAGTGAAAAATTTTGGTGACGGTGAAATGGTCGACATATTCCTCTCCGCGTAAAATTTGAGCCTCCGTCGCGTCCCGCAACTTCCTTTTTATGCGGCGGGCAGTGATGCGTCGTGAAACCGGTGGGGGAAGTATCGGAAAAATCCCGTTTTGACGCAAGAGATGTATTTTGAGCGTACCGCTCGTTGTGCGTGCTAACGTCCTAGGCACATCCACAGAGTTGCCATGCGGACGGCCACGCCGTTGGTCACTTGATCTAAGATAGCGGATTGCGGGCCGTCGGCGACATCCGGCGTGACTTCAAGGCCTCGGTTGATCGGGCCGGGAGCGAGAATCAGCACGCCCGGTTTTGCGCGAGCCAGCCGCTCGCAATTCATGCCGTACAGATGGGCATACTCCCGCGTCGATGGAAAGGGCCTGACCACTTGCCGCTCGAATTGAATGCGGAGCAGATTGAAAACGTCGACGCGATCCAGAATGGCGTCAAGAGAGTACGAGGTTTCCATGCCCATTTCCTCCCATTGCTTTGACACGAGCGTGGAAGGGCCGCAAACGATGACATTGGCCCCCAGCGTTTGGAGGCCTCGGATATTGGACCTCGCCGTTCGGCTGTGGGCGATGTCGCCGACCAGCGCGACCGTGACGCCCTTGATCCGGCCAAGCCGCTGGCGGATGGTCATCATGTCCAACAGAGCCTGCGTCGGATGTTCGTGCGGCCCATCCCCGGCATTGATCACATGGGCGTTGATGTTTTCCGACAACAACTTCGGCGCGCCGGGACAAGAATGCCTGACCACAACGGCGTCGATTTGCATGGCCTCGATATTTTTGGCCGTATCGATAATCGTTTCGCCTTTGGACAAGCTACTGGTCGAAGCGGAAAATTCCACCACGTCCGCGCCAAGCCGCCGAGCCGCCAACCCAAAGCTGGTTCGGGTTCGCGTCGAATTTTCAAAAAACAGATTAACGCACGCCTTCCCCGCCAAGAGCGGAATTTTCCTATCGCCGGTAGACAAAACGGCACGAAAACGCTCCGCTTGATCGAGTAGCAGCGTTATTTCCTCGGCGGAAAGGCCTTCGAGTCCAAGCAGATGTCTCCGCGTCCAAGCCGCCGGAACATCGCCCCAAGTGTGTAAATCGGTCAAAGTTAGGGGAGGGTGCATCGTTGTTTTGGTTGACGGATGATTCACCTCCGGGGACTGCGCTACGTGTATTTCAGGGATGCGGTGTTCCCGGTTCCGCTCGTCGAGCCTATTTGGGTTTTGCCTTCCGTAGCTGTTTTGTCGACGACTTGCCCGTCGCCGGCGGCGATTTTTCGGACGGCGTCTTGACCGATGGCTCAGTTCGACCTGTTCCAGAATCCTTCGCCTTCTCTTCCGCTTTCATTTTTTTTTGCGGAGGAATTTTTTGAGCGACGGATTCACCCTCTGAGCCGGATTTGACAGCCTTGCCTTTTTCACTTTTTTTCCCCTTCGTTTCAGTGAGGGGCGAGGTCGGTGATACCGTTGGCAACCGCTCTCCGGCACGATGTACAGGCAACTCATCAGGATCGCCGCCCTCTGGAATGAACGCTGCTTCGATGCCGGCGGACTCTTCCTCGAAATCATCTTCGTCCGTCGCCACGAAAGGCTGGGCAACCGCCGGCGCGACTTTCGGTTTTTGCTCTTGAGGAGCGGGTTTCATAACGATCAGTACCGGTGGCATACAATCCCGCTTCACGGCCTCGGGATCAAGGGGTTTGAGCATAGTTCGCAGCTCTTCCAAGGTCGATAGATCGAAATGGGTGGCGGCGACTTGATGAAGCCGTACCGAAAACTGGACACCGTTTTTTTTAGCGATAGCTCGCTCAAGGCCCGGAACATCTTCACGAGTTCCTTCTTTGTTGACCTGAGCCAAGCCGAGAAGTCGAAACAGTTGGAGGGCGGCGGCGTCCAGCGGAATGACATGACCTCCCAAAGCGACCTGGGCCGTATAATCAATCATAAAGCGGCTACACGCACCTGTCGACTCGAAAAAGCCGACAGCGTGAGACAAGTTGGTTCCCTTTTTTCTCAGGTCTTCGAGATCGAACGAATACTTTTTTTCAAAAATCCCTTGCAGTGCCTTCCGTGCCCGCTCGCCTGCGGCCCGCGGATCAGGCAACATGGAAAACACGTCCGCCAGTTCTCCCACCGTGGAAACACGGACTTCATTCCAGTCGATGAAATAATTCTCCAAGACGTTCATAGCGGCGTCCGCCAGCTCGAATGGAGCATTTTCAAGCAAGGCCGCATAAACCAAATGCTCGACGACTGCCCGCTCCGGCGGCTCAGGCATTCCCTTGTAACGCTTTTGCAGGAGTTTAGCCAAGGATTCGATTTTTTGTGTTTTCGTGAGGGCTGGCATGGGGAAGAATTGCTGGTGAATAGTGGATAGTGAACTACGCTTGCGTTTCAGCCGTTCCGTGCCGCATCATCCTCTTCAATTTCTTCATCTTTCGGCAAAACTTCATCCAGTATTTTTGAAACGAGCAACTGCTTTTTCACGCCCTGATCGGCCACAAATTCCAGCCGTGGCGTGTATCGGGTATCAATGCGTTTGGCGACTTTCGCCTGCAAAAAACCGGCGCAGGATTTAAGGCCACGGAGGCAGAGTTCCTGTTTCTTTTCGTCGCCCATCACAGAAACAAAAACTTTGGCGGTCTGCATGTCGCCGGGCACTTCGACGCGCAGCACGGTCACATCCTTGACACGGGGGTCTTGGATTTCCGTCAAAATCGCCATTCCGACGACTTGCCGAATCGCTTCGGCGGCTTTCAGGGTTCTTCTGGACATGGAAAGGAGTGAGGAATTAGAAGGAGAGTGCTTCCGCTTGCGGCCCCATACTAACTCTTTTTCTAAAACGTTCTCGCAACTTCTTCAATTTTATACGCCTCTAAGATGTCGCCTTCTTTCAGGTCGTTGAAACTTTTCAGCTTCATGCCACATTCGTAGCCGTCGCGGATTTCCTTGACATCATCTTTTTCCCGCTTGAGAGAATCAAGAGCATAATCGCCGATGATGCGGCTTTCGCGGATCACCCGGATGCGGCAATCTCGCTCGACCAAGCCGCCAACAACGCGACAACCGGCAATCGAACCGACCCGACTGATGGTGTACACTTTTTGGACCAAAGCCCGGCCAAGCTCCTTGACCTGCTCCAAGGGTTTGAGCATTCCTTCGAGGGCCTTTTTGATGTCGTCGGTCAAATTGTAGATAATGTCGTAACGCCTGACCTGAATTTTCTTTTTCTCGGCCATGATTCTGGCATTTTCATCCGGCACGACATTAAACGCGACGATAATCGCGTCTGACGCATCGGCCAATTGCACATCGCCCTCCGTCACACCGCCGACCGTGGCTTGAAGAATCTTGATTTTGACTTCCGGGTGATCGAGTTTGCCCAGTTCCTTGCGGATGGCCTCAATCGAGCCACGCACATCGGCACGAATAATGACGTTGAGCGTCTGCGTCGTCTGAGCACCGCTCATGCGTTGGAACAGCGTTTCCAGCGTGACGTGCGGTTGGTTGTCGGCCAGTTCGGTGTTGTGTTCTTCCGCAAGTCGCTTTTCCGCAATAGACCTCGCGTCGGAAATGTCGTCCAGCACGCAGAACAGGCTGCCGGCACTCGGAGCTACATCCAAACCGATCAAACTGACCGGCGTGCTGGGCGCAGCCTCTTGGATCACCTTCTTTGAGTCCAGAGTGTCGTACATGACCCGAACACGTCCGTAGGCTGAACCGCAGAGGACAACATCGCCGGTTCGCAACGTGCCGTTTTGAACGAGGGCTTTGCAGATGACGCCCTGGCCGGGCTGGAGTTCCGCTTCAAGGGCCATACCGACGGCAGGACGGTTCGGATTGGCCTTAAGTTCATTCACTTCCGCAACAACCTGAATCGTTTCCAGCAGTTTGTCGACGCCTTCGCCGGTCAAGGCACTGCATCGAACCATTTCCGTGTCGCCGCCCCATTCGCTGGGCAAAAGTTCGTGGGCCGCGAGTTCTTGAATAACCCGGTCAACGTTTACGCCCGGAATATCGATCTTGTTCAGAGCAACAATAATCGGCACGCCGGCGGCCTTGGCGTGGGAAATAGCCTCTTCGGTCTGCGGCATGACCCCGTCGTCGGCGGCCACAACAAGCACGACAATATCCGTACAATTTGCACCGCGCGCCCGCATTTCCGTGAAGGCTTCGTGGCCCGGCGTGTCGACGAAGGTAATATCACCTTGGCCGCCTTCGCCGCCCATGTTGACACGGTAAGCGCGAATGTGCTGCGTGATCCCTCCCTTTTCGCCGGACACAACGTTAAGGTGCAAAATCCGGTCAAGCAGCGTGGTCTTGCCGTGGTCAACGTGACCTAGCACGGTCACCACCGGCGGCCTCGGCAGCAGGTCTTCCGGCGAATCTTCCTGTTCAAACAGCGCAGTCACGAGGCGATCTTCGAGAGTCACCTGATCTCGCACCGTCACGGGCAGGCCAAATTCGGCGGCGAGCAATTCCGAGGAATCGCGGTCCAGTTGCGAATTTATCGTAAGCGGCGTGCCCATTTCCATGAGCTTTTTAATCACCACGGCCACAGAAAGACCGGTTTGCTCGGCAAATTGCTTTACCGTGCAAGGAAGCTGAACGACGATGTCGGTTTTTCTCGGTGCCGCCGTGCTGACCGCTCGACCACGATGACGCTGGCGTTTAAGCTGGCGCGGAATCATGGACATATCGCCTTCTTCAAACTCGTTGCGGTTCCGTTTTGCAGCACCGCCACGACGTTTTTTCTTGAGGTCTTCTTGTGGGGAGGGCTGATCAAGTACCCCTCGCTTTCGCCCGGCTCCAGCGGGCGTCGCCGTGCGACCTTTGCCTTTTTCCCGATTTCTTCGTTCTTCCTCTTTGAGCCGTTGCTTTTCGTCGTGCTTACGGATATGCTCTTCAAGCGGCTTGATGGAACCGCTGGCCGCCGCGTCCCGAATCAATTCGGGCGGCAATTTCATATCCGGTTTTTGCGGTGTCGGCTCGTTCGACCTCGCTATTTTCGCGGTAGGGGATTTCGGTACCGGGGCCAAGCGAACCGACGGACCGGCAGGCCGCGTCGCAGAATTGCCCCCCGTGGTCGAGGCATTGTCCCCATCTGATTTTTTTCTGCGTGCATCAAGGACAGGAATGCGGTCCGAAATCACACGCATGGGGCCGCGATAATCCTCACGTCGAATTGCCGCAGCGTGCCCTGGTTCGGAGAGGCCTGTCGTCAACGGGACCGAAGGCGATTCGGGACGGGGGGACTGCGCGGAGGCAGGCTCCTCGGCCCGTTTTCGGAAGGCGTCAAGCGGGCTTCTTTTTTTCATCCCGGCTGAGCGAGTGTCCGAAATAGAAGTCAAGTCGATTTTTCCTATCGGCGGAGGCAACATCGGTATCTTGGCTCCGGTTTCCGAAACAGATGCCACTTGCGGCCCCTTCTTAGCTTGAACCGTCTCAGTGTGCGAAGCCTCTGTTCGAGAGGCCGGGACCTCGGCGGGGCTTGGCTCGGTTTCTGATGACACCGTTTCCGAGGAATCCGGCAACCCATCGACCTCTGTGACGGCGGTGGCGACCTGTGCCGGCACTTCCTCGATTTCCCCGGGAGCTTTTTCTCCTTTTTTCGAGCGAGCCAATCCTAGAATAGGCACTTTTTTGTCAGCCGCGGCCACACCGGGTCTCTGAAAAGGCGTCTCCAAAGACGAGGCTCCGGGCTTGCTGGGTTTTGGAGCCGTTTTCTGAAACGCCGCTTTGACCTGCTCGACTTCCTCATCGGTCAGGCTGGCCAGCGCAGACCCCTTCCCCTCGATACCGGCCAGTTTCAGGATATCGACCAACTTTTTTGTTTCAACCTTGAGCTGTTGCGCTAAAGCGTAAATTCGGATGGACAAGTCTCGACTCTCTCCCAAAAGCGTTTTTTTGATTGTGTAGAAAAAAGCCGAACGAGTCCCCATTTCATCGCCACAATCAGTTTTGCGACAGGAAGACCAACGCCGAACGATTTTTGTCTACATATCGATCAGGTTCTTGATTTGCAATATTGCTACATAAAGTATCGTCTCCGAATAGGCAAGATTGAACATTGAGAAAATGAGGTCAACGGCTTAGACGGTCTGATCTAAACAGGCCGCCCTCAATCCCTACAACAAGTCTTCTTCTTTCCGATTATCTTTATTTCTTTGTTTGATTTCTTCCTCTTTTTCGGCAAACTGTTCCGCCTGCTCGATAATCATCTCCGCCACTTCAAGGGGCAGTTCACCCATCTGGACCAAGTCGTTGGGTTCGATAATGGACAAATCGTCAAAGCTCAGAAAACCTTCGCCGACAAGCCGGTCGGCCAGCTCCATGCCAATGCCCTCAATCAAGGAGTAGCCCTCAATCGCCTTGACGATGCTATCTTCGAGTTCTTCTCGAAGCATGATTTCAATGTCCCAGCCGCATAATTTGCTCGCAAGACGGACATTCTGGCCTTTCCGTCCGATGGCCAGAGAACGCTGATCTTGCAAAACAAGCACCACGGCACGACCGAGCATCGGGCAAAAGATCACCTCTTCCACAGCGGCGGGCTTCAAGGAATTCATAATGAACTCCTGCATATCGCTGCTCCACGGGATGACGTCAATCCGTTCGTTGTTCAATTCCTCCGTGATATTTTTAATACGGCTCCCCCTCATGCCGATGCAAGCCCCGACACAGTCGACACGAGTATCGGCACTATAGACCGCAATCTTCGTTCGATAGCCCGGTTCCCGTGAAATGCCTTTGATCTCAATCACGGCGTCCTGGATTTCCGGTATTTCATGCTCGAAGAGTTTTTGGACAAAAACAGGCCTCGTCCGGCTCAAAATCACCTTCACCCTGCTTCCGCTTTTTTTCACATCAATGACCACGGCCCGAAGCCTGTCGTTGAGGCGAAAGGATTCACCGGGAATTTTTTCGCCTCGCGGAAGCACGGCGTCGACACCGCCGTGGATGGCAACAGTCACCGCCCCGCCATCGCGGACGAAGTCATCTTTGCCCCGGCCACCTTTCCCACCGCCTGCCCTCTGCACAACGCCCGACACCATCTGATCGATTTGCGTCCGATTTTCTTCGTAAATCGCATCCCGTTCCGCTTCCCGAATCTTTTGGATCATGAACTGCTTGGCACTCTGAGCACCGATCCGCTCGCTCATTTCCTCAGGAGCAATCGCCACTCCATCGCAGGTCCCGGAAATCTCCCCCGTCTGCCTATCGACCTGAACGGACACGACGGCCTCCTCGCCGTACTGCTTCCGCGCAGCCGTCGCAATCGCCGCCTCGACGTTCTGGAACACAATCTCCTTGTCGATATGTTTGTCCAGATGGATTTGATTGACGATTCGTAATACTTCGTTGGGATTCATCTGCTCTTGCCCGAACTCCAGTTTCTATGATGCCTTGGACGCAATTCGCCTTTGAAGCGAAAACCGGCGCACAACAACACCGCCTGCATACCGGAAATCATCTCTTTTAACTCTGAGCACTATAGCATACACCCGGAGTTACGGGGCGTCAAGATACGCAAATCAGGCCGGCTTGACTCGGAAGTGCTTGCCGGGATTCAAAAGGCACGATGCTAGCGAGCCGATAAAGGGCGTTTTGTGCAGAAACCGGCAAGACACTGGCTCGAAATGCCCAATGCGACGACCAAGACACCGGTAGAGATAAAAATCATGCTCGGATTGGAAACGAGCAACTCTTGGCGGAGGCTGCGGACAAAACCTCCCAGCATTCCCAAAAAACCGAGCGAGGTCAGGACGATGTGCAGGAGGAACAAAAAATCGAGACGCCGATGTGAAAGAGTGACCGTGTCCGAAGCGTCCATTCGTGACTCCGATGCTTCCGCAACCGCCTCGAAATTCTCTTCCGTGGTTCTGCCCACGGCTTCGTCTGCCACAGGAAGAGGCGCGGAGTCCATGTCTTGCAGCCATTGCGTTCGTAACACAGTGGAGCCGCCCAGTTTTTCGGGGCAAGCAATCTGGAGCCTTGCCAGCAGCTCCTTCATTGTTTGGAGACGTTCACCGAAGCTCTCCTCCGTCGATGCGGAAACCGTCGAGAGGGGCGAAATGTCATTCTCAATCGGAGGAGGGGCATTCGGGGTTTGGGTGTCGTTAGGCAGGGTGTTTTGGGGAAGAGCGTCACCCGGCGATTGGCTTGGCACAAGGACGGTCGCCGACCTGCGCACATGCGGTTCTTGCAGTACGTGCCATTCCTGCAATTGCATGAGCCGATGGGCAAGGTCGCGCCGCAGTTGTCGCACCTCTTGAAGCGGGTTGAAGTCGTTATTTTCTGAATGGACACCCTCCTCCACCGGAGTCTGCGCGACCGTCGATGCCTCACCGACTCCCGAAATAGCACCATCGGGAACCGCGCAAGAAGATCGTCCCCGGAAACGGTCGAGGACGCGATTCACCGGGCCAAGCGTCAAATTGAAAACAATTTGTCTATTCAGAAAAAACCTCATGTCCCATCTCATCGGCAAAACATGATTTGGGCATGATAAAAAATGCCTTCCGTGAGGGAAATGAGGAACAGTCTTCGGCGAGCCGGAAATCGTATGGCCCGGATGATCTACGGCAATTCGGAAAATGCCCTAAAACGGCTCGCTTTTCTGCGTTGTAGCAGCACCTTGGCTGGGTGTCGTCGCCGTGGCCTTGTATTCCTCCGGCACGTAGAGTACGGGCAAGCCTTCCAATTTCCAGCCGGCAGATTTGATGTCGCCGCTTGGGAATTGGCGTTTACCAGTCATTTTAATGAAAAACGTTTCCATTTTTCCTTTTTGCTCGCCGTCGGTCACAGGATACGTTACTGCATAGACATTGATGACCGTGTCCTCATCGTCGCCCGAAATGACGCCCAGATTCCGGTAGTAAGAAATTTTTGCCGTGTCGCCGAGGGCAAGCAGAACGCGAACAAGCCGATTATCCATGTAATTGTGAATGGATCGATGGGCATACACGTTCTTGTATTGCTCCTGCCACCAAGTTTCGCTGTCTTTGGGAATGCCACGTTCCCAGTAGAAAGAGGTCAACCCTTTCGCAATCGGTACATTGTTCTCAGCCAGTTGCTCAAACCAGATGCGAAAAAATCGGTCCGCCTCGTGTCGAACGGCATAATGGTACGTTGGCCAGTGCATCCCGACGGCAATGAGCGACACCACCGAAAGCGTCAACCCCAGAATGGCCACCCTCCTGCCGGTCAGGCCACCATCGGAACCCGCAATCATGACAAGAGACGCCATAGAGAACAGGATACCGAGGACACTGAGGAAAAAGAGCCACGGCGTCAGAAAAACCAAGAACGACACTGCCCCGAACAGGAGTGCCAGCAACGCACTGACGCTGACGCGAGTGTACACGGCGTCCTCTTCCGAAACATCGTTCCAAGCGGTCGAAAAAATCGAGGATGAAGTCGGCTGGTTTTCTGTCATGTTCATTCCTTCAAGTGCTAGGCCACCGGTGTGGGGACAACAAAGCGTCGACGGCAGCCAATGGTAGATTGTACTCAAGTTTTTTTTGATCGCAACCTTTTTGGATGAAATTCGTCTTTTCGGTAAAAACCATGCCATTCATAGAATATTTTGGTACAATGAGGCGGTTTGGAGAAAATCAATCGGTTTTTGAGATGGCTACGGACAAACGGAACAAACAGGACGACACACTCATCGCGCCGTTGCTCGGCCCGTTACGCGGCATCCGTCGTAGGCAGCAAATCCAAACGACTGTCGAGTGGGCTTCCAGAGGTGTGCTCTGCGGAGCGGTGATGGCTCTTGGGGTCTTTCTGAGCCATCTCTCCGGTCAAACGAGCATGGCCCTGTCGCCCCCGGTACTTGCCGTTTTGCTCGCCTGCGGTGGTCTGCTTGGCGTGGCGTTAGGCACGATACGGAACATTCTCTGGCCGGGAGACCCATTTGAACCCGCGAGACAAGCCGATGGCCATTACAAGCTCAAAGACCGCTTGCTCACGGCCCAGGAGTTGTCGTCGCGCGAGCAATGCACCCCGTTGGAACGTCTGCAACGCAGCGATGCCATGCAATACGCGGGGAAAGTCCAGCCGCGCGAAGTCATGCCGTTACGGCTTCCGCGAAATTTCTCTTGGTCAATCCTTGCAGTCACTCTGGCCACGGCAATTTGCTTTGTTTCGCCCTACATCGCTGGCCGATCCGAGGCCATCGACGCCAAGCCGCCGGTCGAACCGCTACCGGAAATCGTCGCCGCCGCGGCAGCACTGGATGCGGAACTGGTTGAAAAAATTGATGAACTGGCCAAAAGAAACTCGGAAGAAAAGACGCTCGCGGAGCTCGCGGAAAAACTCCAGCAACTGATGGAGCGGCTGGCAAAAAATTCAACCGACCGCAAGGAATCGCTGGCACTGCTTTCGGAAATGGAGGAGGCCGTCCGCGCAGCCATGAGCCAACTTCAGGTTGAAGCCGTCGACGCTTCCATGAAGGAAATTGCCGAGGCACTCCGTGTCGCGGAGGCAACGAAAGCGGCTGCACAAGCCCTGAGAGACGAGCAATATGCCCAAGCGGCGGACGAGTTGGAAAAAATCGACGCGAAAGCATTTGACGTGGCATCGAACATAATGTCGAAACCGGAACGGCAGGCCATTTCGGAGCAGATGAGGCAGGCCATGAAGAAAATGGAAACTCGCGGCCAAGAATCGTTGCTGAATGCCGCGAAAAAAATGGCTGAAGCCTGCGAAGGAGGCGATGGTGAGGATGATGCTGGGAACGATGGCGCAAACGCAGCTAATGAAGGGACCGACGCCTTGGCAGCCGAAAGCCGAAAGCAGGGAATCCGCAAAGAGATTTACAAGGAGTTACAGGGAAAGTTGGCTCTGTTGGAGCAATGCAAATCAGACGGCGACGGCGGCGATAAGACAAGCAAATCGCGGGATGGCAGCAAAAACTGGGGAACCGGTGCGGCAGGCAATCCGAATGCCGGCGAGGAAACGAACCTTGACGGTCATCGTGTGCGACAGAATCTTCCGGGCATATCGGACGGGGCGAACATGACGGAAGAAGGCGATTCCGAGTTTGAAACAGTTCGCTCGGACGAGGCCCCCAAGGAAAAAACGATGCGAGCATTCCGCGAACTTTTCCAAGAATACAAAAAAATGTCCGAGGCTGTTTTGGAGGCCGAACCAATTCCGCAAGGCCAAAGGCAAATGATTCGACGCTATTTTGAATCGATTCGCCCGGAGAACGATGAAGCAGAATAGGCGGAATAAGCGTTTTTTGCCGCCTGTCTATCGCCTGTGATTGATAAAGAAGGAGGAGCATTTAATTTTTTTCGGAAAAAATCAAACAGGGACTTTACACGAAGTGGATAAGTGGCGTATAATGCAAGGGCGTGGTAAGAGTCATCCTATTTGCTTTTTTAATACAACCGCTGTAGATTATCGAGACGCAAATTACTGCTGCGTTTTTCTTCAAGTACATTCGGGCGTGAGCCGATACTGAACCCGAAGGGGTGTGTCGCAACCAAAGCGTACAAAAAACCGCTTTAATCGGAAAAGTCAGTGTGAACGGCACAGTTTTCCGTGTGGCGTTTGAAGATTCCACAAAACGTGCTGTAGCGTTGTGACGAGATAAGGCTGCGGTCGTATTCGCCGGAGGAGAAAACCTAATGGCCCAAGTTATGTGCAACAAAATTTGCAAGTTCCTGTTTGCCGCCACGGCATTGTTTGTCACCGTACCGGTTGTCGCCGCACTGCTGTCGTTTTCGGTGTTGACAGCTCCCGCCGAGGCGGGTTTCTGCGGAGTGGGCGCATGCCATCCTTGTACGCCCTTGGCCTGCACACCGGTCGAGTGTGTGACGGCCATGAAAACCTGCCGCAAAATCATGTATGAAAGGCGGGAAGTGACCTGCTTCAAGACGGTCTTTGAAAAAGTGCCGGTCGCGCGCACCGTGAGCTATTGCAAGTACGTGCCGGAAGTCCGCACCCGCGAAGTCCGTTACACCGTCTGCAAGCCGGTGTACGAAACGAAGACTCGCGTCGTCCATTACAACGTTTGCAAGCCGGTCTGGGAAACCCGCACCAAGCAAGTTCCTTACACCGTCTTGAAACCGGTTCAGGAAACGCGAACACGAAACTGGGTGGAACAAAAACCGGTGTATGAAACGCGGACAAAGCAGGTACCTTATACGGTCTGCAAGCCGCAGTGGGAAACACGCCAGAGGCAGTACGCGGTGAATCGCGCCGTCTACGAAACCCGCGCGAAGCAGGTTCCTTACACGGTCTACAAGCCCGTCTATGAAACCAAGACGCGGACTTGGACGGAATACAAACCGGTCTACGAAACGCGTGCGAAAAACGTGGCCTACACGGTCTGCAAGCCGCAGTGGGAAACACGCCAGAGGCAGTACACGGTGAATCGCGCCGTCTACGAAACCCGCGCGAAGCAGGTTCCTTACACGGTCTACAAGCCCGTTTATGAAACCA
>QMCD01001471.1_pt1 | contig 14236 bp, 10 predicted proteins | sample 1821841 | NCBI WGS metagenome assembly QMCD01 (sample SAMN01991225, study PRJNA193472) | Termite gut metagenome, whole genome shotgun sequencing project. | isolation source: worker | host: Macrotermes natalensis | reverse complement strand
CCGGTGCCGGAAGGGAACGCCGCACGGCGGCCCGGGAACCGCGCGAGACGCGGTCGCCCACACTGCCGCCGATGTTTATCGAACGTTGATCGTCGATTTCCCCGTCGCCTTCGAGCACGGTGTTGAACGTGGAGTCGAATGAAGCGTCGGGGAAACGGTTCGTCCGCCTATCGATCCGCTTGGGGAACGTAGGGGGCCAGTTTTTTCGGCGCGTAGATCGGTTCGAACCGGGTCAGCCGCTGGCGTCCGTTGAGCATCGGCAACGTGAGCATCTCTTCGCCGAGCAGCGGTTTCGCGTACCGGACGAAATCGTCCGCGACATCGCAACCGTCGGGCAGTATCCATTCTTTCGGGAAGGTGCGTTCGCTGTTCGCGACCACCGGGAGCGGAACCATGTCGTAACGGACATCGTAGATGAAGCCCGGTTCGCGGAGGATCGTCGACATGAAGCCGCTTTGTTCTTTCGCGGCCAGTTCGACCGCTTTTTGACCGACACGGTAGGCTTCGTCAAGGTCGACGATCGAGGCGTAACCCATCGAATGACGCTGGTCCGTTCCCGAAACGTTGCCCCGGGCGGCTCCCTTGGCGCCGATCCCGACCTTGTTCAGGTAGTTGACGACGATTTGCGCAACGGTTTGCCGGCTCGCGCTGAAACTCGTGTGCCCGAACGAATCATTGACCGCGCCGAGGTCGCCGACGTTGAATCCTTCGGAAATGACGACGAGGCAGCGCCCGGCCTGTTTGACAGTTGCGCGGACCTGCTCGGCAAGTTCTTCAAGCGTGCGGGGACTTTCGGCCAGGTAAATATGGAGCGGGATTTCCCGGTGTGGGTCGGCCAACCGCGCCGCCGCCGGGATGAACCCGATTTTACGGCCCATCGCCTGCATGACAAGCACCGGATCGGCAGGCGAGGACCCCTTGTTCTCCTCGTTGGCGTATTGAACGGCATGCATCCAATACTTCGCCGTGCTCCCGTATCCCGGCGTGTGGTCGATCAGCTTGAATTCGCTGTCGCCGACGTCGTTGTCGATCGTTTTCGGAATGCCGACGCCGACCAGGTCGATCCCGCGCGCCTGGGCGAGCCGGGCGATCTTGTTCGCCGTATCCATCGAATCGTTTCCGCCGTTGTACAGGAAATACCCGATGTTGTGCGCTTTGAGAACATCGATGACGCGGTCGAAATCCTCCGTCTGGTGCGATTTGAGCTTGTACCGGCAGGTCCCGATCGATCCGGCGACGGGGGTGTACCGCAACAGTGCGACCTCTTCCTTCGGCTGCGCGGAAAGATCGAGCAAGTTCTCCTTGAGAACGCCTTCGATTCCATGCTCTGCACCGTAGACGGTCCCGATATTGTCGAACTCGCGGGCTCCCTCAATGACGCCGCGAAGCGAACTGTTGATCACGCAGGTGGGGCCGCCGCTCTGGGCGACGATCAGATTTTTTTTCATGGGAATTCAATCCAAAAAGGGAAATGTCATTGCGTGGACATTAAAACCAACGGCGGGTCGTTTTCGCCGTGGCGGAGGAAAAGGGAAAGGTCGAGTTTCAACTCCGGGACGGCCAGAATCCGGTCCCGGGCCTCGGGGATGCGTTCGAGGAGAACACCCAATTCCCGTTTTTGTTGCTCACTCTCTCCAAGTTCTTTGTCGAGTTCTTCTTTCGCTTGATGAGTTCCCTCGGCCGACCCGGCATCCGACTTGCCGGCGATGAACATTTTTTGCTGTTCCCGAACGAACGCCCGGCGTTTTTCCTTCATCGAATCGTCGATATCCTTGATCTTATCGGCAATCCGGGCCAATTGTTCTCCATGTTCGCTCCGCAAAACGAACCGGCCTTCTGAAACCGCCGCGGAAATCCAGGTCGCCACGGGATTCAATCGGCTCTGGTCGGTCACTTGGTCCGAGTTCAGCTCGAAAACCAGTTTGAGGGGATTTTCCTTCGTTGTCACAATATCGCGCAGCCCTTTCGCTTTTTCCGGAGAAATTTCCGCCCGGAGTTCCATCGATTCGACCGGGAGCCCGTTTTCAAAAACCACATTCCAGGGCGACGCAAGAAAAAGCGTCGGGGCGTCGATTTCCGGCTCTTTCTGAAAACGCGTAAGGGGCACCGCCGGCAGGGAAATCGGTTTGAAAAGCGGAACGGCGACGGCGTACGCCCCCGGTTTGCCGGCCGTTTCCGTTCTCACTCCCCCTGGTCCCGAACCCTCCGTTCCGTCCGGTTCTGCGTCCACAGGGGCGGGTCCTACGGTCAACAGCGAAAAAGGGACTCTTCCGGCATCCGGGAAATTTTGCGGCGTGAGGGCATCCGGCAACCATTCGAAACTCAGGCCGGCCGCATCAAGCAACAGGAGGCAAAACGGATATTCGATTTGAGCACGAGGATGGCAGGCCATGATGACCCAGCCGGGTCGCTCGGGTGAAGTGCTTATCCGCTCGACGTTTGCGATATCCGCCGGTTCGGGGGTTGTTCGGCCCGTTATCGTTTCCAACTGAACATCCGGTCCCAGTTCCCGGCATGAGAGTGTCCAGTCATCGGTTTCCAAATACGGCAGGATGCCGATCGTAATCGCGTTTCCGACCCGATGGAGCGGCGCGAATTCTCCGACGGTCAAGGGATCGGGCTTGTCGATGCGCTGCGTCACCTCATCGCCAATCATCGGGATCGGCAACGCAATCGCTTTCGGCGGTTCCCATTGCTCCAGCACCTCGTCCACGATCGCGCGCTGTTCCGACCGGCGGCGCTGAAATTCCTCTTGTCGCAATCGCAGGCGTTCCTGCTCCTCGACCTTGCGGGAAGCGGCTTGTCGTAGGTTCGAGTCGTCGTTTGCCGGGAATGTTTCACCGGAAACGCGATTCTCACCGTTTCGATCTCCGGGCGTCACCGCTTTTTCCCCATGCGATTTTCCGTCCGTGTTTTCCTCCGTGCTTCCATCCGCATCGAGATCACGGGGCTTCGCCGGCGTCTCTTTTTCCGGTTTTCCCGACCGTTCGGACGGAAGACGGCCTTGAGGCTTTTCCGGCGGAGACTTGGAAACGGGAGAGGTCGGCCGGTTTTGCGGGAGTTCACCGGGTGTTGGGGGTTCCTCGGTTTTTGCCGCGCCGCCGAACAGGGAACGGCGGACGGACGCGGCATAACCCCATTTCATCTGCTGATCTACCAAGAGCAAAAAAAGCACCAGGACGACCAGCATCGCGGCGGCATAAGTCGAGTAGAAAATCCATCGCGAAGGCACGGCAAGGAACGATTCCATGCGGTTGCCGAGTCCTGTCCCGGGACGGACGGGAGGGGCAATCGACGTCGGGACAATGATCGGAGGGGCGATTATCGCCGGTCTGGCTTCTCCGGCAACGGTGGAATCCCCTGATTCCGGCATCGCGAACAACGACGGCAATCCAGGCGGAATCGGCGGTGAGGAATCCTCGCGATTCGGGTCCGTATTGTCGCCGATGATGCGCGTCTTTCCAGGCGATTTGCCATGATTTTTCACTTGATCGCCCACCTGGACATCCACCTGAACACCCGCCGAGCCGGAAAAATCGTTTCCGTCGGCCGGGATACCGTCCTGTTCGGAAAAAATCCCCGCCCCGGGTGTTCGTGGAACCGATCCTCCCCGTGCAAAATCGGAAAAAGCTCCTGCCGGGGCTTCTCCAAGCGGCCGAGTCAAGTCAAGGAACAGAAGGTTTCCCTGTTGAGCCAATCGCCGTTCTTCCGGTGTTCCCCGAACCACGCCTTTCCACTGGGGAGAATGTGCCGACTGAAAAGAATGCGCAGCTTGAGGCAAGCGTGACATTTGAGAGGAATGCGACGTCTGCCGTTCGGGGTGATCGACATAAAAGGAGTCGAACGTCGTTTTCCAGCGAGCCTCGGGAGGAAGAAGCGCAATCGCTTCACACAGGAAGGGACGCAGATCCGTGCCGGGATTGTAGACAAGCACGGCTTCCCGACCGGTGTAAAGCGTTTCGGCGAGGATACCGGCCCAACCGGAGTCGCCGGTTTTGATTTGCCAAAACGGGCAACGCGAACCGTCGATCATGGGAGGAATGTCCGGAATACTTGCGTTCGAAGGTTCGCGCGAAACAGAACGGGTCGGCAACCTCCTTCCTTTCGGAAACAGGAGGGAAGGACCGACCCATTCTTTCATGAAAACGCCGTCTTGCGCGAAAATCCAAGCCGGTCCCTCCGCCGTACATTCGCCCGGCGAGCAGGCGATTTGATGCACGAGCCGGTTGGATCGCAACGAAAAATCGATTCCCGCGTTGCATGTTCGTGAAAGGATATGCCAAACGGTTCCCTCGACATCCAGGAAACGATGGGAATACGCGACCGGATTGAGCGGAGCGGCCGACGATTCCGGGGGATGAAGATGCCGGTAATCCGGCGGCGATTCCAGGACGGCTTCCAATGCCGGGGGAATGTCCTCACTGCGTCCGACCGTACAGAAACCCGAGGAGCCCGGCTTGAGGCCCTTGGATACCGATGTCGAAATCAGCTCGTGAGTCATGGAAAAGAAAAACGGAAAAACTGTCTGTCCCAACGCCGAACGACCCGGGATCGACTTGCCGATATCCGGACAAAAAAACGAACGCGTCAACCGGACATGCCGGGCACGTTCGGCGATTGTACTCCATCCGGTCGAAAAATTCAACCGGTCGAAGCAGGCCGAACGTCGATACGTCGATACTCCGAACGCCGGGTGCATCGACGATTTGTCGGTCGGAAACGTCGCGGTGACCGGAGGAACGGCGCTCACCGTGTACTCTCGGTCGGGAACCGTCCGGTCGTCCGCCTCGGACACGGCAGTCCGCCTCGGACACGGTCGCTTCACGCTGTTGCGACCCCGGCTTGCGTGAATCCAAAACGCGGCGTGCGAAACCATTCAAAACGTCGCTCGGGACAAAAATCGTACAAGCGGCTCGTCGAGCGGTTCATCGGTCCGCAATCGCAACACCGGGATACCGCGGGATTTACATTCGGCATCGATTTGACGGAGAAATCGCCGCATTTCCTCGCAAAACGCGGTTTTGATCCTGCCGGCATCGACCTGGATCGACCGGCCGGGCCGTTCCATGTCGAGAAACGCGGTCATTTTTGCATACGGAAATTCGAGTTCGGCGGGATCCAGGAGTTGAAAAATCACGAGTCTGTTTTCCCGGGTCCGGAGCATGGCCGGCAAACGCAGCACCTCCTCGGGCTCGGCGAACATCAAATCGCCGATCAGGACGAACGTCGTATACCGCGGCGCGGGGAAAAAACCGCGAAAACCCGGGCCGGTTTCGTCACGTCCGTCACGTTCGGCGACCCGGCGAGGGGGGGCGGTCGGACATTCCTCCAGCCGGTCGAGAAATCGTTTCCAGTGAGCGGGCGAAGAATCAAACGGGACGATTTCCCTTTTTTCGATACCGTCGAAAACGGTGAGCCGAAACCTGTCCCGGGATTGGAACAGGATGTAGCCGAGAACGGCGGCCGTTCGTTTCGCGGCCTCGAATTTCGACAGGACCGTTTTGTCGGAACGAAAATTCATGCCCGCGCCCACGTCGAGCACGATTTCACAGGGCCGGCTCGTTTCGTCCTGGAAACGTTTCAGGAGCAACCGATCGCTTCGCCCGAGCGCTTTCCAGTCAAGCCGTCGCATGTCGTCGCCGGGCGCGTATTCGCGATGCCCGACAAATTCATGGGAAGCGCCTTGCCGCCGCGGAGCGTCATGCCGACCGGGCCGGCGACCATCGGTACACAACGCCTCCCAGGGCCGCAGCCCCTCCAATCGCGGCAAAAGAGAATGCAGCCATTCCTGTAAGTCCATGAATCGAATCTATCGGTTTTCGCACGGTTTCCACACGGTTTTCACGTGATTGTCCCGGCGGTGCGATTCCCCGCTCACACGCGTTCACTGATCGACGTGAGCAGCAATTGCATTTGATGCCGCATGATCGAGAGGGCCGTGTTGAATTCCATGTTGTTTTTGGCCATTTCCGACACCTGCGTTTCCATGCCGACGTTGTTCCAGTCGTGGTACAGGATATGCTGGTCGTTCGGCCACACATCGCCGAACGGTTCCGCGAGGCTTCCGGGCGTCGCAGGTTTGATGTTGCTCGGGATCGGATACCGGATGTAGTTCGGGCCGTAAGGCGGACGGTGCTTCTCGACGATCGCCTTGCTGAGCTTCTTCTTGAAGTTGCCGACATCCAGGTCGCGTGCCTGGTAGTCGGGCGTATCGTAGTTCGCGATGTTCCCGGCGAGCAGCGCCTGCCGGGCTTCGTTGAAATACGCGACCTGCTCGACCACGGGAACCGTCGTCGCATTGAAAATCGCCCGAAATTGCACCGTCGGCCGGATCATGATCGTCGTCGTTCCGCAAAAAGGTTGGTTTCGCCCGTTTCGCCTCCTTGGAAAAACAGGCCCTTGGAAAAACAGGCCGTGGGAAAACCGGCCTACTTTCCGCTCCGCAAATCGAGTCGGCTTTGAGGCCGGCCTTCGCCGGAGGCGACGTTCGCGGTCGTCTGCCGGACGTACTCGGTACTGACACGACGTCCGTTGAGCCGTTGCAGTTCCTTTTGAACGTCGTCTTTCTTTTCCTTCATCAACCGCTCGCTCGTCCGGTCGCATTCGAGGATCGCCGCAAGGGCCGTTTCGCAGGATTTGACCAGTTGATCGCAACGGTGTCGCTCTTCCCGTGAATTCCATACCCGTTTTTCCGGCGGCGTATCGCGATAGGGATCGAGCCGACGCTCGGCCGCCTCCAACTCGCCCAGGATTTTCTGTTTCGTCCCGAGCAGGTCGAGCAGGACCGTGATTTCTCCGTTCCGGACGATTTCCAATTGCCGCTGCGAAAGGCAATACAGGCGTTCCAATACGCCGAGCCGCCCGGCAAGCAGGTCGGCGAGTAATCGGGTGTCGGTTGCCGAGATACTCATGATCCCATCCATTTCTTTTCGTTCGTTTGTCAACAAAACCGGCCGTTCGCCCGCGACGTTCCGTCATTCCCGTTTCGCCAATCGTTCCTGGAAACGCAGCAATTCTTCCCATTCGAAAGGGGAAAGCCGGCTTCCGGGAGGAAAGGCGTCGGTTTTTTTCAGGCTCTCATGCAGGATTTTCGCCCTGTTGACGACAGTGACCGCTTCCGTCGTACAGCGCCGCATCTCGTCCGTTTCCGCCTTCGCGGCGGCGTCGTCTCCGGCGGCGCGAAAATTCCCGGCCCGCTCCTCGGCTTCCCCGGCCAAGGCGCGGTAGGCGTTGGCGATTTGAACGAGGGCGTACAAGGCGTCGGGGCTGTTCTGGTATTGCGTCGCGGCCAGGTCGTAGGCGAAGATCGCCTCGTCGTAGCGTTGCAGGCTCATCGCTTCGGTCCCGATCCCGAACATCGCGTTGCGCAACATCAGTTGTTCGGACGGACCGAGATTCATCGTATCCTGCCGCGAACGGAGGATGGCCTCGCACTGCCGATAATGATCCAGCGCCCGGGACCGGGCCAGTCGGACATCCGCATCCAAACGTTCCTTCGTCCGTTCCAAAGGTGTTTCCCGCATCGAACGGAGCGAAAGCTGCGCCTTCCCCAAGTAGGCTCGCGCGATGTCGTAATGCGATTCGGCCGCTTGCGGCGCCTCCGGGTGGAATGAAATCGCATCCTCCAGATCGACAATCGCCTGGTCGTAATCGCCGCTGTCGAAATGGAGCGCGCCCAGGGCGTATTGCGTGTCGCGGAAAATCGCGCTTGTCGGCGCGTATTCGCCGCTCAGGTTCAACTGGAGCATGCGGACGCCTTCCTCCCATTCCTTCTTTTCCCGGTACGCTTTGCTGAGGATGAGTCTCGCCCGGGGAACGAAGGTGCTTCGCGGAAATTCGGAGACGCATTTTTTGAGCGTCGCGATCGTTTCGTCGAGAAAATCAAGCTCGAAATACATATCGCCGATTTTGTACAACGCTTCCGCTCGCATGCGGTCGCTCACCTTCATGTACGCCTCGTACATCCGGATCGCGTTGCGGTAATCGCGGCCCGCCCGATAGTTCTCGGCGCTGCTCCAAAGCATGTCGTCGTAATCGTTGTAGGAAAAACGATATCGGGCCAAATCACCGTACCAGCGGCCGGCCAGCCGGAACCGCTCTTCCGCTTTTTTATTCAAGGCATCGCGTTCCTCGAAAAAAGTCGCCTCCGCCTGTCGCCGGAGCGCATCGGCCCAACGGTTCAGGGCGTCCGCCCCCAACCGGAGCGTTTGCATCGACGGCATGACAGGCCGGAGCATTTCCAGGATCGCGATCGCCGAATCGTAATCGCCCCGCCTTAGGTAGGCGTTGAACACGTTCTCGGTCCGCGAGAAGATCATTGATTTCGTCAAATAGCCGTTCACATATTCCGGGTGCGCTTTCAGACGTTCGAAGGCGAGACGGTAGGCCGCCAAGGTCGATTCATTACGACCGAGCCGCATCTGGATTTCCGCGAGGAGAAAACCGGCCGCGATCGCCTCGGAACTGTCGGGAAAACTTTCGATCAGAAAGTTGTACGCCTGTTGCGCGGGGGCAAGATCGCCGTCGGACCGCAATTCATGCAATTCCTCATAACACACACCCTGAAGGAGAGCCGCCTGCCTCGCCCAACGGAACGGCGCGTCGTCGTTCCGGATCGTCTCCTGGAACAAGGCGTCAGCCTGTGCGTACAAGACGGTTGCCCGGTCGCGTTTGCGTTGAATCATCGCCTCGACCTCCTTCATGATCGGCAACGGGGCATCGGGTGGCGCGGCTATAGTCGGTCCCCCCGGAATCGCAGGAGTTGTCCCGGTGGTTTGGGCTTCCAGGGGTTCGTCGCCCAGGATTTCGACCGTATCTTCATCCGGAGTATTTTCTTTCGACGTATTCTCTTTCGGCATCAATTCGTCCGTGGATTCGGCGGCCGGCGCGTTTTCCCGGGGAACCGTCTGTGCGAAGGCGGTTTGGACGATCGTTGCCCGCTCGTAAGTCGTCCGTGAGAGAACCGCCCGCCCATGAAGCGGTACGCCCGATTCACGGGGTTCGATTTCGGATTCCGGGGGCAGAATGTTCGGCGGTTCCGGTACCGTCGGAAGCGGCAAACCCATCGGCGACGGGGGCAATTCCGAATCATCTGCGTCCGGTACCGGCTGTTCCGAGCCGATTTCCGGTTCAATAAGATGGTTGACCGCCGAGGTGTCCTGCCGAGGCATCCCGGGAATCGTCTCCGAAGAAGAAACACCCCCCTCCTCTTCCTCCTTTTTCAACCGTGAAAAGGCGTCGGTCGGATCCGACACCCGTTCAAGGTAGTCGGCCTGCCGGGCATAAATCCGGGCTTCTTCCATGGCGATCCGGCCGGCGAGGAGCAGTTGCGGCGCCCGCGATTCCGTCAATTCGGGAATGCTTTCGAACACCTTCCGGGCAAGATTGACGTCTCCTTTTTGGAGCAGGATCGTGGTTTCAAGCAGGTCGCCCTCGTAAACCTCCTCCCGGGTCGTGGAGGGCCATTTCCGGAACAACGACGCATATTTCAACGATTCGTCGTAATCCGGTTCCGCGTCGTAGAAAGCGGCGTTGGCCAGATACCAGAGAATCGCCTTCTGATTTTCCGCTCCGAGTTCCAGAGCCGTAATCAACGGCTGCCGACATCGCCGCATCTCGCCGGCCATGTACAGACTTTTGCCGAGATAAAAATACCCTTCCTGTTGCCTTCCCCGGAGAAAGCCTTCTTCGAGAGACTGCTGGAGATAATTGGCCGCCGAGAGATACGAGGCGGTTTTGTTTTCGATATCCGAAAGTTCGGTCAGGTAGCAGGTTGCCACGCCGATGACATATAAGGCGCCGCCCTTGGTTTCGGGATCCCGTGATCCGGCGTGTTGCAGGACGACCTCGGCATCGTTTCTCGCCTGGAGGTAAGCCCCGTAATCGAGGCGTGCCACGGCCAGTTCCAGCGTCGGTCGGTTCCGGACGATCGAGATTTGGCGCAGTACGAGAAGAAAACCGATGAGTGAAAACAGGATCAGGGTTCCGCTCAGGATCAGCGCGTAAAGTTTGTGGGAAGCGGCCCAGCTTCGGGTCGAAGCGATCAGCAGGACGAGCAGCGACCCCTTTTCCTCCTGTGCGTCCTCCTCTCCCTCGTCGTCACGACCGCGACGACCGATTCGTTCATCAGGAGGGGGAACCATGGGCGAATCTCCAAAAAAGCGGAGGAAAAAGGCGAACGGCTTCGATATAAAAAGACCCGAACTTTTACTGTTTTCCCCCGTTTCTGTCAAGGTTAAAAAAGAGTGAGCATGACGCGAAAAACGTCGGCAAACCTGTTCGGCAAATCCATATCATACCGGAAACGCGATGAAAACGGACATTTGGTCACGGCTGCCCGCCGCACTCACTCGCCCCAACTTCTGTTTGCACAATAACTTAAACAGATCGTTCGAGCGGCAGGCGATTGTGCGCGGGAGGATTATACCGAAACCGGTTGAGTTTTTCGGTTGAACCGCCTGTTTACCTTCGGCAGTGTCGTTTTGGTGGGCAGGCTTCCCGGGAATCGGCTTCGGGAAATGTCAACCGTATTCAATATAGAGAAAATGCGCAAGACACGGCAGCCGAAATGGATCAGGAAACGGTGTCCGACACCTCTTTCTCCACAGGAACGGGAGCGGCAGGCCCCAAGAGAATCGCAATCCAGCGTGTCTGCTCATAAGACTGAAGCACGATCTTGAGAATCATCGTGAGGGGAGCGGACAGGAACATGCCGACCGGTCCGAGAATCCAGCCCCAGAAAATGAGGGAAAGGAGCACGATCAGGCCGGAAATCCCCAGTCCATCCCCGAGGTACTTCGGCTCGATCCCGTAGCCGATCGCGAAATTGATGGCGATCAGCCCGAGCGTCACGAGGGCGAGACTCCCCAACCCCTGGTCAACCCCGGCAAGCAGGATCGGCGGCACCGAGGCGATGATCGGCCCGACATTCGGGATGAAATTGAAAAAGAAGGCGAGCAACCCCCAAAGCAAGGCGTATTCGATGCCGCAGAGCCAGAGAAAAAGCCAGGTCGCAACCCCGGTCGCCAGGCTGATCCAACCCTTGATGATGGTGTAATTCCAGATGCTCAACGCGATTTCGTCGAGTTGACGGCTCATTTCGAGCCGTTCACCGAAAGCGGCGCGGATTTTATCGGGAAACCGGGACGCCTCAAGCAGGATGAAGATGACGGTCACCATGACGACCAGCATCACGCTCATCATCGCCGCCGCCTCACGGGTCAGGTAAAGGGCCACGTCGGCGATCATTTTCGGATTGAGCAACCGAGTCAGCGCATCCGTGGAATCGGAGGCTGCGTCGTTTTTTGTGTCGTTTTGGCCGCCCGCACCGGCGCTATTGGGCGTTTCAGAAATGCCGGACGTTTCGGCAACATGGGTGGTTTTCCCCGGGGAATCGCTGTCGTTGTCCACTTCAGAAACCGGCTCCGACGTTTCCGTTTCCGACACACTGTTTTCCGACACGTCAGGTTTCGGCGCCGAGGGTGGCGATACGGGAACCGGTTCTTCATGCGGGAAATGCCTGCCGCCCTCCTCGGGCAGGATGTGTTCGATCGTCATTTTTTCGAACTTCGTTTTGATTTCTTCGGTCCAGTCGTCGATCCGGCGAAGCCCGGCTGTCAGACGTTTTTGGTATTCGGGCAATTTGTCGCTGAACCGGCTTAACGAGGAGCCGATCACACCGATCATGCCGATTCCGAAAGAAAAAATGATCGCCGAAAGCAGCAGGATGGAAAACGTCTCGGAGCACCCCTTTTTTTGGAGCCAACGCAACGGCGGCATCAGGATCACGGCGAAAAAGACCGACAGCAGGAGCGGCGAAAGAATCGTTTTGGCGTGCATCATTCCGCCCAAAACGATGATGATCGACGCGAAAACGACCAGGAGGTTCACTATGCCGAACCGGGGGGGGCGTGTGTTCATGGAAGGGTATTTGTTTATGGGAGAAAGGCCGTCAATGGACTCTGATGTCAATAAACCTTGTAAAGATAATGGAGCAATTCGGCGATCAATCCGACGTAGGTAACGACGGTAAGGCACAGGATCGGGAGCAGGCGTCGATGGACGACACGAACCCATCCGATAAACAGCAGCGCCGTCGGGATGAGGAGGACGGCATGTTGCCAACCGAGATAAAGTCCCAGGAGCGAGGTACAGACGATCCAGTTTTTACGGAAAGCGCCGTCGAAAAGGAAGGCCGTCGAACAGCCCGCGACGGCGGCGATCACCGCTCCGAAGAAGGCATCCGGGGCGCCCGAAAACATTCCCCATTTGAACAGGAGATCGTGCTGGTTGATCCAATGCCGGATCCCGTGGACGGGCCAGTGCAGGACGTCGCAGGGAATCCAATGCAGGGACGGAAAAAAGAGCGAGGCCGAGAGGCCGACCAGGGCTGCGGGATAGTACAGGGAAGGAACGAACATTTTGCCCGGGATTTTTTTCCCGTCGACCTCAATCAGACCGGCGGCGAGCAGGGTAAGAAGGAGGAGCAACAGGTAGGCCGTGACGCCCCAGTACAGGTTTGAATCCGTAACCGGCATGTAAAAGAGCGCTTCGGTCGAATTCCAACCTTTGACGACCAAACGTCGCGGACACCCTTCCCGAACGACGATCAGGAAGGCAAGGCTTGCGAACCCGATTGCGCAAAGGACTTCGACGAGCGGATAACGGGAACTGATGCGAACCTTGCATTTGCGACATCGGCCGTTCAACCGCATCCAGCCGAAAACGGGCACATTATCGTGCCAACGGATCGGATATTTACATTTGGGGCAATGCGAAGGCGGGTAAAACAGGCTTTTTCGCCGGGGCAACCGGTAAACGACGACATTCAGGAAACTGCCGAAAATACCTCCGAGGATTCCCGCCCAGAGAACCAGTAATGCGTGTACCATGCGCGTATCATTAGAGAACGGAAAACGATGAAAACAAGGGGGCTCGCCCCGTCGACGCGATCCGGCATCGCGACCCGCATCGCACGACGGTCGATCCCGCTCCGGATATTGCCGCCGGGACGTCTATTGAACTCGATTTGAAAACCCGATATAATAATGGGATTATACCGTTTGTGCGGGAAAAGTTAAAGGGCAATTGTTCTTCCGTGCGAATGATCCGGGAAATTTTCAACCGAGTTCCACATCTCTCTATGGTTTCCACACTTGCAGAATTGGCCCGCCTGGTCGAGGGGATCCCCGTGGGAGAGCCCGATCTTCCGATTCACGGGGTCGCTCCGATTCAAAGCGCCGCCCAGGGCGAAATCACCTTTCTGGAAAAAGCCGACAAACTTCAACGTCTGTCGAAATGCCGTGCTTCGGCCGTCGTCGTCCCGCTCGGGACCGTTCTCCCTTCCCATGCCGTCATCCAAACCCGCCGGGTCGTCGAAGCATTCGAGACGATTACCCGGTTTTTCACCCCGAACCAGCCCGCGCCGCCGCGAACGATCAGTGAACAGGCGTCGATCAGTCCCACGGCGACGATCGGCGACAATGTCCTGATCGAACCCTTCGTCCTGGTCGGCGACAACGTCCTGATCGGCGACGATTGTACGCTCCACAGCGGGGTACGCGTCGGCGCCGGTTCCCGGATCGGGAGGGGAACCCTGGTTTTTTCCAACGCCGTCCTTTATGAAAACACGGAAATCGGCGAAGATTGCATCATCCATGCCTGTTCCGTAATCGGTGCTTACGGATTCGGTTACGCTTCCTCGGCGGAAGGGCATCGGCTCTCCTCGCAACTCGGAAACGTCCGGGTCGGCGACAATGTCGAAGTCGGGGCCTGCTCCACGATCGACCGGGCCACCTACGGTTCCACCGTCATCGGCGACGGGACGAAAATCGACAATCTCGTCATGATCGGGCACAATTGTCACATCGGCCGCAAGAATTTGTTGTGCGCCCATACCGGAATCGCGGGAAGTACGACGACCGGCGATTTCGTCGTCATGGCCGGCCGGGTCGGCGTCCGCGATCACGTCCACATCGGCGAGGGAGCCGTTCTCGGGGCCATGGCCGGGGTGATGGGCAACATTCCGGACCGTTCCCGGTTCGTCGGCATCCCGGCAACCCCGGAAAAAGAGCAGTTCAAATTGCAGATCGCCCTTTCCCGGCTTCCCGAAACACAAAAGCAGGTCAAGGCGATGCAGCGGGCACTGACTGCGCTGGAGGACCGCATCAAAGCGAACAAGGAAACCGGGGAAACCAAAGAAAACCAAAACCGGTGACGTGACCGAACGATGGGCGAC
>QMCD01002562.1_pt1 | contig 14237 bp, 11 predicted proteins | sample 1821841 | NCBI WGS metagenome assembly QMCD01 (sample SAMN01991225, study PRJNA193472) | Termite gut metagenome, whole genome shotgun sequencing project. | isolation source: worker | host: Macrotermes natalensis | reverse complement strand
TCGCCGGGGCCTCCGAAGCGGGCGCTTCGCTTGCCGGGGCTTCCGAAGCGGGTGTTTCCGCCGCGGGCTGCGAGCAACCCAAAAGCGTCAGCGTCATGACCATAAGGACTGCCACTACTACAAATAATTTCCTCTTCATAATTTCCTCCTTTATTTATCTAACGCGATTTGCGTTATGATCAGATTGTTCAGTTGTTCTTGCTTTGCAGCAGCACGGCGATCAGTATGACCGCGCCCTTCAAAGCGCCGTTTAAGTACGGCGAGATATTCATCATCAGCATCATGTTCGTCACGACGCCCAGTATCAAAAAGCCGATAACCGTGCCTACGATCTTGCCTTTGCCGCCGGCGAGCGACGCGCCGCCCACAATCACCGCCGTGATAGCCTCAAACTCATACATATTGCCGCTTGTTGAGGGCGCGATGGCCGCCATGCGCGAACACTCGATCATCGCCGCGAGGCCCACGCACAGACCTGTCAACATGTACGTCATTATTTTGATGCGGTCTACCTTGATGCCCGAATAAGCCGCCGCCCGCTCGTTGCCGCCCACAGCGTACACATAAGAACCGAACTTCGTTTTGTGCAGCAGTATCCCGAGCAATATCAGCGAAGCTAGCACGATAAGGAAAGGGATGGGCACCTCGCCCACCTTGCCGTTGCCGATGAATTTAAACTCGTCGGAGTTTTCCCCGCGTATCGTCGCGCCCCCCACGGCAAACATGGCGATGGAACGCGCGATGATACCGATGGCCAGCGTCACGATAAACGGCGGCAGCTTTGCCTTTGTAATGATGATGCCGTTAATAAACCCTACGCCCACCGCCAGCAGGCAGCACACGGCGATGCACACCCACAGGGGTACGACGCCCGTCACTTGCAGCATGACAAGCACCGTTCCCACCGCGGCCATCACCGGGCCGCTTGAAAGGTCTATCCCGCCCGATATGATGACAAACGTCATGCCGAGGGAGATCATGCCGATGCTGGACGTGCTTAAAAGTATCACCATGATGTTGTTCACACTGGAAAACCGGAAATTCGTTACGAATGTGCAAAATATGAATATTGCCACAAACACCAGTATGATGCTGTATTCCGAAATCAATTGTTTTGCGCTTCTTTTTTGCGCCGTTTCTTTCATCATCTCTTTTTCCCCCGTTCAGACATTTGTCGCACTCTTCATGATATTGCTTTCCGTGCGCTCGTCACTGTCATACTCCGCGGTGATCTTCCCTTCGTGCATGACTATAATGCGCTGGCAGATGGAAAGCACCTCCGTGAGGTCGGAAGACACGATGATCACCGTTTTCCCCTCCGCCGCCAGTTCATTGATGATTTTGTAGATCTCTTCCCGAGCGCCCACGTCGATGCCGCGCGTAGGTTCGTCCAGTATCAATATTTCCGAACCTACGAGCAGCCATTTGGCAAGCACCACCTTTTGCTGGTTGCCGCCCGAGAGGTTGCTCACAAACTGCGACTGCCCGCGGCACTTGATATTGAGCCGTTTGATCATACGGCTGGTATTATCCGCGAGCTGCCGGGCGTTGTTCATGAATTTTTTGCCGCGCACCTGAAACACATAGTTCACGTTTTCCATGATGCTGCGGTTTAAAACAAGCCCTGTTTCTTTCCTGTCTTCGGTTGCAAACCCGATATTCCCCGCGATCGCGGCCGCCGGGTTCTTAAAGTGCACCACATTGCCTTTGATCACGATCTCGCCCGCCGTCCGTTTGCGCAGGCCGAATATGTGCTCCATAAGCTCACTGCGCCCCGCGCCCACCAGCCCGGCAAAGCCTACGATCTCGCCCCGCCTGACTTTAAAGCTGACGTCATGCAGCAGCTCGCTGTCCGAAAGGTTTTTTACTTCCAGCACTACGTCGTGCTCGTCGCCCGCATAATCGTTCACGACCGACTCCTGTACCTCGCGCCCCACCATCAGGTTGGCGATATCCTTCTCCGATACGTCCGCGGTGCTCTTCACTGTCACAAGACTGCCGTCGCGCAGCACGGTCACCGAGTCGCAGATCTGCTTGATTTCCTTTAACCGGTGCGATATATAAACAATACCAATCCCCTTTTTCGCAAGCTCGCGCGTGAGGCTAAACAGTATCTCCGTCTCCTTGCCCGTAAGCATAGAGGTCGGTTCATCCATGATCAGCACCTTCACATCAAACGAGATGGCTTTTGCGATCTCCACCATCTGTTGCTGCGCGATTTTGAGCGTATGTACCTTTGCCGAGGGGTCGATCTTCTCCCCCAGGCTTTCTATCAGTTTTTTGGCGTCGGCGTTCATTTTTTTCGCGTCGATAAGCCCCAGTTTATTTGTAGGCTCGCGCGATAAAAAGATGTTTTGCGCTACCGTCATATCCCGCAAAAGGTTCAATTCCTGATGGATAATGGAGACGCCCATATCCTGCATTTCAAGCGGCGAAACGCTTTTTTGTATCAGCCGCCCGTCCACCTCCATCTCGCCGGAATCGAGCGAATAGATCGCCGCCAGTATTTTCATCAGCGTAGACTTGCCCGCGCCGTTTTCCCCGCAAAGCGCGGCGACCTCACCGGCGCGCAGTGAAAAGTCCACGTTATGCAGCACCTCCACCCCGAAAAAGCTTTTGCTTATGTTGCGCATATTGACAAGATTTGACATATCAGACCCTTTCTTCGCGGAGGTACGCCCCCGCGCCGCCCTCCCGCAAACCGCGGGCGCGGATCATGTGTGCATTTCTTTCACTTTACCCAGCCGCTCCCGCACATCCTGAAACACTTTCGTGTAGTATTTATTGAATGTGGGGCAGCCGATGTATTCCTGCCGTATCATCAACTCCAGGCAATTGAGGCAGGAGGTGCAGTATTTTATCTCGGCGTCCCGCCCGTCCTTCAGTTTTTTGGGCATGAGTGGGTCGGCAAACGACTGCCGCCCGAGGGCAACCATATCCATTGCCCCTTCCCGAACGCACTGCGCGCCCATGTTCACAATAGAGGATTGCTCCTCCGTCACGGCGAGCAGCCGGTTTTTCCCATTCCTGAAAGCGCTGAAATGCCCGCCCACGATCACCGTTTCCGGCTTCAGATTTTGCCGCATCAGGTTCGCGAAATACATGTGCAGGTAGGAAAGGTACGGGTGGTCCTTATCCGCCTCCACAAAGCTGATGGTGCTGTGCACATTGCCTATCGTCTCCACAAAATACTGCGCGCCGCGCTGCTCCAGCCCCCGCAAAAAGTCGATTGGCTCCGTCATGTCCATAATCGGGGAATCCGGCCCCGCTGACCCGAAGCCGCCCGGGAAGCCTTCCCACAGCGATACTTTAGACCCGATCAGGAAATTTTTATCATTCACTTCCTTTTGGATGCGCTCGTACAGGTCATACGCGAACCGGCTTCTGTTTTCCCAACTTCCGCCGTATTTCCAGTCGCGGTCGTTATAAGGGCGGAGTATTTGGTTGCCGAGGTACCCGTGGCAGAATTTCATGTCTATGCCGTCCGCGCCGCAATTCCGCGTGATTTTAGACGCCAGCACAAACTGGTCGATATAGCGGTCGGCTTCTTCTTCCGTAATCAGGTCGCCTTCCATTCCCGTGATATTTTTCACCGTCACCCTGCGCGAAAACGCGGGGTTGGAAAGCTCGCCCGCATGCGTGAGCTGAAACACGATCAGCACGTTCGGGTCGATCTCTTTCAGCTTCGCGATAAAATTTGTCAGCGCTTTTTCGTTGTGCGGCATGATCTCAAGCTGGTTTAAGCGTGAGCGGCTTTCGCCTGTGATGGTGATCGCCTCAAGGTCTACCATGCCCCACCCGCCTTTAAACAGGTTGGCATACCGCTCGAACGTCAGGTCGGAAGGGTTTCCTTCCGGGTCGGCGTCCGAACATTCCATCGCCTGCGCGAAAAACCTGTTTTGGCATTCCCGCGTCCCGATTTTTACCGGGCTTAGCAGCAGCTCTTTATTTTCCATAATTCCACCCCTATTTATACAGTATCTGCCGTTCGCGGATGCGGGGGTCCACCAGCACCTTGATCAGCTTTTTGTTTTCCTGCAATTCTTTTAGCGCGTCTTCCAGTTCCTCCAGCGGCACGATCATAGAAATCATGGGCGTGGGGTCGATCATGTTGTACTTTAAAAGCGTGATCGCGTCCGCCCAGTCGTACCCGATGCCCGCCGTGCTGCCGCTCACCTTTTTCTCGGCCAGCACAAACTCCACCGGCGGCAGCGACGCGAAGTCGTCATCGGCGCAAATGCCGAACGCTTCCACCTTGCCGCCCTTGCGGATCATCTTAAACGCCTGCTCGTATGTCTTGGAATGGCCCACGGCCTCAAGCGCGTAGTCCGCGCCCCTGCCGTCTGTCAGCTTCATCACTTCGGCCACCGGGTCCACACCCGTCGTGATGTCGATCGTGAAATCCGCCGCGCCCATGTCTTTTGCCATCTGCAAACGCTCCGCGCTGTCGCCCACCAAAATAACCGGGGCCGCGCCGCGCAGCTTTGCGAGTTTAGCGTGGATGATGCCCAGCCCGCAGCCGATCACCACCACACTGCGCGCGATTTCACACTGCATTTTTTTTGCGGCGTTCAGCGTAGCCGTGAGCGGCTCTATGAAAGCGGCTTTCTGGTCGCTCACTTCATCCGGCACAACGTAGATATTTTTCCACGGCACGCGCGCGTATTCCGCAAAACCGCCGCCATAGGTGTGGATGCCCAGTTGCTTGAAATCCTCGCATAAAAGCGGCTCGCCGATGCGGCAGGCATAGCACGTACCGCAGGGCAGGCAGATATCGGCGGCCACCCTGTCGCCCACTTTCAGCCCTTTGGCGTTTTTGCCGACTTCTTCGATCACGCCGCAATATTCGTGCCCGGTGGTGAGCGGCAGGCATTCCACCTCGTCCGCGAATTTACCGGTATAACTGCCCCAGTCCGACCCGCATATGCCGCAGTAACTGATCTTCACCAATACGTCGTCGTCCGTGATCGTGGGAACGGGCACTTCCTTCAAAACAAATTTGTACGGTTCCTCCAATACTTGCGCTCTCATCATTCTCATTTGCGTGCTACCTCCCGCGTTACCTACTTTGTAAAGAGTTTATCCGTTCTGCCTTCATACGGCGCTTCGATCATAAGCGGCTTCAAAAATTCTATGGTCTTTTTCACGCCGTCCATGCGGCTCATCAGCACATCTTCATGCTCGTAGTCAAACGCGTAATCGTAACCAATCAGGTAGAGCTCGCTTATGAGTTTTTTCCAGTCCACGCTGCCCCAGCCGGGGATGCGGAAACGGAACGAGCGGTCCACACGGCCCCAGCCGTCCGCCATGTACATGTTGTAGCCGCCCTTTAGCATGTTGTGCTCCACGATCTCACAGTCTTTTGCGTGTACGATCACGATGCGGTCTTTTAATTCGTCGATGAACGTACCCAGGTTTATGCCCGAAAAAAGGATATTCGCCGGGTCGAGGTTGATGCCGAACGCCGGATGGTGGCCGGTGATTTCAAGGCACCGCAGTACGGATTGCGTATCGTAAAGTATATTGTTGGGATGCGGCTCAAAAGCGACCTTCACGCCGTATTCCTTGTATTTATCCAGCACATAGCCCCATTTTTTCACAAATTGCTCTTCTTCGCGCGCCCAGCCGTTCGGGTCGGGCCAGTCGTTGATATGCCCGAAGTTCTCCATGCCAGAGAACCCGATGACACACGGCACTTCCAGCGCGTTTGCAAGCTGTGCCGAGCGGATCATGCTTTCTGTGCCAAACTTCACTTTATCTTCCGTACTGCCCGGGCAGATACTGTCTGTATCCTTACCGTAAGGCCCCATGATCAAAAGGGAATCGGCGTGGTTTGAGATAGCGGAGATAAAAAGCCCCGCGTCTTCCACCTGCTTTTTAAGCCCACGCGTGCCACCATTTTTAAGCAGCGCTTCCGCGTCCACCTGGCCGTTGTCCACATAAGACGGGATTTCAAGGCACTCATAACCATGACTCGCGGCTAGTTCCGCCACTTCGCCGATAGGCTTCTCCGAATAATTTACTGCACAAAACCCTACGCGCATAGAATTTACCCCCTTGGCTATTCATTTATTTGCTGTTGTTCCCTTGTTTTATTGCTTGCGTTTTAAGAATGAAAAAAACTTTTCGATGCTCCGAAAACGGTTTGGCTTATGTATTGTAATATTTCTTTTTCGTCTTCGATTGCTTGCTTTTATATTTACATATTATTTGTATTTTTGTCAATACTTTTTCGAAAAAAAGTTAAATGAAAGTTTTCGAAAGTTTACTGTTGCAGTATATTTAAATAGCTGTTATAATGAACCGTGTTGTTTTAGGCAGCCGGTATCCGCATCAATTCATTTCCATTGAGGGGCTTACGGAATGTTAAAATCTGAACGAATCAACAAAATCAAAACGATCCTCAGCAAGGAAAAACGGATCACGGTGACCGCCCTTTGCGATATGCTTCCCGTTTCCGCCGTCACCATACGTTCCGACCTGGAATCGCTTGAAGCGGATGGTTTTGCCCGCCGCGTACACGGCGGCGCCGTGCTGAACGAACATCAGAGAAACCAAAAAGTGATCGACAACATCGTGGCGGCGATCAACATCCCTTACGATAAGGAACAGGAACACATCGGTAACATTGCCGCTACGCTAATAGAGGAAGGCGAATGGGTTTTCATCGGAAGCGGCACGACCTGCTACTATATTGCAAAGGCGTTGCTTGCGCGCCGCAACATCAACATACTGACCAACAATATTTATGTGGTAAATATTTTGCTGGCCAATCCTTTTATTAATGTGATTGTGTGCGGCGGCACATTGGCGCACGCCTATAACTGCACATCCGGCGATTTGTTTGATAAAAGCATCCACAACATGCATTTCGGCAAATCGTTTTTTACGGTGAGCGGGGCCGACCCGTTATCCGGCTACACAGTTTCCAGCGAGATCGAGGCGGAGGTTCTGCGCACGGTAAACAGGCAAACCGACAATCTGATATTGGTAATCGATTCTTCCAAGTTTGGCAAGACCTCTTTTATGCATGCGGGTAATCTAGATATTTGCAGCGCGATTATCACGGACGAGGATATTGCGGACGAATACCTCAAGCTTTATGCGAAAATCGGTATTCCTGTTTATGGTTCGGGGCGCGATACGCAGATTAGAGCAAATTAACTTAACGTTGGGCAAGGTAGGTTTGAGCAAAATTGGTTTCAGGCAAGGCGCGCAAACGTAGGCATATCGGCACATATGGCAAGTTTGCGCAACGCAGCATGAAGCCAATTTTTCCAAAGATACTGCTCGATGTTAAGTTAGTTTGCTCCAGCCCTTTACCGGCAAGGAGCGGGCTTTAGGGTAAATTAAGTACACGCTGATTAAATCGTGGTCAGATTAGTGGTCTTTTTGTGGACGGCAGGTGGGCACGGTTTGTCTATGTTCCGGTTAGGAAAGCAGGATTTGAACCCGCCCCTGCACTGTTGATGAAAGCAAGGGTAACGTTTTCCACCGAGAATAGGTATGACGCCGCCGCTGGGCGTCAAGGGAGGGGCAGGAAGATTCGGTTTTTCCACCATTGTGGAGACCGACTCCCCTTCCCGATTTCGTCATTGCGGGTCAAGCCCGCAATGACGTGGCAGCAGCACAGTATAAGCGCTATTCGTGCCTTTAATGGAGTTTTTAGAACCGTAGGTTCTGAGCCGCCGGAGGTATATAATGCGCCGCAGGCTCCTTGGCCAAAAAGGAATACCCAAAAGCAAACACAACACACAAAACACACCCCAGCTATCAATCCTCGCCAGTCGGCAAATAAAAAGTTACAGTCGTTCCCACCCCCGGGCTGCTCTGCGCTGAAACACTGCCGCCGTGCAGTTCAATGATTTGGCGCACGATGGGCAGCCCCAGCCCGCTGCTGCCGCTTTCGCTTCGCGCGGCGTCCGCCTGGAAAAAGCGGTCCCATATATGCGGCAGGTCTGTTTCGCTGATACCCACCCCGTCGTCTTCCACCGTGCCTTTTATCCTGCCCGGTTCCGTTTGCAGCGTCAGGCGGACAAACCCGCCGCTTTTTCCAAACCGTATGGCGTTTTCCACCAGATTCATTACCATGCGTATCAGCAGCAGTTCATCGGCGCAAACGCTTACATTGGGTTCGATCTCCTTTTGTAAGGTTATGCCGCGTTCCGCCGCCACCGGCGCAAGCTCCACACTCACCGATTCCAGCAACGCGGAAAGATCGACCGGTTCTTTTTGTATGTCCTGCGTCCCGCTGTCCATGCGCGAAAGAAGAAGCAGTCGGTTTACAAGGCCGGTCATGCGCCCCGCCTGCCGCTTAATCGTCTCGATCGCCCGTGTCTTTTCCGCCTCTTCACCGCGTGTGAGCGCATAATCGCATTGCGCGTGGATAACGGAAAGCGGCGTTCTAAGCTCGTGCGACGCATCGGACACAAAACGCTTTTGCTGCTCGAACGCCGCGTGCAGGCGCGCGAACATTTGGTCGAACGTATCCGCGAGCTGCCCGAATTCATCTTTTTGGCCGCTCAAGTTCATTCGTTTCGTCAGGTCCCCGCCCCCCGCGATGCCCCGCGCCGTATCGGTGATCCGCACCATGGGCGCAAACGCGCGCCGCGTGATCAGGTATCCGCCCAGGCCCGCCAGCAGGGAAAGCGGGATGATCATCCATAAAAACACGGTTACCGCATAGCTTTCCACGCTTTGCACGGAATCGAGCGCCATGCACGTCCGCACCCATACGGCCACGCTGCTCGTCAGCGGGCAATACGTATCGTACACATACCACATGTTGCCCGTATCGCCGGGCGCCTCGCGCACGCCGCCCTCCATCAGCGGCAGGTCAAACTCGGGGATTCTGCCGTACAGCAAAACAATACCGTCGCCGTCATAAACCATCACATTGGCGTAATCTATGTCGTCGAGGTCGTCGTCAAGGTCTATTACGCCGTCGTCTATCTCGATTTCGTCTACCGCGTAAATGGCGGCGGTATGAAGCGTTTCCTCAACATAGGTGACAGCATGGCGCGCGCTGCTGAAATGAAGTATCACAAATACGGCGACCGCGATCAGTACCAGCATCGCCGTATACCAGAAAACAACCCTTTGGCGCACCGTCAGCCCTTTCATTTTACTTCCCTTAGGACATACCCCACATTGCGCACCGTCTGAATTATCGAAGGCCCGCTTTTTGGGCAAAGCTTGCCCCGGAGCTTACGTATGTAGACGTCCACCACATTGGAGCTGCCTTCATATTCGTAGCTCCAGATATGTTCTTCTATGCGGGAACGCGAGAGCACGATGCCCTTGTTGCGCATCATATACTCCAGTATGGAAAATTCGCGGCCGGATAAAAAGCATTCCTCCCCCGAAAGAAATACCCGGTGGGTTGCAGGGTCAAGTGAAAGCCCGCCCACGGTAAGCATGTTTACGCTTCCCTTTTTTTCACGCAGCAGCACGCGCAACCGTGCAAGCAATTCCTCATAGGCGAACGGTTTTACGAGATAATCGTCCGCGCCCATATCAAGGCCTGCCACGCGGTCTTCTATCCCGTCCTTCGCCGTGAGCAGCAATACCGGCGTATCGTTTCCGCCCGCGCGCATTTTTTTGAGTATCTGAAAGCCATCCAGCGTGGGCAGCATAATATCGAGTATGATACCGTCATATTCGGTGTTTTCGATATAATATGCCGCCTCCCCGCCATCCAGGCAGCTATCGACCGCGTAATTCTCCTCAGCCAATATTCCCGTTATGAACTGGTTCAAGTCCGGTTCATCTTCCACAATCAGTAAGCGCACACAATATCCTCCCTCATTCCCGCGATGCTTTTGTTTCATTCTGTGGCTGTTATTGTATTACAGCAATATGAACGCCAGATGAACACTTAGATAACCCCTGATTAAATAGCGCAGCCACCTTTGCGGCCTATTTTCCCAATCTCCATTTTCAGAACCCACTGATAGCGCTGCTAGCAGCGGAACCTGAAAACGCCAATCTTGAAAAAATAGTCTCGCAAATCTGACTACGATTTAATCAGCGGTTACCTGGGCAGGCTGTCAATAAAAGCGCGACCCGTGGAAGTGGCACATCCGTGCGTGGCTTTACATTAACTTTAGCCATGATGGCTCAAGTACGCTATACGCCTTTGCGCCGGGCGCCTCTCCATTTCCTCAATTTTTCCCCGTTCGGCGCGTGGGCGGGCGGTGAAGAATGGATTAGAAAAAACGTGCCTTTCTGTCTGTAGATTTATTCTATCATCGGGCAGCGTTTTTTCTCATAGCGGAGTACCCTTCTTTCTTTATACATGACGGAGCGCCTGATGAACCGCCCGCACGCGTGACGAGCGGCTCACCATCACCTTTCCCGCGCGCAGCGCGGGAAAGGCTGAACCCATCAACATAAGAAATCTGTACCGCCCGGCGAACCAGCATCCGTGCCGCCGATTAGAGTAATTCTTTTCTACGCACAAAATGTTCACTCCCGCGCCCCATTCACTGCGGCGACCCGTAGATGCTGTAAAGTTCGGGCAAGACCTTTATTTCCGCCCGGTTCACCGATCCGCCGTATTCCCCGTCTACCGTCCATGCGGTATCCCGCGCAAACGAAAAGGTTACTTCCCGGCATTGGTGCAATTGTATCCATTTGGTGTTATATTTTCGCAGTAGCAGTTTTAACGCGACGTAAGGCATGATGAGTATGTTTTTGGGCCGCTCTACCAGCAGCAGCTCGAGCAGACCGTCCCGCGTGGATACGCCATGCCCGGTGAGCTTTAATATCCCGGCGATAGAAAGGGAGTTCGTGACGCTGCCAAACAGGAACCTGCCGGATATTTTCTTGCCGTCCACATGCGCGGTAAGTTCCTTGCTGCGAACCCGCACCAGACCTTTGAAAAAATTGGCGAGGTAAGCAAGATGCCCGAATTTGTTTTTTGCCGATTGGGAAGTGGAATACGAAAACTCCGTAAACGCGCCGAACGCCGCAATGTAAGTAAAACACGTATCGCTGTTGAAGCACCCCGCGTCCATGAGCACGGGGCGGCCCGAAAGCAGCGCCATGCACGCATGCGGACTGGCGGGAACGCGGATCGTTTTGGCGACGTCGTTTGTGGTGCCCCGGGGGATCAAAAAGACGGGAAACTGCTTTTTGCCCCGCCACATGCCGTTTATGGTTTCGCTGAGCGTGCCGTCGCCGCCGCAGCAGACAAGAAGGGCGGTATCCGGATCGGCTGTTTGCGCAGCCCGCATCGCGTCCCCCCGCGCGCTTGTAAAATAAAAAGCGACGTCATGTTCTTCGCCGATATGCCGCGTCACAAGGTTTTGTACCTCGGGCAGCGCGCCCGGCTTGCCCGTCGCCGGGTTCAGGATGCACAACGCTTTCTTTTTTTCCGCCATAGCGATACCCCCTTCCGGCAAACCACATATACCATTCACTAATTAAAAACATAGTAGGGCGCGGCTTCCAGACGCGCCGTGTTTGCATCTACCCTAAGTACGGCGCGTCAAGGATGCCGCGAAAGCAATACTACACGCAAAACGGCCACGCCCGTATTATTCTTTTCCGTCCCAGCAATAGGTACACAGCTTGCAGGGGTCGATCCCTATGGATTCCTTCAGGTCGTCCAGCCGGTGGTAGCGCAGCGAGGTGAAGCACAGTTCCTTTTGGATATCTTCCACCAACGCCCGGTGTTTTTCCGATTCCGGCTGCGCGTATGCCTCTAGCACCGCTTTTGGCACTTCGTCTCCCTCCCGTTTTTGGATCACGCGCCGCGCGATCAAATCAAGGTCGGATGTGGAGCGGGAAAAATTCAGGAATTTACACCCGAACAATATGGGCGGGCAGGCGGAACGCACGTGCACTTCCTTTGCGCCGCTCTGGTACAAAAACTCCGTCGTTTCCCGCATCTGTGTGCCGCGCACAATGGAATCGTCTATCATCAAAAGCCGCCTGCCGCGTATGAGCACATCCACAGGGATCAGCTTCATGCGTGCGATCAGACTGCGCATCTTTGAGTTTGGCGGCATAAACGAGCGCGGCCAGGTGGGCGTATATTTGATGAACGGGCGCGAAAAAGGGATACCGGACGCGTTTGCGTAGCCAATGGCGTATGCCGTGCCCGAGTCGGGCACACCCGCCACATAGTCGGCATTGACGTCATCCCGCGAGGCCAGCATACCGCCGCTTCTGTAACGCATTTGTTCCACGGAAACCCCTTCATACTGTGTGGTGGGGTACCCGTAATATGTCCACAAAAACGAACAGACGCGCATTTCCTGCTCGGGTGGGCGCACATTTTGCACACCGTCCGCCGTAAGGAATACGACCTCACCCGGGCCGATCTCACGTAGGTGCTCATACCCGAGGTTTAAGTAGGCAAAGCTTTCGGAAGCGGCGCAATACGCGCCGTCTTTTTTCCCGAGAACCAACGATGTGCGGCCCAGCCTGTCGCGCGCGGCATAGATTCCGGCCGGCGTGAGTAACATCAGCGTCATAGAGCCTTCTATCATTTCCTGCGCGTGGCGGATGCCCGCCGCAAGAGAGGCCTGGCTGCCTATGAGCGCGCCCACCAGCTCGGTGGGGTTTATTTGCCCGCTGCTCATTTCGGAAAACTGGGCGAGGCCGCTGTCATAACAATGCTGTATCAACCCGTTTATGTTATTGATCCGCCCGACCGTCGCGAGCGTGAATGTGCCGAGGTGCGAACGTATGGTCAGCGGTTGCGGCGCCGTATCGGAAATGCACCCCACCCCCAAAAGCCCGTTCATATCCTGCACGTCGCGTTCAAACTTTGTGCGGAATGGGGCGTTTTGTATGTTGTGGATCGCCCGCTGGAATTTCCCGTCCGCATATACCGTCATGCCGCCCCGGTATGTGCCGAGGTGAGAATGGTAATCTGTGCCGAAAAACAAATCATAGACACAGTTTTCTTTTGCTGTTACGCCAAAAATGCCGCCCAATACCAATTCCTCCGAATCCTGTCGTTTTATCCCCCCGTACCAGTATACCACTTTTTGCGCGGGTGGGAATATTTTTTCATCCGGCAAAGTTTATTGATTGGTTCGCCGGTCGGTACAGATTTCCTATGCTGACGAGATTGGAACGCGCCCCTGCGCTGCTGTTAAAGCGGCAGCGTCGTAACTACCCGCGGTGGAAAGTGTTTCCGTTTTAACAACAACACCGGGCGGGTTCAAATCCCACTTTCCTAGGGACTAGGGATACGAACCCCCTTCAATCAACGGTTACCTAAAGCTTGTTACAGCTTGCAGAAAAAACCGTAAAACCAACCGTAAAACCAATATGTATTGACAACCGGCGCGGCCCGTGATACACTACATCCTGCGTAAAGAAATGAATAGGTGAAAGCCATAGACGCAGGGGCGAAAGCTTAAATATCCTGCCGAGGCGAGGTCAAATACACAAATGTTGTGCTTTGTAATTGTCTTGTCGGCTTTACAAGGCATTTTTTAATCGGGCGCAAAAGCGAGGTGAAACAGTTGAAAGAAGAAAAGTTGCAGCAAAAGAAACAGGTGGTCGCCGACGTTGCGGATAAAATGAAACGCGCGCAGAGCATGATCATGCTGGATTACCGCGGCCTTACCGTAGAGGAAGTCACCAATTTAAGGAGCCAGTTCCGCGCGGCGGAGGTGGAGTACAAGGTCATTAAGAACAATGTGCTTTTGCGTGCGGCGCAGGAAATTGGCCTGGAGGGAACGGAAGAGCTTTTTAAAGGGCCGACAGCCGTAGCGTTTGGCTACAATGACCCCGTCGCTCCCGCGAAAATACTCGCGAAATTCATCAAGGATACGAAGAAAACAGAAATTAAAGCGGGGATTTTAGACGGTAAGATGCTGCCCGCGCAGGGTGTGGACGACTTGGCAAAGCTGCCTTCCAGGGAAGAACTCATCGCAAAGATGATGGGAAGCATGAACGCCCCGATCACAAACTTTGTGGGTGTGCTTGCGGCAGTCCCCGGTTCGTTCGTGCGTGCGCTTAACGCCGTACGCGAGCAAAAGGAAGCGCAAAGTTCTTAAAAAAGCGCAATAGGACGATGGCCGCGCGGATACCCCGTAACGCCTGATAATGAAAACAAACCAATATTTTGGAGGTAAAAAAACATGGATAAAGCACAATTGATCGAAGCAATTGAAAAAATGAGCGTACTTGAGCTCGCCGAGCTCGTAAAGGAACTGGAAGAAAAATTTGGCGTGAGCGCCGCCGCGCCTGTGGCGGTTGCCGCCGCGCCCGCC
>QMCD01001960.1_pt1 | contig 14243 bp, 16 predicted proteins | sample 1821841 | NCBI WGS metagenome assembly QMCD01 (sample SAMN01991225, study PRJNA193472) | Termite gut metagenome, whole genome shotgun sequencing project. | isolation source: worker | host: Macrotermes natalensis | reverse complement strand
AAGAACGCTCCACACACGATGCACGTGGTTTGCGCAAGCGAATGGAATCATCCCTACACTCGTGAACAAGCGGCTTTCCCGCAAGCTCACGATGACAAGTATTGGCCTACCGTAGGACGTGTGGACGATGCATTCGGCGATCGAAATTTGGTGTGTAGTTGCAATTAGATTAAAAAATCCTCACGATGAAAAAACTTTCCATCATCATTCCCGCTTACAACGAGGGACTGACCATTCATCTCATCCTTGACAAAGTCAAAAAAGTCGAGTTGATTGGCGGTCTCTCGAAAGAGGTCGTGATTGTGAATGACTGTTCCAAAGATCATACGGAAGAGGCTGTCCTGAATTACAAAAATAACAATCCGGATTTAGATATTCAGTACTACAAACACGAGCTTAATCAAGGCAAGGGAGCCGCACTTCACACAGGAATCGCCAAAGCTACAGGCGACTTGATCATCATTCAAGATGCCGATTTAGAATACGATCCTGCGGAGTACAATATCCTGTTGAAGCCGATTTTAGAGGGTTTTGCTGATGTTGTTTACGGAAGTCGTTTCGCAGGAGGAAAACCTCATCGCATCCTATTTTTCTGGCACACTATCGGAAACCGTTGGCTGACGCTACTTTCCAATATGCTGACAAACCTTAATCTAAGCGACATGGAAACATGCTACAAACTGTTCCGTGCGGAAATCATCAAAGGCATTCGTTTCAAAGAAAAACGCTTTGGTTTTGAACCCGAAGTAACCGCAAAAATGTCGAAAATACCCAACATTCGAGTGTATGAAGTCGGTATTTCCTACTACGGCAGAACGTATGAAGAAGGCAAAAAAATTGGTTGGAAAGATGGATTCAGAGCGATTTATTGTATCTTAAAATATAACTTATTTCAAAAATCATGATGAAAAAATCTTGGATTAATATTGCTTTGACCACTGTTTTGATAATCGTTACAACGGTTGCATTTGTGAAAATTTTTGATTTAAAACTGAATCAAAACGGCGACAACATCTACTATTTTTCACTTGCAAAATCGTTGGCACAAGGTCATGGTTATGTAGATGGATTTTCTCCGGAAGTAAGTCCCCATACGCATTTTCCTCCGGGTTATCCGTTTCTGATGAGCCTTTTGATGCGAACAGGATTGGACTCAATGCAAGATATGAAAATCCTAAACGGTGTTTTTCTTGTGCTTTCAGTGGTGCTGTGTTTTTTTATATTTCTTCATTTAACTAAACGAAAATGGCTTTCGTTTTTTATTGCGTTGTTAGTTGCGCTTAATGCAAATTTACTGGGTTGGACAACAATTATGATGAGTGAAATTCCGTATATGTTTTGGACATCTTTAGCAATTTTGCTTTTCCTAAAAGCGTTCGCTTATGAGAAAATTTCAGACTTGAGAATTGCTCATTATATCTGTTTTTTAGGTGCCGTTTTTAGCATGGTATTTGCTTATTTTGTGAAGTCAATTGGAATGTCGCTATTATTGGCAATGTGCGCTACACTTGGTATTGAAATGATACGTCAAATTGTTTTGTATCGGAAAAATCGACTACACTATCCTGCTTCGAAATTTCGAAAAACCACGATCGTTATCGGTGTGTTTTTGGTGGCGATTGTGTCGTTGTACTATGTGCCATCCAAGATTTGGAGTCAACGTGCGAAAAATGCCGGAGTTGAAAATAATTCGTATGTTGGGAATTTTCTTCAAAAATCTGATGGAACGGAGATGAAAACCTATAAAGATTGGGAAACCCGTATTCTGGATCACTCCGAAAAGGCGATTAAACAATGGATTCCGTACTCCATATTCCAGAATAAGTCAACCAATCCGAATTTAGATCCGATTTCGTTATTTTTAGGAATTATACTATTGGGGTTGCTGTTTTGGGGCGCATATAAAGCTAACTCATGGCTACTTTTTCTGTATGTTGGAGCTTCTATCGGAGTACAGCTGTTTTACAACGAAACATGGGCGGGAATGCGCTATATGGTGGCAGTTGTGCCGTTTTTGATTTTTTATTTTGTATATGGCATTTATACTCTGGTGTATCAGGGCATAGCAATGGTCAATAAAAAAACAAAACATAATCTAATTCTCGATTTGATACTTATCTTATTTATAGCTATTCCTTTAGCGTCGCCATACAAAGATTCGTTTGCGCGATTAGAAAAACAATCTCGTTTCAAAACATGGAACTATCTAAATTCATCGCAAGGGTTTGTTGAATTTATGGAGATGGCAGAATGGATATCCAAAAATACTTCACAAGAAAAAATTGTTGCCAATAGAAAGCCTGAAGTTTTTTATATGTATTTTCAAATCAGTTGGACTCCCGGGTATGAACACACCGGCAGCAGAAGTAATCGCATTCTTGGATAAAAACAAAGTGAATTATATTTTGCTGGATCATTGGTTTAATAGAGCATACTCCGTAGTGTATCCTGTTATTCTGCAACAACCTGAAAAATTCAGATTAATACATTCCATCGGAGGAACCACGGCAAACGTACCACCAACCACCTTGTTCGAATATCTTCCCAACTCCGATTCAAATTCGGGGAATTAAAAATTGAACACAAATAACAACGTCTATTTTTACAAAAAAAATAAAATATAAAAAAATCATACAATGAAGAAAATTTTAACAACCATGACCGTACTCACGGCAATGCTCGCAACTTCTTGCGACTGTAAAAAATCAAACTGCGAACTTCCGGAAACAGCGAAGTATTATGCGCTGGTTGAACTGAAGTCTGACCTTTCGCAATTCAGCGAAAATGAAAAACAGATGCTGTCGTATCTCTTCGATGCTGCAACACTGATGAACGATGTGTTCTGGAAACAAGCCTATCCGGGTTGCAAAAACGAGTTTTTGAAACCCTTTGAAAACGATTCGGAAGCCTTGGCATTCGCACAAATCAACTACGGTCCTTGGGAACGTTTGGGTGGAAACCAACCTTGGGTTGACGGAGTGGGCGAAAAACCCAAAGGAGCTGCATTCTATCCTGCGGATATGACCGCAGAAGAGTTTGATGCTCTCGAAGACCCTAACAAAACAAGCCTCTACACGATTATCAAACGTGATGAAAACGGCAAACTGAACGTGGTTTGGTATCACGAAGCCTTTAAGGAAGAATTTACTAAAGCCGCAGAATTGCTGGAAAAAGCTGCAGAACTCGCCGAAGATCCGGGGTTCAAAAACTATTTACAACTGCGTGCAAAAGCTCTACTCTCATCAGACTATTATGAAAGCGATGTGGCTTGGATGGATATGAAAACATCTAAATTCGATTTCGTGATCGGACCGATTGAAAATTACGAAGACGGGCTCTACGGCTACAAAGCCGCTTGCGAATCGTTCGTCTTGATCAAAGATGTGGAATGGAGTAAAAAATTGGAAAAATTCAATGCTAAACTTCCTGCATTGCAAGCCGGATTGCCTGTTCCCGATGCGTATAAAGCAGAAATGCCCGGAACAGATTCCGATATGAATGTTTACGAAGTTACCTACTACCAAGGAGATTGCAATGCAGGCAGCAAAACCATTGCCATCAATCTGCCGAACGACGAGCGTATTCACGTGTTGAAAGGCACACGAAAACTGCAACTGAAAAATTCGATGAAAGCGAAATTCGACAAAATTTTATTGCCGATTTCATCGGTTGTTATCAATCCCGAACAACAAAAATACGTGAAGTTTGATGCGTTTTTTGAAAACGTAACATTCCACGAAGTTGCGCACGGAATGGGTGTGAAAACAACTTTGAAAACCAAACAAAACCTGCGTCAGGCATTGAAAGAAATGTATTCTCCGATTGAGGAAGCGAAAGCCGATATTATGGGATTGTATTTGGTTGATGAACTCCGCAAACAAGGCGAAATGGGCGAAGGCGATGTGTATGAAAACTACCTCACTTTCTTCGCAGGCATTTTCCGTTCTGTTCGATTTGGTGCGGCAAGTGCGCATGGTCGTGCAAATATGATGTGCTTGAATTTCTTTGCCGACAATGGTGTTTTCACACGTGATGACAATGGAATTTATACGGTTGATATACCGAAAATGCAACAGGCTGTTCGTGATTTATTGGCTAAAATCCTTGTTCTGCAAGGCGATGGCGATTATGAAGGTGCAAAGAAATGGGTTGCAGAAAAATCGATTATTGATGCAACATTGCAATCCGATTTGGATCGTATCGCAGATGTAAACATTCCTCGCGACATTTACTTCAAGCAAGGAAAATGCGTGATGGGATTGAAATAAAATCCTTATCTGTATGTTGATTCGTCTAACCAAATCCAATCATTCGGCACAGTTGATTTTTCTGTGCTTGTTAACGCTTTTGCTTTGGATTCGTAATTTTATAATGCCTGTATCGGTCGAAATTGTCGAGCCGCAAACATTTTTATACAGCGCATTATTCGATTGGACGAAGACACACGTTGTGCTTGCAAAAATACTCGCTTTTGTCTGTGTATTTTTGCAAGCATTGACGTTACAGGAAGTCGTGAGAACGCACTCCCTGTCGAAGAATCCGATTTTTGTTGCACTCGTTTACATTGTGCTGATGAGTGCACAAAGCGATTGGCAGACGATGCATCCTTTTTTGATTTCAAACTTTTTTATCATCGGAGCGTTCTTTTATTTGTTCAAAGTGTATGATCGAAAAGAGTCTTACGAACCGGTTCTCTATGCCTCTATGCTCTTCGCTTTGGCATCGCTGTTTTCCGCATCACCACTGCTCCTTGGAGTGGTTGCACTGCTGATATTTGTGTATTATCCAATCAACAAATGGCGTGAATGGTTGATTGTTTTTCTGGGATTTGGATTCCCGTTTATAGTTGTATTTTTATGGGCATCTCTGTCGGAACGGATGGATGTGTTTTCCGAATTTGCCCTTTCGAGCGTTCGTTTCGAGAACATTGAAAAAATCATAGATGTTCCTTTACAGGTGCAGATATTTCGTTTGTTCATACTCATCGTTTCCTTGTTGGGTATGGTTTTTATGCGTTTTCACGCAAAAGACAACGAAATTTCACAACGTAAAAAAATCGGTGCGATGATTTTAGGCGTATGTTGGATTGCGATTATTTCTCTAACCTCGCCATTGAGCAATGTAAGCATAGCCTCCTTGCTTCCGTTCTTCGCATTTTTCATCGCCGAATGGCTCTATCGCAACGAACATAAATGGTTCCCTGAGGTGGTGTTTTATTTGTTTTTATTGGTTTCTTTTTATGCGTTGTATACGTAATTTTTCTGTTTCATTTTTTTTTCGTATCTTTGCACAAAAATAAAAAAACGATGTCTAAAATTCTTGTTACAGGTGGTGCCGGTTTTATCGGAAGTCATACCGTTGTTGAACTTCAAAATAATGGGTTTGAAGTTGTCATTGCTGATGATTTGTCGAATTCCAACGAAAGCGTGATTGCTCAAATCACGGAAATCACAAAACAAAAGCCACAATTCGAGAAAGTAGATTTGGCGAATGAAGAGGCTTGCAAAAAATTGTTCGCAAAACATTCGGATATCAAGGCTGTGATTCATTTTGCTGCGAGTAAAGCCGTTGGAGAATCGGTGGAGAAACCGTTGTTCTACTACAAAAACAACTTGTGCTCTTTGCTGAATGTGCTGGAAAATATGGCATCGCACAACATCAAACCGATTGTGTTTTCATCGTCCTGCACGGTTTACGGACAACCGAAAACCCTGCCTGTAAACGAGCAATGTCCTTTACAACCGGCTGAATCGCCCTACGGAAATACAAAACAAATCGCAGAAGAAATCTTGTCCGATACAGCAAAAGCGATGCCGATTAACGTAATCGCTTTGCGTTATTTCAATCCTATCGGAGCTCACGCATCCACGATGATTGGCGAACTTCCGCTGGGTGTGCCTAACAATCTAATGCCCTTTATCACGCAAACTGCTGCGGGCATTCGGGAAAAATTGTCGGTGTTCGGAAACGACTACAATACGCCGGATGGCACGTGTATCCGTGATTACATACACGTTGTGGACTTGGCAAAAGCACACGTGGTTGCTCTGAATCGAATGTTGAATCAACAGCAAAAAAAATCAATGGAATACTTCAACCTCGGAACAGGCAACGGTTACAGCGTTTTGGAAGTTATCCAAAGTTTTGAAAAAACATCCGGACGAAAATTGAATTATCAAATTGTTGGTCGTCGTGCGGGAGATATTGAACAAATCTGGGCTGACCCTAAATTTGCAAACGAAGAACTCGGATGGAAAGCTGAAAAATCAATCGACGAAATGACTTTGAGTGCTTGGAATTGGCAGAAAAAACTGAGCAATATCCAATAAAAATGAAGATCGGAACGGTTGATATTCCTTTGAATGGAGTGGCATATTTCGGTATTCAAAGTGCATTTTTGAAACCGCACAGTATGGCACATTTCATCAATCAATGTTTGGATATTGAATTGATACGCACTTTCGATTTTGATAGTTTTAATAACAATGAAATTATTTCGTTCCCTTCATTTACCTGCATTTCGGAACAAGAACAGTGCTCGTATTATTTGATTGGAAAAAATTCCAAAAACGTGCTTTTCTCGAATTATCCCGAAGTGGATTTTTGGTTTTTGATGCAGTCGGCAAATGAAGTCAACGACAAACGTCTTCATGAAATACGAAAACGATTACACAATGAGCTTTCGCTTATAGAACAAGTGTTTGCAGTGCACGAAGTGGACTTAAAAAAACTCAAAACCTTTGACGATTTCAAAGTTGATTTTTTGGAGTATTGTGCGAAATTACTGCACGAACGCAAGCAGGAAAATCTTTGTTAAGACAACCGATTTTTATAATCTTCATACACAAATTCACGCACCAATTCAAACCCGGTATGCTCGCGCCAAATGCCGATTGACGGGTGTTTCACGCCATTGAACATCGTTGTTTTTACCATCGTATAATGAATCATATCGTTGAACACGATTCTATCGCCGATTTGCAAAGGTTTCTCAAACGACCATTCTCCCATAAAATCTCCCGCCAGACAGGAATTTCCACCAATTCTGTATGTTGGAAAATCCGTATTTGTTTCGGATAATGCCGACAAAATTTTCGGCTTATACGGCATTTCCAAACAATCGGGCATGTGTGCCGTGAACGACACATCTAAAATTGCAGTTTTTTGTCCGTGATTCTCTACAATATCTTCCACCGTACTCACTAAAACGCCCGTTTCCCAAGCGAAGGCGGAGCCCGGCTCTAAAATCAGTTTGAGATGAGGATACTTGTTTTGAAAATCTTTCAAGAGAGTGATGAGGTATTCGACGTCGTAATTTTTCCGTGTCATCAAGTGTCCTCCCCCCATATTGAGCCATTTGATTTGAGGCAGAAGAGCACCGAAACGCAACTCGAAATTATCTAAAACTTTCTTCAAATCGTGCGAGTCGGATTCGCAGAGTGCGTGAAAATGCAAGCCTTCTACACCATCAGGCAAAAATTTCAAATGTTCGCTTGTGATGCCCAAGCGAGAGCCTTTCGCACAGGGATTGTATAAATCCGTTTCCACTTCCGAAAATTCGGGGTTCACTCGCAAACCGAGTGAAATTGCCTTGTTCGCCGCTTTCGCACGTTTGGAAAAACGTTCAAACTGCGACAAGGAATTAAATGTTAGATGCGAACTCAATGCAGCAATTTCGTCAATGTCGTTGTCTGTATAAATCGGAGAATAAGTATGTGCGAAATCGCCCATCTCTTCCACTGCCAAACGTGCTTCCGACAAGGAACTTGCCGTTGCACAGCGAAAGCCGTGAGCATTCAAAATCGGGAAAGCACTCCACATCGCAAAACCTTTGAATGCAAGAATAATCTCTACATTCGCACGTTTCCGAACATCATCAATCAGACGTAGATTTTTTTTCAAAAGTCCTTCGTCTAAAACGTAACAAGGACTTGGTATTTCAGCGTAGTTCATCGTTTGAATATTTACACCTGCAAAGATACAAAAAAAAAATGAATTACAATCCTTCTATAATCGCTATACAAATCGTAACGATAAGAAAAAGTGTTTGCCACGAAATCGGATTTTCTTCTGTGTTTTTTGTGCTTTTTTTCATCATCATTGAATTTTTTACAGCAAACCATCTATTACGATCAAATAAATTGTCGTAAACAGAATGAGTGTTTGCAAAGTGACCGGATTTTTTACTGCGCTTTTTGCAATTTTTTTTATCATCGGAATGAGTTTTAGGTTTTACATTATGAATTTTATCTCGATTGTTCATCTATATAACGGAAAAAACATCCTTTTCGTATATTTTTTCTCAAAAAAAGTGGCATTTTGTTAATAAGTTGTGAAGTTATTAACAAAATTCACGTTTTTTTTGTATCTTTGCTCTTTAATTTTATAAATTTTAACTACGAATGAAAATTTCTTTAACCGATATGCGTTTTTTCTCTCATCACGGTTGTTTCGATGCGGAACGTGTGGTGGGAACGCACTTTTCCGTTGATCTTTCTTTTGAAACCGATACGGCGAAAGCGGAACTCTCCGATGAACTCTCTGATACGGTAAGTTATCTCGACGTTTATCAAGTTGTAAAAACCCAAATGCGACAGCCGTCGAACTTGTTGGAACACGTTGCACGTCGCATTCGAGATGCTGTTGCACACGCATATCCGCAAGCTTCAAATATCCATGTGAAAATCCAAAAACTGAATCCTCCGTTAGGCGGGCAGGTGGGAGCTGCAGCGGTGGAGATATAATGATTAGTTCGTAGACATTTCATTTTTTTTTGTATCTTTGCAAAATGATTACATTTTTCTCACCAAAAAAGAGTCACATCCTATTGTTCGCTTGTATTGCCCTTTGGACGGGTGTTTGGGCGAACAGCGTTGATTCATTGGAAATCCGAAAGCACGTTCAGTACCTCGCATCTCCCGAACTGAAAGGACGTTATCCCGGCACCGAAGGTGCGAAAAAAGCCGCCGAATATATTTGTAAAAAATTCATTGAAGCCGGGTGCGAACCCCTTTTCGATAAAGGCTTTCAAGAGTTTGATATGCCCGCAGATTCTACACAAAAAGGCATCAATGTTGTTGCCATGCTAAAAGGCACTAAAACTCCGAATGAATACATCGTTGTTGGCGCACACTACGACCACTTGGGAATGGGCGGGAAAAGCAGCCGAAGCCCCGATACCGTAGCCGTTCATCCGGGTGCAGACGACAACGCTTCAGGTGTGGCAGCACTGCTCGAATCCGCAAAAGCACTCGTTGCGCTGAAACCCGAACGTAGCGTGATTTTCGTGGCTTTCTCCGGAGAAGAAACAGGCTTGATTGGCTCGAAATATCTTGTGGAAAACCTGCACGTGCCTAAGGAAAGCGTTAAGGCAATGCTCAACTTCGATATGCTCGGAAATTTGGATTCCATTCTAAATATTCACGGAACAGGAACAGCAACTTTTTTCGACTCCTTGCTGACGATGGTTTCAGGCAATGGTCAGGACTTCCGAATAGAACGCCGTGTTGATGGTTTCGGACCAAGCGACCACTCTTCGTTCTATGCGGAAAAAATCCCTGTGCTGTTCTTTCATACGCCCGAAACCGATGCATATCACACGCCTTTCGATGTTCCGGAAAGCGTGAATATAGCGGGAATAGCGACCATCACAGACTATGGCGTTCGTGTTGTTGAACATCTTGCGAAAGCAAGCACGAAAATCGACTATCAAGACGTGGGCGGAACACCGATGAGAAGAGGCTCTATGGGCTCTGTTTCCTTGGGAATCTTGCCCGATCACAACTCAAATAACGGACTAAAAATCAACGGAGTTAGACCCGAATCCCTCGCACATAAATTAAACCTTCAAAAAAACGATATTATCGTGGAAATCAACGGACATAAGGTGTCGGATATCTACACCTATATGGAGGCGATGAAAACACTCGAAAAAGGGAAAACCATCTCTGTTTCCTATTTTAGAGAAGGTAAAAAACAAGATATTAAAGCAAATATTTAGAACAATTTAGAATATGAAGAAGGCACTTATTTGGATAGCAAGTGTGGTTATAACCCTGTCTGCTGTAGTATTTCAGCGAATGACCGGACCCACACGACCTGTGAGAGAAACCATCACTTTGAACGAAAACCCCTGTAAAATCAAGCTCGCACGAAGTTTTGAAACAGGAAAAACACCGCTTGTGAAAATTCCTGTAAGCGATGAAAATACATCAGGTACGGTGTATTACAGAGTTTATCGTTCCAATGAAGATTTCCGTGTGGATACATTGAAACGTTCCGATGAAGGATTGCTTGCTGAACTTCCGGAATTGGAATCCGCAGGAAAAATTGAATATCAGGTTGTTCTAACGGGAAAAGACACAAATGTGTTATATGCTTCGCCCTTTGTTGTTGCACGTTTCAAAGACCCTGTTCCCGCAATGTGGCTTGTTCCGCATATTTTGCTGACATTCATCGCAATGCTCCTTGCTATGGTGGCGGGTTTGATGGCGGTGTTCAAAGTGGGAACATATCCCAAAATCCTCTTTTGGTGCGGAATTGCGTTGCTTTTGGGAGGATTTGTCTTTGGAATGCCTGTGCAGAAATTCGCATTTGGCGAGTATTGGACAGGAATTCCTTTCGGATGGGATTTGACGGACAACAAAACGTTGTTTGCTATGCTCATCGTGGCTTTTGCGATATTTCGGAATCGTCGTGAGCCTTCACGCAGATGGACGATTATCGCAGCATTATCTATCATTTTGGTTTATTCCATTCCGCACAGCACACTCGGTTCGGAGCGCGACCCGAACAGCGGAGAAATCACACAAACACGGTAAGAATTATGGATTTCGTTAAAGAAATAAACCGCTTGAAAGCGGAGAAAAACGCAATTATTCTCGGACATTATTACCAGCGTCCGGAGATTCAAGATATTTCCGATTTCATCGGCGATTCGTTGGCTCTTGCAAAAACGGCGATGCGTGCGAATGCGGATATTATCGTGTTTTGCGGTGTGCATTTTATGGCGGAAACCGCAAAAATCCTCAATCCGAAAAAAACGGTACTCTTGCCCGATTTAGAGGCAGGGTGTTCATTGGCAGACAGTTGTGCGTATGAAGATTTGAAAGCCATGCGAGAGAAACATCCGAATGCGATGGTTATTTCGTATGTGAATTGTTCTGCTCAAGTGAAGACCATTTCAGACCTCATCTGCACGTCGAGCAACGCTTTGGAACTCGTTAAGAAAATCCCTGCGGAACAAGAAATTATCTTTGCTCCGGATAAAAATTTAGGGGGTTATATTAACCGAATGTTAGGAAGAAATATGCTTTTATGGGATGGAAGTTGCCACGTTCACAATCAGTTAGAGGCTGAAAAAATTTTGCTAATGAAACAAAAGTATCCAACGGCGAAACTTTTGGCACATCCCGAATGTACGGAACCTGTGCTGCTTTTGGCGGATTTCGTGGGCAGTACGGCAGCAATGTTGGAGTATGTGAAAACCTCAAATCATCCGAGTTATATCGTTGCTACTGAAACAGGTATTGTTCATCAAATGCAAAAAATCTGCCCGGAAAGCGAGTTTTTTGTAGTCAGCAACGATACCAACTGTCCTTGCAACGATTGTGCGTATATGAAGTTGAATACCTTGGAAAAACTCTATCTTTGTTTGCGCGACGAAACCCCAAAAATTGAAATGTCCGATGAATTGATTGCAATGGCGGCGAAACCGTTGTTGGCGATGATGTAGGGAAATGGTGTGTCTTTGTTAAATTATTTCACCACCGCAAAAATCTTCACGCTTTGCATAGAGTTTTTTGCATCCGTTTGGTAGGGGTTGGGCATGCCCAACCCCTACGGAATCCACATGTTCATTGTAGGGGTGACGCATGCGTCACCCCTATAATTGTTTTTGCCTCATCATACAAGACATTATACACAAAATTGTAATACGGTTTTTCAATCTCTACCATCCGGGCGAGGAAACATCCACAATGTTGAACACAACCTTTGATTCCAAATGTCCGTAGCGTTCGCCCAAACCTTGCACCATTCCCGAACAAGACGGGCAATCGGGTTTGGTTAACACCACGCAAAACACTTTTTTATCTTCTTCTTTTGCGATTTTTTGCATTTCTTCGAGGCTCGCACCGTAGAGGATTGTTAGGTCTTTGGGGGTGGGTTTGCAGGAGAAGAGGGCGCAACAGAATACACAGAAAAATGTTTTTTATTTTAGAGATTGATGAATAGTTTTGCATCATCATTTTTAGCCGTACATTCATTTCACGTTCGCTTTTAATGTTAGCTTATACATTTTTGTTTTCGTTTCAGCACTAATGATAGTGTATATTTTTTGTTCTCCGTGTTTATGTTTTGTGTCAAATGTCAAGTCCACATAAACACTATCATTGGGTTTGATATGATAATTGCTGACAGAATAACCGGTACAACTACATTCGGGATTTACATAATTTATCTTTATGCCTGTCTTCCCTCTGTTTATGAGGTAATACCTAGCTTTAAGCAATGTATCACTTTTTACTGTCCCGAAATCGAAAACCTTATTTCTAATCAGCAAATTTTCATCAGCCTTTTTTTGTCCGTCAATGGTGTTAAAAACTCCAAAAATCAACACAAGACATATCACAAAATTTCTCATACCGTTACAATTTGAATTTATACAACACTATTTTTTCGTTATCTTCATCTATCCCGCAAGAGGCATAATAATACGGCTTAATATATCCTAACATTTTGAAACCATTCGGGACATCGACATCTCCAAGTAAAACGGATTTTTTATAGATCTGTAAGCCACTGCCTGTTTCAGAGCCTTTTAAATAGGTTCTAAACAACAGACCTGTTTCTTCAACGTAAATTATTCCGTTGTACATACCTCGCTCTTTTCTATTTTGCATAAAATCTTGCCAATAGGTCGGCGATGAGCCATCTAATACGAGCGTTTTTTTTATCATTTTTTTACCTTGATAACCAAACGTACTCACAGGATAGTAGGTTTGATCAAATGTGTAAATCAACGAATCTCCTTCATATACAATATAAAACATTCCTTTGCTATCTACATCGAAATAAACGTTTTCCAACTGTCTTAAACTTTTATCTTCCGTGTAGATATCCGGATAATATCCCAAAACTTGTTCTTCTACGCCGGTTTCAAGGTTTAATTTGTCAATGATGTGAACATTTTTGAAATAACTGTTTGGAGAGTCTTTCGCATTGTAGTGTTCATATTCCGAATAAACATTAAAGTATAAGTACTTCCCATGATTTTTCATGATAAGATTTGAGTACCACGGTGTATATGTCCATGGACGTTCATAGTCAGTTAGCGAGTAGTCATTTAGGGGCTTAATAATAAACATGTTTGTTCGTTGGAACTGTTCATCAAAAATATGGCAGTCTGTTCCTGAACCCATAAAAAAGAAACTGCCATTGTTTAAGCAAGCATAGCCATCAATCATACCTGTTGCTATTTCTTGCGGTCCTTCACCCTGTCCCAAATATCTTTTTTGAAACATTCCGTTCTCGTCAAACATGAATACCCAGCAAAATCGTTCATCCACAAATCCAATGGAACCGTTTTTAATGAACAGTTTTCCGGTATAAGACGATTCTATGGGTTCCAATTCACATTCTTCCAAAGTTATTATTTCTATGGAGTTTTCAGGAGAATAATTTTTGATTGGTGCAAAGCGTGTGTTTTCTGGAATTTCTCCACATCCACATGCGAAAAATATAGGGAGTGCGATTAAAAAATATCTAATAATCTTCATGACAATGTATTTAATTAAGATGAATAACAATTCGATTATGAGGTTGCTCAAAGCAAGCAACCTCATATCGACAATCAACAATTAGCAGTTCCTGTCATACTTCCAACACTTCGTAGTTCCTGCAGGGGCACAGATATTGCCGGCATATCTCGCTTTGCACCCACTTTCACTAGCTTTGACGCTACACGTACACGACACGTAGCATTTTACATTCTGTGGCCAATCGCAAACATCCCACTCTGCATTGAAATACAACCCGTCCGGACAGTGCATCAAAATAGGCACTCCATTGCTACACGAGATGAAATCTGAGCAACTCTCCGGACTTGGCAATAACACTGTGTGATCCAAAGGATCAACCGCCGGACAACGACCATTACTTGGTAACATAACCATCACAACAGCAGCCATTGCTGTCAACATACTTACTTTTGAAAATTTGATTAACTTTTTCATTTTCTTTAC
>QMCD01001469.1_pt1 | contig 14244 bp, 18 predicted proteins | sample 1821841 | NCBI WGS metagenome assembly QMCD01 (sample SAMN01991225, study PRJNA193472) | Termite gut metagenome, whole genome shotgun sequencing project. | isolation source: worker | host: Macrotermes natalensis | reverse complement strand
GATCAAATGTTCTTTCACAAAATGCAAACATATACCAAAAAGTTAAATTTTATACGTCTAACCCTTTACAAACGTTATAACTTATGTTATTATTTTTTGGGTAGAGAAAGGAGGTTTTTATATGTCAATTTACCCTCCGTCAGATCTATGTTTGATAGTGATTACAGATTTAGGCTGTAAAGATTTTACAAAACCTTTTCTCTGGAAGGCCGCTAATAGGAGGTTATTATATGGCAGTAAATCCTTACTTTGAAATTTTAGATAATCCCGTAACTGTGAAAGCAAAGAAACTATCTACACTCGAGCTTTTCCAAAAAATACTTAAATGTTACCAGGATTACATGCTTCAAACTAACGGCGAAGACGATTATAATTATACCCGCGGCTTCATAATGGAAAGCAAACATTTTATAGAAACAGCTTTACAAAATCAAACTTTATCTGAGTTAATAACGTTACTTGAATCACGTTACCAATACTATTATACCTCATATACCGACAAAATTGCAACACTTAACACTGAATTTATGCGGGAAATTTTATTTGGCCGTGCAATGTTTGCCCATGCCTTAAAAGAAGAATTATTGCAGGAGGTTAATAATGACAGATGATATAACACCGCCTAACGATTTTATTAAGGGGAGAAGGGAATATTCTTACAATGGAAAAGGATACAAAATAAATCCTACCAGCGAACAACGTAAAAGAATAAGTACGGGATTTTCATTAAAAATAGAGAATGTAGAACGTATCAACTCTTTAGCGGAACAACTTAACCGTACACGCTCTGCTATTTTGGACTCAATAATAGAAGAATTTTTTGCGGAATTTGTGACTAGATCGGAGGAGAATCGTTGTGGCAAATGATTTAAAAGGGTATATGAGCCGGCTAGATACTATACGCAATACTCCGATAAATGAACTTAGGAAATTATACACAAGTCTTAGAAATATTGTTCAAAAACGAATAAAAAGATTGAGTAACAGCGAATATTCAAAATATTTTACAGGAAAATACTCAAAGAAAGGGGGTGTTCCAAAATTAGCAGAGTTAAAAACAGACCGTTCTTTAATTTTTGAATATTATGATTTATTAAAATTCGCCGAGAGTAAAAGCGGATCAATAGCGGAAATTAAAAAATCAGATTCCCAACGCGTCAAAACGTTAAATGAGCATGGTTATGACTTTATAAACGAAGGAAATGTGCGTAAGTTTGGGGATTTTATGGAATATATGAGATCAGTCCACAACAACATGGAATATGATAGCGAAGGTGTTGCAACATTTATTCAAGAAAATTACGACGTGTTTTCCACAAAAAGTTATATGGAGATTAAGACTTCATTTGACAAATGGGAGCGAAGCCGGAATTCGCCTATATCAAGACATTATAATACACAACCAGTATCATCAGATAATTTTAATAAAATGACGCGTTAGCAGGTGTTACATGGTATATACGCCATATACATTTGATTATGATGTAATAGAAGACATGCCGATACAACACAGGAAAGTAGGGAATCCGGGGTCAACAACAAAAAAACTATATTTAGATACGATATGCGCATTCGATATAGAAACTAGCTATTTGCCAGAATATGATAACAGCGTAATGTATGTATGGCAGTTTCAAATAGGAAATGACTATACTATAATTGACAGGACGTGGGGATCATTCCAGTATTTTGTTGAACGAGTTTGTAAACATCTTGAAGATGATGTTTTCCTTGTAGTATATGTTCATAATTTAAGTTTTGAATTTCAATTTTTAAAGGGGCTATTTGAGTTTACAAGCGAGGACATATTCGCTTTAGATACAAGAAAGTTGTTGAAAGTTACTATCAACAACCACATCGAACTTAGATGTAGTTATTTACAGTCTAATATGTCCTTAGACGAGTTTACGATCAAGTACATGGTTGAACACCGTAAAAAGAGCGGCATAGAGTTTGATTATAAAAAAATACGTTATCCTTGGACAGAACTCACTCCACTTGAAACGGAATATATTATAAATGATGTTTTAGGCCTTGTGGAAGCGATGGCAGTACAAATGGAATTAGGAGGCGACACATTATATACTATCCCTTTAACGTCAACGGGTTACGTTAGACGGGATGTAAAAAAGGCTATGCAGGCTTTACCTCCCACCGCTATAAAAAACGTTCTGCCCACTTATTATGTGTATCAAATGTTGCGTGAGGCTTTTCGCGGCGGCAATACACACGCAAATCGTTATTACGCAGACGAAATTCAATATAATATAATGAGTTATGACAGAGCAAGCAGTTACCCGGATGTTCAATGCAATTACAAGTATCCGGCAGGCAAATTTCAAATTAAGAAAAATTGTACTTACGACGACGTTATTCGTCTTATAGATGTAAGAGGCGCGGCGGTGTTAATGCGAGTGGCATTTAGCGAGATAGTGCTTTCTGATAAATATAATGGCGCTCCATATTTAACGATGGATAAAAGCAGGAAAAAGATAAATCCCAAAGAAGATAATGGGCGAATATTGAGTGCTATGTATTTAGAAACAACAATAACGGACATAGACTTTCTAATTATTTTAAATATGTATAAGTTTAGTGATATAGTCTTTTTAGACTGTTTTTATTCCAAGTATTCGTTTTTGCCAGAGCCGATAAGAGAATGCAATAAGTTGTATTTTCGCCGTAAGACTGAACTTAAAGGTGTAGAGGGGCAGGAGCTTTACTATATGAAATCGAAAAACATGATAAATTCAATATATGGGATGACAGTTCAAAATCCAGTGCGGCAAGAAATATTATACAAAAACCAAGAGCTGGTTGAGGACAATAAGCCGGAAGACGCAATATTAGAAAAAAGTAATAAGCACGCGTTTCTTGCATATCAGTGGGGTGTATGGACAACCGCCCACGCCCGATATGCTTTACAAGAAGCAATAGATATCGCGGGAGATAATTTTGTTTATTGTGACACAGACAGTGTAAAAACAAAAGGCGAACTGGATCTAACAGAGTTGAACCATAAATATGAGGAATTAAGCAAAACATCTGGCGCATGGGCGGATGACACAAAAGGAATCCGGCGTTATATGGGCGTTTACGAGAACGAAACTCCAGGTGGAATGTCACGTTTCATTACTTTAGGTGCGAAGAAATATGCCTATGAATATAAAGACAAATTTCACATTACGGTGGCAGGCGTTAATAAGAAAACAGGCGCAGAAGAAATGGCGGATATAACTAAATTTAAACAAGGGTTTATTTTTACAAAAGCTGGCGGCACTGCGGCAAAATATAATGATACAATAGATAAAATAGTTACCATAGACGGAAAAGAATTGCGAATAACATCTAACGTTTCGATTATTGATTCTTCTTATACTTTAGGCTTAGGCAAGGAATATTTTTCTCTGTTAGAGACAATTAGAAAAGCAAAAAATTTAGGTATTGACATTTCAAATTAGTAATGTATAATATTAATAGAATTAGTTTACAATAAACAGAAAGAAAAACTAAACTCTCTATATGGCATTCCACATTAAAAAATATAAATCTAAAAGGAGCGAGAATCATGGAAATTATAAGAATTAACAGAGACACTTTAACAAAAAAGGAAAAACATCTGCTTGTTACATCAGGCGAGCACGGTAAAAGTTTGCGCACAAAAGTTGACACAACGTTGAAAGTGAAAGACTTTGCCCTTTATGAAAGAGCAAATGAAAAAGGTGAAGTCGTACAAATATTAGGCTTGTGCGACGTCGACAACAACTATTATTATACAACAAGCCCTTCGTTCATCCGGGGGTTTGTTGAAATCGCCGATATATTTTGGGATGAAGAAACGACAGAACTTGAAATAGTGGTCAACGAAGGCGAGAGCAAAGCCGGACGAAAGTTCCTAAAATGTAGAATTTTTTAACAAATACAGCCCTCCCCGGAGGGCTTTTCAAATGGTGATAATATGGACTTATATTTTGAGAGCGGCTTTTTTGATATAACAAAAGTCTTGGCATTGAAACTCACTTTCAATTTTATTATTGGTGGCCGCGGCACCGGGAAAACATATTCGGCTTTAAAATATGTATATGAAAATAACATACGTTTTGCAATGCTTCGCAGGACGCAACAGCAAGCGGATTTAATAGGGAGGCCGATTTTTAATCCTTTTAATTCCGTTACTGATACGATGACATGTGCTCCTTTGTCAAAAAATATATCAGGGTTTTATCTTGCAGACGAAGAGGGTAGACCTATGGGTTCGCCATTGGGATATACATGTGCATTGTCTACTATCTCCAATATGCGGGGGTTCGATTCAAGCGAGACAAGAATGATTATTTTTGACGAGTTTATACCAGAGCGTCACGAACGCCCGATAAAGAATGAGGCGGCCGCGTTTTTTAACGCATATGAGACAATTAACCGTAACAGGGAGTTCGGCGACATAAACGGCGAACCTGTAATATGCGTGGCGTTAGCCAACTCGACGTCTATAGTAAACCCCATATTTATGGAGTTGAAAATTGTTAATAAAATTTCCGAAGTGCGTCGAAAGGGGAAAAACAGTTATATAAACAGAGAGAAAAGCTTCGGCGTGTTTTTGCTTGACGATTCCCCTATTGCAGACATGAAAAAAGAAACTTCTCTTTACAAAATGACTGCAGAAAGCGCATACAGTGAAATGGCATTGGATAATAGCTTCATAGATCTTGATGATAAATTTGTGAAATCACAGCCAATAGTGGAATATAAACCTCTTTGTAGCATAGGGGAAATTGGAATTTACGGCCACAAAAGCGGCGGACGATTATATGTGTCCGGTCATAAATCCGGCGGAATGGAGACGTATTCGTTGCAATCTGCCGATATAGAACGTTTCCGGAAGCGTTATGCGTGGTTTTATTTAGCATTTTTAGACGGTATAGTATCTTTTGAAACTCTTTGGTGTAAAGAATATTTTCGTAAAATGTTGAAAGGGAATTGACACTTAGTAATCAAAAACATATAATATATTTGAGGGGTTGGCAACGACAAAGCCCGGAAGGCTTGCCGCGCGCCCGTCAGCGCACTAAGCCCGTCAACAAAAATCCGTCTTAATATACCCTAAGGCGGATTTTGTTATATTATAGACAACGAACAAGCTTGACGATAAAACGTAAATATTATAGAATATGAGTAATCAAACATGAGAGGGGTACGGTTGTATGGGGTATTTAACGGTAATGCTTTTATCAGCCGCCGCACCGCCGGATATCGCCGCGTTGATTAGTTCAACAGGCTTTCCGATAGCCATGTGCGTTTACATGATGTATTATATTCCAAGAATGATGAACAAATTTTGCGCATCTCTGGAACAAAACACACTGGAGCTAACTAAACTATTAGAGTATATCAAAACCGTTATAGAATTTGAGAGGGGACGACAAGACAATGTCGCATGATGATTTAGTTTTATTAGTGAAAGCCGGGTTTACTGCAGATGAAATACGAGGGTTAGGAACTTTAAATCAAACACCGCAAACACCGCAAACACCGCAAACACCGCAAACACCGCAAACACCGCAAACACCGCAAACAACGGAGCCCGCACCAGACACAGAACTAACACAGGATTGTGTTATATTCAAAGAAAAATCTAACGAACAACGTGCACAACCTACACAGAACGTGTATAATGGTGATATACGCGGAGACATTATGAATGCGCTGGAGACTATTAACAAAACGTTACATGCAAATGCGTTGTTAAATACACACATGCCCGCCCCCCAAACCGAAAGTGTGGACGATATTTTAGCGCAGATCATAAACCCGCAACCAAAAAAGTGAAAGGGTGATTAAATGGCCGCAAACGACTTGTCGTTCAATCAGATAAGCGCCATTTTGAACGGTATTGTATCACAGGCTACAGGGAAAACTAATATAGCCCCTGTTAATACAAACCAGTTCATAACTGTAGCGCAAGCGGTATTGAAAATGGGTTATGATCCATTGGTCAATTCAATATCACAGGTGTTATCCCGCACAATATTTTCAACGCGCCCCTACAGCCGGAAATTCGACGGCATAGAATACAGCCAGCAAAAATGGGGCAACATGGTTCGCAAAATCAATTTTGTTGATGGAGAGTTTGAGGACGACGACCGTCTGCCCTTAACCGAGGGCGCATCAGTTGACCCATATGTTGTTCGTAAACCAAATGTCTTACAGACAAATTTCTATGGAGCGAATATGTACCAAAAGCATTGGACAATATTTCGCGATCAGTTAGACAGTGCATTTTCAGGCCCCAACGAGTTTGCATCGTTTATCAGTGCACTTTTAACGAACATCACTAACCAGCTGGAGCAGGCGCGCGAGAATATAGCGCGTTCGGCGGTAGTAAACTTTATTGCAGGTAAGATTCAAGGCGATACGGACAGCGTTTATCATGTATTAACCGATTACAATGCGGTAACAGGTTTGACACTTGACGCGCAGTCGGTATATCAACCGGATAATTTTAAACCTTTTATGCAATGGCTACATTCTTACATCGCCACTATAACCAGTTTAATGACTGAAAGAAGTGCACGTTTCCACATTAACATTACAAATTTAGGCGGCGTTGATAAAACGGTAATGAGGCATACGCCATATAACAAAATGAAGGTGTATTTATATGCGCCTTACCGCTACCAGAACAGTGCAATGGTTCTGGCGGACACTTATCACGACGACTATTTACGTTATGCGGATAACGATACCGTAAACTTCTGGCAGAGTATTGAGTCGCCCGCGGAGATAAATAATACGCCGGTATATCTGCTTCCAGACGGAACGTTATCTACAACGACAACAGCTACAGCCACCGATAAAGTCATGGGCGTAATCTTCGATGAAGAGGCATTAGGCTATGTGCTTGTAAACCAATGGACAGCCGCCACACCATTTAATCCCCGCGGTGGTTACACTAACACCTTTTTCCATGAGACAGCCCGGTATTTCAATGATTTTACCGAAAACGGGGTTGTATTAATGCTTGATTAATATAAATGGAGGGCGTGTCTGTGAGTTTCTCTCTTACTCTTTATACGTTTTCAAAACGCAGGAATAGTACGGCGACCCCCGCCAGTTCTACAGGCACGCCTTTTACCATTTCTTTAAAAGACCCTTGTTCAGTTATCCGGCCGGAGATTCTTTTAGTTGCCCCCGCCACTCCGTCTCCAGCCGGATTTAACTACGCCTACATGGAAATATTTGACAGATATTACTATATAACCGACTGGCAGTTTATCGAAGGTATTTGGCACGCGTTTATGGCAGTCGATGTTATGGCGACATACAAACCGCAAATAGGAGCAGCAAGCGCTTATATACTTCGTGCGGCTTCCGGCGGTAACGGGCGTATTGTTGACACAATGTACCCGACAATAGAACAACATGATTATGACGAATATACAAGAGCGAATCCTTGGACTTTAGACCCGTTAGCAATGTCTTACGTTGTGGGTGTTAAGAGTTCGTCAACGCAATATCTTGAATTTTCATATGGGGACTTAGAATCCTTTCTTGCGGATATTCTGGATGATGATTATATTGACGCGTTAATACCTAATTGGGAAGAAGTCTATCCGCAAGCCCGCGCGGAAGTGAATCCCCTCCAGTATATAAGCAGTATAATAGCAATTCCGCTTCCGCCGCGAGGCGGCGGAAGCCAGACAGTTCGCGTAGGGCGTGTAAGCGTAGACGCGCAGTGCTATCCGCTTTTAAACGAATCAGGCATTGTACGTCATGTCGAAGTGACATTTCCGGTTGCTAACCAGCATCCGCAGTTAAGTCGTGGACAGTATTTACAGCTTGCGCCTTATAGTATCTATTCAATGTTTATACCTCCTTTCGGTTTAATTCCTCTTGACAGCGCTGTTATGGCGGGTTCAGAAAACGGTATGGTGTGTGATATTTACATTGACGTTCGCGACGGAGACGCGGCAATGCACGTAAACGCGATTACTTCTGGCGGACAGCGTTTAATAAGCGTTATTAACAGCCGCGTAGGAATTGACGCGCAGTATTCGCAAGTCGTATCCGCTGGATACAGCATGTTACAGTTAGGCGTTGGAATTTCTTCAATAATCGGTTCAGCAGTAAACTGGCCGGCCGCGTCTAGCAGTCGTCTGAGCATGGTAGCCGGCGCGACAAGCGGTATCTCAAACGTTATTAATACAGGTATGCAGGTTGCCCGCGACGCTACTGCAGCGCAAATACCATCCGCTTCAACCGTTGGAAATTCGTCAGGTGGGTATGCGGCCTTGCAGGGCATATGTGCGTTGCAGATTGACTACTACTCCGTAACACAGCAAGACAACACACATAACGGTACACCGGTTATGGCACAGGGAACGTTTTCCTCAATGCCGGGATTTATTCTTCCTCATAATGCAAGGATCGCCATTCCGGGGACGTTAGAGGAACATGACGAAGTTGAAGGCTTAGTCAATGGAGGCTTTTACTATGAATAACTACCTCCCATTAAATTACGAATATATAAACACTGGAACCAGCATGTCGTCGCCAAGCACTATGCACGCACGCGGCACCGGAATAAGCCGTTTCTTTGAAAGGCACCTATTCCAAAAAGCGGTGTCAGTATTTGAATGGAAACTCCCGGAAACTTGGAACAGGGATTATTTTTTATATACACTTTACGCATGGGGAGTTATCGGTGTAGTTAATACCGATAAATTCGGCGTAATATGTCAAGGCTGTACATTAAAAGGCTACGACATTTATTACGCGCCCACACACATGATGATTACTAATCCGTTATTGACCGGGATATTAGAGCCGCGTATTGGCGTTCAAGGCGAACTTTTTAAGTTACAGCCAGACTATTGCGGGATCATCGATTTAACGTCTTATTACGCAGATATGCTAGCGATATGCCACGAGACTATAGCAAGCAATATCGTGAATTCCAAATTGTCGTGGGTTTTTTCTGTTTCAAACAAGAATCTAGCCGAAAGCATGAAGAAGATGTATGACCAAATCGCCAGTGGCGAGCCGGCAGTCTTTCTGGATAAAGACGCAAGAGGTATAAACGGCGAAGCTCCTTGGGAGGCATTTTCTCAAAACGTGTCTCAGAACTATATTGCCTCAGACGTAATATCGGATATGAGACGTATAGAAGCAATGTTCGACACAGACATTGGGATTCCAAATACTAATGTTGATAAACGCGAACGTCTTATCACTTCGGAGGTTGAATCTAATAATGTCGACACCGCAAGCAAAGCGGAATTGTGGCTAGAAAGCTTAAAAGCCAGCGCAAAGCGCGTTAATGCAATGTTCGGGTTGAATATATCAGTTGACTGGCGACATAAACCGGATGTAAACGAGGACGAAACTCGCGGATTAGCGGCAGAGGACGGTGTATAATGAGAAGCACTTTAAGTTTATTAGGCTTATATCAAGATACCCCCGACTTGTTTGATAATTTTCAGATTCCGGCGGGTTTAAATAAAAACGTTTTAGTTGACAATCTGCTAATGGAAACTGCCGAGCTGGAGATTTCCATTACTAATCCCCGAATGTTACGGTATATGATTGGCGCGTGGAGCAACAAAGAAATGTATGTCTGGCAAAGGCTTTATGACATAGACAATATCGACTACAATCCTCTGTATTCTTCATATCGGGAAGAGATTCGGAAACACGATGAAAACCGAACATTACAAAGTGAAAAAGATAGCACTCAAAACCTTGAGGGATCAAACACCACAACTCGCGATTTACAGAGTGACACCACCGGGGAGAGAGAACTTGACAGTACCAGAAATACCGACAGAACTGTAGAAACCAACTATAGCGATAACGTCGAAACGTCCCTCTCACATTCAGGAGATAATACTGCAACGACTAACAGCACGCTGGATAGTAACGTAACTTTCAGGGGAGACGTTGCGACAACGTCGTCTCAAACTGTAAAGGAATCTAGAGTTGCTTTTAATGAGCCGGACTTAGTGCTTCATAATCAGACAGAAACAACAGGTAACAATGACACTAATACGGACAATCTTACCGTGACAGCGCAGACTGCAACCGAAACGCAAAACGGCACAGAGTCGTTTCAGGAAGACGGAAAGAACACTGGATCAGGAAACAGTAATACCGTAGACACGGTGAAAGAAACATTAAACGAGACAGAAAACAATACACAGGCGGTAAAGGATACCGAAGAAATAGACGGAACCAATAAAGAAGACGTCACCACAAACATGACACAAAACGATAATGAAAGAATCGGTTGGACTACAGGGTTTGAAATGAAAGGTTCCGGTGAAAACAACTCTCCTCAACAGCTTCTAACAGAGGAAAGAGAGTTCAGACTGCAGAACATCTATGATATAATAATTTCAAGTTTTAAAAAGAGATTTTGCATTTTAGTGTATTAGGAGGTGTGTTATGCCTTATGGGGCGTTCGGTGAACAATGGCCTTATACCAATTTTCATACGCTAAATCTAGACTGGATCTTGTCAAGAATTAAACAGTATGAAAGCGATTTTGAAACAATGAAAGAAGAAACGTTAAAACTTGTCAACGACATTTTAGGCGAGCGTACCGCGGAATTAGATATCATAATAAAAGACCTTAAAGACGAACTTGATAAAATCGCAAGCGGCGCATATATGGACGAATACGTTAAGGCGTTAAGCAAATGGATTGACAACAATCTCCAATGCTTAGTAAGCAGGGTTGTCAAATATGTTTTCTTCGGGCTTACAGACGACGGACATTTTTGCGCACATATTCCTTGTTCGTGGGACTTCATAACATTTGATACAATTATGGATTCTAACGATCCTATGTATGGTCATTTGCTTCTTCATTGGTAGGAGGGTTATATGAGCTGTTATCCTCTATGCGATATTGACAGACACCCGCGGCCGCCCGCGCCAATGTTGCCAGAGCCTTGCGAGGCAGGATCGCCGCCAGAGAAATATCCGGTGAATTTAAGGCCGAACTTTAAAATATACTGTAAAGAACAGAATTACTGCTTCCGATACTTCGGAAGCTACTATACCGGAAGTAAAGATTTTAATCGAATTTACAGCGATGATGATGTTATAACACACTACCAGACAAACAATGTTATTCCGTCGTTATGCCTATTACAGTTTGAAAGGTGGAATCTATACACCGATATGGCAGACTTATATGAACGTATGACAGCCGCAGAGAATAATATAAACGCATTAAATACATCCTCTGCAGAAATGTCTGAGGCTGTTACAGCACTCAGAACTGATATGGATTCTCTGATGACCCGCGTTGACGCATTAGAAAGCAACCTTACTACTTTAAATGCGGACTTCCAAAATCACCGGGTTACCGACTATAACCGCTGGATAAGAACTGAACAAATGCAAACCGATATAAACACGCTTAAAGCGCAGAAACTCAATAAACAGAGAGATAATACACAAACAGTTGATATAGAAACACAGGCACAAAGCCAAAGCGGATATACTGTAACTAATTCGTTGGGCGGAGAAGTTGACTGTTCTGCTATGAATGTTTTGCTTTCGTTTGGTTCACTTTCAGTCAACGGGCAAGAAGTATGGAGCAGTGAGGGTTTAACGCTTAGCATAACAACCCCGATACAGCATAACCAGATTGTTAATGACGGCGATGTTATAACTTGCCGAGGAATGACTAATATCACATTTACGCCATATATTAGCGTTTAATAGAAGGAGATAATACATGTTCCAGACGGGTTTAAACACTGCCGCACATATCATCCATAGAACTGCTAAAGAGCATGGTTGGTGGGACGGGGAGCCTAGGGAGCTACCCGAAATTTTAATGCTTGCTGTTTCTGAATTATCTGAAGCTTTACAGGAATATCGAGACATGAGGGCCCCTCATGAAATATATTACAACGGAGATAAACCAGAGGGAGTGCCAATAGAAATCGCGGATTGCATTATAAGATTGTTGGATTATTGCGCATATGCTAAAATAGACATTGAGAATGCAATATACACCAAACATCAATATAATATAACAAGACCTTACAGACACGGAAATAAAAAATGCTAATATCCGATATATCGGGAGGAGTGATTTAATGCCGCCGAGTAGCTGGCCGGGATACAACACGTATATAGGCGCAAGGTATGTGCCGCTTATTTTTGGCGAATGGGATGTTACTTTACAATATGAACCCCTTACGATCGTCACTTATCAAGGGGCAAGTTATACCAGCAAGACTTTCGTTCCAGTAGGGGTTCCGTTGACGGATACTACCTATTGGGTATTGACAGGGGATTACAATTCTCAAGTTTCTCAGATTCAAATGGACTTGAATCAGTTAGAGGAACGTGTAGAAGTTTTAGAAGAACAGACAGAACCTCTTAATCCTTTATACCGTTTCTTTCAAAAACTTATGCGCGGCGATTTATGCGTACTTAACACTTTAGGGGACAGTATTACTGCGGGCAACGGGTTGAGTGCCGCAACAACTTATCCATCAAGATTCCGCGACATGATCAACAAAATTTTATATAACAATTTGACATTAACGAATATGGCTACCTCTGGTTACACCTCTCAGGATATTGTCGATCATTTAACCGCGGGAGATTACACCGCTAACAGCCCGGACGCGTTGACTCTTATGATTGGAGCTAATGACCGGAAAGCATTAAATCTGCCACTTGACACATATATTGAAAATCTCACCAAAATTATTGAATATTGTAACGACAATGAAATAGGACTTCTTATGCTAACAACACCGCCTCAACTTTCTACGGATTCGGACAGAACACACACCATTGCTTTTAATCAAGCTATGAAAAGTCTATGCGCAGAGAAAAGTATTTGCTGTTTTGACGTCTACGAAGATTTTGTCGCAATGGGTAAAGAAGTTTGGCCTACGTTGACAGGAAGTTATTTAGACAGACTTCATCTAAACCCCACAGGTGCTTTCTTGCTGGCGCGTATGCTTACAAACTATTTTGTGCCATATACATTCAATGTAGGGGACTTAGTTTTGCCGGGTATGGCGTGCACTAAATATACTGGCGAATTGGAAGTCTGGAGTAATAACAACCAGTTTGTCAATCTTACCCAAAATACTTCCTTGATTTTTAATTACACCTTGACCAACGCAGAATGGGCACAAGCTTATTTGGTTGCTTTCTGTGATACAAATGGCGGGAGTTTCAATATCGACGTTGACGGAGTACAAACTGAAATTAATACTTACAACGCTTCAAGTAGCGGATTGATTTTACCGATACAGATAAGTGCCCAACAGGGAGCAAATATGCTTCATACCGTCACAATAAACTACAATGACAGAACAAGCACCTCCGCCGGGACAATGTTGCGGATTAAAGGTCTTTGCTTCACAGACCAGACAATTACTGTAAACAATATCGCTATTACAGACACTGCAGGAAATAGCGTTGTGACAACAAACAGCGTTCTTCGCTATAACTATTTGACAGATAATCAAATTCAGTTTAGTCACCAAATGGCTGTAAGAAGAGACGATAATCCCGATGTAGCAGGAGGTTTGGTAATTAACACCCCATTTATTAACGCTTTGCCTGCGGTATTAGCAAGCGGGTATAACGGGCGCTATGTGGCTTCTGCGGTTATGCAGCCGGGAAGTGGGGCTGTTACCATATATAACTTTGACGGAGCGGATTTAATGCCTCCAGTGGCTCCTACGGTGAATTATACTTTCTATACGTCTGGAGTAATTCAGATTAACAATTTTAAGGTTTTTCCGTAAGGCTTCATCTTCTCATTTCTATATAGGCCGCCCTCTCGCCAGATATTGAGGGCGGCCAAATACCTTGTGAGGGTAGTTCACAAGGTATAGACAAAAGAATTATTATGTGCTATAATTCTTCTTGGATCTTAGAAATCCATAGAATAAATCGTTCTGCCATGTCTTTTAATTCACGAATCTGTTTTTCAGAAAGAAGATACTGTGAATTTAAGACATAGACAACGTCTTCTATTATTGCTTTGTATTCAAAATCATCAGTTTCCGGATAAATACGGTGCACATTTACTAGATGTTCATGGAGAATTTTTTGAAGCATTTCTGCTCGTTTGTTTAACATAGACACCTCCTTTCTCTACCCAAAAAAATAATAACATAAGTTATAACGTTTGTAAAGGGTTAGACGTATAAAATTTAACTTTTTGGTATATGTTTGCATTTTGTGAAAGAACATTTGATC
>QMCD01001467.1_pt1 | contig 14250 bp, 9 predicted proteins | sample 1821841 | NCBI WGS metagenome assembly QMCD01 (sample SAMN01991225, study PRJNA193472) | Termite gut metagenome, whole genome shotgun sequencing project. | isolation source: worker | host: Macrotermes natalensis | reverse complement strand
CGGCTGCGGAGTGCTCTCGTCGGCATTGGGCATGGATAAGATTGCCGCCAAAACGGTGCTGCGCCAGTGCGGCCTGCCTGTCATCGACTGGGTATGGTTCACCGACCGCGAATGGTCGGCCCGGCGCGAAGAGATAATCGCCCGCATCGAGAAAGAGATCGGCTATCCGGCGATAGTCAAGCCGGCCAACCTGGGATCGAGCGTGGGCATTTCGCGCGCTCGCAACAGCGAAGAGCTTATCAGAGCCGTGAACGAAGCTGCAGGGTATTCGTCGCGCCTGCTCGTTGAAAAGATGATCGAACCTCTGCGTGAAATCAACTGCTCGGTACTGGGCAGCGTCGACGACCACGCGACCTCCGTCTGCGAGGAACCCTTACACAGTGATGAGATACTTAGTTATGCCGATAAATACATGTCGGGCAGAGGCTCGAAAGGCAGTGGTAAAACTCGTGAAGGTGCGAAAACGGCCTCCGGCGGGATGTCGGGCACAAGGCGCCGCATTCCCGCCGACCTGCCCGAGACCGTATCTACCGAGATTCGCCGTCTCGCCTCCGAGACTTTCCGTATACTCGATTGCAACGGTGTGGCCCGAATCGATTTCATACTTGACGGCGACACCGTCTATGTCAACGAAATCAACGCCATACCGGGTTCGCTGTCGTTCTATCTGTGGGAGGCGACGGGAGTGGAGTTCTCTGCCCTTTTGGACCGCCTGATAGCCGGCGCCCTGAAGCGCGAACGCGATAAGAGTCACAAAACGGTAAGTTACCCTGCCAACATCTTCAGCATGGGCGGCACGGGCGCAACCGGCCCCAAAACAGGCGGTAAAGCATAAGAGCTTGTATAAAACCTGTGGCAACAATGGGCGTAGCCGATACTCGCGTAGCGAGCGACGAGCTGAAAGTACCGAGCAAAGCTCGGCGGCAACCGTGGGCACAGCCCGAAGCAATCAGGGAAAAACCGGAACACTGGATTGCCAATTAACATATTTTCCCTTTTCTATTCCTTACTTTTGAGATAGCGGGTGGTACTCGTCGATGGTGCGGCGCAGGTGGGCGGTGTCGAGGTGGGTATAGATTTCCGTGGTGAGTATGCTCTCGTGCCCCAATAGCTCCTGAACCTGCCGGATGCTCGCTCCGCCCTCCAACAGGTGGGTGGCAAAGCTGTGGCGCAGGGTGTGGGGGCTGACTGTTTTCGAAATTCCCGCCGCCTCTGCCGCCTCTTTCAGAATCGTGAAGACCATCACACGAGTTAGGCCGCGACCCCTGATGTTCAAAAAAAGCGTGTCGGTGATGCCCCGCCCGTCGCGCACGGCCATGTAAGCAATAATTCTGTCGCGAGCCGCACCGCTCACCGGAACCAATCTCTGTTTGTCGCCCTTTCCGGTGACGCGAATGAACCCGTCGTCGAAAAACAGGTCGCCCAACCGCAGTCCCACTAGTTCCGAGACTCGCAAACCGCAACTGTACATCGCTTCCATCATTGCGGCGTTGCGCAATCCCAGGTTCGTCGCCTCATCGAAAGTTGCGATTATGCGGTCTATTTCGTCGGTCGAGAGCACTTCCGGCAGTTTGCGTCCGATTTTCGGCCCCTCGATGAACTCCGCCGGAGAAGATTCGATAACCTCCTCCAAAAGCAAAAAATTAAAAAAACTCTTCACACCGCTCAAAACACGCGCCTGTGTGGTCTTCTCGACGCCCAAATCGTACAGCGATGCCATGAACTCCTCGACTAAGGGGGCCGTCACCCATCGTGGCGCGACATTCTGCGCCGACATAAACGACGCAAGTCCGCTCAAATCACGCATATAGCTCTCGACAGTGTTATCTGCGAGCCGTTTTTCGAGTTTAATGTAGTTGCGGTATTTGCGGGAAAGCTCTTCCCAGCGTTTTTCGACGTCGGCCATGAACGCAAAGGTAATTTTTTTCTCCGCCAATTCGTAATTCGTAATTTGTAATTCGTAATTTTGCAAAATGATCGATACGGATTTTTTAGTGATTGGAAGCGGTATCGCGGGATTAAGTTTCGCGCTGAAGGCCGCCGAAAAGGGTCGTGTGACCATAGTGACGAAAGCCGCCGTCACCGAAAGTAATACACAGTTTGCCCAGGGAGGCATTTCGTCGGTGACATACGAACCCGACTCGTTCGAGCGCCATATTGCCGACACCCTTGCCGCAGGGGCTGGCATCAACGATATCGAGGCTGTGAATCTGGTCGTGAGGCGCGCGCCGGAACTGATAAACGACCTCATCGACTGGGGCGCCGAGTTCGACAAGAAACCCGATGGCACTTATGAGCTGGCAAGGGAGGGAGGGCACACCGAACACCGCATCCTGCACCATAAAGACCTGACCGGAGCCGAAATCGAGCGCGCACTCGTGGAACAGGTGCGTCGACACGAAAATATAACCATTCTCGAACACCACTTCGCAATCGACCTGTTAACACAGCATCATTTGGGTGAGATAGTGACCAAGCACAGCAAAAAGATAGTCTGCTTCGGGGCCTACGTTCTCGACCTGGAGACGGGTGGCATCGAAACTTTCCGCGCGCGCTTCACGGTTCTTGCGACGGGCGGCGTGGGCAACGTCTACAACACCACCACCAACCCGCAGGTGGCTACGGGCGACGGCATAGCAATGGTTCACAGGGCGAAGGGCCTTACGCGCGACATGGAATTCATCCAGTTCCATCCTACCTCGCTCTACGACCCGGGCGAAAGGCCGTCGTTCCTCATTTCGGAAGCCATGCGCGGATTCGGCGCAGTGCTGAAGCTGCCGGGCGACGGAGAGTTCATGCAAAAATATCATCCGATGGGGTCGCTCGCGCCTCGCGACACGGTTGCGCGCAGTATCGACCACGAGATGAAAATTCACGGCTACGAATACGTTTGGCTCGATGTTACGAGCCGGAAAGCGCAGGATATAATCGATCACTTCCCGACGATATACGAAAAGTGTCTGTCTCGCGGCATCGACATCACACGCGATATGATACCTGTCGTTCCGGCGGCCCACTATTGCACGGGCGGAGTCGAGGTGAACCTCTCGGGCGAGAGTTCGATAAACCGGCTGTATGCTTTGGGCGAGTGCTCCTGCACGGGACTTCACGGGGCAAACCGCCTGGCATCAAACTCATTGATAGAAGCGCTCGTGTATGCCGACGAAGCCGCGAAACACGCCCTTGCCCACATCGACGGCATTGAACTCCAGGAGGGTATCCCCGACTGGAACGACGAAGGTACCGCCGTACCGGAGGAGATGATACTTATCACGCAAAATGTCAAGGAGATGCAGCAGATAATGAGCAACTATGTGGGTATAGTGCGCTCGAATCTGCGACTGGAGCGCGCCCTTCGCCGCCTGTACATAATTTGGCAGGAAACGGAGGAGCTGTACGTCAAGACCACGCCGTCGAAACCGCTGTGCGAACTGCGCAACATGATAACGGTAGGTTATCTGATTATAAAGCAGGCTCATGCGCGTCGCGAAAGCATCGGCCTCCACTATTCCACCGACTATCCGATGTCCGGTGCATAGAAATAACAGCAAACAATAATAAAAAACACTATGAGGAGCATTGTTTTATCGATATTCTTATGTCTCGTTAATATATCCTTTTGTTTCTGCGTAAGCGGAATAGAGGTTAAAAAAGAGGGCTATCTGTGGGAAATTTCCGGAAACGGACTTCCGGAATCTTCTTATCTTTTCGGCACTTTTCACGGAACTTTCGACATCCTTTACGACTATGTGGACAGCATACCCGGTTACCACGAAGCGTTCGACAGGGCGCGCCTCGTGTGTGGGGAGGTAGATATAAGCGGCGAGGGCGGTATGGGAGACCCCGCCACGATGAAAAAATTGTTCGAGCCGCTTCCCGCCGACTCCACCTATCGCGAGCTTTTGTCGGCGGCGGATTTCCGATACCTCGACTCGACGGTAGTAGCCATGTCTAAAGAACTCGGAGGCAATTCCGGTCCCTTGATGAGTTTGCGTCCCAATGCGCTATCCTATACGATTTCCCAAATGTCGCAATTGGCCGACATGAAGAAAAAGGGAATGGAACCCGGCAAACTTCAAATTATGGATGCGCAGATAATGAAGGTAGCGGGAGAGCAAGCCAAAGCGACAGCCGGTTTCGAAACGGTATCGGAGCAGTTGGAAATGTTGTTGGTATCGGATAATTCGCTTCGAAAAGATGCAGAAGGGCTTATCCGCGGATTGAAACAACAAGGCATAATGAATCAAACCGCAGTCAGTATCGCACAGGCGTACCGTTCAGGTGAATTGAAGAAGATGGAGCGGTATGGGGTAATGCTCGATTCGCTTATCGGCACGGTTCTGCCGGCAAAAGATTTGGAAGAATATCATTCCCTGATGGATAAACTTTTGCGTGGCCGCAACGAGGCGTGGATGGAGAAGATTCCGGAAATGCTTGCCGCCCAACCGACCTTCATTGCCGTCGGCGCGCGGCACCTGACGGGAGATGTCGGGCTTATTGCGATGTTGCGGGAAAAAGGATATACCGTAACACCTGTTAACTGACCGTTCCCGTTATGTTGTTTTAAACTACGGCATTGCCGGATAAAATAAAAAGGGGGTAAGCTACCTGCGTCGCACCGCTACAACCGCCTACCTTTGCTGCCTTCCGGCCCTGGAGGATTCGGCGGGAGCTGGTCGCGCAGGACTTACCCCGAGCGACAAAAGTATAAAAAATGCGTGAGCCGCCAAAATTTTACTTATCTTCGTGACGTTTATCTATCGTAAAATGAAAAAACGCACGAAAAATATTCTCATAGGGCTTGTCGTCGCAGTGTCGATACTTGTCGTCGGAGTTGCGGGAAGCGTACTCTATGTCGCCAAGTCGAACGCCGTGCTCAATCCCGGCTCGCTTTACCTGCCTACCGGAACCGACTACGCCACGCTCCTCGATTCCCTGCACGCCGGCGAAAAGATTCGTTTCATGAAGCCGTTCGAACTCTATTCGCGGCGCATAGGACTTACGGAACGCGTAAAACCGGGCCACTATTTGCTGCGTGAGGGCATGAACATCATAGCCATTGCAAGGATGCTCAATTTGGGTGAACAGACGCCCGTCGACGTTGTCGTACGCACCTCGCGTCTGCCCGGAATACTTGCGGCTCGCGTCTCGCAGCAGTTGGAGGCCGACTCGGCATCGCTGCACGCCATCATGCGCGACCCCGCCACACTTCGCGAATACGGTTTCGAAAACGAACTCGAAATGTTTTCGCTCTTCATTCCCAATACTTATGAAATGTGGTGGACGGACAGCCCGAAAGATTTCGTCGCGCGAATGAAAAAGGAGTACGATCGGTTTTGGACGGATACCCGCACGGCCAAACTCGCACGCACGCGCCTCACCCGCATGGAGGTGATAACCCTTGCATCCATACTTACGGAGGAGACGCTCAAGACCGACGAAATGCCCACGATGGCGGGAGTGTATATCAACCGTCTGCGTACGGGGATGCTTCTGCAAGCCGACCCGACGGTCAAGTATGCGACGGGCGACTTCACATTGAGGCGTATCCTGTACCGCCACCTGCGCATTGAGTCGCCATATAATACATACATCAACAAGGGATTACCTCCGACGCCCATTACGATGCCTTCGATAGCGGCAATCGACGCGGTGCTCGATTACAAGGAGCATAAGTATATTTACTTCTGCGCGAAAGAGGATTTCTCCGGCTATCACAACTTTGCCGAGACCTACTCGCAGCACCTTCAAAATGCACGCCGCTACTCTGCCGAACTCAATCGGCGGGGGATCCGTTAATCGTAGAGCCTGAAACGTATTCCGGAGGGAGCCACCGACTCGATGATGAACGCATCCCTGTCGTCACCACCAATGGTTTGGGTGCCGTAAGCCCAATTCCACCCCTTTTGGACGTTAAGGTTATATGTGGCATCTACATCGAGCTCTTGATCTTGATAGTGATAATTGCCTGTGATATTACAGTCGCTGTCGGCGTAAAACAAAAATCCGTCGACATGTAACCCCTCTTCGGATTTGCCGTACCAGACATCTTCAAAATATTCATCACCCGCGTACACTTCCAGGTAGGTGGCCGAGAATTTGACATTGCCGTTGGAAACCGTCACTCCTTCGTGCGGCAGGCCGTAGGTCCAATCGGACGATTCGTTATATGGGAGCATAAACGCATCGTCGACCCGACCGGGAATACTCACCGAGAACGATCCATCGGACGAGATGGGAGCGGAAGCCAATACCACTTCGCCGTCGCCGTCGTCATAACTTACTATTTTCAGGGTATAACTCCCCTCGGAAGGCATGTTTTCGATCCTGCCGGTCAATCGGTAAGGATTGGGTTCGGATTCCGGTGTTTCGGGAGGAGGACATCCGGTCGTGACGACGGCCACTGCGGCCAACGCCATCCAAAAAGTGATAAATCGTCTCATTTTTCTACGTTTTTTTGGTCAGTATTAATTTGCGATTGTTGCAACAACGATACAAATATACAAAAATATCGGTACAAATGTTAAGAGTTTGTACCGATATTAGTATCTATTTGGCGAAAACCGTATATCTCCTCTCCCTTGTGTCGGACATCGGCGTTAATTATGCGGATACTGCCTTCGATTTGGAACCTTCGACTGCCAAAGCGCGGTCGAGTTCTATCGAGAAGTCGCTGAGTACGTTCATGTAGTTGATAAACGCTTCGTAGGCCGAGCCGTATGGATTGAAATAGGTGTGAACGTCGCCGTCCGACAGCCATTTCGTCGCCATGTAATAGAAATGGTCGGAATTCTGCATAAAACTCCACACGAAATCGAAATCGGGGTTCTTCAACTCGCGTACCTTGTCTTTCAAAGCATACAGCTTGGAGAACGCCTCGTCCTGAAGTTCGTTGCCGAGCCAAGCCGTTACGTCCCTCTCTTCGTCTGCCCAACTCATGGCGTGGGGCGAGTGCAGAACAGCCACCGGCTGGTACTTTTTCGCGGTTTCGCTCACCGTTGCGAACTCCAGGCCGTTCTTTTTCGCAAGCGCCGTTTTTGGCAGGCGCGCCATGAAATCGAAAATCCCGCTGTCGGCCCACTGGTGTTCGCCGAATGTTTCGTAATCCATAAAGAGATTTATAACTTCGCCCGGATTCGAGGCGTCGGCCAGCCAGCCTACATATTTTTCTGTGGTCAGCGGCCACTCGTCCCACCCGCGATTCGAAAAGCGGAAAGCAATGTCGTCGCTCAACTTGTAGTTGCGCAGCAGCAGACGCATTTTTTGGTCGAGAGCGGCAGCGTAGACGTAATTCGGTGATTTCCATCCCAGAACGTGCTTTGCACCTTCGGTCAGCATCGCGCGGAAACCCATTGCCGCAACTTCGGCTCCGATGCTGTCGGAGTAGATGAGTTCGGTGTTGCGAAATGCTTTGGGTTTTTGGCCGAATTCCGACTGCATCAATGCAATGTGCCGTTTCACATCGCGGCGGAACTCATCCATATCGGCGAGCGAGGCCAGCGAGTGTGAGTATGTCTCGGCTAAAAACTCGACGTGACCCGTGGCGGCCAGCTTCTTGAAAGAGTCCAACACTTCGGGAGCGTATGCCCTGAACTGCTCTATGGCAGGCCCGGAAATCGAAAATGTCACCTTAAAAGCCCCCTTGTGCTCCTCGATAAGTTTCAGAACCAACGCATTCATGGGTAGATAACACCTGCGCGCCACCTTTTGCATGATTGAGCGGTTGGCCGCATCGTCGAGATAGTTGTGGCTTTTCCCCATATCGAAAAAGCGATACTTGCGCAGCCTCATGGGCTGGTGAACCTGGAAGTAAAGGCAGATCGTTTTCATATCAATTACGAATTACGAATTACGAATTACGATTGCGCGTCGATCGCGGCTTGGTAGACCTCTTTCACTTTTGCGGCGGCGTTGTCCCATTTGAGGCCGGTAACCTCTTCAAGACCTTTGGACGAGAACATTTTGGAAAGGGCGGGGTACTGTACCAGGGCGTAGATGGCGTCGGCCATCGCATCGACGTCCCAATAGTCGACCTTGACGGCGTACTCCAACACTTCGGCCACGCCGCTCTGCTTGGAGATTATGACGGGGACATTCGACTTCATGGCTTCGAGAGGCGAGATGCCGAACGGCTCCGAGACGGACGGCATGACGTACACATCGCTCAGGGAGAACATCTTCTGCACGTCGTCGCCTTTCAAAAAGCCCGTAAAGTGAAACCTGTCGGCGATGCCCAACGCCGCCACGCGCCTCACCACGTGGTTCATCATGTCGCCGCTGCCCGCCATCACGAACCGCACTCCGGGCAGGCGCTTGAGCACTTTGGCCGCCGCTTCCACGAAGTAGTCGGGTCCCTTTTGGTATGTTATTCGACCCAAAAAGGTCACTATTTTATCTTCGACACCGCGTTCGACATCTTCGGCGGCGGTGCCTGCGAACCTCACCGCATTGTGCACCGTCACCACTTTGTCTGCCGGAATACCGTATTTTTCGATGACGATGTTACGAGTCAGATTGCTCACTGCGATTACGCGGTCTGCGGCCTCCATTCCCGCACGCTCGATGTCATAGACCGTACGATTGACATTCTCGCCGCTGCGGTCGTACTCGGTGGCGTGCATGTGAACGACCAGCGGCTTACCGCTCACGGCCTTCGCTGCGATTCCGGCGTAATATGTAAGCCAGTCGTGCGCATGTATCACATCGAACTGTCCCTCCATCTGTTTAGCAACCTCTGCGGCCACCATCGCGTAGCGCGCCACCTCCTCCATCAGATTTTCGCCGTAGCGGCCCGAGAAGGTGAAGCGGCCAGTCCATATATCGCCCCCCGTCTTTACCGAACCGGTGCGCTCCCACTCCTCGCGCTTTTGGAAATACTCCTCGGGCGAGGCGTAGGGAATCATGTTTGAGTCGATTTCGATGAAAGTCATCTTGTCCCAAATATCCTTGTGCCTGACATCACCGAACCGGGTCACAACGTCGGAAGCGTTCACTACCCTGACAAAGCGCTGATCTTCATCGCCGTAAGCTCTCGGCACGACCATCTTCACCTCGACGCCGTGTTTAGCCAGTCCGCGCGTCAATCCGTATGTCGCAGTGCCAAGTCCTCCCGCAATATGGGGCGGGAATTCCCATCCGAACATCAATACCCTCATCTTTTTAATTACGAATTATTTTTTGCCTTTATTTGTTCAATCATCTGATTGATTCTCAAAACCGCGCCCACGCTCCAGGCCTGGGATATGGCGCCGCGCTGGGTGTGGGGCGGGTCGCCGTCGTAAATTTCGGGTATCGAACCTATGCCGTAGCTATCTATATCCTCCTCGAAGTGGGCAAGTATCTCTTCGGCCCTCTCCAAAAACTTCTCGCCCTGCACGTCGAACCTCGCACGAACATAGTGTTCCAAAAGCCAGGGCCACACGGTGCCCTGATGATAAGCACGGTCGCGTTCCGATTGGTCTCCCTCGTAGCGCCCCTCGTACAGGGGATTTTGGGGCGAGAGGGTACGCAGGCCTTTCGGCGTGAGCAGGTGTCTTTTGATGGTGTTCAGCACGTCGAGTTGTTGCTCGTCGGTGAGCATTTTATGGTGCATCGAACATGCGATGACCTGATTGGGACGCACGTAAACGTTTTGCCCCGACCCGTTGACATTTTCACCCGCAGGATTGACGAAATCTGCGAGATAACCCTTTTCGTGCGACCAAAAGGTTTCGACGAACGACGTCTTGATAAGCTCGGGCATAGACTTCCACTCGGCGGTGAATTTCGTGTCCCTGTGTTTTTTTGCAAGTTCCAGCGTGTAGCACACGGCGTTGTACCAAAGTGCGTTGATCTCTACCTGATAACCCTCGCGGCTCGTCACCGGAACCCCGTCGACCACTGCATCCATCCACGTCAGCGCGAGGCCCGGCCCGCCGGCCCACACGAGGCCGTTATCGTGAACCGATATGATACCACCTATTCCGCGCTTGTAGGCGTTCAGGATGTCTTTCATCTTGCCGCCGTAGTCCGTCCAAATTTGTTTGGCGCCGACATGTTCGGCAAGTTGTTGCAGCGTCCAAAAGAACCACAGCGGCGCATCTACCGAGTTGTAGGCCTCGCCCATGTTCGGGAACAGGCCATCCTTCATTTCGCGTGTCATGGTGTCCAATACGTCGAGGCACGCCTGCACGTCGCCGCGCGTGAGGGTAATTCCCGGCAGGGCGATGAATGTGTCCCTTCCCCAACGTCCGAACCAGGGCCAACCCGCTATCACCTCCGTACGGTCTTCCCTGCGCGAAATGAATTGCCTTGCCGAGTGCCTTAAGCACGACAGAAAATCTTTCTTGTCGCTGCGGCGCGCCACCTCGCCTTCGAATATCTTGTCGATAGTCTCCGACGACCACATTTGGTCGAGCGCGGCGGAGAAGACGATGCTTTCGCCCCTTTTGATGTCTATTTCGAAATATCCTGGCGTGAGAAGGTCTTCTTCGTAAGGATACCCCCGCGCCTTCTCCTCGAGATATTCGAAGCGGTAGTACCAGTCGGGCGCCGCCACGAACTCCTGCCGGTCGCTGTCGACCTGCATGTAGAGCCAGGGAAAGTCGCCGTAGAGACGGCATTTAACACCGCCGCGCACGGGATATGAGTGCCCGTCGGCGAACATGTTGGCCTCGCTCAGTGAGTGTTTGTTGCGGAAGGCGAGAAACGGTCTCAAACGGAGCTTAGTCTCGCTGGTAGCCTCCAGCAGCGTGTAGCGTATCAAAAGCTGCGTCTTGGAGTGTATCCACAGCAACTCCTTTTTCAGAACCACGCCCCCGACGCGGTACGTTATGGTAGGCGTGGGAGTATAGTCGAAGTCGGTAATGTATTTATGTCCGCGCGGCTCGTAAGTACCGGGAAAGCGGTGGATGGCCAGGTTGAACGACTGGTCGTGCTGTATGATAGTCTCGTCGAGCGACGAGAGCAACACATATTCGTTTTCGGTGGCGTCCTTGGGGCACACCACCAGTCCGTGATATTTGCGCGTATTGCAGCAGACTATGGTGGTGGACATATATCCGCCGCTGCGGTCGGTAGCCAACATCTCCCGTCTGAGAGAGTATTCCAGATTTCCGAGACTTTGCTTGTCGAATTTCAGAACGGACATGATATTTCAGTGATTAACGGTTTAACGATTAGTGATTAGTTTATTAAAAAATTCGTTCTATATGCCCCAAATATAATGATATATTTTGAATTAATCACTAACCACTAATCACTAATTAACTATTTTTTATGCCCATTTAACGAGCGGAAGATCCATCCGGTAAGCCAGCATTGCATTTTTCGGATAAACCCTTATTGCGAAGTCGAACGAACCGGTCTCCGACGGGACCATATCGACGGCGTAAATTGCACTGCCACCTTCGGTCTTTATAAATTCCAATTGCTTTGTATCCTGCACTTTGACCGGCTGGCCGGGTTCGACTTGATTCGCGATAACAAATTCGACCCCGATGTCCCCGTGCGACAGTGAAGCCGTGTCGAGCGTCACCTCGATGCCATATTTTTTGCCTATCACGATTGCCTCCCTGTCGAGATTGAATCGCTTCACCTGCACGACCTTCACATCGTTCCACGCAGACGTGACCCTCTGTTTCCAGGCGGCAAGTGCGCGGGCCATCTCGAAATCGCGGGCCTCGACATTTTCGCTGCGCTCGGCAAGCCGGCCATAGAACCTCTGCTCGTAATCCTCCATCATGCGGTTGGTGGTGAAGTTCGATGCCACGTCGGCAATGCAACTCTTTATATATGTTACCCAGCCGTGCGGGATTTTATTCTTGTCCCGGTCGTAGTAGAGAGGTGCAATCTCGGTCTCGATGGTGTTGTAAATCATCTCGGCGTCGAGTTCGTCCTGGAAACTTTGGTCGTGGTATGTGCGTTCCATGGGAAGCATCCAGCCCGCGCCTTTTTTGTATCCCTCGACCCACCAGCCGTCGAGCACGGAAAATTGCATCACACCGTTCATAACGCACTTTTCGCCGCTGGTGCCGCTCGCTTCGAGCGGGCGCGTCGGGGTGTTGAGCCACACGTCGACCCCCTGAACGAGTCGGCGAGCAAGCTCCATGTCGTAGTTTTGCAGAAAAATTATTCGGCCCACGAACTGCGGCATGTTCGATACTTCGACGATGCGCTTTATCAAATCCTGACCCGGACGGTCGTTGGGATGCGCCTTTCCGGCGAACACGAAACGAACGGGGCGTTCCTTATTATTTACTATCGCTTCGAGGCGTTCGAGGTTGCGGAAGAGCAGGTGGGCGCGCTTGTAGGTCGCAAAGCGGCGTGCGAAACCGATGGTCAACACCTCTTTTTCGAGCATTTCGCGCACCTTCACCACGTGGCCGGGATTGTCGTAACGCGCCTGTGCCGGGTCGGCTATCCTCGCGTCTATGGTCTGCATCAGGCGGTTTTTGAGAGTTATGCGTTCCTGCCACAAGCGGGCGTCGTCGATGGTTTTTACCTTTTGCCACGCCTCGCGGTCGTAATCGGGAAGCGCAAACCCCTCGGGGAATGTCTCGTCGTAGAGCTTCCGCAGGTTCGATGCCGTCCATGTAGGGTAGTGCACTCCGTTGGTGACGTAGCCTATGTGCAACTCGTCCTTATAATATCCGGGCCACAGGTCGCCCAAAATCTCTTTCGACACCTCGCCGTGAAGCCAGCTGACACCGTTCACCTCCTGTGAGAGACGGCAGGCCAGTGCGCTCATGGAGAACTTCTCGCTGTGGTTTCCCGCCACCGTGCGTCCCAAATCCATGAATCTCTCCCACGAGATACCCAAAATATCGGCGTAGTGTGAAAGATATTGCCTCATCATCGACTCGTCGAACGCATCGTGTCCCGCCGGAACGGGAGTATGGGTAGTGAAAAGCGAACCGCTTCGAACCACCTCGCAGCCTTCGTCGAACGACAGCCCCTTCTCCTGAACGAGATTGCGGATTCGCTCTATGCCGATAAAGGCCGCGTGACCCTCGTTGCAGTGGTAGACCTGCTGCTTGATGCCGAGAGCATTAAGAGTGCGGATACCGCCCAAACCCAGCAGCATCTCCTGCTTGAGCCGGTTCTCCCAGTCGCCGCCATAAAGGTAGTGCGTTATAGAGCGGTCTTCATCGAGGTTCAACTCGTGGTCGGTGTCGAGAAGATAGAGGTCGGTGCGTCCCACCTCGCACTTCCATACACGCGCCGTGACAGTGCGGCCCGGCATTGCGACCTGAACGCTTATCCAACCGCCTTTGGCGTCGCGGACGGGAGATATGGGCAGTTTGAAGAAATTCTGCGCCTCGTAGGTCGCCTCCTGCGCCCCGGCGGTCGAGAGTTTCTGGGTGAAGTAGCCGTAGCGGTACAGAAGTCCCACGGCCACCATAGGTACGTTGCGGTCGCTGGCCTCCTTGAGGTAGTCGCCGGCAAGTATACCGAGACCTCCCGAGTAGATTTTCAAAGAGGCGTGCAGGCCGTACTCCATGCTGAAATATGCGACGGACACACCTGTTTGTTCGTTTTTCTTCGCCATGTACTCCTCGAACAGCGCGTAGGTCGCGTCGAGCTTCTTTAAGAACGCCTTGTCTTTTTCGAGTTCCACGAAGCGCGCGTAACTCAACTTGTCGAGAAATTCGATGGGGTTGCGCCCCGTGTCTATCCATAGCTTCGGATCGATGTACATGAACAATTCGTGAACGTCGGTAGTCCACGACCACCACAGGTTGCGCGACAGCGCTTCGAGTGTACGCAAACGTGCGGGCAGGTTCTTTTCGACCATGAGCCGCGTCCACACCGGAGCGTCCATGTCCCACGGACGGTGAATGACCTCTTTGGGGGCGTCGTGGAGATCGTAATCGTCGCGTTCCAACCTTGCCGCCGCATTCTCGCAGGCGGCGGCATAGCCCTCACCGTAGAACTTGAAAAATTTCTCCCACTCCGCCTTTTCGGCCAGTAGGCGGGCCGCATGACGGGCCGCCGCGACTTCATCGGAAGTCTTGGCCGCAAATATGTTTATAAGCGATGCTATCTCCGCGATGGCCTCCTCGTCGTTGTCGTCGGTGCGCTCCACCACGCGCACCCCCTCGCAGCCAGCCGGAGCCTCCTTACGCGCCCATGCTCCGAAACCGGCGAGGGTAGTGGTGAGGGTAGGAACCGAAAACGCCACGCTTTCGAGCGGGGTATATCCCCACGGCTCGTAGTACGATGCATATACAGTGATGTCCATTCCCGCCAGCAACTCGTAGTAGTGCATGT
>QMCD01001801.1_pt1 | contig 14252 bp, 2 predicted proteins | sample 1821841 | NCBI WGS metagenome assembly QMCD01 (sample SAMN01991225, study PRJNA193472) | Termite gut metagenome, whole genome shotgun sequencing project. | isolation source: worker | host: Macrotermes natalensis | reverse complement strand
CGAGCAACAGTACTTTTTTTACTTCTTGCATAATGTGATTTCTTACAAAGGTAATGGAAACGTATGTTTTGCCGCATACAGGTTTTAACTGTGATTTTCTATGTTTGTTTTTAAATTGAAATTTTAAAGAAAAAACCTGTTATTATAACAAGATTGATACAAACGGCGTATTTGGGATTGAAGTTTTCTTTCCTGCACAAATTTTTGCATCTTTACGGACTTTGCGTTTAAATTGCACCTGCGCTTTTTCTTTTTAAACGCAAAGAGCAAAGTCTGCGAAGACGCAAAGATTATTCTGCCAATGTATTCAATGACCTGTACGGCGGCAAACAGGAACAAGTACAAGAACCGATACAAGCGACCAGCCTTTCCGATGTTTACAAAAACAATCAACGGGAAAGCAACCACAGCCCCGACTGTGGTTTAGGCTGTATTTTCTCAATCCTTTCTCCCGAACCGGAGAATAACCCGAAAGATGACCAGCCGTTACTACGCGCCGCAGGAAAGAAAAGAAACGGAGGTATGGGAGACAATATTAATTCACATGCGGATTTAGACTTTAACTACATGGGATATGTCGTTTGTTATCTTTATCTTATTCTTCACATAACCGTACATACTTTATTAGTTAATATATTGTGTATATAATTGATTTAAATCATGTCGTCTTACAGCGCAATCTCTTTATAATTAATGTTTATTGAAAAAATAGTTTAAATATCTTTCATATTCATTTAATTTGATTATCTTTGCAAAGTATACCGTACGTACTGTGTATGTATTACGTGCTTACAGGATGGGCTAACAATTTTATAGTCAATAACTAATGTATTAAAAGTGTCATGAGAAAAATTTTGGTGTGTACATTGCTTTTTTCTATTTCGTTGAGTTCTTTTGTTCAATTTACATTTCTATCTGGAGGTGAACAGCAAAGAGTTGTTATAGCTCGTGCATTAATAAATAAACCTGCAATAATAATAGGGGATGAACCTGCGGGTAATCTTGACAGTCAAAACACCGGTGTTGTATTAGAACTATTCAAAGAATTAACTTTAGTGAAAAAGCAAACAATATTAACAGTCACCCGCGATAATGATTTTACAAAGCAGCCGGATGAGATTATTCAATTAAGCAACGGTATGATTGTATAAATTTTTTTTCAAAAAAATAAAACCGTATATACGGTTTATAATTAGTATAATAATAAAAATATATAGATATGTCAGTATTTACAAATGAATTAAAGACTCGTTGTCTAGCAAACAGTCTTCAGCAAGGTTTTATTTATCAATCAATTAATGCGGAAAACAGTAAGCCATCCAATAATTACGTACTAATAAAGCGCTGGGTGTATGAAACCGGGATTGAGGCAGATATTTTAAAGAAAGCGTGGATATGCGCTCAACAGAAGTATCCATCGCTGAGGCTAAATTTTTCATGGGATGATGAAATGGTGCAAATAATCAATAATGAGGCTCCTGAAATTTCATGGATATATACTGATGTAACCCAATCGAGCGAGGAAGAGAAAACTAAAATTATAAATGATATAGAACTTAAAGAGAAGTCATTCATTTATGATCTTCATATTGATAAATTGTTCAGGATAAATCTGATAAAATGCAGTAACACCAGATTTGAATGCATATTTAGTTGTCATCATGCCATTCTTGATGGCATGAGTATGACAATATTACTCAATTTTGTACACCAGAGCTATATCAATTTACTTCAAGGGCACGATGTTGATTCAACTATAGATACTGCGTATATACTTGCCCAACAGTATCTCCAAAACAATAAAACCAACAATATAGAGTACTGGAAAGTTATATCTGAAAATTTTGACAATAAAGAAGATCTGGCTTTTCTTTTAAAGCCGGAATCGAAGCACATTCTTCAATCTTTGAGTAACGACAGTGAACCAAAATATCAGGAAATAAAATATATATTCAATGAATCTGATTCAAAACAGTTGCATAGTTTATGTGAAAAATATGGCATCACAATAAATTCACTATTTCAATATTGCTGGCATAAAATATTAAGTATATATAATAATACTGACACAACTATTGTTGGAACTGTTTGTAATGGCAGATCCATTCCTGTTGATCAAATTCAAGAGTCAGTCGGATTATATATTAATACGCTTCCCGTGTTTTTAAAACATGGGGATATTGAAGCAATAAAACAAATCCAAGAGCTTGAAATACAAATAAACAAATCAAATGCGAAGAGTGACATTAGTTTATCTTCACTTCAAACCAATGGTGAAAAACTTTTTAATTCTTTATTTTTCTATGAAAAAAGCATTTTGGGCGAAAACACTATTGACAAAACATTGTCAATAAAATATAGTGATATTGAAGTAAATACTGAATATCCATTATGTATAACAGTCGCAGAATCGAAAAAGGATATTTTGTTAAAAATGGAATTTGCTGAAAATCACATTGAGGCTGATTTTATTCACGAAATAATTAAGCAAATAAAACTAATCACCATTCAGCTATTGAATGATGAGGCTGTAAGTTCAAAAAAAATAACATTATTAACAAAAGAAGATTATGAAAAAGTAATTAATCATTTCAATGATACGGATTTTCTTGATTCAAAAAGAATAAAAAATATAGTTTCTCTATTTGAAGAACAAGTTGATTTGAATGGAGATAAAACCGCTCTGGTGTATGAGGATATTGCCTTGTCATATAAGGCACTTAATGAGAAAGTTAATCAGTTCAGTAATTATTTGATAAATGTTAAGCATATCCAAAAGGGTGATTTTATAGGTTTGTGTTTGGACCGGTCACATAATATGATTGTAAGCATTCTGTCCGTTCTTAAAATAGGAGCAACATATATTCCAATAAGTCCTCAGTATCCGAAAGATAGAATTCAATATATTCTAAATGATACTGCTGCGAAAATATTAATTACAAATGATGTCTTTATAAACGAAATTGTTGATGTTTTCCGTGCTGAAGATATCGTTTGTATTGAAGATGAATTTTTGTGGAATAGTTATTCTTCAGAAAATTTAGGGATTGAAATTGAAGCTGAAGACAATTCATATATCATCTATACTAGCGGGACTACAGGTAATCCAAAGGGCGTTGTCGTTCAACATAAAGGAGTTGTAAATCTTATATGTTATTTAAAAAATATATATAAGATGCCTTGTCAACAAAACGTATTGTTATTTGCAAACTATGTTTTTGATGCATCGGCAGAACAAATCTATTTAGCTCTATTGGGCGGGCATAAATTGGTTGTTATTAAAAATAATATATGGTTAGATACGGATTTATTCATTAGAACGCTGAACGAAAACGAAGTTTCCTACATTGACATGACTCCTTCATTTTTAATGGAGATGCCATTAAATGAACTTAAGCATTTAAAATACATTGTAGCCGGCGGAGAAGCTGTAACAAAATCATTATTAGCAAAAATAGACTGTAGCAGGTTTACTTTTATCAATACTTATGGCCCTACTGAAACGACAATAACATCAGTTGTCAACTTGGATAGTAAGACTATAAACATTGGAAGACCGGTAGCAAATACTAAAGTTTACGTTTTAGACAACGATTTAAACCCTTTACCTATAGGGGCTATTGGAGAACTATACATTAGCGGATACGGAGTAACAAAAGGGTATTTAAATCAACCGGAAATTACAAGTGAGAAATTCATTAAAAATCCATTCCATTCAGAAAAAGAATATGATACAATCTACAAAACCGGAGATCTTGTCCGGTATTTGCCGGATGGAAATTTAGAATACATTGGGCGGAACGATTTTCAAGTTAAGATTCGAGGCTTCAGGGTTGAATTAGGGGAAATAGAAAATGCAATAAATTCTATTCCAAACATAAAGCAATCAATAGTTGTAGCAGAAAATAATAATACTGGTACAAAGTCATTAATTGCATATTACTTATCTGACCAAGAAATGAGTGTTGAGTATTTAACTGAACAACTCAACTCGGCTTTGCCATATTATATGGTTCCGGCATTTTTTGTTCATTTAGACAAACTCCCATTAACTATTAATGGCAAAATAGACAAAAAATCTTTGCCAAAAATTGATTTAAATATATCAGGTTCTTTTGTTGCTCCTTCTTCGAATATCGAACTGGATGTGTGCCAAATAATTGGAGCTATTTTAGGCTTAGAAGCAACTAAGCTTAGCGTTAGCGACGACTTTTTTAAGTTAGGCGGAGACAGCATTAGTAGTATTCAGTTAGTAAATAGAATAAGGCAAAAATTTGACACAAAACTCACTGTTAAAGATATTTTCAATTCTAAAACAATAAAGAAAATATCAAACTTAATCTCTATTAATAAACCAAGTGAAATTGAAATTCAAAGTGAGGATGGTTTATTGAATGGAGAAATAAACTTTCTCCCAATACAAAATTGGTTCTTTCAGATGAAAGACTATGCCTATTATCCTGATTACAACCACTATAATCAATCGTTTATAGTTAATGTCCCAGCATTAGATTTAGATTTATTTAAATTATGCATTGTGAAATTAGTTGAATTTCATGACATACTGAGAGCACACTATGAATATGATACAGAAAGCAATATCTATAAACAATACTATGCGAGTGAGTTTCATCTCCCTGAAATTGAGTTTGTTAAATCGGATAATTTAGATGATGAATCTTTAAACTCGTTATCTACAAAATGGCATCGTTCATTTAATATCTTTGAAGACCGTACCTTTAAAGTTCTCTATCTCGAAGGCGCAGACCAATGCCAAGTCTGGTTCTTCTTTCATCATTTAATAATAGATTCTGTTAGTTGGAGAATAATAAAAGACCATTTTGAAAAGTTATATACTTTTTACAAAACAAATGGAATTGATGAAAATCCGGATTTTCTCATTAAAAAAGGGACAAGCTATAGACAATGGGTTAATCGGATAAACATAGATTATAAAAATCAATTCATTGAGGAAAAGTCTTTTTGGAACAATGAGATAATGCATCTTTCGGCATTTAATGAAAGAATGCAAAAAATAAAAACAGCCCAAAAGCAAATTCAAACAATTTCTTTAGACGGAGAGACTACAAATTCTTTGTTGCGCGAAGTAAATAATAGATATAATACTACAATAAATGACGTATTGCTTTCTGCTTTATCTTGCTCATTGCAAGAATTAACATCTCTTGACTCCAACTATGTCTTACTGGAAGGGCATGGTCGGGAAAACATCTGGGATGATATTGACACCACAAATACAGTAGGATGGTTTACTTCCATGTTCCCGGTTAGACTGTCTGAGAAGCAGAATAGTAGTGTTGACAGCTTAATCTACTTAAAAGAAAAACGAAAATCTATTCCGCATAATGGTTTAGGCTATGGAGCGCATTTCCAATACAATATAGATGATTTACCTAAAGTAAGCTTTAATTATTTAGGACAGTTTGACAATTTGCAAAATATTGCAGAATGGTCTGTCTCTTCCAATCCATACGGAAATCGAATCTCGAATCTAAACCATGATTTTGCTATAGTTTCTATAACAGGAGCGGTGTTAAATTCAACCATGAGTTTTACATTTGAATCTTTTCTTTCAGAAGAAACTTCTAAAAAGTTTTCAGACTCATTCCGTACCAATCTTATAAAATTAATCAATATACTGAAGAACCTCGATCGCGCTTATCTGACAAGATCTGACATTGATAATATAATAACACAAGATTATTTAGATCATATCCAGAATGATAGGGAAGTTCAGAACATATTTTTAGCAAATAGCTTGCAACAGGGATTTATATATCATTTTGTAAATCAGGGAAATACTGATGAGGCATATAGAACTCAATTAGTTTGGGAGTATAATACTTCTATTGATGCTGATAAACTAAAATTGGCATGGGAGTATGCGGTTAAAAAATATGGTTCACTTCGTTTACGCTTTTCTTGGGAAGATGAACTAGTTCAAATTATAGATCAAAATGGCATATTGAGATGGAATTATATTGATATTTCAAATAGTAACGATATAGAGAGAGAAAGTTATCTTAATAAATTAATATGTGACGACAGAAAACTTCCCTTCGATCTACAAGAAACATCTTTATTTCGAGTGTATCTGATAAAACAGTCTCACAGTTGCTATACAACTCTTTTCTGTTGCCACCATGCTGTAATAGATGGCTGGAGTAATCCTGTTTTACTTAGATACATACACGAAACATATCAACAGCTCATGAAAAATGAATCTGTGGATATTGCTGAAGATATTGCATATATTGATTCTCAAATATATCTGCAACACAAAAAGAATGATAATGTTGATTATTGGAATAGCCAGATGGAACTGGCGGAAGAAGAAAATCTAACTTCTTTATTAAAACCTGAACTAAAAAATAGCATTTCGCTTTCAGATTATAGGCATATAAAAGAGTGTGCCGAAAAAACAATATATTTAGAGAAGTCATTTTGTGATAAATTGAAATCAAAATGTCGTGAGTATGGTTTTACGGCAAATGCACTATTTCAATACAGTTGGCATAAAATGCTCAATATATATAGTAATAACGGCAATACAATCATAGGAGTAGTAAGTGCAGGTAGAAGCTTGCCTATTGACAATATTGAGCAGTCTGTAGGTTTATACATAAATACTTTACCTGTAATACATGAACATATAGCAGAGCCATTAAATAAACAAATATATGCTTTGCAGAATAAAATAAATGAAGCAAATTCGAGAAGCTATGTTAATTTGTCATCTCTGCAAAAAAATGGGAGTAGATCTTTCTGTACGTTGTTCGTTTTTGAAAGTTATCCTGACATGCAAGATGATTCGGTTAATAATTCTATGAAATTTGAAATAAAACAATCTATTGAGAAATTGGATTACCCTATATCAATTATTGTTGTAGAAGAAGACAAGCAATTATTTTTAACGGCTAAATATGCCGCTGAATTATTTGATGAACAAACAATAAACTCCCTGTTATCAGGTATGCAGTTGATTTTAGAACAATTTTTATCAAATCCGGAAATTGACTGTGGAAAATTAAATTTTTTAGAAAAAGATGAATTTGAAAAAATTATCTATGACTGGAACAATACATGTGTACCTTATGATAAAACAAAAACAATAATAGAATTATTTGAAGAACAAGTAAATAAAACTCCGGAAAATATTGCAGTTAAATATGCAGGAAAGACAATCAGTTATAGAGAATTGAATATCATTACCAACAAGTTATCCTCTTATTTGAGAAAAACATATAATATCCGGCCCGATGATCCTGTTACACTATGCCTCGATAGATCGCATCACATGGTAATAGCAATACTCTCCGTCATTAAAGCTGGCGGCGCATACGTGCCTGTTGGCCCGGACTTTCCCGATGAACGTATTCAATATATAATAGACGATGCAAGGTCTAAGGTTACTATAATTAATAGTGAATATAAAGAAAAAATAGAATCTATTAATCCTAATATAGTACACCTGTCAATTGAGGATGATTATTTATGGGATGAAGAAGAAGGAACAAATTTAGAAATAACTGTAAACAGCTCTAATTTAGCTTATATTATTTATACAAGTGGAACAACAGGACACCCCAAAGGAGTTATGATAGAACACCAAGGGTTGATAAACCGGATAACATGGATGAATAATGAATACAATATTCAAGAAGGCGATTCTGTGTTGCAAAAGACCACATATACGTTTGATGTATCCGTTTGGGAGTTCTTTTGGCCTTTACTGTATGGAGCTAAATTGGTTATGGCGCTACCGGGTGGACATAAAGACAGCAGCTATCTTATTGAAACAATAAATGAAGAGAAGATCACTATAATGCATTTTGTGCCTTCGATGTTGAATATTTTTCAAGAAACATTGTCAAATATTACAGATAGTCAAACTTTATGCAATACCTTAAGATATATCTTCTGTAGTGGAGAGGCCTTAAGCCTGAATTCGGTAAAAAATCATCATGTATTACTGCCAAAGACAGAAATTCATAACTTGTATGGTCCTACAGAAGCAAGCATTGACGTTCTATATTACGACTGCAATGACAGAAATATCTCTAAAGTGTTGATTGGTAAGCCAATTATGAATACCTCTGCATACATTCTCGATGAATATCTTAATCCTCTCCCAATTGGAGCGATTGGAGAGTTGCATATTGGAGGCGACGGCTTGGCCAGGGGGTATATAAATAAAAATGACCTGACTCGTGATAAATTTATTCCGAATCCATTCCAAAGCGAGGAAGAAAAACAAAAGGGAATTAATGGACGTATTTATAAAACAGGAGACCTTGCCCGTTTCCTTCCCACCGGAGATATTGAATATATTGGCAGAAATGATTTTCAGGTAAAAATACGGGGATTCAGAATTGAATTAGAAGAAATAGAAAATGCGCTAAATTCTATAAAAGGCATTAGTAGTTCCATCGTTATTGTGTGGACAAGCAATGTTAATAATAATTGTTTAGTATCCTACTACATGTCTGAATATGAGATAGATGAATCGGAAATAAGGGAGGAATTGTTGAAAAAGTTACCAGAATATATGGTGCCGACTTTTTTTATAAGACTTGATAAATTCCCAATAACAATGAATGGAAAATTGGATCGCAAGGCTTTGCCTGCTCCCCAATATACTTCCAATACAAACTCTTTTGTCGAGCCAAAAAATAAGCTGCAAGAAGATATTCGTATCATTTATGGCGACATACTGGGTGTAGATTCTCAATCCATAAGTATTGATGATGATTTTTTCCGTTTAGGTGGTGATAGTATCAGTAGTATTCAATTAGTGAATCGAATAAGGCAAAAAATGAATTTACATATTTCCGTAAAAGATATTTTTGCATACAAAACCATACGCGATCTTTCTAACTTTCTTTCTGCTCATTGTGATGTTGCTTCCATAGTTGCAGAACAAGGAAGAATTAATGGTGATATACCTTTGTTGCCCATACAAGAATGGTTTTTTAGCATTAAAGACAAAGGTTTATTGCCTGTTTATAACCATTGGAATCAATCCTTCTTGATTGATGTTCCGGAACTCAACCTGACTATTCTTGATAAATGCATTGAAAATATATTTGAACAACATGATATTTTAAGAACAAAATTTGAGTACGACTCTCAGAGCGGTATATATAAACAAAAATACACCTCTGATATTCCTTCTTATAAAATCAACACATTGGATGTTAGTACTATACAAACAGAGAAAGAACTTGGTGAAAAGCTAACATCGTGGCAAAGTGATTTTGATATTTTTAATGGCAATGTTTTTTGTATTGGATATTTAACCGGATATCCCGATAAAAAGGCAAAGCTGTACTTTGCCTTCCACCACTTGATTATAGACTCTATGAGTTGGCGAATAATTGCAGATGATATAAAAATATTATATCAATACTATCAAAATAATTCTCCGGCTTTAGATAAAGCGGTACCCGTATCGACAATATTAGGTTCAAAAAACAGCAGCTATAGGCAATGGACAGACAGAATACTTAATAAGTATAGAGATGGTCATTTTTCAGAAATAGATTATTGGAAAGAAGTAGTAAAAGACATACCGGCAATAAATCAAGCGCTTATTAAAAGTAAAGAGAATGTATTAGTTTCAAAAGAATTTCACTTGGATGAAGACTTAACATCAAAATTAATTCGTGTTATTAATGATAAGTATCATACCACAATCAACGATGTACTTCTTACTGCTCTTTCTCTTAGTTTAGCGAGACTAACCAATACTTCTAAAAATTATGTCCTTCTGGAAGGTCATGGGCGAGAAAATATTTGGAGTGATATTGATATATCAAGTACTGTTGGCTGGTTCACATCAATGTATCCGGTTTGTTTAGAGGTAATTGACAAGAACATAATAGACACGCTTATCCATACCAAAGAAAACTTACGGAAAATACCTAATCACGGAATAGGCTATGGCGCTTTAATGGGATATTGTAAGGATGAATTGCCCGTTATCATATTTAACTATCTTGGACAATTTGAATCTTCAACAGAAGAGAAGGATTGGGGGATAACTCCTGATAACATATATATTCGTGATACTTCGCCCTTAAATACACTTGGAGAATTAATATCAATTAATGGTTGTGTTTTTGACAATAAGCTCTCATTCAATATGGATGGTTTTTTATCCAATGATAAAATGGATTTATTGAGTGAAACGTTTAGAGTAATATTGATTGAATTAATAGCCAATTTATCAGAACAGTCACGAAGCTATTTAACGGTATCAGATGTTGACCATGTTGTATGCCGGCAAGAATTGGATTTAATACAGGCAGAAAAAGAAATTGACGCTATATATTTAGCTAACAGTTTACAGCAAGGATTTATATCTCATGCGGTTAGCCAGGGGAATATTGATGATGCTTATCACATACAACTACTTTGGGAATACCATAATGAGATTGAAGTTAATTCGTTAAAGAATGCATGGATAAAGGCACAAGAAAAATACGAATCTTTGCGATTGCGATTTTCATGGGAAGATAATCTGATTCAAATAATAGATAAACAATCTTGCTTAATTTGGAATTATGATGATATTACTTCACTTTCTTATACAAATAAGGAAAAATTTATTTCTCAGTTAATCAGTGAAGACCGTTCTAATCCTTTTGATTTAAAGACAGCTCCATTGTTTAGAATTTATTTAGTGAAAAAAGCGGAAGATAAATATTTTTGCATGATGAGTATCCATCATGCGATAATTGATGGTTGGAGTAATCCTGTTTTAATAGATTTTGTACATAATGCATATTTAGATATTATATCAGGAAAACAAGTAATAACAATTTTAGACAAGTCGTATGGCTTAGCTCAAAAATACATACATGAACATCGTTCGCTGAGTATGGAGTATTGGAATAACCAGCTTGAACTTATCGATGATAAAGAGGATATAAGTGTCTTTCTTAAACCCGAATGCCGTTCTAAAATTAAAGTTAATTCATATAAGTATGTCGAACAACCTGAGGAAAAAGAAATTTCCTTTACGTCTGATCAGTACAAGGCAATTAAAGAATTTTGCAACAGGTCCGGATTTACAATTAATGCACTGTTGCAATATTGTTGGCACAAGCAGCTTAGTATATATTGCAATACTTCAACTACAATCGTTGGGACAATCGCTTCCGGTCGAAATCTTCCGGTTGATGGGATAGAACAATCTGTTGGATTGTATATAAATACTTTACCTGTAATCTTTAAACATGATAAGAGTTCGGTCTTAGAGCAAGTAAAATTATTACAAGAAAAAATTAATGAGCTTAATAGTCGAAGTGATGTAAATTTGTCGTCATTGCACAGCGATGGTGTTCGACTATTTAACACCTTGTTTTCCTATGAAAATTATCCAAATAAGAAAGATAATGGAGCAATTAAATTTGACTTCTTGGAATCAAGAGAAAAAGTTGATTACATTTTAAGTGTAAATGTCCGCGAGTATTCTAATGAATTATATTTATCTCTAAATTATGCATCAGAAATAATAGATTCCTTAATTATTGAACAATTACTAAATGGAATTGAACACTTAATTGAGCAGATAATTTTAGATCCGGTTATAAATGAATCTAATTTGACATATCTAAAAGAAAATGAATACAATAAAATTGTACATAAGTGGAATGCAACCTTCAAATCCTATCCGTTCGACACGACAATAGTTCGCGAGTTTGAAAAACAGGCCGTCCGGCACCCGGATAATGTCGCCGTAGTGTACGAATCGACCGTCTTAACCTACTCCGCATTAAACGAAGAGGTCAACCGCTTAAGCCACTATTTAATCCACAAATTACAGGTTCAAGCCAATGAAATCATCCCCTTATATCTAACCAAGGATGAATCAATGATAATTGCGATATTAGCCGTATTAAAATCCGGCTGCAGTTATGTGCCGGTAAGCCCAGATTATCCGGATGAAAGGAGTAAATATATCCTGTCGGATACCTGTCCGGGAGTAATCATAACCAACACATCCTTCAAATCCAAGTTGTTGTCATATAATATCAATTCGGAGATATTGCCGATCGACCAAAAGGAACTTTGGCAATCATTCCCGGATACCAATCCGGACTTGCCGATACGTCCTGATGACCGGGCATATACGATATATACCAGCGGAACCACCGGTACCCCTAAAGGCACCATAATCCGGCATGAAAACCTTACCAATCTTGTTTACAGTCAAAGAGACGTTTTTGGTTTGGAAGAGAATAACCCTAAAAAATGCTTGTGGTATTCCAACTATGTATTTGATGCTCATATTTCGGAAATACATGTTGCGTTCGCCTTTGGCCACTCCGTTTACATTTTACCCGATCATCTCAAGTTAGATATAGAACAAATATCGGCGTATGTAAAAGAATCGCAGATATATATTTCGACACTGCCTCCTATACTTGATACCAAGACCTTGATACCTCTTGACACATTGGTTGTTGCCGGAGATGTAACCGATAAAAATGTTATGGAGTTCTATCGCACGAATGGAGTTCGTGTAATAAATGGTTACGGCCCTACTGAAACGACCGTCTGTGCAACTACTCACGAATTCCAGGTAGGCGATATGCACACGAATATCGGCCGCCGTTAAATAATGTAACAAGCTATATCCTGGATGAAGAATTGAGGCCTCTCCCTGTTGGAGCTATAGGCGAGCTTTATATCGGAGGCCGCGGAGTTGGTTCCGGCTATCTGAATATGCCCGGGTTGACCCAAAGTAAATTCATTGTAAACCCATTCCAAAGCGAAGAAGAAAAACGAAGCGGGATTAATGGACGTATGTATAAAACAGGCGATTTAGCCCGTTTCAATCAAGATGGTACAATTGATTTTATAGGAAGAAATGATTTCCAGGTTAAAATTAGAGGATACAGAATTGAGTTAGGAGAAATAGAATCAGCATTAAATTCGATAGACGGTATTAAGCAATCTGTTGTTTTGGTAAAAGATAATGCTGAAAAGGGAAAATATATAGTATCATATTATATTTCGGACAATCCGATAAATCTGGAGCAACTCGTCAGTCTTCTTAAAGATAAATTACCCGATTATATGATTCCGTCTTATTTTGTCTGTCTACAAAAATTTCCGGTTACTGTTAACGGGAAGCTGGATAGAAATTCTTTGCCGGAACCTGCATTTGCAAATAATAATCGCATAGTCCCTAAGAACGCTCTTCAAACTCGATTAGTAAATATTTTTGCGAAGATACTGGATCTTTCCCCAGAGACTATAAGTATTAGTGATAACTTTTTTCAAATAGGCGGAAATAGTATTCTTGCAATAAAGCTAATAAATGAATTAAAAAAAGAATTTGAACAAAATTTCGGTTATAGCGATATCTATAATTTGAAAACGGTTGAAAATATTGCCGCATCTATCAATATAGAAAAATCAAACAAGATCATGGAACAGTCCATTATAGCAAATACTTTTGAAAGAGAGGAACAACAAATTTTATCTTATTACCAAGAAAGAATGTGGTTTATTTACCAATTAAGCCAAAACAGTTCAATTTATAATATCCCAATGTTTTTTGAATTGTGTAATAATTCTTCTATTGCCTATATTAAAAAGGGAATAAAGCAGATTATAGGAAGACACGAGGTACTAAGAACTATAATTCTTACCGATAAAGAAGGAAATGCCTATCAAAAAGTAATTGATCTAAAGGAGTTAAATAATTTTAATATTGAAAATCTCGTTTTTGATACTACGAATGAGTTGAAATGTTATGTGAAAGAAATATCAAAATACCAATTCCGGTTAGAAAAAGAATTACCTTTTAAAGCATATATTCTTCAAGATAAGGAGACAAGCACATCTTATGTTGGTGTAGTTATCCATCATATTGCTTTTGACGGTTGGTCTACAGGGATATTTTTTAATGAATTATTGTCATTCTATCGTCTGTATGATTCTTTAGAAAATGATCTGGTCTTTGATTCTTTGGAAAAGTTGCCTTCTTTGGAATTTCAATATAAAGATTTTGCCGTATGGCAAAAAAGCTTCTTGTCAGGCGATGTCCTGGAAGAGGAAATTAACTATTGGAAAAACAAGCTGGACGGCTTTGAGCAACTCACTTTACCTGCCGACAATCCCCGTCCCAAAGTCTTTGATTATAAAGGCGGCAATGTTCCATTTACGTTAGACCCGCACCTAAGCAGCCAGTTACGCAACCTCTCCCAACAACAGGA
>QMCD01006067.1_pt1 | contig 14254 bp, 25 predicted proteins | sample 1821841 | NCBI WGS metagenome assembly QMCD01 (sample SAMN01991225, study PRJNA193472) | Termite gut metagenome, whole genome shotgun sequencing project. | isolation source: worker | host: Macrotermes natalensis | reverse complement strand
TCCAATGCGGTTTGCAAACATCAACCGGAGAAAATACTTCATAACCTGCCTCCCGAAGGTAAAGTTTTCGGATAACGAAATTTACCCTTACGTTGGCTGCAGGGAGACCGGTGACTTTGCCGGCGATATAGACCTTATTTTTCATTTTGTCGCTTCCTGATCGGATATTTCCAAAAGCCAAGTGTTCCCCTCACGTTCTCAATTGATTTCTCGAATAATACAGGATTTGCAAGTACCCAATTGTATTTTCCTTTTTCCGCCCATATTGACGGATGATTTTCTATACAATCGACTATTTCAACGCTTCCAATAATACAACCGAACAAATCATTTTCTTCCGCAAAATTCAATGCAGAAAATGCTTCAATCTCTTTTGCCGTCGCCTGACCTTCTATTTCAAATTTTATATTGTCCGGCTTTGCGCTTGCATGAATAAGCACTCTTTGCCCGATATGTTTTTTCGGACATTTCCATGACCTATTTTCGATATCTTTCATTCCGCGGCAGATTAAATATGCCCATGGCTGTTTTACTGATAATGCTTTCATATTTATCGTTTTTCCCAATTCTTCCTGTGTTTTTCGACTTCGGTTGAAAAATCGTCAATTATTGACTGCGGAATTTGACAGGCGTATTCTGCCGCCTTTTCTTTCGCCGACTGGATGAACAGGTCGGCAAAAGAGTAATCGCCGCCTGTTTCATTCAATATCCCTTGATCGTTATGTGTTTCCATGATTATTCTGTTTCTTTTTTAGGCTCCACATAGAAAGTTTCATCTTGAGCAACTGCAAGACCAACTTTTGGAAGCATTGCAGCAACTTCATCGTCATCACGATCGGCAAGCAACTTATCTTTTGCGGCTTCTTCAAAAATACGAACATAATCAGGAAGGAATTCCTTTAAAAGATTAGTGACAGCACCCCACGTGAAGCCTTTTAAAGTTTTCAGTTTTGGGGTTCCGGTACGAAATCCAATCGTTCCGTGAATACTCTCTATGCTTTTTTTCTTGACAAATAATTCATCCTTCTTTTCTAATGCGAATGCCTGTAAAACGTCAAAAGACTTTTCTTTTATTTCTCCTAACTTAGCCATTTCATCTGCATACTTATCCCGGATACGTGTCATTTCTACATCCATTGTCGCATTGATTTTTTGCATTCTTGCATCTGCTTTGGCGTATTCGCTAAAAGCGGTTTCCATTTGTTCTGTCGTAACACCAGTGTGTATTACTTTTTTTTCTCTTGTCTTTGCCATTGTTCTTTTTTTGTTTAATTATTAATTTGCTTTACTTTATATAAATAGACTGTGAAATAGGTAGAAAATACATTTCCAATGTAAATAGTAATATAATTTGGCGTTCTTCCGGTTCCGTAAAACACATTTGCGTGTAATCCGGGGATGTCTATTTCTTTTATCTTGTTTTTTAGGTTTTCCATATATTTACTTCTGGCTTCGTCCGAGTTAAGCAAGGTGTGATCAAGCTCATTCATTAAATTCTGTGCTTTCTGATTCTGTCGAATCTTACTATCTTTTGCCGGTACCACCTTTGTAAAATATTGCATGCTTGTATTTTTTGGTTATTAACTTGATTATTCATCTTCTATCAACCTATTGCCGTAATTTTGCGGCAATTCAACAATGCCCGATTCGTTTATTTTGATAGTCATATCTCTTGGATTCTCTGTTTTTGCTACTATATTTAAAACTTGTGCCTTGACCTTGTAGCCGTCAACAACTATCTTTCCGATTTCGGCAATAGCGGAAGCTGTCTCAATGTCGATTTTCTCACACTCGTCCGCCTTCTCATCCTTGTTGGATTTAAGCCGTTCTATTACGTCGAATAGATGCTCGTTTAACCTGTCTAAACTTGTATTTTTATTCATATCTTATTGATTTTTATTTATTATTTTTTTGATTCTTGAAATTTTTTCGATAGCCGATTTGATATCATCCGGATACCGATGTATAGTATTCTCATTCATCTGATTGTTGCGGGAAATCATGTAAAGATTGTCAATGCTACAATTCTGCCTGTTTCCGTCTTTAAACTGGATGTTGTAGCCGGCAGGGATCTTACCGTGGTATTGCTCCCAAACATGACGATGCTTTAATACCATCTTCCGTTTTCCCTCCGCCTTTACATACACATATCCATCCCCTTTATGAATCTTTTCATAGTCAACCGGTTTGCTGTTGTGCGGAATGTGACCTTTTTGGAAGGACGTTTTCAGAAGCCTTTCGATCGCTTCTGCAGACATATACTCGCTCCGCTTTTTGCCTTTATTGCAAGGAACATGACCACCTTTAAACCGGGAAGCAATGACTTTCGGATTCATGGAGGACATCCTGCCGGTCTCGGCGCGAAATTCCTTGCTTTTCTTTAATCCAAGGGCATGGGCTTTATTCCGGACGGAGTAAAGTCCGCGATGAAGTGTCTTGGCAACCTCTTCCGTTAGTGTGTTCGGGTATAATTCTATGAGCTTATCAATTTGCCATTGCTCCCATTGGCAATGAATGAATTTTCCTTTTTTGTCTCTTGGTCTCATTTTTCTATCTTTTTTGCCCCGGATTCCAACGAAAAATGATACGACTCACCGTTTGACATGTCGACAACGCATTTCAGGCTGAACTTTCGACCAGTCCTTGCCGATTCAAATCCGGATTCAACCATAGCAAGGGACAGGAGTTCTTTAAGCGACAGCTTTTTCCCTACTTCTCGCATTTCATCTGTCATGTTAAAATTAAAATCTTGTGTTTCCATTTTTTTTATTTTTTAGTTATTTGTTTGTTATAAAAGAGATACTAAAAGGGCTATTGCCCATCCTGCAATTGTAAGTCCTATAAATGCCGTTTTTACGATTTTTAATTGTCTCAACTTATCAACATATAAATTTTTATCTTCAATTTGCTTTCCGAATTTTCGCTTCATCACTAATAAAATTCTTTCATTGAAATAATTGATGATTTTTCGTTTGTCGGCGTCCGAGATGGGGAATTTTTCGTCCCAATTGTTCACATTCGTATATGGTGCTATTTCTATTGTTTCATTATAATAATCTCTTATCTCCAACCTGATATCTATGCGATATGTGCCTTTTTTCTCGTACAACTTTTGGGCTTGCTTTTCAATCTGTTTTTCTTTCAAAGAAGCCATTTTTACGAGTTCGTTGTAATCATACTCATCTAACTGTACTACTTTTCTTATGCTCATTTCTTTATTATTTTAGTTATTTAATTTGATTAATATTCTTTATGAAGAAAAGCACCCTTTAGTAGGCAAACATTGCTCTCCCTCCTTCAAGTCATCTTCCACATAGCAGCAATTATTGTGGTCTTTGCATTTTGGGTAATACCAATCTATTGAACAGCATATAATTAATTTAATGTGATCCAATTCGGGAGAAAATTCGTAACCCTTCATTTTATCGTTCAAGAAGTTTAGATCTTCCTGAATTAATTTTTCGTATTCTTTTTTTGAAATTTTCATCGACATGATTTAATTATTTGAAAATGTTAAAATTTGTTCCTGGTTCATTTCTATTTGTGCCTTTTGCTTTTTGCAGAATTCAGCATATAGGCGTTGCAGATCTACTTCGGTTAAATCGTTGATGTAATCCACGCCACCGGCTTTGCAGATAACTCCCAGAACATAGTCCAGGTCGGGATCTTTACCTTGAAGTTGCAACCAGGCAAAAACAGCTTTGATTAAGCCTTTGCGTTTTTTGTCCATTTTGTCACTGTCTCGACCTTGCGGAGTTCTTGGATTGGCCAAGAGTGATTTTAGGTACTTAATTATCTCCATCGCATCAATAAATTGCAATTCGCTGATTTTTGCCGCTCTGCCGGAAGTCCATTCGGGACACATTCCATCTCCTACTTCCTTCGGCATATTTAGTTGCTTTAAAAGAAAGAAAATGTGTTTTCGCTGAGCGTCCGTCATGGGGTTGGATTTTCTTTGTTTTGTTTTCATAATTTTAGTTTTAAAAATTAATTGATAGTTGTTTAGTATGAGATTTTATCCTTTCTTGGCAATGTCGAAAATATTCGACATCTATCTCGTATCCGATGTATTTTCTGTTGATATTAATGCAAGCTATTGCAGTACTTCCGCTTCCGACGAATGGGTCAACAACTAAATCACCTTCCTTTGTAACTAAGGCCAAAAGACGCTCTAATAACCTTACCGGTTTTTGTGTTGGATGTATTCTGCCGTATCTATCATGCACAATATCAATGATACTTTTTTCTCTGCTTCCATTCGTTATCTGGTCTAATACTGATACTGGAATAGAGTACAACCCTGTAGAATTAGGAGCAATTGTGCAGCCAATTTTTTTATCATTTCTTTTCTTTGTTACTATCTTCTTTTTTATTTTGATATATTGCTTTAGGTTATCAAGTTCTTTTGGGTTGTTTAAAGAACTTGCAATTCTTTTTATATCTCCAACTATACAATCGAAATTATGTTCTTTTGATTCTAAATATGGAATTTTTGTTTTATTTATGTTCCCATTAATTGTGTGAATAGAGATTGTTTCGTGAAATCTCTGAATTGGAAGAACTGGAGATGAGTTGAACTTTTTATTCCAAATAATCTCCTCCTTGAATTTAAACCCCAAATTGTCCAAAATACAATTCACAATTCCATCTATAGAACGACGTGCCACGTCCGAAAATAATGATAAATCCTGTTTTTTTTAAAACGCGTTTTGCTTCTGAAAAAAACAATGCCTCGTCAAACGGACGGTCTAATTTTTGATTTTTCAAATACAAATATGGAGGATCTGTCAAAATGCAATCAACAGATTCATCTTGGATTCTCGAAAGTCCAGACGTGCAATCTTCGTTATGTATTATATTATATTCCATGCTCGCAGAATTGTACATTTTACCCAAAAATTGCCCAAAAGAACCACGCAAAGAAATGAAGATAAATCGCTCCGATTGAGCCTATGACAAGGATAATAATACCTCGTAAAATCCTTTGCCGAATGGTTTTTGGCTCCTTTAATATGTTTTTTATTTTTCTCATGATTTTACACCTTTTGAAATTAAAGCCAATGAAACTAATATCTTTTCTTTTGACACTAATTTGGTTATTGCTTTGCACTGAGGATTTGTCTTTTGTGTCGCTTCCTCCTCTTGTTTTCTGAATGATTCGATTATCTCATCCATGCTTCTTTTATCTTCCGGCACTTTGATAATTGCATATTTGGGATATTTTTTAGAATATCGCATGGCAGCTTCCGCAACCCCTGTGCTCATAAATTTTACAATGTAAATTTCTTGCTTTCTCATTATTATAGTTTTTTAAAGTAAACACTTGTTTTGTCCTTCCGGTCATAGTCGCAGCATGCCATCATAGTACACGCAGTTTCCTTATGAAAGGCACACCCGTAAAAACCGCATACCCCTTCTTCGGTATCAAAAAAATCTGCATCCTCTTCTTTCATTGGCAAGCATTCCACTATTATGCCGTTGACTATTCCTGTTTTGTTTAATTCGATGTATTTCATGTTTTTATGTATTTTTGATTGATTTTTCGCCATGAATAAGCCTTGCCTGTTCTTCCCAGATGATATATGTTCCGCCGTTTGTTCCGATGGAACGACCGTTGGAAATTGCCTTAAATCCGTTGATGTATATCTTCTGAGAAGCGTCATACAATACGCTCTGTGCGCTTCTCCCCGCCGGATGGCTGCCCTGGGAATGGCTGATGAATATAAGTAGTTTGTCTGGATGTCTATCTTTTAGCTTTCGGTAGTCCTGGTAATTTAAGCCGCTATACTGAAAGCTGTCTATTACTACAAAATCTGCACTTCGGCGGCGGTGCAGGCGAATAGACATATCTTCCATAGATTCGCTAACCACATTAAAACGCTTGGAATTTATTTTCTCAGACAAAGCAGCCAGCCGATTACGAAAACTTAAGCTACTTCCTTCCTCTAATGAGTTGTATAGCACCTTTCCATGTTTACACAATTCCACGCACAATTGCAATGCAAAGGTGCTTTTTCCGTTACCGCTTTTTCCCCAGATGATCCACGTGCCGGTACGTTCCGGTTCGCCAAATGCGGCTCGCCATTCCTCCGTTAAGGAAATCGTCTTGTATTTCCTTGACATGATATCCCGCACGGAAAGCGATTTCTTTATAGATTTGGCAGCTTGTTCCTGATTCGATTGTGATATCTTTCCCATATTATTGTAATTGGCTTTTTTTGTATGCGTGAACTTTGCGTTTTACTCTCCGAAGGTCATTATCGCAATCGTTAATAATATCCTTGATGATCGCTTTATTATCCACGCCATTTGCCATACACACTTCGGTTATGTCATTAATGTTCGCTCCTTTTAGCTTGATGAAATTTCTGCCGATGCGGCTAAAAATTTCCTTGTAACCCTTGCGGTTCAATCGTAAGCCCTTTTTAATTTTCTTTTCCAGATAATCGGTTGCCAACAATACGATTCCGCAATGATCTTCCAATTGATTGTAAAGCGTGATAAAAAAGTACATTACCTGGTCGCTCAATTTATCGGCTTCATCCATAATTAAGAGAGGATTTTCTTTCTTTTTCAACTCATATACAATGCTTGCCATCATATCGCCTACCGTCTCTCCGGTCGCATTAATTCCCATCACGCGAAGCAGCTCCTGTAAGAATAGCTTACGGTTCCAATGCTCGTTGCAACTCAATAAAAACACATTCTTGTTGCCTTGCGTGTAATGTTCCGCAATTTTTGACTTGCCGGTTCCGGCTTCGCCCGTAACAGCCATCACCAATGAATTTTCCTGTGCATCGGCAAAAATGGCGTTCAATAATTTAAAATCTCTTGTTTCCACGATAAACCATGTTTTTTGTTTGACCCCAATTTGAGCAGCGATATTACGCCACATAACTTCATTAATCAGTTCCCAGTCGCTATTGATTAGCTTGCTGATGGTCGCTGATGAAACTCCGGTTAAGGAATTAGCAGCCTTGTTTTGACTCCCAATCTGTTGGCAGTACTCTTGCAGCCTTGCCTGAATGTCTAATTTTTCGCTTTGCGTGATCATAAATATATTGTTTAATAAATTTCACTGTAATTAATTTCACCATCCAATGCAGGCATAAGTTCGCTTTGGCGTTTTTGGATTCTTCCTACACTTATTTCGGTTTTGTTTTTGTTTAAACCTTTTAATTTGGGTTGATTCAAGCCATGTTGAGCCGGATGCAGATTGTTACGTTCCAGGATTTGTTCGGTTTGTTCCTGCATTGCCAGACGCAATTCTTTGTTCTTTTTATCCATAGCGGCAATGAAAGCATGGTCAAGTTCGTCCTGGCTCTGCTTGTCTCTGTGAATTTGAATATACTTTTTAGCAATGGTAATAAATCGCAAGCCGCCGGCAGGTGTTTTTTCATATAAGGAAACCGTTGTCATATCGTCCGGATCGTAGCCGATATGAAAACTTCTATCAATATTTTTTTGTAAGAAATCGAAGTCCGGCTGTCCGTCGAAAGTAAGGACTTCATATTGATATTTTTGCTTTTTAACCGTCAATATAATGCCGTTAGAACGGTATTTAATTGCTTTTTCAGTCGTAACGCCAAACATGAAAAGCATGTCGTAAAATTCCACTTTCGAGCTTTCGGGATTAATACTTTCATTGTACATGTCAATCCGGCGTTTTCCCGTGTCAAAATGCAGAGCATTATTCCACTCCTGGCGACGTTTTTCGTAGATTTTTTTGATTTCCGAAAGAGTGGGAAGATTAGCCTTGTTTGCCAGAATAAACTCCATATTCGCTTTGCTTTCTTGCTTTTTCGCTGTAATATTCTGTCCGGTAAAAAACCAGTCTTTGTGTAAAAATTGCGATTGAAAACGTCCGAATGTACTTTCTATCGTTTTGCTTCGACCGTTGTATGGCTGCGTATTGATAGCCAATTTTGTCAAAGACTTAAAAAAGGTTCCCGACTGTAGTTTTTTGTGTCCACCTTGATTATCAAAGCAAATCTCGTATGGCTTATGACCGGAAAATTGCATCGCCATTTTATAGGCTTTGTATTGCGTTTCAAAATCTTCTGACTTGCTGATATGATAACCCAGGAAACATTCCGTTGCAGCATCCATCACTTCATACACACTGCAAGTAGCAACGTTGCCGTTTTCGTCCAGATAGAAATAGTTGAGTTTGGTACCGTCTCCGTACCACAGAGCGTCCCGTTTGGTTGGCAATAGCGTTTTTTGCATGCGGGTATATTTTTCTTTTGCTGCCAGTTCGCCGTAGCGGCTGCCGTACCAGAGCGGCTTTATTTCCGGACGTTCCAAGAAGATACGGATTGTTTGCTCCGATTTTAGTTCTTTCCAACCATTGGCGACCGCTCTTTCATTGTATTCCATGAATAATTGAAATAAGGTACATTTGTTTATATTTGAAGCCCAACGGGCAATGACCCAGTCTTTGGAAAGATCGTTCAGTTTTTCGGCGTTCGCGTTGTTGAAGTTGCCGTGGATGAGAACACCGTATTGGCGATTGCCGTATCTATTCACCAACGGGCGAAGATTTCGTTCGCTTAACGGAAGCGTGTGTGGGTATTTCTCCCTGTCTAATAGTTTTAAATCTTCCAAAACCAGCCCAAACACGCCGGTCCTTTCCTTGTTTACAAAGCCTGTTGATTCCCTTTTGTTTGTACGAGCGGCAAACAGATCGCAAAAAGCATTCAAAATGATGGCATTGATGTAGTATTGCTTTTTAATATCCTCGGGGAGCGATGTGTCGCCATTGTATCTGTGTTTTTTGAAAAAATCCTCCGCCAAAGCATCCGGCTTAATGTATTTCTCAAGTAAACAGGGTTTGGATGGTTCTGATGCTGCCACTACCTGAGTTTTAACATCTGAAAGCTCGCCTAATTCCTGCAGCCTTGCGTCTACCTTAGTTTTGACGTGGTGTGGCAAACTGTCATAGCTGATAATGGCAGGCATGCCGGGAGCGGAACGATGGAGAACAGTGATTTTCTTTTTATAATAATAATAATCCTTCTCTGTCATGATGTTACCATCAGTCCACAGCCACCGGCTTTCCAAAGCTAAAATTCCGTTATAGTTAAACAATATCATTAATTTTTACTTTTTGTTCCCGCCGGGGAATCGAACCCCGGGTAAACCGTTCGGGAAATTGTGTAATTTTGTATTCTAACTTTTAAATATTACACAGTGCGATGAAATATTTTATTTGCAAAATCATTTATGGGAACCTTTATTTTAGATATTCTATTCGTGATTATATGCTGAAATCTTTTAAAAATACCGATAGCATCAGTCGTGAAATTTTTTACGGAGAATCTCCTCCTCCTGAATTCGATTCTGTGCTTAATTTGCTTGTTTCCGAAGGGATGATTACCGCTGATAAATTTGGTGTTACCATAACACAGCGGGGGAAGGAGCGAATAGAATCCGGTGGATATCTTAGACATCTCCTTGTTAAACGCATCACATTTATTGCAATAATCATTGGTGCCGTTTCTGCCGTTGCAACCCTTGCAATAACCTTGTGCTTTTAATTGTATATAAACCGACCAGCGTCTCCATTTTTCTAATTTTACTAAATCTATCGAAAAAGAATTGAAAAACATGTTTAAGAAGTTTTAGTTTTAATTGTGATAACTTTTGCAACAATCATTTTTGCTACGACAATCCGTTCGTTAGGCTGTAGACCTTCTTTTATTTTTGCAACTTTAAGGGCAAGCTCCTGATCGTCCTTTGCGATGACAGTATGCTGTCCTTTGATTTCCATGCTAATTTTTATACCACTCATAACTGCTTAATTGAGGATTTGTAATCTTGGAGTATTCGGTCGTATAAATCTTCCATCCATTCCTTTAAGTTAATGGATTTCTCTTTCTCCCTGTCGTCTAAAATTTCAAGAACAATGGGCTTGATGAGTTTTTTAAGTGCTTCCATAGGCTCTTTTTCAATTTTGGAGCATTCGGAATTTCCTTCAGGGGATATGAGGTTCTTGCTTTCCAATTCGTCAACTAACCATTTTTCAAAAACTCTAAGTGGATCATTACTGTTGTGCCATTTCTCAGGTGATGTTTTTATGCGGTAAATTTCTTTGCTGTCTACACTTACGACATATTCCACTTTGTCCGTTACGCGGAGTTTGGAGTATTTGCTTTCATCGTACAGATACATTTCTATCGTTACAACTGATGCTGGTTTCATGGTTTTTAATTTTTAATTATTACTATATATAGGATCGCCGCCAAGTTCCACGGCGGCTTTCCGGATTTTTTTTGCTTTTTTTGAATTTGACCTTCCGGAAAGAGCATTCCCGATACTTCGGGTTGTAACTTTGAAGATTTTTGTCACTGGTCCCATACTTCACTTTCACTTTTGCGATTTCTTGTGCCATTTTTTTATTTAATTTTGTTAGCGTTTTCCGATTTGGAATAACATGACAAAAGTAAATATATTTTCGATACGAAATTTAAAAATGGTAAATAAATTTTCGACAATAAAGGAAAGAGTTGTTCAATTAATTGAAACAAAGGGAATTGCTAAGGAATATTTTTTTGGAAAAATAGGTATAACCTCTGCGAATTTTAGGGGTGATGCAGCAAAAACACCTTTAAATTCGACTGCGATTGAAAATATATTTACGGAATTTCCAGATTTATCGCTCGAATGGCTTATTACCGGTCGTGGCGAAATGCTTCGAGAAAACACAAATCAAATTGTCCAAGATTCTACGAACACGCAGGAAAATATCCAACCGCAAATCACTAAAAATCAACACAAAGATACAAAAATAAAAAACGAAAACAAAGACATTTCGGAAAATATTTTAGCGTGTCCGTTGTGTGAGGAGAAAGAGCGTATCATCACCGCCATGGATGGTATTATTGAGTCGCAAAAACAAACTATCAAAGCCCAAGAATTAGCCATAGAATCACAAAAGGAGACAATTTCTGCTTTAAAAAACGAAAGCGATTGGGATGTAGAGGGTGTCGCCAGTGCAGATGCAGGGTAGTTTTCGGCATAGCGGTACCAAAGTGGTAGCGTCCCGCAAGCGGTTCGCATGCCTTCCCAAAAAGACGCACACGCACACAAAAATCGTTATTTTATTAATTATCATTATCTTATCGTAAAAAATAGGGTAGTTTAAATGTGTAAAATAGGGTAGTCATTTCGCTGTTTTTGCCATTAAAGATAACTTTTATTGCACAAATACCCCGCTCAATTAGTGTTTTTCTGCACACTTCATTTAGGGGTGTTTTAGGGGTGTTATTTAGGGGTGTTTTAGGGGTGTTGCAAAAAACAGGTAATTTAAACGGTTTTTGCCGCGTAAGAAAAATAAGGAGAATGCTTGTAAAATAGAGGTAGAAGGGTATAAGGATGGAGTGTTTAAAAACGGGGAAAATGCGTTTATACGGTAATTATGATGGGATTTAAAGAATACCTACAGGCAAATTAAACTTATGTTTAATTATAAGCTAAAAACAAGGCAAAAAATTAAAGCAAAATTAAACCTTTATTAAACTTTCGGATGGTTTGTTTTAAGAACAAGAATCGGCAAAAATATATTTATATCTTTTATAATCAATCAAAAAACAGGCAAAAATATATTAGTTGTTTTCGGATGCTTTGTTTTGTGCCCTATACATTACATACAGGTGGAATAATAGCAAATCGTAATAAATCCGGTTTAAATGCTCTGATAGCTTGGGCATGAGGTTTAACATAATTAATGTCATCCCGACTAAAGAGTTCATCTTTGATATAGAATCCTCCTAAAGCCGGATGATTTCCCCAATATGCTAATCCTTGCTGGGCTTTAGTGTTATCATAAGGCAAATACCCATTCCTATCCGATATAACACTATTTTCAGGAACGTATGGAATAACTTTTATGCCATGTGTATAGGCGCTGTCTAAAAATTCTTTGGATGGAGGAGGGGTAGATGATACCCATTGAAAATAGTTAGAAGTATCCGATGTTGAATTTAACTTATGTAACTTGAAAGGCATCATTGCACAATTAATATTATATTCTTGCATCTTTTTATATCGCCAAACCATGGCATCAATAGAAGTAGATATTACTGAATAATCAAAATTTCCAATAATAAACCGATTACTTTGTGTTTGTGAGAGCATATTCGTCAAAAATAAAAATTGCACAATAATAAATACTGTTGTAAATTTCAACTGTTTCATAATTATATAATTTTAATGTATTTATGTTTTAGCTTAATCATTATCTATTATTAAATCTATTGCTCTGGCACTGAAAGAGCGAGGCGGAAACCAGTCTGCGAATCTCCGCCACTTCTATCTAAATCTGTTAGAAAAAGCGATATATAACAATGATGCACTTCATTACTCCAAGAACCACCACGTATCTCATATAATGTAGGTAGTTTTAGGTTATTTTCGGTACTTGTCCATTCCCAGACATTTCCGGTCATATCATAAATACCCAGCTCATTTGGTTGCTTTTGTCCTACAGGATGCATTGAGTTATTGCTATTGCCACTATACCAAGCCACTTCATCTAAGTTATTACTGCCACTATATTTGTAGCCTTTGCTTTTGTTACCGCCCCTAGCTGCATATTCCCATTCCTCAGATGATGCTAAACGGTAGTTTTTGCCCGTAATGCGATTTAATTCGCTAATGAAACGAGCTAATGATGCCCAGGTAATCAAGTCCACATAATATACAGGATAGTTATCTCCTATAGCTGTACCATAGTCAATCAAAGCACTTGGAAGTGTTCCCATAACATCTTCCCATAATTTTTGGGTAATAGGATACTTGGCAATATAAAAACTTCTTACTGTCTTTTGTTCTTGAGGGTAATGTTGCCAATCATATGAACTCAATAGATCTTCACATTCATTATACTCTTCATCTGTAAGCCCATACATAAAAGTTCCTCCCTCTACAAATATCATTTCAGGTTCTTCGATAAATCTTTTTACCGTTACCGTACAATTTGCTGTTTTGTTGCCATCGGTTGTAGTTACAGTAATAATGGCAGTCCCTTCCGCTTTTGCGGTTATTTTACCGGTGTTGTCAACTTCCGCTACTTCGGAATTGTTACTTGTCCAATTTACCGTTTTATCATCGGCATCTTTAGGCAAAACCGTTGCAACTAATGTTTCAGTTCCGCCCACATTAAGTGTTAGTGTAGCTTTGTTTAACTGTACATCGGTTACATTAGTTTCTCTACAGGAAACCATTACAGCCATCAATAAGGTTGTTGCTGTTAATACATAAAAAAGTGTTTTCATTTTACTAAATTTTAAAATTATTATTATAATTATTTTCGTTAATTTACTCCCTGCCATAGCTATTCCATGACAGGGCTAAGTTTTACTAATTTATTTTTCATTAGCCACCAGATAAAGTGGAATAAATCAGAGAAAGGAATCTTTTCATGTTTAAATGGAAGCAAATCTATATGTTTTGCAGCATTTTTGTCAAAAAGCAGCACACCGCAAAAAGGCATCACAATGCAGTTCTCCTTTGTAGAAACAAGGCTTATTACTATTCGCTTGTAAAAATCAGCTTTCATTCTCAATGGATTATTTCATTTTGCAAATATAGTAAATTTAATAAATAACATCTACTGTAAAATTCTGACTTAACTGTAAATGTTCATAACTGACAATTTTGCCCATACATGATTTATGAACAGGAAAAAGGCAATGACTTGTTGTATCAGGAGGCAGAACCATTTGTTGTGCGTGTAAACCGCATACGTTTAAAACTAAAATTACTGTGATAAAAATAATCTTTTTCATAGCTTTATTGGTTATAAGGTTTGACATTGTATCTAATTAAACTACGGACAGAAATAAGACTTTCATTTTTATATATTTCGGCACGGATTAATCCAACATGTTTTGCCCAGTAGTAATTTCTTTTTTCTTCAAGATATTCATATCTAAATATCTTAATATTGGAATATTTAATTTCATTTATTAGATAATTACTTTTTTTCTCAAGTAATATTGTACTTCTCACATTGGCTTTGCCAGGAACAATTTCTCTGATTTCTCCGTTATGGTATATTGTTCCCCGATCTCCCGTCAGTAAACATGGTTTTAGCAGATGATGATCGGCATGATATGTAGTTAATCTTGCATCAAATGATGCTATGCTGTCATGTGAACAAGAAGATATACCTAATCGATATTGTTCGCATTTATATCCATTCTCTGAAGATCGAGTAAACATATAGTCAATGGGATAGTTAATGATGACA
>QMCD01003802.1_pt1 | contig 14254 bp, 12 predicted proteins | sample 1821841 | NCBI WGS metagenome assembly QMCD01 (sample SAMN01991225, study PRJNA193472) | Termite gut metagenome, whole genome shotgun sequencing project. | isolation source: worker | host: Macrotermes natalensis | reverse complement strand
GTTTTCGGAGGAATACTCGGACGAAGAGAAAATCCGCAGGATCTGGCACAGCTTTCGCAGTACGAAATTCCTGAGATTGATTTGGTTATCGTTGACTTATACCCGTTTGAAGATACAGTTGCATCAGGCGCTGAGGAGCAGGATATTATCGAAAAAATCGACATAGGCGGTATCTCGCTGATTAGAGCCGCTGCTAAGAATTTCAAAGACGTGGTTATCGTTGCCTCGCAAGCACAATACGAACCGCTGTTGAATTTATTAAACGAGCAGGGAGCCGAAACCACTTTTGAAACGCGCAAATGGTTTGCCAAGGAGGCTTTCTCCGTCTCCTCGCATTACGATTCGGCTATCTTTAATTATTTTGACGGAGAAGAGGGATCTGCCCTCCGTTGTTCCGCTAACAATATGAAATCGCTTCGCTACGGAGAAAACCCGCACCAGAAAGGACTGTTTTACGGCGATTTTGAGGCAATGTTTGAACAGCTGCAAGGAAAAGAAATTTCATATAACAACCTGTTGGATATTGACGCTGCGATTAATCTGATGGCTGATTTCGACGATGTAACTTTCGCCATTCTCAAACACAACAATGCGTGCGGTGTTGCTTCCCGCCCGAAATTGGTTGATGCGTGGAAAGACGCGCTCGCCGGCGATCCGGTTTCCGCTTTCGGCGGCGTATTGATTACTAACGCCGTAGTAAATAAGGAGACTGCCGAAGAAATCAACAAAATCTTCTTTGAAGTAATCATTGCGCCCGATTATGATGTGGAGGCATTGGAAATTCTGACACAAAAGAAAAACCGTATCATCCTGGTTCAAAAAGAGATCAAATTGCCAACCAGACAAGTACGTTCGCTGCTGAACGGTTTTTTGGTACAGGATAAAGATTTGAAAACGGAAACAGCAGAAGATTTCAAAGTTGTTACCGAAAAAGAACCAACCGCCGAAGAAATTGAAGACCTGATTTTTGCCAATAAAATCGTAAAACACACGAAATCAAATGCGATCGTATTAGCCAGAAACAGGCAACTTTGTGCAAGCGGCGTAGGACAAACTTCCCGCGTAGATGCGTTGCGCCAGGCGATTGAAAAAGCCGCTTCCTTCAATATGGACTTGAACGACGCGGTAATGGCATCCGATGCCTTCTTTCCATTCCCTGATTGCGTGGAAATTGCGAAGAAAGCCGGTATTCTTGCCGTAGTTCATCCCGGTGGCTCCATCAACGACAAGCTCTCTATTGACTACTGTAACGACAACGGAATGGCAATGGTAACAACAGGCTTCAGACACTTTAAACATTAATAAATTGAGAGTTGAAAGTTGAGAATTGAGAGTGGTAATTGCCATTTTAATTCTCAACTTTCAACTCTCAACTCTCAACTAAATAAAAATGGGCTTATTTTCATTCACACAAGAGATAGCGATCGACTTGGGAACCGCCAACACGATTATTATTCACAACGACAAGATCGTGGTGGATGAGCCTTCGGTGGTGGCTCTCGACCGCCGCACGGACAAGCTGATAGCCATCGGAGACAAGGCGCGGCAGATGCACGGTAAAACGCACGAAAACATTCGCACGGTACGTCCGTTGCGCGACGGGGTAATTGCCGACTTCAATGCCGCCGAACAGATGATGCGCGGTATGATAAAAATGGCATTTTCGGGTAACAGGTGGTTTCCGTCTTCCTTGAAAATGGTAGTCTGTATTCCTTCCGGAAGTACAGAAGTAGAAATCAGAGCGATACGCGACTCTTCCGAACACGCGGGAGCACGCGAAGTATATATGATTTACGAGCCAATGGCGGCGGCTATTGGAATCGGGATTGACGTAGAAGCTCCGGAAGGTAATATGATTGTAGATATAGGCGGCGGAACTACCGAAATAGCGGTTATCTCGCTTGGCGGGATTGTCTCGAATAAATCAATCCGCATTGCCGGCGATGACTTGACTGCCGATATAATCGAATACATGCGCCGCCAGCATAACATTAAGGTGGGCGAACGGACGGCAGAGTTGATTAAAATCAATGTCGGAGCGGCATTGACAAGCCTGGAGGACGCTCCGGAAGATTATCTGGTACGCGGTCCGCATCAAATGACAGCTCTTCCGGTAGAAGTTCCGGTTTCCTATCAGGAGATTGCCCACTGCCTCGAAAAATCCATATCGAAAATTGAGGCGGCAGTATTGGGAGCACTGGAACAAACTCCGCCGGAACTCTATGCCGATATTGTGACTAAAGGAGTTTGGCTGGCAGGCGGAGGAGCATTACTTCGCGGATTGGATAAACGGCTGTCGAATAAAATCGGCATTCCGTTTCATATTGCCGACGACCCGTTGCGTGCAGTGGCTCGCGGGACGGGCGTAGCGCTTAAAAATGTAGACAGATTCTCGTTCCTGATGCGTTAGAGAACGGAATAAACAGCTTATAATGTTTCCCACAAAGGTCACAAAAAACTTTGTGTTCTTTGTGTCTTTGTGGGAAACATATTGTTATATTGAATTATGAAAACGTTAATTCGTTTCTTACTCAAATCTAAAACATTATTTCTTTTTTTGTTTTTAGAAATTGTTTCGTTGATACTGGTTGTAAATCATAATCAGTTTCAACGAAGTCGTTTTCTAAATTCAAGCAATGCCGTTACGGGAAAAATCTACGAATTTTCCAATTCCGTTTCCGAATATTTCAATCTGAGAACAGTTAACGACAATTTGGCAAGGGAAAATGCGGAGTTGAGAAACCGGCTTTACGCACAGGAAAACGAGCTAAATTTTATCAAACAGGATTCTAATTATCAGGCAAGAACAGATTTTTCCATCGAAAAAAACTACACGTTTATCACCGCAAAGGTAATCAATGCTTCTACGAATAAATACCAAAATTACATCACGCTCAACAAGGGAACCGAAGACAGCATCCACCCTAATATGGGAGTGATAAATGAGCTGGGAGTAGTCGGGATTGTAAGCAGCACATCCAGCCATTTTTCGATCGTGCAGCCAATTCTGAATCCCTCTTCCAAAATCAGCGCGAAGATTAAAAACAGCGGGAATGCCGGTTCACTCGTCTGGAAAGGCAGCGATGCTCGAAAAGCCTTGTTGGAAGAAGTTCCGCTGTATTTTTCCGTCGCAAAGGGAGATACGGTTATAACAAGCGGGAATTCCACCATTTTTCCCGAAGGGATAAACGTCGGGACAGTGCGCGAGTTCCGAAAAGAAAACGACAATTTTTATTTCATAGAGGTGGATCTGTTTACTAATTTCAATCAACTCTCTTATGTCGATGTGATTAGCTACAAAAATGCAAAAGAGCAGAAAGAGTTAGAAGAAAAGGAGGTCTCAGAATGATCAATTCGTTTTTTAAATATTCGCTCTATTTCATTTTGTACGTCCTGGTACAGGTGTTGATTTTGAACAATGTTTTATTTCTTGGCTTTATCAATCCGTATGTCTATATCTTATTTATCATCACGCTTCCTTCCACTTTTACGCGAGATGTTACGCTTTTGGTCGGCTTTCTGATGGGACTTGCCATTGATATATTTTCCGGAACGCCCGGTTTCAACGCCTTTGCAACAGTACTGATTGCCTATATCAAGCCTTTTTTTCAAAAGACATTTGGTCCGCGCGAGGAGCACGATTTTTTGATTCCTTCATTCAAAACTTACGGGACGGGAATGTTTTTGCAATATGCAGGATACTTGGTGCTGATACATCACTTTACGTTTTTCCTCATTGAAGCGGGCTCAATTGCCCATATCGGAAATATTTTGCTGAAAACCGCCTGCAGCTCAATTTTCACGCTATTGCTCATTGCGAGCTTGGAACTTTTCAAATTCAGACGCTAAATAATGAATTGATTGTTTTTCTGTTGAATTTTATTGTATCGTAAGCGATACTATTCAGGTAAGAAAATAAATGATTGTCCGCAATATTACCACCAATATCAAAGGCAATGAATTTTACAAAGGACTGTCTTAAAAGTCCACGAATTACGCGAATTAACACCTATTATTTAATTTGAAAAATTAAAATAATTGATAATTAATCTGTTAATTTCGCACTAATTGGTGTAATTCGTGGATAAATATCTTGGCGGACAAATGATTATATTATTTTTCCGAAAAGCGCTTTGAGAAAATTATCAATTTGTTAATGATTGATTTTCAACATATTTTACTTTTACATAAATTTCATTCGGTTGCCCTGTCTAATTAAAATAATACTTGCAGTTCCGAAAGATTTGGTGTATTTTTGTACTATCTTCACACTATTATAATTGCCGAAAGCTGAATGATTAACGACCGTTTTCAAAATCGAAAATTGATTATCGGAGGATTGATGGTACTTGTGGTATTGATCTATGCCGTCCGGTTATTTAATTTGCAGATTGTGGACGATTCTTATCAGGATAAGGCAGATAGCAATGCTTTCCTGAAAAAGATTGAATTTCCGGTTCGAGGCTTGGTAAAAGACCGGAACGGGAAGATACTGGTTTTTAATAAACCTGCTTATGATGTGATGATTGTGATGCGGGAGATCAAGGGACTGGATACGGTTGATTTTTGTAATACACTGGGAATCGACGTTGAGCAATTCGAGTCCGACATAGCTAAGATTAGACAAAAAAAAGGATATTCGGCTTATACACCACAGGTATTCATGAGCCAGTTATCGGCTGCCGAATACGGCGTTTTGCAGGAAAAACTGTTCCGTTTTCCGGGCGTTTATATCCAAAAACGTACCTTGCGCGAGTATGATCATCCAAATGCGGCATTGCTGCTCGGCTCCATTGGCGAAGTACAAAGAAAGACAATTGAAAACGACGAGTTTTATATTCCGGGCGACTTTGCGGGACAAAACGGAATTGAAATGACCTACGAAAAAGAGTTGCGCGGAAAGAAAGGGACGGAAATTTTACTGCGCGATGCGCACGGACGCGTACAGGGAAAATACGAAGAGGGTGCACACGATGTTCCGTCCACGCCCGGCAAGAACCTGATGCTGTCGATAGATATTGATTTACAAGCGTATGGCGAAGAGCTAATGCAAAATAAGGTGGGAAGCATCGCCGCAATTGACCCGTCTACGGGGGAGATTCTGGCGTTGGTTTCAAGTCCGACTTACGACCCGTCGCAACTCGTGGGACGACAGCGTTCGGGTAATTACATGAAACTGGTCAATGACCCGTTGAAACCGCTTTTTGACCGTCCAATGATGGCATGCTATCCGCCCGGATCGACTTTCAAATTGGTAAATGCGCTGATTTTTCAGCAGGAAAAAATAGTTACTCAGGGGACACTTTACGGCTGTTCAAACGGGTATCATGTCGGAAACTTCAAAGTAGGTTGTCATACACACGCCTCGCCGCTCAATCTGGTACAGTCGGTGCAACACTCGTGTAACGCTTACTATTGTGCCGGATTTCGCGCAATGCTTGATGCTCCGAAATATAAAGAAATATCGGATGCGTTTGAAGTTTGGAAAAACCACGTTGTTTCGCTTGGATTCGGATACAAGTTAGGAGCCGATGTGCCGAATGAAAAAAGGGGCTATATTCCCAATTCACAAGTATTTGATAAAATTTACGGAAAAAAACGGTGGAGGTCGTTAACGGTCGTTTCGCTTTCTATCGGGCAGGGAGAGATCCTCGCCACACCGTTGCAAATCGCCAACTTGGGAGCCATCATAGGAAATCGCGGATATTATTACACGCCGCATTTGGTAAAGGGAATTGAAGGCGAGGAGATTGACAGCTCTTTTATTCAAAAGAAAGTAACCACGATCGAACCGCAATATTTCGATCCCGTTATAGAAGGAATGGAGCTGGTAATGAAAGCCGGAACCGGTTGGAGTTCGCGCATTGACAGCATTACGGTTTGCGGAAAAACGGGAACCTCGCAAAATCCGCACGGGAAAGACCATTCGCTCTTCGTCGCCTTTGCGCCGAAAGAGAACCCCAAAATTGCCATTTGCGTGGTAGTCGAGAACAGCGGATTCGGAGCATCCTGGGCTGCCCCCATTGCCTCACTGATGATGGAAAAGCATCTCAAGGGATATATACCTTCCAGCCGAAAGGAGTTGGAAGAAAGAATGTTTAACGCTAATCTTTTACCGATTGTCACGCCAAATTAGCATCATAAGGAGCATCGACTGGATTACGATTGCGCTGTATCTGGTACTGGTCGCCATGGGATTAGCATCCATCTATGGGGCAGTCTATAATTTTGAAGATACAGCATTCTGGGATTTTTCGCAACGGTATGGGAAGCAGCTGATGTGGATCGGATTTTCCTTCATTATAGCAGCTGTCCTGCTCATGCTCGACGGTCGTATTTACGGTATTTTTGCCTATTTTATATATGGAGCGGCTATTTTTCTGCTGATTCTTACTGTTGCTATTGCTCCCGAAATCAAAGGTTCCCGATCGTGGCTTGTATTAGGTCCGTTCAACATTCAACCGGCAGAATTTGCAAAGGCTGCAACCTGTCTTGCCGTTGCAAAACTTATGAGTTCTTACGGATTCAAAATGACGAATATCAAGGATATAATCCGGCTATCGGCTATTATTATCTTACCGGTTTGCCTGATTTTATTACAGGATGAAGCCGGTTTGGCGATAGTCTATACCGTTCTGCTGCTTGTATTATACCGCGAAGGAATGCCGGGCATCATTCTTTTTCTTGTTTTCTGTATTGTTGTATTCTGCATTGTTGCCATTAAATTCGGCGATGTGGCGATTATTCCCTCCTATCCGAATGAGTCTTACGGACTGCTTTTGGTTATGATTATGTCCATACTCATACAGCTCGGATTGCTTCTGACTTATCCGAAAGACAGCCTGACGGCACGGAATATTCTGATTGGAAATTTGATCATATTCGGAATTGCCTCATTTCTTTATACCCGAATCGGTCTCCCCATTCGTTTTACCTTCGTTGGTTATATTTCTATCGGATTATCAATTACCTATTTACTGGTTATTAGTTTTTTACGCAGGAAACTTGCATATACGGGAATCGCGTTTTTTTTAATCGGATCGTTGATTTTGGCAAATGTGACGGAATACGTGTTCGACAATATGCTGCGTCCGCACCAGCAGAATCGCATTGAGGCAACATTAGGAATGATAAACGATTCGCAAGGGATAGAATACAACGTGAGGCAGTCGGTTATTGCAATCGGTTCGGGCGGATTAACGGGAAAAGGATTTCTGAACGGCACGCAAACCAAGCTGAAATATGTTCCGGAACAGGATACCGATTTCATTTTTTGTACGGTAGGCGAAGAGCATGGTTTTATCGGTACCATGCTCGTACTTGCCTTATTCCTTATTTTGCTGTTGAGATTACTTTACCTTGCCGAACGGCAACGTTCGCCGTTTAGCCGGATTTTCGGTTACTGCGTGTCGGCTATCTTCTTTTTCCATTTTGCTATTAACGTGGGAATGGTTATCGGATTAACGCCTGTGATTGGAATTCCATTGCCGTTTTTCAGCTACGGAGGTTCTTCGCTCTGGGGATTTACCATTCTTTTGTTTATTTTCCTGCGGTTGGATGCGAGCAGGAAGGAGTTTTTGAAAGCGTAAGTTGCTGTCTAAAATACTTCCTTCTCTTTTTATAAATGCCATTCCTCCGGAAATCAACTATCTCTCAAAGGAATGACATTTAAAAAACAGCTTAATTTTCTTAATGCTTATCAACAATGTTACCCCCAATGTCAAAAGTCAATGAATTTTATAAACACAAAGACACAAAGAACACGAAAGAACACGAAGGTGTCTTTATTTTTATGTTTTCTTTGTGTGCTTCGTGTCTTTGTGTTTACTTTTTTTCATTAGGGGTAATATTGTTGATAAGCATTATTTTCTTTCATATTTCAACCGTTTAAAGCACCTTTTACCGTTTCCATCGCATTTTTCATGCTTTGTACCACTACATCGCACCATCGGTCAAACTCTTCGTCGACAATCTGACACTCCTTGTGCGAAAGGATATAATCAACCGTCTCCTTCACGCCGGCATCAAAACGCTTGGTTGCTGTGAAACCGGGAACTAACCGTTTCAGTTTGGTATTTTCAAAGACCACTGAATTAGCCTTGTCGCCGGTCAAGCCGCCAAGAAAATCAAAATCGCTGCATGCGGCTAAAAACTCGGAAGATACATGTATGGCATTTAGCTTGACATCCAGCGCGCGGGCAATAGATTCATAAATCTGATTCCAGGTCAGCGTTTCATCCGAAGTAATCTGAACCGACTCGCCTATGGCACGAATATTCCCCAAAAGCCCGGCAAAACCATTGGCAAAATCGCTGTTGTGCGTCATTGTCCAAAGCGAAGTACCGTCACCATGAATAATAACCGGCTTGCCTTCAATCATCCGCCTGATGACCTGCCAGCTCCCCTTTTTTCCGTGTACTCCGAGCGGAACGGAACGTTCATCATACGTATGGCTCGGACGGACAATAGTCACAGGAAATCCCTCTTCGCGATAAAGCTGCATCAGGTAGTTCTCGCACGCAATCTTGTTCCGCGAATATTCCCAATAGGGATTAGACAGCGGCGTTCCCTCCGTTACCCGGTAATCCGACAGCGGTTTTTGATAAGCCGAAGCCGAACTGATAAACAAAAACTGTTTCGTTTTATCCTTAAATAACCGGTAATCGCGCTCCAGATGCTCCGGGACAAAGGCAATAAAATCTGCAACCGAATCAAAAGTCAGGTCCTTAATTAAGCCGGAAACCTCCTTTTCATCGTCAATATCCGCTATCAATGAAATAGCTCCATTGGGAATGACATGATTCCGGTTTCCGCGATTAATCAGGTAAAGTTCATGCCCCTGTTCAACCAAAAGCCTTGAAATAGCGGTACTGATAATGCCGGTTCCTCCAATAAATAGTATTTTCATAATGTACGTGCTAAAAGTTTAAATCGCAAAGTTATATATTTTTTTGTATCAATAATCGCGAATTTTACGTTATTACCAAAGAGAGCGGCATAAAACGCGACACCCCAAAGCATTTGATACTTTTGTGTACCGTCATAAATACACAACCGTTTTTAACCGCAAAATTGATGCGAATTCGGAAAGAACGTTAATTCCTCTCAAAAAAAGAAATTATTACGTATTAATGTTTACTTATTTTATTATATTAGCAAAATTATTATTTCAAACTTCAAAAACGTAAAAGTAAAAATGAAAAAAGTAAGATTATTGTTAAGTGTTTTCTGTTTGGCGTTAATATCGTCGTGTTGTGGAAACTCGAATAAAGAAGGTGCAGGAGATAAAGCTACATGCGAAAAAACAGAAAAGAAATGTTGTGCATCCAAATGTGAAATGAGCGAAGAGCAAAAAGCGCACTTTGAAAAATGGAAAAATTTTGAAAATCTTGCCGAAGAAGAGCAAAAAGAGATCATCGGAAAAGCAAAAGCTTGTTTTGAAAAAAACATCGCCGAAAAAAAGGCTTGTGTAGAAAAATGCGAGGCGATGCTGGTTAATTTCGATAGCTTGACCATTGCCGAACAAAAACAGTTGTTAGACAAAGCTGCATGCTCCGGACTCCGGAAAAGGTCAATGCTGCAAAAAAGAAGGCAAATGCTGCGCTGCAAAAAAAGAATGTAGCGTAGAAAAAGAGGAAGAAGGTACTAAGGAGTAATTTTTTCATATTGTTTTGATTGTTGGAAAAGCCGTGGATAAAAGTTTTATTATTCACGGCTTTTTTTATCGCTTCACAATCCGCTTCACATACACTTTCTGCACCGTTGCTATGCGGATAAGGAAGACACCTGCCGGCAGGGAAGAGAGGCTTAATTGCGCTTGTGCCGCATTCACCGTTTGCCGGTTTAACAGCCTCATTTGCACATCATACAATTCCAATCCGGAAATGGATTCGCCGGAAGTGCGAACATGAATTATGTCTTTAGCCGGATTCGGATACATTTCGATGAATTGTTTGACCGGAAACTTTTCCGAATTGTTCGGATTACCGCTCTCCTTGTTGGCAACAAACTTGGAAAGTAACCGGATATACGCCGACTGATAGCCGTTGCTGTTTTCCGTAATTTCCCATGAGTTCAAGGGCCAGCTTGTATTGAAATCTTTGTACATTTTAGTATCAGGCTGATTCACCGGAATCTCTTCCGAATAGCACATCGCATTATTTTCGGGAGACCAGCAATCATTAGCGCAACAAGCATCCCATTTATAACCGCTATTCGGACCTCCCGTCACAAATCCGGGAGCAGGACCAGGGGCAGTTGCAGTCACTTTGTCCCATTTCGGACTGCCGTCGGTAAACCAGCTATGGTAAAATTCCGTTACGCTGTTTGATGCGCCAAGTTTATTCATATTGGAAAGATAAACCATTCCAAAAGGATTTACACCATGTATATAGTGCAAATAATCTTCGGCGGCAGCGTAATACAACCCGTTTTTATCCGGTTCTAACGAATTTTCGGCGAAGAGGTAAAATGTCAGTCCGTAGTCCGACTTATACCGGTTAGAACCCCAATTATAGTCCATGATAAAGGAACGGTAACCATCCTGTCCTAATTTGCTTGCATAGTCTTCATAATCTCCCGCCTTGTTGAAAGCCGTTTTCAATGCCGTTGAAATATCATTTTTTATTGCTGTGTTTGCACCATTCATAGCCAGATGATAAAGAAACATAAACTGGTCGGAAGCTCGGTATTGCTGCATCGTATTGTACCAAAGGAAAAGAGGCAGCTGTCTGTAATTTTCTTCAAAAACGGCGTGATAGGAATCATCCCCGGTCATCTCATAAAGATACATGGCAGCTTTCACTCGTAATCCCCGCCTGCTCAAATCGTCATCTATTTCCTGATCGCCTGCCCCTAATCCATCCGATTCGTTGTCGGAAGTATTATTGTGAAAAAGGATATCCGGATTTAGTTCCGCCCAATTCCATGCCTTCACGGCAGCCTTTTTCAACTGTTCGGCATAATCGTTCAGCCCTATTTGCCGGTACACTTTATAGCTAATGGCACACGCTTTGGCTGCCGACCACGATGCCGAAGCGGTAGCCGGACCATATAGGCTCTGTCCTTTCGCCGACGACGGAGGAGAGGCATGATCCAACCCCATGACACATAATACCGAACCATCGTTTTCCTGCATGCGCAATACCCAATCCAATCCCCATTTTGCCTCGTCCAGCAAGTCGGGAATACCGTTATCCGATTCGGGGATGTTGTAATCGTCCGTCCAAATACCGGGATTTTCGAGGTAAGCCAACATCATGGATTCAATATAATCGCATGTCCAGGAGGTGTATTTGTTGTAATCGCCTGCATCGTACCAGCCTCCATGTAAATCGCGTTCGGTCGAAACATCATTTTTTCTGTTATAAAAACGGCAGTTTTTGTCCTGTAATCGTCCAACGTGACTTGCTCCATCCGCCCAATCGGCTCCCGCGTATCGCTCCGGTTTCTCGTGCCCTGCCCGTTGGTAGAAAAAAGTACGGACAGCGTGTTTCAGTACCTCGTTGTAAATATTTTCACTGATGAGAAAATGGCATGACTTTACATTGTTGTCGACATCCGACACGTAATATTCTCCCGGTTCGGTAACAGAAGAAAAATCGAACCACCATATCCGGTCTCCCGATGCTACATCGGTTTCTCCACTATTGAATAATACCGGCGTACCTTCATAAACCGGTTCTTCGGTGATTGCATTTACCACCTGGTAAATTGTACCGGGTATAAACGATTGGTTACTGTCAAAACCGATTTGCGGGTCTTTGATTACCGCCGTTTTTTCCGCATCCGGTCGGTAACCGAATTGATCGGTCAAAATAAACCCGGAAAACTCCTGGTCCTTGCACCTTGAAGCAATATATCAAAAAAAGAGCAATGAGTATACTCGCATTTTTAACGTAAAAATTTCTATTCATACATTCGATTTTTTAATCCGAAAAAAACAATATTTACAAAGATAGAATTATTTTGCGCTTTTGAAAATTTCCTGGCGCATGTTTTAAAATTACCTCTAATGACGAATATTTCCCACAAAGTCACAAAGTACACAAAGAAAATAGATATAACTTTGTGCCCTTGTGGGAAATATTCGTCATTAGAAACCCTATTTTTTAATGCGAAGTTACAACGTTTTGTTAAGACACGAAGATTTTACGAAAATCAGCCGGTTACAAAATCTTCATCGCAATCACTGCACAAGCTTCCGCATCTGCCAGTGCATGATGATGGTCTGTCAAGTCAAATCCGCAATACGCGGCAACAGTATGTAGCTGATGATTAGGGAGACTTTTCCCGAATATCTTTCGCGAAGCACGGCACGTACAATGAAACTCGTAGTCGGGGTAATCCATTTGGTACGTCTTATATGTCGCCCGCAAACANNNGCCCTCATCAAACGGGCTATTATGCGCCACCAATGGAAAACCGTCTATTTTAGGCGCGATTTCCGCCCAGACTTTCGGGAAAATATCAGCGTTGGCAGTATCCTCAAAATTCAATCCGTGAATTTGAGTAAATGCCCGCCAGTAATACTCCGGTTCGGGACGGACAAGGCGGTAGATTTTCTCCATTATTTCACCATCGCGCACAATCACCACACCCACGCTGCAAATGCTTGAACGGTATCCGTTAGCAGTTTCAAAATCTATGGCGGCGAAGGTTTTCATTATTGTCTATTTTTATACGAAGATAGTTATAAGCTATTTAAAGACAAAGCCAATGGAGCAATTAGTTATTACTCGACTTTGATGTTACCATCTTTACAGCTGCAACCTGTCGACGTTATCAACTTTTGGACACCCTACCTAAGGGATATCTCATCTCATTGACAAAGTCATTGCAGAGACGGAAAATATTCCGTTCGGAGGGCTTGCTATCCGCTTTCACATCTTCGTATATGCGGAGAAGATTTTTATCCTCGTCATAATACACATAAGGACAAAGCGGCGGACGATATTCCCCGGCAGGATTAAGGTCAACAAAAAAGAGTTTGCCATTGGTGAGATAATCATATTTCCTCTGTACTTCGGCAAGAGAACGGCAAATATAATACGCCTGAAAGTAACGGTTTTCGTGCATGTAGTCGTAAGAATCGAAACAGGGATAAAGTGCATAGTGATACAAAATATAGCAGCTGCGGGAAAGACGGTAATAACGCATTCCGCCGATCTCAATCAGTTCCAGGACTGCTTTGCGTGAGAACAGAGGACGATTTACCCTTACCAAAAGATTATTCTCTATTTTGTACTTCCTGCCCTGAATCAGTAGGACTTCGTCTTGCTTCTTTTCCGGTAACGTATTGGGACTTACGGAAAATCCCGCGGTCTCATTTATCTTTAATGTTGACTTCCTCTCACTTGCTGTCCGGAAATCTTCATAACCGTACAGTCCTATCTCATTCTGTTCGCCTGTTAAAATTATCTGTCGGGTTTCGAGCCAGGCAATTACCTGTTCTATACACTCTTCCAGTTCGGGCGAAAAACTTTCCAAAAGCTTTTTTTGCTGTTGGCTTGTCAGTTCATCCCAGGTGCCGGCTGTTGAGTTGTTCACTTGCGGAAGTTCAACGGCAAGTCCGAATCCGAGTCCGAGGTCTTGCAAAAATCCGTAACCATTGCAATACAAGTTGTAGAAATTCATTAAAATGTACGGAAGTCGGTCGTTTTTCTGTTGCGCCTCTCTCAGGAGCCTGAGCATTTTGTACGTTTCAAATTCTCCGGGGTCAATATGTTTTTTCAGCAATTTCCAAAGTGCATATTTATCACTGCTTTTTTTGAAATTTAGAGAAATCAAATTGGTGTAATCTCCGTTACCTAACTGTTTTTCGAGTTCGCCGTTTGAATAGATCCATTGCTCAAAGTCGTCGAGTGCAATCTCGCCGTTGATAACCTTATAAAACTTTTCTTTTATGTCGTATGGCAATGGCATGCTGGTTTTGTTGTTTGTCTGCGAGCTACACCGAACCAGGGCAACCGCATCAAAATTATTATCAAAAAACATCTTTTTGATTATTAATAAGATAGAAAAATTTAATGGTTGTAGTTTATAATCACGTTGTTATTTCTCACATTTACCGGAAAGTTTCGTGTACCGGTAGCCCGGAGGGCTGAATATAAATAACCCCGTGCAAGCCGACAGGCGCAGCTCGGGGTAGAATGATACTCAATCCCTACAGCCCGAAGGGCTGAACAAAAGACAACGAAATGCCGTTCAACCCTCCGGGTTGTGGAGTAAGATAGATTTTTCTTACCCCGAGCTG
>QMCD01003024.1_pt1 | contig 14256 bp, 11 predicted proteins | sample 1821841 | NCBI WGS metagenome assembly QMCD01 (sample SAMN01991225, study PRJNA193472) | Termite gut metagenome, whole genome shotgun sequencing project. | isolation source: worker | host: Macrotermes natalensis | reverse complement strand
GACGCGGGCGAGGAAGCGGTAGACGCCGGAGATGGCGCGGCAGACGATTCCTGGGCAAAAATACAGCAAAAAGGCAAATTTATCATGGGGCTTGATAAAAGCTTTCCCCCGATGGGTTTTCTGGATGAAAATGGCGAATTGGTAGGGTTCGACATCGACCTCGCACGCGCCGTAGCAGAGCAGATGGGCGTCGAGGTAGAACTGCGCCCCATCAACTGGAGCATGAAGGAAATGGAGCTTGATTCGGGCAACATCGACGTGATATGGAACGGCTACACCATCACGGATGAGCGCAAGGAAAAAGTATTGATGAGCGAGCCTTACTTGGAAAACATGCAGGTCATACTGGTAAAAGGCGATTCGGATATCGCGGCAATCTCCGACCTTTCCGGCAAGACGGTCGCGGTGCAGGAGGGTTCTTCCGCGCAAAGCCTGTTGGTCGAGGAAATGCCCGATGTAAGCGGCACATTTAAAGAGCTTAAAAGCTACACCGATTACACGCTTGCGCTGCTCGATATCGATTCCGGCCAGGCGGACGCGCTGGGCGTAGACCTTGTCGTCGCCGATTATTATATGGCCAAAAAAACAGGCGAATACAAGATTCTGGAAGAATCGCTCGCGCCCGAGCAATACGGCATTGGTTTCAGAAAGGGCGAGCAGTCTTTCCACGACGCGTTGATGGGCGCGTTTGAGGAACTAAAGGCAAACGGAAAAGCCGCCGAGGTCAGCCAAGCATGGTTTGGCCGCGACGTAACGGCAGGCTAAACATATTTTCAGCGGGGGCGGCGCGCATTTTACGCCGCCCTCTTTTGCAACAAAAAACAGGAAGTATTATTTTATGGAAGATTTCGCGAGATTGTCACTTGAGCTTGCAAAGGGGCTGGGCGTCACGCTCTCGTTGTTTGCGCTCACCCTGGGGTGTTCTATCCCCCTCGGTTTTTTAGGTTCCCAGGCCAGCCTGTCTAAAAACAAAGCCGGGCGCTTTATCTACACCATCTACCTGACGGTGATGCGCGGTACGCCGCTTATTTTGCAGGTGGCGTTTTTATATTTCGGGCTCAACATACTGTTCCGCCTCATGGGCGCGGAGTTTCGCATCCAGCCGTTCCAGTCCGCGCTTCTCTCGTTTGTTTTGAATTACACGGCCTATTTCAGCGAGATATTCCGCGGCGGCATACAGAGCATCAACCGCGGGCAGCACGAAGCCGCGTCCGTTTTGGGCCTTTCGCGGCGGACAACCATGTTCAAAATCGTCATTCCGCAGGTGTTCAAGATCGTCATGCCCTCCCTCGGAAACGAGGTGATCAACCTTGTGAAGGATACGGCGCTCGTCAATATCATCGCGCTGGTAGACCTGATGAACGCCTCTTACACCGCGGTATCGCGCGAGGCCAGCGTCATGCCGTTTATCATCGCCGCACTGTTCTACCTCGCAATCAATTCGGCTGTAACGGCTGTGTTAAAGCGTATAGAAAAGCGCATGGATTATTATAAAATATAGGCGGATTTGAGCGATGAACATACTGGAAGTAAACCATCTTTATAAGAGCTTCGGCAAAACGGAAGTGTTAAAAGACGTTGACCTCACGCTGGAAAAAGGCGAGGTGCTTGCCATAATCGGCCCGTCGGGCAGCGGCAAATCGACGTTGCTGCGCTGTATAAACTGCCTGGAGCGCGCCGAGCGCGGCAATATTATATTGGACGGCATTCCCATCGCGACGGAAAAAAACGGTAAAACGGAATATTTAAAGGAAGACGAGCTTCGAATGGCGCGCCTGCATCTCGGCATGGTGTTTCAAAATTTCAACCTGTTTCCCCATCTTTCCGTGCTGCAAAACTTGACCCTCGCGCCCGTCAGTGTAGATAAAAAAGACCCGGCGCAAGCGGCGGAGGAAGCGACGGCGCTGCTTAATAAAGTCGGGCTGGGTGAAAAAGCCGGCGCGTACCCGTTTGAGCTTTCGGGCGGGCAGGCACAGCGCGTAGCTATCGCGCGGGCGCTCGCGATGGACCCAGATATGCTGTGTTTCGACGAACCTACTTCCGCGCTCGACCCCGAGCTTACAGGCGAAGTGCTCTCCGTCATAAAAGACCTTGCCAAAGAACGCATGACCATGCTGATCGTCACCCACGAGATGGGTTTTGCCCGCGAAGTGGCGACAGAAGTCTGCTTTATGGACAACGGCACTATTCTGGAGCGCGGCAAACCCGGCGAATTGCTGGTGAATCCTAAAGAAGAGCGCATCCGCGCTTTCCTGAACAAGCTGTTGAGTGTGTAATTTTCCCCAAACCCCTTTCCCTCCCCTCTTAAAAGTGCTAAAATAATACTATCTTTATTGAGGAGGCTTTATGGAAACAAGGCTGGAACGGGAGCATTACCTGCGCGCGGCAGATGTGGACATCAAAGGAGAATGGATGCCGTCCGCTGTTTTTTTGCGTATGCAGGAATTGGCGGAAGACAACGCGTCAAACGTCGGGTTCGGGCGGATTTTTTTAGGCGAGACATTGGGGCTTTGCTGGGTGCTTACGCGCGTAAACCTGAAAATGCACCGCTATCCCCGCCTAGGCGATACGATCCACGTGGCGACATGGCCGCTGAAACCGACAAAACTTACTTTCCTGCGCCACTTTATGATACGGGACGCGCAGGGCGAAACACTGGGTGTGGCATCCAGCCACTGGATGCTGTTTGATATTCACGAGCGTGTGCTGCGCCGCACAAGCACAATAGGCGATTACCCTTACGACCCGGATGCGCCGGTTGTTTTGGAAGAACCGGGCAAAATCAAGCTGCCGCCCGATATGCCGCTTTGCGAAACACGGAACGTGCGTTACAGTGATGTGGATATGAACGGGCACATGAACAACACAAAGTACCTCAATTGGATCTGCGAACTTTTTTCGTCCGAACACATAAAAACAAAACGAATCAGCCAGATCAGGCTGAATTACATTGCGGAACCCTATCTTGACCAGCAAGTGGCGCTCTACAAAAGCCAAGGCGACGGCGGTTTTTATATATGCGGCAAAACGGAAGATAAAACTATATTCGATTCCTTTGTAACCTGGGAACCGATTTAAGAAACCGCTGATTAAAGCGGTTGCTTAGGAGAAACTATGGCAAAACGAATCGGCATATTGACGAGCGGCGGCGACTGCCCCGGGCTGAACGCGGCGATACGCGGCGTGGCAAAGGCCGCGTACGAGCAGATGGAGAATGTGGAGATTGTCGGCATCGCGGGCGGTTTTTCCGGCCTCATCAAGGGTGAATCCCGCGTTATGCAGCCCCGCGAGTTTTCCGGCATACTGAATGTGGGCGGCACTATTTTAGGAACTGTGCGCACCCCGTTCAAAAACATGCGCAAGATAGAGGACGACAAGGTTGATAAAGTCGCGAGCATGGTGCAAAATTACGACAAGATGAAGCTTGATTGCCTGTGCACGCTGGGCGGGAACGGCACGCACAAGACTGCAAATCTGCTGTCCGGCGAGGGCCTTTCTATTATTGGGCTGCCCAAAACGATAGACAATGACATCTGGGATACGGACGTAACGTTCGGCTTCCATACGGCGGTAGATACCGCTACCGACGTAATCGACCGCCTGCACACGACCGCCGCCAGCCACGGCAGGGTGATGGTCGCCGAGTTCATGGGCAACAAAGCCGGCTGGCTCACATTATACGCCGGCGTTGCCGGGGGCGCGGACGTCATTATCATCCCCGAAATACCCTACAGCCCGGAAAAAGTGCTGGAATCCGTGTATAAACGCGCGGAGAGCGGCAAAGCTTTCTCCATCATCTCCATCGCGGAAGGCGCTGTGCAGATAGACGAGGCGGGCATGAAACGAAAAGAGATCCGGCAAAAACGGCAGGAGGAAGGCGTAGCGAGCGCCGCGGACCGGCTGGCGAAAATGATCGATACGCAAACAGGCATGGAGACGCGGCTGGTCGTACCGGGCCACATGCTGCGCGGGGGCGCTCCCAGCGCATACGACCGCATGCTGGCGACAAAGTTCGGCGTGAGCGCCGCGCAACTCATCCGCAAAGGGAGATATGGCTGCACAATCGCGATGCAGTGCAATAAACTCGTTATCAACAAACTGGAAGACATCGCGGGAAAAACGAAATTTGTCCCGCTCGATTCAGACGCCGTGCTTTCCGCACGCAATATGGGCATTTCACTCGGGGACTAGGAAGAATTCCCCACTAAAGAATATCGCTTTCCTAACGATAGCAATAGTAGCAGCATAGTGTACGGGAAGCATCAGGAGGCCACGCCGGCAAAAAAGCCGAAAAGTACTCTGCCGCACAGGCAGGCCAGCTTTTAGCCGGTTTCTGTTTGTTTGTATATAAGTATTGACGGTAGTATTGTAACGATGAAAGTGTAGCCACAAAAGGAGGCAATATGAGTACCACATTTGAAAATTCCGATGCAGCAAAATATGGCGATTCCATTTATGCCGCTGATAAAGCAAACTATGCTTCCTCCGATGCGGATGTACTCCACGGATGGGTCACATGCACGCCGGAGGGAACCGAAAGCGACAGCTTTTCCTCTTATACCCTAAAATTTGACATCTCACCTTCCGTGCCGGTGGAAGTAAAAAACACCATGGTGGAATTGATCGACCGGTTTTCCACATTTGGTTCCGCCGCCATGTTTAACGCGTTCAGCAAACACGGCTTAAAGCCAAAATCTATTTCGCTTTCCTTCACGGGCAGTGGATTGAAATACAGCTTTACCGGCTTTAATACCGAAGCGCTCGACGTGATGGAATTGGTGCAGCGTACCATGCAGGAAATCAACCACATCAATAAAATGGAACAAAACGCACAAAATGAGACATGGATGAAGTTATTGAAAAAGTATTATAAATGATATAAAAAAATTATAAACAAACGCGGGGGTTTTTACACTCTCGCGTTTTTTTTCTTTGGGATTATTATCTGAATGTGCATTTTCTATTCCCTTGTGCCGGACATACCAACTTTTCTCATCTGTTAGTTAGTATCTTCTGCTGTTGCGCGGTGAGCAGTAATGTGAGCCATCCGGCATTCATTTTTACTGTTGTACCTGTTTCCCTAACAATTCGTATTCCGGTCTACATTGCTGAACCGCAAGTCTTACCAAATCACTAAGGTCGCCGACCTTAGTCGGTTTCAATGGGTTAAGGGGGATTGTCAAGGGGGGCAAAGGGAGAAATTCCGAATCTTCCTGCCCCCCTTGACGGTCATAACTATCCACGGTAGAAAATGTTACTACTTTATCAGTAGCGCAGGAGCGGGTCCCAATTTCATTTACCACCGTATGCAAATCCGGGCATTCCTTCCGGGTCAAGGAGTCTGCGACGCATTTTAGTGCCTCCGGCGGTTCAGAACCTACGGTTCTAAAAACTCCCTCAAAGGCAAAGACACACAACAGAGGCATATCCCAATTCCACCCGTCCTTTCCTTCTTGTACATAAAAACGAGCGGCCAATGGCCGCCCGTTCATTTCATCGCCCCAAAACCGCCGTCCAAACCGCTTTGAGCCTCACATCACCTTTATACGTACTTCTCCCCCGTGCCGTAATGCTCCACCACATAATCGACGTCTTTATCGCCCCGCCCGCTCAGGTTCACAAGGATAGACCCCGTCTTCATTTCCTTTGCCAGCTTCATGGCGTATGCCACGGCGTGCGCGCTCTCAAGCGCCGGGATAATCCCTTCCATGCGGGAAAGCTTGAAGAACGCCTCCACCGCCTCTTCATCCGTTGCGTAGGCATAGTTCACGCGCCCCTGCTGGTGCAGGAAGGCGTGTTCCGGCCCCACCGACGGGTAATCCAGCCCGCTCGCGATAGAGTAAACGGGCGCTGCCTCACCCTTTTCGTCCTGAAGCAGCAAGCTTTCAAACCCATGCAGCGTACCTTTGCTGCCAAATGTGATGCTCGCGGCATTGTCGCCTGTTTTCTCCCCCCTGCCCATAGGCTCTACCCCGTAAATCTCCACAGGATCCGCCAAAAACGGCGTGAACATACCGGCCGAATTACTGCCGCCGCCCACACACGCGCATACGGCGTCCGGCAGGTTACCTGTCATTTCCACAAACTGCTCGCGCGCCTCCACGCCCACTACCATCTGGAAATCGCGCACCATCAGCGGGAACGGGTGCGGCCCCACCGCCGAACCGATACAATAGATCGAGTTTTGATAATCGGCGGCATATGCTTCAAACGCCGAATCCACCGCTTCTTTGAGCGTCGCCGCACCGCGCGTCACCGGCACCACCTTTGTGCCGAGAACTTCCATACGCGTTACGTTGGGCGCTTGTTTTTCAATATCCACCGTACCCATATGTATCTCGCATTCCAGCCCGAAAAACGCGGCTGCCGTCGCAAGCGCAACGCCGTGCTGCCCCGCGCCCGTCTCGGCAATCAGCTTTTTTTTGCCCATATAGCTCGCGAGCAGCCCTTCGCCCATACAGTGGTTGAGCTTGTGCGCGCCCGTGTGGTTTAAATCCTCACGCTTCAAATAGATCTGCGTCATACCACAATGCCGCGAAAGCCGCTCACAGTGGTACACCGGCGTGGGCCTGCCCTGAAACTCCCTGCGGATACGCCTAAGCTCGCTGATAAATTTGGAGGAATGGCAAATCGTCTGGTACGCTTCGGCAATCTCCTCGAAAGCCGGGACCAGCATATCGGGCAATATCATACCGCCATACTCACCAAAATAGCCATTCGCGTCCGGATAGTTCTTCAAATACGTTGTGAAATTCATGATAGTTTTTTCCTTTCTCATCTCCGGGAACAGTGTTCCCCTATTCTCATGGGCTGTGCGCCCGCCTATGCGCCGCATACTCGCAACGCCTCATCTGGACATGATTATACCGTTCTTTCGTGGGCGATGCAAGCATTTTTTTCCAAAAATGGCCACCCCACAAATATTTGATGAACAATTCCGGTAGTTTTGTATCAATACTATACGCTACCACCTGTTCAATTCCGCCGCGCTTACTTCCACGCCGCTTTCCCTGCAATCCCGCTCGGTGTACCGGCCTTCCCGCCTTTCTTCCGCGCCCGGTTCATAGAACAAAAACGGCACGGATTCGCCGCCATGCGCACCCGTATCAGAAAACGTAAAATGGTCGGAAACCAGTTTAAGCGTATACCCGCCCTGTATGCTTTTCAGAAAACCAGGCAAAAACACCCGGTCAAACACTTCGACCGCCTGCGCCTTTTCAAGCGGCATAAGCTCATGGCTCAGATCATCCGTTTCCTGTATATGCACATAAATATTCTCGTATTTATTGGCAGCTTCCACTGCTTTTTCCAGCTTCTCTTGCAGAAAATCCTCGAAACTGCGCCCCTCGCGTACCGTACCGATGTTCGGTATACCGGATATTTTTGTAATCCCGTCCATCAACAGCGTTTCAGAAAGCGCCACCCGGCCCGCCACATCTCCCGCAATCTCCGGCATAATGGACGCCCCCCAAAACCACAGGCCGTTTATATCCGAGCCTTTCCCCTTCAAAAACGCGTAAGATTTCTTCATCAGCTCAAAAAACGGTGCCTGCGCCCCTTCTGTCCGTATGAATTGCCGAATCGGCCTGCCTATGATATCGTGCGCGGGCATAAAATCTATTGGATATAGATTTTTGCCGCCTTTCACCACCAGGATATTGCGGAATGACCCGCAGTATTTGAGTTCGTATTCCCCGCCAAATACCGCCCCAGCCAATGCCCCGGCGATTGGTTGGGCTTTTTCCGTGGCGATATCGTAGGCGCTGTAGCTTTTTATGCTGCTCTCCTCAAAAGTATCCCCTTCAAATGTGACCATATTGGCACGAATATACAGGTCATTCTCATCGATGGGCATGGAAAGCCCCGCCGCCTCTATCACCGCGCGGCCGCGATACGTCGCCGGGTCAAAACCAAGCAGGCTCAGGTTTGCCACCGCGCTACCCACTTCCATCCCCTCCGGGATCGTTTTCACCACACCGCTCCTGGATTTTCGGTACAACGCGTCCAGATTAGGCGTATGTGCATATTCAAGCGGCGTTTTGCCGCCCAATTTTTCATTTTCCCGATCCGCCACGCCATCCAGTACAATTGTGATTTTCTTCATACCGCTCCCTGCTTTCTGTTTCCGTTGTCTTCTATTATACCTTTCCCCGTGGCATTTCTCAAGTGAGCGTTAGATTGGAGGGCAGACATTCGTATTGTTTTATGTTTGATTCGGCATTGGTGGCTTAAGTGCGCTATATGCCTTTACCCCGGACACCTCTCTTTTTCCCCGTTCGTCGCGCGGGCGGTTCATCTGGCGCTCCGTCACAGATAATATTAATCACATTTTAAAAGCATAAATAACAGTACGGGATTATCGAAATAACCCGTGCTTGGCTTTCGGGTATTCCTTTTGGGTCGCGGTATCCCTGCGGGATGATTTTATGCCTCCGGCGGCTCAAGGACGCTGCGCTCCTTGAGAATCCTCGCTCAAGAAACCGCTTCTCCCCCACCCAAACATGCCTTTATTATCTGTTAGGACATGCACGCCCTTTAGGGAGTTTTTAGAACCGTAGGTTCTGAACCGCCGGAGGCATTCTAATCATCCCGCAGGGATACCTTTACCACAAAGGAATACCTAAAAGACAACAGCGGGATATTTTGACAATCACGCACTTTTTATTATACTTTTAAAATATGATTAGTATAAGCACTCCCTTAGAACAAATTAACTTATCGCAACAGCCTGATACCCCGCGTCTTCCACCGCGGCGCGTAGCATAGCATCCGTGACCGTACTTTGCGCTTCTACGGTAGCCGTCTTGCTTTCCAGGTCAACCGTCACATGCTCTACCCCGGCTACGGCGGCCAGCGCCTTTGTAACCGCGCCTACACAGTGCATACAGGACATTCCCTCAATTTTGATTGTCTTTGTCATTGTTTTTCCTTTCTCAATCTGCTGGTTTTGCTTTTTGTTTTTCGGCTTGAAAAAGTTTAACCGCAGCGCATTCGTTACAACCGACACCGAACTGAAACTCATAGCCCCCGCCGCGATCATCGGGTTCAGCAACCACCCGAAAATACCATAAAATACGCCCGCGGCTATCGGGATGCCGATGATGTTATAGATAAACGCCCAAAACAGGTTTTGGCGGATATTGCGCATAACCGCTTTGCTCAGGTCAATCGCCGTCACAACATCGTAAAGGTCGCTTTTCATCAATACAACGTCCGCCGATTCGATTGCTATATCGGTTCCCGCGCCAATGGCGATCCCAACATCCGCGCGGGCAAGCGCCGGGGCATCGTTGATCCCGTCGCCCACCATGACGACCTTTTTCCCTTGCGATTGCAGTGCGCGGATCTTGCTCTCTTTGTCTTCCGGAAGCACTTCGGCGACAACTGTTTTGATCCCCGCCTGCCTGCGGATCGCCTCTGCTGTCCGGGCATTATCACCCGTCAGCATAACGACCTCAAGGCCCATGCGGGTAAGCTCCCTAATGGCCTCGCCGCTTGTCGGCTTAACGGTATCGGCAACGGCAATAATACCGAGCAGTTCCTTGCCCCGCGCAAAATACAACGCCGTTTTGCCGTCGTTTGAAAGGGCGCTTTCTATGTCATTAAACGCCCCAGTTTCGATTTCACCGGCGGCCATCAGCTTTTTATTGCCGCCGCGTAAGGCTGTTCCATCGGCTAAACCAACAATGCCCTGCCCGGGAATTTGCTTATACTCCTCAATCTCATGCAGCGTGGCATTTGCGTCACGCGCTTTTGCGACGATGGGCGCGGCGAGCGGGTGCCCCGATTTTTTCTCCAGCGCGGCGGCAAACGCCAGTAATTCCCCGATACTTACGCCAGCGGGGATTATATCGGTGACAACGGGCTTTCCCTCGGTAACGGTGCCTGTTTTGTCCAGCACCACCACGTCAACATTGTGCAGCGACTCCAGCGCCTCGGCGGATTTCATCAGGATACCGTTTAAGGCCCCCTTCCCCGTCCCCACCATGATCGCGGTGGGTGTCGCCAGCCCAAGCGCGCAGGGGCAGGAAATTACAAGAACGGAAATGGCCGCCGTTAAAGCAAACTCAAAGTCATGCCCCAGCAGCATCCAGATAACGGCCGCGCCTGCCGCAATTGCAATGACCACCGGGACGAATACGCCGCTGATCTTATCCGCGAGCTTTGCGATCGGCGCCTTGCTCATAGTCGCTTCATCCACAAGCTGGATGATTTTCGCAAGGGCAGTGTCTCCGCCGATAGCCGTCGCCTCCATTTGAAAATAGCCCGCCCTGTTGATCGTGCCGCCCGTTACTTTGCCGCCAATCCCTTTCTCTACCGGCAGGCTTTCGCCGGTAATTGCCGACTCATCCACGGAGGCGTAGCCGTCTGTCACAACACCATCCACCGGAACAGAGGCGCCCGCTTTTACAACCAGCGTATCGCCCACGAGCACACCATCAAGGGGAATTTCCCGCTCCACGCCGCCGCGGACCGCAATGGCCGTTTGGGGCGCAAGGTTCATCAATTTTGTGATCGCCCCGGAGGTGCGGCCTTTGGCGCGGGCTTCAAAATATTTGCCCAGTGTGATCAACGTCAAAATCATAGCGGCGGATTCAAAATACAAATCCATGGAGAATTTATGAACCATTGCCATATCGCCGTGGCCGAACCCCCAACCGATTCTGTAGATGGCATAAATACCGTAGAGGAGCGCCGCACCGGAGCCTATGGCGATCAGGGAGTCCATGTTGGGCGCACGGTGAAACAGGCTCTTTAAGCCCGTTTGGAAATACCTGCGGCCCGCAAAGATAACCGGCAGTGTGAGCAAAAACAACGTAAACGCGTACACCAACGCGTTTTCCATGCCGGAAAGGAAACCGGGCAGCGGCCACCCCAGCATTTCACCCATCGAGATATAGAATAACGGGATGGTGAAAATAATAGAAATGAGCAGCCGGTTTTTCATGGCCACGGCTTCCGATTGCGCCGCATCTATGGGTTCCTTCTTCTTCGCGGCGGCCGCTTTCGGCGCGGCGCCATAACCAATGGCCTCCACTGTTTTGACGATCCGGCCCGTATCCATGCGCCCCGCGTCAAACGTAACCGCCATGCTGTTGGCCAGAAGGTTCACGCTGACATTGCGCACGCCGTCCAGTTTAGACAGTTCTTTTTCAATCCTCGCGGAACAAGCGGAGCAGGTCATGCCCGATACATCAAACAACACTTTTTCCATACCTGTCCTCCTTTCCGCGAGCGCGGTATCAAAAGCCGCCCGTATTTCACTATTCTATCACACAATACCGTTTTCGCAAGCATGTACTATTTAGGGAGCAGCCATTTGCATTTTCTTCAATTCGATTAGGCAGCAGCGGCACACCAACACCTTTCCCACGCGCAGCACAGGAATAGTCAACATTCCAAGAAAGCTAAACTAATACGCTTGCGTTTTCTCATGGGTATTCCTTTTGGGTCAAGGAGCCTGCGGCGCATTGTATGCCTCCGGCGGTTCAGAACCTGCGGTTCTAAAAACTCCCTTAAAAGCGTGCCAGTCCCGACAAATAGTAAAACAAGCGTTTGATACGAGATCCTTAAAACGAGGATTCTCAAGGAGCGTAGCGTCCTTGAGCCGCCGGAGGCATAAAATCATCCCGCAGGGATACCACGACCCAAAAGGAATACCCGAAAAACAGCCGCAGAATATTTCGGCAATCCCGCATTTTTTGCTGTGCTTTTGTAATATAATCAGTATAAACAACCGCAAATCATACACACGCGGTCAGCATTGACAAAATCTGGTTTTTCTTTTATTCTCTAATCAAACAATCATTTTACTTTTATCAAATTTCTCGACTTTCCCCGACTTTCTCAGGCGCGGCAGCCTATTTCGTTTTTGAAGGAGTATCGTATGCGCAAAATATTCAGTTACCTTCTTATAGTACTATTTTTACTTACTTTATTGTCCGGCTGCAGCCAATCGGTAAAGGAGAATGGGTTATTGCCATTAAAAGATTTTGTAGCTAAAGTGAATGATGCTTTACTTGATCCCGCTAATGCCCAAATCTACGATGACTTGTCTGTTCCGGCAAAAATATACAGGTATGAGGGCAAGAATAATTACTATTGGACAGATAATATTGACGCCAATGTGATTGCGGTGGAACCCAAAGCAAGCAGCAACGAAAAAATCGCAACAGAAAAAGAGAAGCAGGATAACGCCATACGATCCGTGAACACGTTTTTCCCTCAATATGATTTGGAAAACATGATATTAGAAGTAAATAATCAAGAAAACGAATACAATTGGTATACCATTGTCAGCGACATAGATATAAAACATAGTGTTAAAGCAATAATCGACGAATATGGTAACCCTGTTTTAGTTTCGGCGCAATACAACACCGATTTTAATCCTTCCGGAATAGATATTCGGATATCTGAAGAAAAAGCTAAGGATATCGCATTTGATTATTTAAAAAAAGAGGAAGTACCCGAATCGGATATTGTGGAGAGCAGACTATTCTTAACTGTACATCGTCTCAGCCAAAACAGCGTCGTATGGAGTTTTGCATATCAGCTTTCGGATGGTGTTGATTACTGTATCGATATAGATGCAGAACACGGAAGCATTGTTGCAAGCGGCAGAATATTTGATGATCCCGTGCAATCCGGCACTTTAAATGATTTGTTTTCGTAATGTACGAAAAATGGCCTTCCCAAGGGCGCATGTCTCGCCCTTGGGAACAGCAATTTGCGAAAGTGAGGGGCAGAATGATGCGGGTAAAACGGAAGAAAACGGCAATTGTTACGATCTGTATACTGTGCGTGTTGGCGTTACTATGTTCCTGCCAAACCACACCCGAAGAGCCGGTTGTTGCTAGAAAAGATGGCGAAAGATTGGAAACGCTTTTGCGGCAAAGCGCCGCACCAGAGGAGAGCAGCGCCGCGCCCACACCGGAAGAAACGCCGGGGTGGCCCTATGAAAAGGAATTCGAATCGGGCTCTAAGCTAATCGTGGAAGCGCCTTTGGTCACACATGGCGCGGTAAACGCGCCGGTCGCTTCGGCTTGGGAAAAGCCATTCGTATCGGAAGAATGCCAAAGGATCACGGAGGCGCTGTACCCCGGCGCAAAAATCTGCTATTACGAGATCACGAAAGAGGCGCTTCACTCTGACATCATGGAATACAAGCAATATTTGCATCTGCTGCAGACCGACCCGGAAAAATATTATAAAGAGACGGCATCTGTTGGGTTTCCGCTCACACAGGAAATGCAGGAATATGCGGACAAGGCATCTAAAAACATCAGCGCCCTCACAGATGAAGAGCTACTGAATATTCTCATAACCGGCCTGGAACGGGAATACGAGAACGCGCCGTCCTACGCGGATTTGCAGGAATCGGATTACCAGCTTCAGGAAATTGTAGACGTGGAAAATTCCGAGCAAATGAACCTAATGGTTTTTAGGGATAATGAGCTTACCCACCTTAGCTTTGTAAACTGGAAAAGCGACATAGACGGCTCAACCCTCATACTTTCTGTGGAAGGTAATAACTTAGGCGGGGATACCATTATCAACGAGTGCGTGCATCCCGACACTTTGCAGGGCGACGCCAAATTCCCCGAAGCAAAGAAAGTGGCGGACAATCTGGTTGACGTGCTGGGCATCGATTATATGGAGCCGCAATGGGTGACATCGGGGGAAGACGTTATGGGCGAAGCGTTTTACAGGCTTTGCTACACGCGGATGATCAACGGCTTCCCGGAAGCGCACACGCCGGACTTTTTGGGGACATTGGCGTTCGACCCGGAGTTTGAACAATATCAAAGCCTGTGGAAAAACGAATTCCTTGAGATTACCGTCAAAAACGGGGCGGTTGTGCGGGTCGATTGGGATAACCCGGCGGAGATAACGATCGAAAACGACAATGTGAAAATAATCCCGTGGGAGGAAGCGCAGGAAATATTTTTGCGGCAGATGGACCGGCTGATGTCCCCCACTGTTTCAGAAGAAGATTTTCAGATTGGTATATTGGGAGACGACAGGGAAATCCATATCACTAAAATTGAGCTGGGGCTGGCAAAAATTCTGATGGCGGAGACCAACGAATACAAGCTGATCCCCACATGGAATTTTTCGGGGTACGATAAAGGGCGGCTTTTCAACAACCCGCAAAGGGCCCTGTGAAAAAAAGTCTGTAAAAGCAGCTTTCGATGATAAAATATCAAAGGAGGCTGTTTTTAGTTATGGTAAGAAGAAAGAGAGAAGAACTGA
>QMCD01001831.1_pt1 | contig 14261 bp, 10 predicted proteins | sample 1821841 | NCBI WGS metagenome assembly QMCD01 (sample SAMN01991225, study PRJNA193472) | Termite gut metagenome, whole genome shotgun sequencing project. | isolation source: worker | host: Macrotermes natalensis | reverse complement strand
GAGCATGGGCCTGGCAACGTTGCTCGCGAACATTTGCGATTCTGCATTGTTCAAGAAAGGAGTGCCGTTCGCGGTAGCGCCGCTCGACTTGCCGTCGCTCGACCGGTCGCCCGACTGATTGCGCAACCCGTCCTGTCGCACCAATTTGTCGATCGTGCTTTCCGCCGGGGCCGGTTCCGCAACGGCTTCGTTTTGATCGAACAACGAGTTCGACAAATCGTTCGGCAACTCGTCCGACGCTGGTCCCGAAACCAGTTGTGAAACCGGTTGTGAAACCGATCTTGCCGATGGCGACGCCGTTGTCGGCGCTGATTCCTCAAGTCTAGCTGATTCCTCAAGTTGATGGGACGCACGTTCACGGGACGCCGTATTGTCGGGCGATTCGGCATAAGAACGTATTTTGGGGGAAAAATTGTCGGTGTCGCGGGCGATTTGGCCGGGCCTGGCAAACATCAAACCGATCACAACGACGACGCTCATCATGCCAAGCGGGATGTAGAGCAGGTGGCGTAAGACGAGGGTGCGCCAACGCCGTCCGGGGTTCTTGCCTGCCGCAAAGTCGGTTGCCGAGGCGGTACGGAGCATCTGCGCGGATTCCACATCGGATTTCCTATCGGATTCCGTTTCGGCCCGCATTAACGCTTCGATCTCGATCACCGTGGCACGGATCGCCTCGATTTCTTGTTGCAATGCGGTATCCCGTTCGATTGCCGTCCGCACTTCCGATATCTCGGACCCGGACAGCTCCCCGAGCACATAAGCGGTTAATTTCGGATCGTTTTTGTCCATGATTATGTAAAGTCGTTAAGAGGATTTTTTTAGTCCGAGGTCGTTTGCGGGACGAGATCGCGCCGCAGTTTTTGAAGGGATTCGTGGAGCAACCAGCCGACGGTCGTAATCGGTTCACCGATCACTTCGGCGATTTCGGCGTATTTGAGCCCCTCCTGGAACTTGAGCCGAAGCACCTCGCGATGCCGGGGCGGAAGATTGTTTACTTTGTCGTGTATCATTTTCATGGTTTCCTTCTTTTCGACGATGATCGCCGGATCGAAACGGGTTGCCTCGGCAGGAATTTCATTCCCGGCTTCCCCGAATTTGCCTGATCGCCGGAATTGGTCGACAATCAGGTTTCGCGCCGTGCGGTAGGCCCAGGACCGCTCATTGCGGATTTCCGTCCGGTTTTGCTGAAACCTCAGGATCACTTCCTGCGCAACATCCTGCGCCGCATCGGGATCGGACAACAGCCGAACCGCATACCGACGGATCGACTCGTATAGTAGAGGATCGTGCATATATTCGATTGGGAGGAAGGAACCGGTTTCTCTGTCGTCCTCGTCAAAGAAGACGAAGAAAAAGCGGTTTCCATAGAAAAATTTACCGGCTGTGAATTGACAAGGATCGCCGAAAGTCTGAAAATAAAGGCGTCTTTTCAGCGTACTGTACATAGCGCACTGTTACATAGCGTACTGGGTATACTGAAAACCTTTGAAATTTCCCGAAGCCGACGATTTTGGGAGCCTGCCCACCGGAAACAACACTGCTCGGAGAGTAAGCAGGCGGTTGAGCGGGCCGTGTTTACCCACGACTCAACCGGCTTCGGCATAAACCTGGTTGGCGAATACAATGAAACCGAACGTTCTTATTTTACGGGCTCCGGGAACGAATTGCGATATCGAGACGGCCTACGCCTTTGAACTGGTGGGCGGACAATGCGAGCGATTGCATGTCAACCGCCTGCTGGAAAACCCCGGTGTGCTCGAAAAATTCCAGATACTCTGCCTGCCCGGCGGGTTCAGTTTCGGCGACGACGTCGCGGCCGGTCGTATCCTGGCCGGTCGATTTCGCAACCACCTGTTCGATGCGATGCGGCGATTCAAGGATGCGGGCAAGCTGATCCTCGGAATTTGCAACGGTTTCCAAATACTCATCAAGTCGGGCCTGCTTTTCGCGGATGATGCCCAGGGCCCCCCGGCGACGCTCACGTGGAACAATACCGGAATGTACATGGACCGCTGGGTCACCTTGCGCGTCGCGCCGGAATCCCGCTGCGTGTTTCTGCGGGGAATGGAGACCTTGTATTTGCCGATCGCCCATGCGGAAGGACGTTTTGTCGGTCGTGATGCGCCGACGCTCGACGCGCTGCAAGCGAACGGACAACTGGTGCTTCGATACGAACCGGCCGCCCCGAACGGCGCCGAGCGGAACATCGCCGGCGCCTGCGACCCGACGGGACACGCCTTCGGGTTGATGCCCCACCCGGAACGATTTGTCGATCCGACGCAACATCCTCACTGGACACGGATTTACGATCGTCAATCGCTGGACGATGCCAATGGAGACAAGGCCGGCGGAGACGGGCTTGCCCTTTTCCAAAATGCCGTGGAATTTTTCCGGTCGTAATGACGGTTGTCGTGTCCGTTCGCCGGTCACTGCGCCTCGCTTCGTTCCCGGTTCCCGTTTTTTTTGGCATCGCCGATTCCTCGTTCACCCTCATTGCCGGGGAAAGTCCCGTTTGGTAGAATGGACGGGACTGTTTTTCTCCGAATTTCTCACCCTCTCCACGTACAAAAGGTTTCTCATGAGCGAAACGTTGAAAGTCGCCGTTCTCGGCGGCGATGGAACCGGGCCGGAAGTGGCCGCGGAAGGCGTCAAGGTACTCAAAGCGGTCGCCAATCTGGAAAACATCAAAGTCGATTTCGACCATTTCGACGACATTTGCGGCAACCGTTACCTGAAAGACGGCACGGTCATTACGGACCGGGAAGTCGAAACGTTGCGGGGCCACCGTTCGATCCTGCTCGGCGCGATCGGTCATCCCGACGTCGCTCCCGGAATCCTGGAACGCGGCATCCTGTTGCGGCTGCGGTTCGAATACGACCAGTACATCAATCTCCGGCCGGTCAAGCTGTTCCCGGGCGTGGAAACGCCGCTCAAGGACAAGACACCGGAGGACATCGATTTCGTCGTCGTCCGCGAAAACACGGAAGACATGTACGCCGGAATCGGCGGTTGGCTCAAGAAGGGAACGCCCGACGAAGTCGCCACGCAAGAGGCCATTTATACCCGGAAAGGCTGTGAACGCTGCATTCGCTGGGCCTTCGACTATACGCGAAAACGCAACAACCCGAAAGGAAAGATGCTCACGCTCGTCGCGAAAACCAACGTGTTGACCTACGGACACGACCTCTGGTGGAGGACGTTCCAGGAAGTCGGCGCGGAGTACCCCGACGTCAAGCTCGACTATAACCACGTCGACGCCTGCTGCATGTGGTTCGTGAAAAACCCGGAGTATTACGATGTCATCGTCACGACGAACATGTTCGGCGACATCATCACGGACCTTGCCGGGATCATCCAGGGCGGCATGGGTGTCGCGGCGGGGGCCAATATCAACCCTGAACCGGGCGGAACGAGCATGTTCGAACCGATGGGCGGCTCGGCACCCAAATATACCGGAAAGAACGTCATCAACCCGATCGCGACGATCAACGCGGCGTCGATGCTCTTGGAGCAGGCCGGTTATCAGAAGGCTGCCGATCGCATCATGAAGGCGATCGTACATGTCACCGGAACGAAAATGAAATCGCAGGCGGCCGGCAAAATGGGCTATTCGACTACGGAAATCGGCGATCTGGTTTGCGAAAACCTGTAGAACGCCGAACCGCTTTGCCCCGACGGGCGAAAATGTCCGAAAACGATAACCGGAATGCGCCCAGAACGATCACGGAATGTGCCGGCTGATACCGTCTACGGTATGGCCGGCATCGGAAAATTTCAACTGCGGATACTTTTTCGCCAAAGTACACCGGAAACGCGATGACAACGGACATTCGGTCAAGCCTGCTTGCCGCACTCGCCTGCTACAACTTTTGTTAATGTAAGCGTTTATGCGGATCGTTCGAGCGGCAGGCGGTTATGCGCGTGATTGTCCGTGTCACTTACATATTCGCAAGGCGCGGATTCTTGGCGATCAGCACCAGGCGTTTGACTCTCCGTTCGGCACGAAGCCGGGCGCGGCGCTTGATTTCACTCGGCTTCTCGTAGCTTTCCCGTCGCCGCATTTCTTTTTTGATTCCGCTTCTTTCGACCAATTTTCGGAACCGACGGACGGCATCCCCGATCAGCTCCTTTTCTCGCAATGTAAGTTTGACCACCTAAACGCACCTTTCTTTCTAATGGGTTTTCGGGAACTTGTGAATTGATAAGGTCAAGGCGAAACGCCGGACGCAACCTCCGCGCAGAAAAGCGGACCAAACAGTGGATTATAGCGACGATCCCGGGCGGTGTCCAGCGGGCGGGCGCGAAATCCGGCAAAATTTCGTCCTTGCCGTGCTCCGCATCAACAATGAGCCAAGGGGCTTCCGGAGCACGGTGTTTCCACGGTCGAAGCCGGTTGAGTTTTCCGGTTGAACCGCCTGTTTACCTTCGGAAAACAGGCTCCTTGAAAGTCGGCTTCGGGAAATTTCAACAGCCTTCAGTATACCTGAACACTGTGATAAAGCCACTTGGGCCGCGGATGCTGGGCCTGGCACCAAGATTCCATTGATTCGCGGGTTTACACTGGAAACGCGGTGAAATTGGTTGTTTGGTCAAGTCTGCCTGCCGCACTCACTCGCCCCTAACCGATGTTTGTATAATAACATAAACGTTTCGTTCGAGCGGCAGGCGATTGTCCGCGGGGACCGTTTCAGGCTGTAGTTATCAGGCCGTTTACAGTATAAACAGGCGGATTAATCGAACAAACCAACCGGCTCCAGCACAAAGGTTGTTTTTTGCATATTTTCGCCAATATGAAATTTGCGAACAAGGTTGTATGGTTTTTGGTGCAAAAAGGATGCTTTCGGGAAATTTCGGACGCCTTCCGTACAGTTGGAAAGCACCGGCGGCCGATAGGAGATACACTGGAAACGCGATGAAAATGAATATTTGGTCACGTCTGCCTGCCGCACTCACTCGCCCTTAACGGCTGTTTGTATCATGACAGCAACGGATCGTTCGAGCGGCGGGCGGTCATGCGCGGGATTGTGCGCAGGAGGATTATCAGGCCGTTTACGGTGTGTATTGTATGTCGATAAAGACAGAAATCATAAAAGGGAATCCCGTTCCTTCTCCTGACAGATTGAGAAGGGCGCCCTGTCCGCCGAATCGCAAACGACAATTTTGTTGAAACATATTCCATTCCACCTGTTGGCTTTTGCTCGCGCCGGTAATTTTCGCCGTTTTTTCAGCGGTTTGATTGCCGTGAACGTCCTCTTGTTCCCCGTGATATTCATGGTGATGTTCATGACGGTCACGGCGGCAGCGGCGGACGATTCCGTGTCGATGGACCCTTGCGCGCCGATTGTGCGTAAAGAGTCCGCTCCGGGCGATTCCCGGAAATCGTCCCTCTGGTTCGCCGGCGGGCATCTCGAAAGCGGTTTGTTTGCAAATAGTTACGGCAGGAAAAACGCCTACGAAAACGGCTTTCCCGATCCGGACGGCGGCAATACCGAACTTTTACAAAATGTTCGGCAATCGGATTTTCAGTTGAACCAATTGTATCTCAACGTCGGTAAGAAACTCGGCTCCCATCGCCGCTTCGACGTGGGCGGCCGAATCGATTTCATGTTCGGAACCGATGCCGTTTTCCTCCAGTCCGAAGGTCTGGAAAGCGACGCGGATCGCGGAACTTGGGTAAACGGCGATTACTATACGGCGTTACCTCAAATGTATCTTGAGGCGGGGACCCGGGATTTCAGTGTTAAAATGGGTAAGTTTCTTTCGACGATGAGTTCGGAATCGATCCTTTCGCCGGATCGTTTCTTTTACTCGTTTTCGGATTCCCGCGAGGTTTTGCCTGAAACCTTTACGGGAGTTCTCGGAACATGGAATGTCAACAGCCGGCTTTCCGTGTTCGGCGGTTGGGTCAACGGCGAGAACCGACGTTTTCATCCGGAAAACGAAAACGCTTTTCTCGGCGATATTTCCTATCAATGGAACAAACGGATCAAGTTCGCGTATTCGGCGCTTGCCCGGCTGGACACGAAAACACGAACCCGCGACGACCGCTTCTCCTTTGTCCAGTCGTTTATCATCGGTTACAAGCATAAAAGGACCGACTACGCTTTCGAATGGGTTCTCCGGGATCAAAAAACGGGGTCCGGTGGTCGTTTGGAATACGGAATCAACCAGGAACTCATTTACAAGTTGACGCCCGAGTGGTCTCTCGGCGCCCGGTTCGGCTGGATGCATCGTTTCACCAAAAGCGGAATGGAGTACGACCGGTACAATCTTTCCTTCGGCACGAATTGGAAACCGAACACATGGTTGATTGTCCGGCCGGAAATCCGGTATGATATCAGCGACGGAACATTACCGTTCAACAAACCCCGGGACGGTTCCCCCGGCGGCAGGAAAGACCAGTTTTCCGGCGGCGTTTCGGTCACCATCAAATTCTGAAGCCGAAAACGGAGGCACAAAACGGATGCATAAAACGGAACGACTTTCCGCACGGCGCGCCCGCCTCCACCGATTTCGATATGGGAAACGTTTCGATATACTGAAGGCTGTTGAAATTTCCCGGATGCGCCGGCTTCGGAGAATTTCAATGGCTTTCAGTATACTCGCCTTCGCCTGCCTGTTGATGACGACGGCCTGTCGCCGGGAATCCGGTGGGACCGAGGAAACCGGGTCCGCTGGTAGAAGCGTCGATAAAATCGCCGTGATCGTGTCCGTCGAACCGCAAACATACCTGGTCGAGCGCATCGGAGGCGATCACGTTGTCGCCGACATTCTCGTCCCAAACGGCCGGGAACCGGAAACATATCAGCCTTCACCGGAAACCGTCGCCCGATTGGCCCGGTCGAAAATTTATTTTCGTATCGGTTTCGCTTTCGAAGAATCCCTCCTGTCCAAATTGAACGCGATCGCCCCGCGATTGGAAGTCGTCGATTTTCGCCGGGGTGTTTCGATGCGCCCGATGGAGTTGCATTCCCACGGGGAGGAGGAACTTGCCGGTCATTCCCATGAGTTGCATGCCCATGAGTTGCATGCCCACGCGGAGCATTCTCACGAAAGCGAAGTGTGTGCCGATGCGGATGGAAGGGATGTCCATACCTGGATGGGAACCTCATGCCTGAAACGCCAGGCGGCGACCGTATGCGACACCCTTTCCGCCGTCGATCCGGACAACGCTTCGACGTACCGTTCGAACAGGGAAAAACTGGATGCGGAAATCGATCGATTGCACGAACGGATCGCGAAGGAACTCGCACCGTATCGCGGCCGGACGGTTTACGTTTTTCATCCGGCCTACGGGTACTTGTGCGACGAGTTCGGGTTGACGCAGCGGGCGGTCGAGTTCGAAGGACGTGCCCCGCGACCGCGGGAACTGGTCCGCTGGATCGACTCGGTGTCGACGGAATCCCGGCCGACGATTTTCGTGCAGCCGCAATTCAACCATTCCGCCGCCGGGATGATCGCGAAATCCACGGGCGGGCGTGTCGTCGTTCATTCGACGCTCGGACCGAATCCGCTGGAATCGATCGCCGAATTTGTCCGCTTGTTCGTCGAATCCGAATCGGCCCCGGAACGTTGACGGTCGCCATGCCGACGGGCGACACCATGAAACCGTGCGGGACCGGTTCCGTCGCGCGCCTTTTTTATCGGAAGACCGACACGCCATGATGGACGATTCTCTCGTACATGAACGTTTCATGCGGGAAGCGATGCTGCTGGCCGGAACCGCCGCCGGGGAAAACGAAGTTCCCGTCGGCGCGGTCGTCGTTAAAAACGGCCGGGTGATCGCCGCCGATCATAACCGTCGTGAAACACTCCGGGATCCGACCGCCCACGCCGAGATGCTTGCGATCACACAGGCGGCGGCCTCGATCGGTAATTGGCGGCTCGACGATTGTACGCTTTACGTCACGCTCGAACCATGTCCGATGTGTGCCGGAGCGATCGTTCTCGCCCGCATCCCACGGGTCGTCTACGGGGCCGCCGATCCGAAAGCGGGGGCCGTCGATACCTTGTACCGTCTTCTCGACGATCCCCGTCTAAACCACCGGAGCGAAATCATCGGCGGCGTTTTGGCCCACGAATGCGGAAAAATGCTGAGCGATTTTTTTCGGGCCCGACGGGATGTGAAGTGAATCGCCGAAACATGCCCACGTTGCAATCATTGCTTTGAACGGCTACACTGTACCGCAATACACCGTGCCGTAAACGGGACCATGTTCGATTGACGCAAGCCGGTGAATACCGCCATGAATACCGCATGGAAAAAACGCCTGGTCGCGATCCTGAAATGGGCGATCGTGATCCTGATCCTGGGTTGGGTCATCCACGAACTCCATCAATCCCGGGCGCAGTTGACGCATTATCCCTGGCGCTTCCGGTACGGTTGGCTCGGCCTTTCCGGCCTGATTTACCTGCTCGCTTATATCCCGGCCTGCGCATTCTGGTATCTGGTCATGCGGTCTCTCGGACAGCGACCCCGTCTTTACGACACGGTCCGGGCCTATTACATCGGGCATCTCGGCAAATATGTTCCCGGAAAGGCGATGGTCGTCATTCTCCGGGCCGGCCTCGTTTCAGGCGACCACGTTCGTCCCGGCATCGCCGCGGTCGCCGTTTTTTTCGAAACGCTCACGATGATGGCCGTCGGCGCTTTTCTCTCGGCCGTCATCATCATCGTCTGGTTTCGCGGCCATCCGCAGCAAAGCCTGTTCACGCTCACCGCCGTCGGCATGATGTGCGTCGCCGCACTCCCGCTGCATCCGCCGCTTTTTCGTTTTCTCGCGAAAAAATGCGGCGTCGGCCGGGGCGACCCGGAAATCGACGTGAAATTGCGGGGCCTCAACCTCGGTACGCTGGCCGTCGGGTGGGGACTGATGAGCATCACCTGGATACTGCTCGGCGCCGGGCTTTGGGCCACGATTCGCGGAATCGGTTTCGATCCGGGCGGCCTGCTCGAACATCTGCCCCGTTTCACCGCCGCCGTCGCCATGTCGCTCGTTCTCGGGTTCCTGACCATGATTCCCGGCGGTTTCATGGTGCGCGAATGGGGACTCGTCCAACTCCTGAAACTGTACTTCGCCGCAATGCTTGCCGGAAATGCCGTCGGCGCAACCGATCCGGATGCGGTTGCGATCGATCCGGAAGCGGTCGCGCTCGTGATTGCCGCGATGCAACGATTGATCTCCATTCTCGCCGAACTCGCCGCCTCCGCCGTACTTTTGCCGAAACGAAGGCGGCGGAATGGATAATGGATAACGGAGAGATGCAATTCAACCGTCGTAACAAGGAATCCGCTTGCGTCCTCCCCGTTGTCCATTGTCAATGATCCATTGTCAATTCATTCACGCTCCTTTCCGGATTTTATGGGCGTTTGCCTACAAAACGCCGACCTACCCGGAACATGTGTGGGGGCCGTGCGGGGGCTTTTCGCGGCCCGGGTTTTCCGGTACAATGAAGGGGTTGGATTTCGGATGCGGACGCCCTGCGAATACACGGTGTTCTCCGTGTCCCTTTCTTGATTTTTCCAGTGCCTGCACGGTACTTTCACGTTTTCGCCGAAAGGGGTGAGCTTTGTCGTCCGACGATCAATTTCCACAAGAAACACCGCAGCATTTTGACGACTCCCGACCGAACGATTTTGCCCGGGAGAGCGACGGGACACCGTCTCCGGACGCCGTCGAAGGGGCCGTCGACGAAACCGGCGGGGAAACCGGCGAAAAAATCCTCCGGCTTTCCATTGAAGATGAAATGCGGGGCAGTTACCTGACCTACGCCATGAGCGTCATCGTCAGCCGGGCGCTGCCCGACGTGCGCGACGGTTTGAAGCCCTCGCAGCGACGGTTGCTCGTCGCGATGAACGACCTGAACCTCGGCCCCTCGGCAAGCCGGGTCAAATGTTCGAAAATCTGCGGCGATACGATGGGTAATTACCACCCGCACGGTGAAGCGGTCATCTACCCGACGCTGGTCCGGCTCGCCCAGGATTGGAACTGCCGGAAAGTGCTCGTCGACAAGCAGGGAAACTTCGGCTCGATCGCCGGTCTCCCCCCGGCGGCGATGCGGTACACGGAAGCCCGCATGTCGGCCGTCTCGGCCATGATGCTCGAAGACCTGAATCTCGACGCGGTCGATTTCGTCCCGAACTACGACGGAACCCGGACCGAACCGAGCGTGTTGCCGTCGAAATTTCCGAATCTCCTGGTCAACGGGGGCAACGGGATCGCCGTCGGAATGGCGACGAGCATTCCGCCGCACAACGTCGGGGAAATTTGCGACGCGACGATCGCCGTGCTCGACGAGCCGGGCATTTCCCCGCTCGAACTGTTCGCTTTCTGCCCCGGCCCCGATTTTCCGACCGGCGGTACCATTTGCGGCAAAAGCGGCATTCGCCGCGGTTACCTGACCGGCCGCAGTACGATCCTCGTCCGAGCCCGGGCCCGGATCGAGGAACACGGAAAGCGAAACAGGATTATCGTTTCGGAAATACCGTACCAGCAAACGCGCGACCGTGTCGAGGAAAAAATCGCCGAAATGGTCAATTCGGGCAAAATTTCCGGCATTTCGAACATGCGGAACGAATCGGACCTGAAGGAACCGGTCCGCCTCGTGATCGAACTGAAACGGGACGCCGACCCCGACGTCGTCCTCAATCAGCTTTATCAATTCACGCCGCTCCAGGATTCCTTCTCGATCAACCTGCTCGCACTCGTCGACGGCAAGCCGCGAATCCTGACGTTCAAGGAAATGATCGAGGAATTCATCCGGCATCGCACGACCGTGATCCGGCGCCGGACCCAATTTCTCCTCGCCAAGGCCCGGAACCGCAAGCATACGGTCGAAGGTCTCATCATCGCCCACGCGAATATCGACGAGGTAATCCGGGTGATCCGGACTTCGAAAACGCAGGCGGAAGCGAAGCAGCGGCTCATGCAGATCGAGTGTCCTTCCGCGATGATCCGCCGGGCTCTCGGAGACGACGGTTTCGCCATTTTCCAAAACGAACGGGGAGCGACCGAAAATTATTCCCTGACGCCGGTCCAGGCGGATGCGATCCTGCGGATGACTCTCGGGCAATTGGTCAATCTCGAACAGGAAAAACTCGGGCAGGAGTACCGCAACCTGCTCGATGAAATCACGGAATACCTGCGTATTCTTTCCGATGAGGCGAACATCCGGGCGATCATTCGCGAAGACCTGCTCGACGTCAGGAAGAAGCACGGCGACGCGCGGCGCACCGAGATCACGGGCCAGGAGCCGACGGATATCGACGTCGAAGACCTGATCGAGGAGGAAACGATGGTCGTCTCCATTTCCCACAGCGGGTACATCAAACGGACCGCGGCAACCGAATTCAAGGCGCAACGTCGTGGCGGGAAAGGACTTAAAGGGGCGAAAACCGACGAGGAAGATCCGATCCAGCACCTGTTCATCGCCTCGACGCACCATTACCTGCTCTTCTTTACGAACAAAGGCAAGGTCTATTGGGAAAAGGTCTACAACCTGCCGCAATTGGCGCGCGACGCGAAAGGTCGCGCGATCGTCAACATGCTCCGGCTCGACGAGGGTGAAACGATCGCCGATTGCCGGGCCGTCCGGAATTTCGACGAACCGGATCATTACCTGGTGATCGCGACGAAAAAGGGACTCGTGAAAAAGACGGCCCTCGCCGCCTACGGCCGACCGAAAAAAGGCGGGATCATCGCGATCAACCTGCGCGAAGGCGATGAATTGATCGACGTCGCGGTCGTCGGCCCCGGCGATGAACTGCTCATGTCGACGGCCATGGGCAACGCGATCCGTTTCCGGCATACGGCGGCCCGGGCGATGGGACGCAACGCGTCCGGCGTCAAGGGGATCAGGCTCCGCAAGAACGATGCCGTCATCGGGATGCTCGTCGCCGATCCCGACCGAACCTTGCTCACCGTCTGCGAGCATGGTTACGGCAAACGGACACCGTTCGGGCCGAACGCGGAACCGGAGGAAGAAAAGGAATTGCGGGAAGACGTGGAAAATGACGGCGTGATGGACGACGTCCCGGACGAGACCAACGAAACCCCGGACGCGGAACCGGCGGAGGAAAACGAAGGCGCCGACGAGGACGAGGTCAAGTCGAATCTTTCCTATCGAACCAAGGGCCGGGGCGGTCTCGGTTTGAAGGATATCCGGACCACCGCCCGAAACGGCAAAGTCGTGGGCATCACCCGGGTCGGCGACGAGGACGAGGTCATGATGATCACCGCCCGGGGCAAACTGCAGCGCATCCGTGTCAGCGACATTCGCGTCATGGGCCGTAACACGCAGGGCGTGCGCATTATGACCGTCGACGAGGGCGATACGCTTGTCACCGTCAAGCGCGTTCCCAAAGACGATTCCGATTCCCAGGAGCAGGAGGAAACTCCGGCGCACCCGGTTGTCGATTGACGCCTGCCGGGAAGGCGGGGCCTGCGCACGAACCGATATACTGGAAAGCCATCGCAATTCCCCGGAGCCGGTCGCGAGCCGCGACGGGCGGTAGGCTCCCGGCTACGCGGTCGCCGATGCAAATAGGGTCCCGGAGGGGCTATTTTTTTCAATTTTTATCAAAATTTTTCAAAAAAACGGCCTTTTTTCTTACCTGGCCGCCATCTTTGATAATCGTTCGATTCAAAACAGGAGGTCTTGCCGATGTCCGGGCTCCAAAACCCCTAAATTATCAGGGTAATTCTCGTTTACTAAGGTTTTTACTAAGGTCGTACGACAATCAAATCCGGTCCCGATTCGATTTTCGGACAATAACACGCTGTCACGCAAAATCCGCTCCGTCGCCTCGTCGCGGCGGAACTGCCGGTAGTGCTTGTACCGCACCTGCGAGCTGTTGCCGAACATCCGGTCGAGCGTCTTCGAGTCATACCCGAGATTTTCGTACTCGGTAATGCAACTCGACCGACAATTGACAAAAAGTTTCGGCCATGGACTCATTCTAGCGGATTCCGTCAGCCCGGCAAGATGAGCCGAACGAAGAACGGCAAATCGGCACCAACTCGCACATCCTTTGGAGTCGAAAATTTTCTCGTCGTCGCGTTTGCCGACGCGCAGCCGGTCCATTATCGCACGCATTTCATGCAGATAGGGAACCAGGCGTTGACCCGTCTTCGTGTCCTCGTGCACGATGAAATAATGGTCGCGGAAATCGCCGTACGTCATCAACTCGATCTCGCACGGAATACGAAGTCCCGCACACCGCGCCAACGTCAGCATCAACCTTTCTTTATCGTTGCGCATATACGGCAGTATCGTCGCCAGCGTTTCCCGTGTCACGAAAAATTCCTTGACCTCGTCGTGCTCCTCGCCCCGTGCGACTCCCGGGATCGGATTCCGGAGCAGCCAGCCCCGATCGACCGCGTATCCGAAAAACGTGCGGCAAAATCGCATGAGACGCGGGACCGCCGATTTCGCGTATCGGTCGCACAACCAGGCGTGGAAGGCCCGGGCGTCCGTTTCCGTTACGGAATCGATCAAGCGCGACCGACCGAAGTATTCGCACAGCAGCCGGGACCTGGACACGGTTGTCCCGATCGTACTTTTCTTCCAATCGACCCCGGATGCGATACGCTCCGTGCAAAGTTCTTCCAGCGTGACGCGACGCACCTGGTGGAGGCCATGCCGCTCCAAAGACCGACGCACACGCTCCGGGATCGACGCGATCCGCTCGCGGAGTCCTGGCGGAATATCCTCCCCGCGATGCTTCAAAGCCAACAGTTCGCCGACGATGTTCGCGATCCGACGCGAAGTCGCCTCATCCTGCTTTTTCCCGAGATAGACCGTCTTTTGCCTGCCGTTCAACGTGTACGATAATTGCCATTCTCCTTTTCCCGTCTTGTAGGGCGTCCATTTCGTCTTGCTTTTCATTGTGCTTTTCATGGTGCTTTCTCCTCTTTTCGTTCTTTATTGACGCCCTCCGTAGCAACTGTACCGTCCTTAATTCCCCGCAGTGGGAGCAGGGCCGAAAACGGAATACCTTATTTCGGCCCTGCTCCCACTGCTCTATTTGATTGGTGTTCGTTTTCTCCTTTCGTCGTTCGTTCGCGGTTTCGTCATGTCGATACGCATGTTGAACAGGTGCACGTTTCGCCGTGCACACGACCAGAAACTACGTTTCTGGACTTCCTTTTTAGACGCCTTGTCAAGCGGCGTCACCGGGCCTCGCGTGCGCTCGCCCTCCATTCCCCTATGGGATTGGGAACGGGCTAGCGCCCGTAAGTTTTTTCTTTTCGCAAGCGACT